>Ga0193751_1000756_pt1 | contig 23062 bp, 13 predicted proteins | sample L1c2metaG_FD_143050 | JGI IMG/M metagenome (GOLD analysis project Ga0193751, IMG submission 143050) | Soil microbial communities from a riparian zone of the East river system, Colorado, United States - L1c2 | ecosystem: Environmental > Terrestrial > Soil > Riparian zone | place: USA: East River... | reverse complement strand
ACGATCGCGGACAAGGTTTGCCGTCGGCGCTCGCGCTGAGTTTCGCCCAGTGCGCTACCGAATCCGCGAGCGCGCGGATGCACGCCTTTGCCATCAGGTCCTCCTTCGACGAGAAGTGGCCGTAGAAGGCGCCGTGCGTGAGCCCGGCGGCATTCATGAGATCCGCGACGCCGATGCCGTCGAGCCCGTGCTCGCGGAAGAGCTTCGATGCGACATCGAGAATCCGCTCGCGGCTGGCCGCTGCCCGTTCCCTGCTAACCTTCATGTTCGACACTCCCGCTATTCAGACGTTGCTTGACCGGATACATGATGGTCATCATATAATGCGATCACGCTGTTTATCACATAAACTGAGCGCTCGCATGAAGTTCACGATGTACCAGGCACACCTGCCGGATGCTGCACATCCGCGCGCGAGCGACTTGCCGCTGCGCTCGGAGCGTCCGAAGTGAGTCTCCGGTCGAAGGAGGTCGCGATGCTCGACAGGGCGAGCGCGATCCCTTCGCGTGTGCTCCACGGTCAGATCGATAGCGGCGAATCGCGCCCGAGCGGTGAGGAGCCCGTGGTTTTGGCGCCTCTGCTGTTTCCGGTCGCGTAAACAGGAACGGAGCCATGACAGTCGAGAGTGCGCGCAAGGGGTGGGTCGTCACGCTCGCCGCAGCCGCGATCCTCATGGTGACGATGGGCGCCCGGCAATCGCTCGGACTCTTCGTCTCGCCGCTCAACAGCGCGACGGGACTGGGCATCGCCACCATAAGCCTTGCGCTCGCCATTGGACAATTGATGTGGGGCGTCATCCAGCCGGTGGCCGGCGCGGTGGCCGATCGCCACGGTCCGGGGAAGGTGCTGGTCGCGGGCCTGATCGTGCTGTCGATCGGCTCGGCATTGACACCCTTCATGACCTCGGCGTTCGGCCTCATCGTTTCACTCGGCGTTCTTTCGGCGATCGGTGCGGGCGCCGGCAGCTTCTCGGTACTGATCGGCGCGGCAGCGCAGCATCTCGCGACCGATAAGCGCGGCAAGGCGGCCGGAATCATCAATGCCGGTGGATCGTTCGGCCAATTTGTTTTCGCGCCGGTCTCGCAAACGCTGATCCAGGTACTCGGGTGGATGGGCGCCATGTGGTCGCTCGCGGTAATCACATTGGCCGCGCTGCCTTTCGTGCGTTTGGTGAGTCCCACAGGGCCGGTGCTGCATCATGCAAACACAACCGGGTCTGCGCCCTGGCAGGCAGTGCGTGAGGCGATGGGCGACCGCAGCTATCTGTTGCTGCACGCCGGCTTCTTCACCTGCGGATTTCACATCGCCTTCCTCGTTACGCATCTGCCCGGTGAAGTCAACTTATGCGGCCTGCCGCCGGCGGTGGCGAGTTGGTCGCTGGCCCTCATCGGCCTCGCCAACATCGTCGGCAGCCTGATGGCGGGCTCATTCACCCAGCGTTTCCGCAGCAAATACATCCTCGCCGCGATGTACGGCTCGCGTGCGCTGTTGATCGGCTGGTACCTGATCGCACCCAAGACCGAGTCGACGTTCTACATCTTTGCCGTGGGTCTGGGACTCACCTGGCTCGCCACCGTGCCACCGACTGCGGCCATCGTTGGCAAGCTTTTCGGTATCCGGTACCTGGCCACGCTATTCGGTCTTACGCTGCTCTCGCATCAGATCGGCGGTTTCCTCGGCGCGTATCTCGGCGGAATCGCGCTCGTCCAATCCGGTGATTATCACTGGATGTGGTACGCCGACATGGCTCTCGCAGCAGCCGCCGCGGTCATCAATGTGCCGATTCGGGAGGCTCGAATCAAGCCAATGCTCTTGACCGCGTGAATAGCGCCATGGACGCCGAGTCGGCAAGGAAACAGCGGATGGCTACGTCCAGGGCGTGGAAATGCCTAGACTATGGTTCTCACGGGTGGTGTAGCGGAGATTCCGGCGCCTTGAGCCGAGATCGATCCGTCTAACCTCAGGAGTCTTTCATGCAGCGCACGGTTCCTCTGTACACGTCGCAATTCGTGGCGCTCTGTTTTCTTGCGGTCTTGATCACGACGGCGCCCGCGCGCGCCGTGGACTTCGGCCCCGGATTCAAAGTCCGCTCGGTAGCCGTCGACGGTGGCACGGTGAGCGTGATGGTGGGCGGCAGCGGCCCTCCGGTTGTTCTGCTTCACGGCTACGCCGAAACATCGCGCATGTGGAAGCCCTTGGCGAAAATGCTTGCAACTCGCTTCACGGTGATTGTGCCCGATCTGCCTGGCATTGGCGACTCGTCGATACCGACGACAGGCATCGACATGAAGACCTCGGCAGAGCGCATCCATACGGCGGTGCGCGCTATCTCAGACCAGAAAGTACGCGTCGTCGGGCACGACATCGGGCTCATGGTCGCCTATGCCTACGCCGCGATGTATCCCAAGGAAGTCGAGAAGCTTGCGCTCATGGATGCATTCCTGCCCGGCGTCGGCGGTTGGGAGGCGGTCTACAACAATCCCGGCATCTGGCATTTTCGATTCTACGGCGCGACTCCGGAGGCGCTGGTGAAAGGCCGGGAACGCATCTACTTCGAACACTTCTGGAATAATTTCGCGGCCGACAAGAACCGCTCGATTCCCGAGGCAGACCGGCGCGCGTATACGCAGGCCTACGCGCGCCCAGGCCGGATGGCAGCGGGTTTTGGCTATTTCGCGTCGTTCCCGAAGACGGCAACGGATTTCGCGGAGCTGGCCAAAACCAGGCTCGCCATCCCGGTATTGTCGATCGGCGGAGAAAAATCGTTGGGCGAGGCATTGGGCGCACAGACAAAGCTGGTTGCGACGGATGTAACCGTGGTGATCCTCAAGGACACGGGGCATTGGATTCTAGAGGAACGGCCGGAGGAGACCATATCGGCCCTGGTCCGCTTTCTATAGGCGTACGCTTGATCGCTTGACAGTCTATCTGCGAGGTTTGCAATGATCGATGTAAGACGCGCGGAGGAACGCGGTACCGCCAACTTCGGTTGGCTCGACAGCCGGCACACGTTCTCGTTCGGTGACTACCACGATCCGAAACGGATGGGCTTTGGGCCGCTGCGCGTGATCAACGAGGATCGGGTCAATCCCGGGCAGGGATTCGGCACCCACGGACACCGCGACATGGAGATCGTTTCCTACGTTCTCGAAGGCGCGCTCGAGCACAAGGACAGCATCGGCACCGGGTCGGTGATCCGGCCGGGCGACGTTCAGGTCATGTCTGCTGGCACCGGCATACGACACAGCGAGTTCAACCACTCGAAGAGCGAGCCGGTGCACTTCCTGCAGATCTGGGTTGTGCCCAAGCGTGAAGGTATCGCGCCACGGTACGAGCAGAAGACATTTCCTGACGCGGAAAAGCGGGGACGTCTTCGCCTCGTCGGCTCACCGGACGGAAGGGAAGGTTCCGTTGTCATCCACCAGGACGTGGAACTTTTCGCGGCGCTTCTGAATAGCGGGCAACAGGTAACGCATGCTTTAACGACAGGCCGCAGGGGCTGGCTGCAGGTTGTCCGCGGTGCCGTAGCAATGAATGGCCGCGATTTGGAGGCGGGCGATGGCGCGGCCCTGGAAGGCGAGCCCGCGTTAATCGTGACAGCGAAGGTCGACGGCACGGAAATCCTGGTGTTTGATCTGCCATAAGGCATCGCCATGCCGGACCGACCTTCGCTACTCGACGAACTGCGCGTCCAATACGAAGCAGCGCGCCAATCGACTCATGATCACGCCGATATCGAGACCTTCCAGGCGATCGACGCGCGGCTGCGCAAGGCATTTCGCTGGCTGGAGAAGGCGGTCACGTACCTGGATGGAGTCAGGCCAGCCATCGAACACCGCTTCGATCTGGGTCACGGCCTCGTGTTCGAGTCGCCGCGGTTCGGGCACGGCTCCGTCGGGCAGCACGAGCGGCGCATCGTCGGTTTCCCCGTGATCGATGAAATCAACATTTATTATGAAATCTCCGCGTCCAAACCGCTTGCTCTCGAGGTTGCACCGGGCGGCGTCGCACTTGCGGAAAAAGCCCTCGACGACGCCGGGCTCCAATACACGAGCCGGCGCGTAGAAGATTCAAGCGGGATCGTGCGCAAGTGCGCGATCTCGGTGCCGCCCGCAATACCCGCAGCGGTCTCGTTTCGTGCCGATTATCAGACGGGCATGGTCACCGTGTCGCTGGTCAACGTCGACCGGATCGATCGGATCACCCTGGAATTTCACAGCAATGCGATCGAGGAGCCGGTCCTCGAAGATCTCGTTCGCCTGATCCTTGGCCGCGATTCTGCGTTCCTGCGCCGTGCGCCACTGGCGGGACTCCATAGGCCATTGTAGCGATAAGGGGACAGACCACGGTTTGTCACAGGCTGATGTCGTGGCCCGTGCGACAAAACAAGGCGAGCGGGCGCGCTGGCATAGCGCGAGCAAACCGCCGAACTCATCGTCATGCACCGCCGGGAAACCGTGGTCTGTCCCCTATTGGACCGCGTACTTGACGAGTTCGTAAGTATCTTCGGCGAGCTTGGTGCCATCTGCCGTCTGCACGGTGCGAATATGCTTGACGGTGCGCTTGGCGTCGGGGGAATACCATAAGACGTAGCGGATGCGCGCGGGCGCCGCCTGCGCCGTCGAGCCGGCGCTGACACTGCGGCTGCTGTTCAGCTCGACGCGCAGCGCCTTGAAGCTGCCCGCAGGCACGGACACCGAGTCCCATCCGATGACGCGGCCTTCGCTGTACCAGTTGGAAAAGAACGGGTCTTCGATCGGCGTCACGAGCGACTTCCATGTGGTGCCGGGCTGCAATGCGCCGAACGCCTGAAGGAAGGGATTGAACTCGACAAAGTAATAGCCCTGGCCGCGCCATTCGACAAAACGGCTTTCGGCGCCGAAGGACTTGCTGTCCGAGGTCTTGCTGCCGTTGGCGGTAAAGCTCATCGTTTCCCGCACCTCGCGATCCGACACCGCGGTCACCTGATGCACGAACATGCGCGGCTCGACGTTTTTCCAGATGCTCTTGAAGTTGTACTGCCAGCTGTCGCCCACGCGCGGGAAGCCGGCTGGCGCGACGGCGACCGTGGTCGGCGCGGGCATGATCTCCAGCGTGATTCGCGCGCCCGCCTTCAGTTGCTCGCCTCCTTTGGGCGACTGCGCCACCACCGAGTCCACCGTTGCCGACGACTTCGAATCCGGTTTGCCTTCGACCACACGCACCTCGAAGCCGGCCCTTTCGAGCTCGGCGGTTGCATCGCGCCGCGACTTCCCGATTTCGTTGGGAACGGCGATGAGCTGCGCCGGTGGCGGTTTTACCGGTCCCTCGACGGCGATAGCGCGGGTGACGACGACACCTGCGGCGTTGCGGGCAGTCAGGGTGTACGTCTTCCGGGCCTCGCCGGCGACAAACACGCATTCCTTGTCCAGCGGTTTCACCGCGCCGGGCTCCGGGGTGATCGTCGCGCTCGCTGCATTTTCCACGCCGTAGCAAAGCTGCACCTTGTCGTCGACCAGCCGCGAATCAAAGCGAAGAATCTTTGGCAGCGCGGCTGCGACGTCGGGCTTGCGTTCCGACGGAGGCGTTGGCCGAATGGGCGGCTCCGTCGGCTGTACGGCGACGACATCGGGCTTGCGTTCCGCAGGAGGCGCTGGCTGTGGAGCGGGCGGCAGGCTGGGCTTGTCGTCCCGCGGGGTGACCTGGGCCAGCGTGGGCTCGGTGCCGCGCCCTTGCATGCTGATGTTCGCCGCCGCGTTCGCGGCGTCGTGGGCGATGACAAGCGTGGCGGCGCGCAAGCCCGCGGCCCGCGGCGTGAAGCTGACTTTCATTGCGCATGAAGCGCCGGCGGCGAGCTCGCCGCGGCTGCATTGGTTCTCGCTTAACGTGAAGTCTGCAACGGCCGGCCCCTCGAGCTTGACTGTACCGATGTGTAGCGTTGTCCCGCCGCGGTTAGTCAGCGTGATTACAGAAGCGGGTCCGGCAGCCTGCAGCTTTTGCTCGGCAAACTCTACCTTGTCCGGCGTCACCGAAAGAACGGCCGGTGATGGAGCAGGCTTGACCTCCTTGCGCCAAGGGTGCGTCAGGTAAAGTACGCCCGCGGCGATCAGCAGGAGGAGCGCGCCCAATCCCCAATAGAGCGCCGCCGAGTGACGCTCAACGGACACCGATGGCTGAGGCTGCGCCGTCGCTTCGGCGGACTTCGCCTCCGCGCGTGCGCGCTCCATCGGCTGAGCGCCGGCGGCCCGCGGCTTGTCTCGATCGAGGATTTTCTCCAGGGTGCGGATCAACTCGGCGCTGGTCGCGTCCCATTGTTTGTGGCTAAGCTCGACAGCCTGCCTGCGCACCAGCGGCTGGAGGTCTGCCGGCAACCGGTCGGCCCGCGGCATGTCGGCGCCTTCCACGAGCACCGGCACGACACGGATACCGCGAGCGAGCGCCGCAGCGGTTTCGAGGCGCACGAAATCGGCGGGATCGTCGAGGCGGCGCCGCCCCGCACTGTCGGTAGCGAGCCAGTCCTTGCCGATGAGAACGATCAGGATTTCGCACGAGCCAAGTGCGCGCTCGATGGCCTCGACGAAATCGACGCCCGGCTCGATCCCCTGCACGTCCATGAAGACGCGGTCGGACCCGAAGTGGGCGGCGAGCCGATCGTAGAGCCGGCCGGCATAGCCGGGAGCGTCGTCACGCCGGTAGCTTATGAATATGCCGTTCACGGTTTAGAGCAGGGGCGCAGAGAAGCCGGGAAGGCGCAAAGGCGCGTTGCAGCATTTCACCGCGCCACAACGAGGCGGGCGCTGCAGTATTGTCGCGCCGGACTTAGCCTCGTCGAGTAGCGCACTCGCCATCACGCGGTAAAGTAAGTATTCTGTCGTAAACAAATTGGCACGCCGCGACGCTAGCACGCGACCCAACGGGAGGCAAGTAACGACCCGATGACCCGCGCATTCATCATCAGGCCCTTCGGCGCCAAGGGAGGAGTCAACTTCGACGCGGTTGATGAAAAGCTCATCCAGGCTGCGCTCGCCCAAATCGGCGTTAGCGGCAGTACCACCACGGAAATCGTCGAGCAGGGCAACATCCGGGAGGACATGTTTCGGCTGCTGGTGTGCGCCGATCTCGTCATCGCCGATATCTCCATTCATAACGCCAACGTGTTCTATGAGCTCGGCATCCGGCACGGCATGCGGCCGAATGCAACCTTCCTGCTTCGCGCGAACGTCGACGAATACCCGTTCGATCTGCGCACCGATCGCTATCTTGCGTACGATCAGAACGACCCCGCGTCGAGCGTCCCCGCATTGGCGCGCGCGCTCAAGGCCACTCTCGATTCTTCACGCGTCGATAGCCCCGTCTATCAGGTTTTGCCCAACCTCAAAGCGCCGGACGCGACGTCGTTGCACGCTGTGCCGGGCGACTTTCGAGAAGAAGTGCAGCGTGCATGGGAGGCCGGCGAGCGCGGCGATCTGCGGCTACTCGCGCACGAGGCGCGCAACTTCGACTGGGCGAGCGAGGGCCTTCGTGCCGTGGGACGCGCGCAGTTCAGCCTCAACTCCAATGCGGGCGCCCGTGAAACCTTCGAATGGCTGCGCGAGCTGCGGCCGAACGATATCGAGGCTGATCAGCGCCTGGCGAGCATCTATCAGCGGCTGGGCGATGTCACCCGGTCGGGACAAGCCATCCAGCGAGTCATTGCGTCATCGCAAACTGACCGGCGCGAGCGTGCGCGGGCGTTCGCCCTGCACGGGCACAACGTCAAAACGCGATGGCGCGAAACCTTCGGCGACAAATCCGGTGAGGAAGCGCGCAAGGCAGCGCTTGGCGCGTCCGGGCTCAAGGAGGCCCTGCAGTGGTACATGGACGCGTTCAGCCAGGACCTCAACCACACCTATCCGGGACTGAGCGCCCTGGAACTGCTGTGTATCCGCAACGAGCTGGCCAAAGCCATGCCAGCGGTTTGGACGGATCAGTTCGACAGCGACGATGATGCCGCACGGGAGCTCAGCGCCAGCCTGGCTCAGTTCGAACAAATTGCAAGCGCCATCCAGCTCTCGCTCAAGGCGGGACGCGAATCGCTGCTCCCGCAACCGGCGCCCGAAATCGAAGACACGGCTTGGCTCGACGTCTTCGAAGCGGACCTGGCCCTCCTTACAGCAACGCGGCCCGGAGCGGTTGCCCAACGCTACCGGGACGCGCTTACCGATCAGCCGGCATCGGTGTTCGACTCGGTTTCAGATCGCCTCGATATTTTCCGGCAGCTCGAGGTGCGCAAGGACTTCGCGGCTGCGGCACTTGCGGCGCTTGCCGAGTTGCGCGCAGCGCAGCCCGCCCTCGCCAAGCCCGCCGAGCCGCCTGTGCGCGTCCTGCTTTTCACTGGACACATGGTCGACGACCCGGGACGCGCTGAGCCGCGCTTTCCTCCGACCAAGGCTGCGGAGGACAAGGTCCGGGAAATGCTGCGCACGGCGATTGCCGCAGAGCAAGCGTTGAGCGACGGAAAGATCATCGGCGTCTGCGGTGGAGCATGCGGAGGAGACATTCTTTTCCACGAGGTCTGCGCCGAGCTCGACGTCCCCACGCGGCTCTACCTGGCGTTGCCGCGCGAACGTTTTTGCGTCACCTCCGTCCAGCATGCGGGACCCGACTGGGTCGAGCGGTATTACCGGCTTTGTACGCGGCTGGTGCCGCGCATCCTCGCGGAAAGCGAGGAATTGCCGAAATGGCTGCGCGGCAAACAGGGCTACGGAATATGGCAGCGTACGAATCTATGGATGCTGTACAACGCGCTGGCGCTGCACGGCAAGGAGTTGACGCTCATCGCGTTATGGGACACCGGCGACGGCGATGGACCCGGAGGCACCGATGATCTCGTGTTCCAGGTGCGATTGCGCGGGTACAAGCTGCTGCGGCTGCCGGCCGAGGAGCTCAAATCCCTGGCCTAGCAAGGACGCAACATCATGCAAAACGCTTGTAGGCCCGAATTCATTCGGCCGCAGTGTGAAATGATCGTGTCAAATGATGCACCCCGTGCGAATGAATTCGCACCTACGGTTCGCGGTAAACGTTTTTGTAGGCCCGAATTCATTCGGGCGCGGTCGTGATTGGATGCGCCCCGTGCGAATGAATTCGCACCTACTGCGGCGCAGTAGCTCGGACACCTCATCAGGGGATGGCGCTTCATGACAAACATAATCATCCACGGCCGTCTTGACGTTACGCCGAGCATCAGTGATCTCGCGAAGTCGTTCCCGGGGCAGGTCACCCCCAAATACAGTGCACAGATTCAAGCGGCGAGGGCAGCAGCGCTCGCCCATCGACTGGACGTCGCCGACGACGATATCGTCGAGCTCGAGCTCGAAGGAGGCGTCCGGCTCTGGCAGCGCGCCGACACCCTGGAAGCCGATTTTCCCGGCGTCGCGATTCGCGGCATTGCGGCCGGTGGCTATGAGCTGCCCCCGGCGCTCCCCTTGGGCAGGGCAAGCCGCGGCGTCGGACCCTGGGTGATCAAAGGGCTCAAAATCTTCGGCGTCGATGTCGCCGGCGACATCACCGACATCGTCAGCAGCAAGGTGGAAGGAAAACTCAAGCCCGGGCCGGGCCTCTATCGCTGCGGACCTGCGAGCGCGACGGACTTGAAGCCGGTTGGCAAGCTCGACGCCACAAAGCCGATTCTGGTCTTCATCCACGGCACCTCGTCGACCACCGACGGCAGCTTCGGGGGCTTCTGGGAAGGCGGCTCCGGCGCTCGCTACGTCGAGCTGGACAAGGCTTACGACGGGCAGATCCTTGCCTTCCAGCATCGCACGCTCACTCAGAGTCCCGTCGAGAACGCGCTTGAATTGGCAACCGCGCTCCCGGATTCGGCGCGCCTGCATCTGGTGTCGCACTCGCGCGGCGGCCTGGTCGGCGAGCTCCTGTGTCGGGCGATGCTCCAGAGCCGCTCGCCATTCGACGAAAGCGATCTCGACCTGTTCAGCGCGCCTGATCGCAAGCGCGACCTCGATGCGCTTACGGCGCTGCGCAAATTGCTTGCCGACAAGAAATTTCTTATCGAGCGTTACGTGCGCGTCGCGTGTCCGGCCCGAGGCACGACGCTGGCCGACGGGCGCCTCGACCGCTACCTCTCGATCACCGTCAATGTGCTCGAACAGGTTCCAGGCTTCAGGCTGAATCCGGTTTACGACGCGACGTCCGCATTGCTGCTCGCCGTCATCAAGAAGCGCACCGTTCCGGAGGAGCTGCCCGGGCTCGAAGCGCAGATGCCGACATCGCCGCTGGTTCGCGTGCTCAATCGCCCCGGGCAGGCGACTGGGGCCGACCTGCATGTCGTCGGTGGCGACCTTTCGGGAGACACCGCGTGGAGCAGCCTCAAGGCGCTGGTCACCGATCTCTATTACCGGGATGACAACGACCTCGTCGTCAATACCCCGTCGATGTTCGGGGGCGCCGAGAGGACCGGCATCATTCGCTACTGGATCGACACTGGTGGCAGCGTCGATCATTTTCACTACTTCCGAAACCCCGATACGGCAAGCCGGATCGTCGCCGCGCTAGTCCAACCCGATGCCGATGTCTTCCATACGCTCGAGAAGAAGCCGTCCGAGGTCACGCCGGACGATTATCGGAAGCGAACCACCATTCCGCAGCCACTGGTCATCGTGCTCCCTGGAATTATGGGCAGCACGCTCAAGGCGGACGGTAACGCGGTATGGATGAACTATCTGATGCTGGCCGCCGGCGGCTTGGCCGACCTCGACATGTCGGCGGCGAACATCGAGCCGTATGGCCTGGTCGCCGCATCGTATCAGCGCTTGCTGCGTTTCCTGAGCCAGACCCACGAAGTGATTCCGTTTCCGTACGACTGGCGAAAGACGGTCACCGATTCCGCGGAGCATTTGCGCGCGGTGCTCGAGCAGGCGCTCACGAAGGCGGAGGCACAGAATCAGCCGGTACGAATCGTTGCGCACTCGATGGGTGGCCTCGTGGTGCGGGCGATGCTGGCGGATCCGGACGGGCAGAAGCTGTGGCAGCGAATGTGCGCCAACCCCGGGGCGCGATTCATCATGCTGGGCACGCCCAACGGCGGATCGCATGCTATTGCCAGCACGCTCATCGGGCGGGATGCGCTGGTCAAGAAATTGGCGTTGCTCGACTTCAAGCACTCCTACGGCGATCTGCTCAACACCATCACCCGTTTTTTCGGCGTGCTGGAGCTCCTTCCCTACAAGGGCGCGCTCGACGCGTATGAGCCCGACAGCTGGCAAGCAATCCAGCAACAGGACCTTGCCGGGCAGCGGGGCATCGGCAAGAGCCAGGTCGCCACTTCCCAGTCCGCCGGTTTCGCGTGGCCCTTGCCCGATGCCGATCAGCTCGCCGAAGCACGAAGGATTCGCGATCTCATCCGCACGAGTCCCATCGACCCGGACCGGATGATCTACGTCGCGGGCTGCGCGGACGCGACCGCGATCGACATCAAGATCGATCCCGACGCGCCTGCCGGGCAACGCGTCGTCGTGGTCGCCAGCGCCGATGGCGACGGGCGCGTGCCCTGGGCGACTGGCATTCCGCCGGAGCTCAACGCCCGTACGTACTATGTCGATGCGGTGCATGGAGACCTTGCGGACGTCCCCGAGACCTTTCCCGCGCTGCTCGATTTGCTCACGCTGGGCGTGACGACCAAGTTGGCGACGGCCCCTCCTGCTCGCCGCAGCGCGACGGGGGGAAGCTTCGTTCTGCGCGCAGAGCTGCCGACGATGTTTCCCGACGAGCAGGACATCCTGAGCTCGGCATGGGGCTCCAGCCGACGCGATGTGGTGGCCAAGGAGTCCGATCGCAAGGTGAAAATCCGCGTCGTCCACGGCAATCTATCCGGTGCGGAGACGCCGGTAATGATCGGCCACTACCAGGGCGACACCATCGTAAGCGCGGAGTCGTATATGGATCGTCAGCTCAACGGGAGGCTGCGCGAGGCGCAACGCCTGCGCCTCTATCCGGGCGAGCTCAACACGGTCAAGCTCTTTCTGAACGGTCAGGATCAATGTGAGCGTGGAGCCCATCCCGGAGCCATCATCATGGGCCTGGGCATGGTTGGCGATCTCTCTTCGGGTGCGCTGGCGAGCACCTTCGCCAATGCGGCCACGACCTATGCGCTTGCGCGCGTCGAAGAGGAGCGTGCACGGCACAAGACCGCGGCAGCCGTCGTCTCCGAGGCTGTGCGCCTGAACATCTCGCTTGCCAGCCTGCTCATTGGTTCCGGTGAGGCGGGCTTGAGCGTCGCGGACTCGCTACAGGCGATGCTGCGCGGCGTACGCCAGGCGAATCTGCGCCTGAAGGGATTGAACCAGGCCAAACCAATCGTCGCAGGCAGCTTAGGGAACCCCGCGGAAGAGTCGGTCACCGCCTTCATCGACAAGGTCGACTTCATCGAGCTTTGGGAAGATCAGTCGATCCGAGCCGCGAAAGCGTTGTTGCGGCTGGGCATGTCTTCGGAAATACGCGCGTTCTTCGACATCGAGGAGCTGCTGATCGAGGGCCGCGATGGACAGCGCCGCGCAGATTTCGAAGAGGAACCCAATTGGTGGCAGCGGGTGCGGATTTCGACGCAGAAGGATGGCGCGCTGAAGTTCGAGACGTTTGGCGATCGCGCCCGCTCGGAGTCGAGCCTGCAGCCGACGCAACGAAAGCTGGTCGAAAGTTTCCTCGAGCGCGCGACGGAGTCCGGCGCGACCGATTCGAACATTTCCTTCACGATGTTCGAGCTTCTCGTCCCCAACGCGCTTAAGCAGGCGGCGCCCGATCGGCGCAACCTTGCGCTCATGCTCGACGAAGAATCTGCGGCATATCCCTGGGAGCTCCTGCAGGATCGATACGATGACGCATCGGCCCCGTTGTCGGTCCAGGCCGGCATGGTCCGGCAGTTGGTCCTCGAAGAATTCCGGCAAAAGGTAGTCCACGCGACGGATTTTTCCGCGTTAGTGGTTGGCGATCCGACAAGCTCCAGTCCATCGCCGGACTTTCCCGCACTGCCGGGCGCTGCCGCGGAGGCGCGTGCCGTTGCGAAACACCTGCGCGACGGCGGTTATCGCGAGGTGGTCGAACTCGTAGAAGCCGACGCTACGCCGGAGGCTACGCTGAACGCGCTCTATGCGCGCCCGTATCGCATTCTTCATCTGGCAGGGCATGGCGCTTTCGAGTACGCGGTGTACGGCGATGACGATCAGGCGCAGACCGTCGACGGCGATGGGCCTGCCGGGACCGTCACGGGGATGATACTTGGAAAAGGTATCTTCCTTACGCCGGCCGAGATCGAGCAGATGCGCTTCGTTCCCGAGCTGGTATTCATCAACTGCTGTCACCTCGGGGAGATGACGGGAGAGGCAAGGCAAAGGCCGACGCCCTATCACAAGCTGGCGGCAAACGTGGCAGCCCAGTTCATTCGCATGGGCGTGCGCGCCGTAGTGGCGGCCGGGTGGGCAGTCGACGACAGCGCGGCGTCGACCTTCGCCACCAAGTTTTACGATGGCATGCTTAGTGGCGCGGCGTTTGGCGACGCGGTGCACATGGCACGCAGCGAGGTGTATCGGTCCAGCGGCGGTTCCAACACCTGGGGCGCCTACCAATGCTATGGCGATCCGGGCTTTTCGCTGGACATGCCTCAGCACTCGAGCTCGCGCACCGACGCCAGAATCGTTGCCGGCGTGGAATTGCGGCGGTTGGTCGATGTGATCGCGCTTCGCGCGATGACCGCGGACAGCGTGACTACGGAGCGGCTGCTCGACCAGCTCCAGGCGCTCGCTTCCAGCAGCGCACAAGGCTGGATGGAGTCTTCGGCGACTTGCGCAGCGCTGGGAAGCGCGTTTGGTGAGCTCGGCAAGTTCGAGGAGGCTCTTCACTATTACGAGAAGAGCCGGGGCATGCACCCGGCCGACGCCACGGTCGAATCGCTGGAGCACCTCGTCAACCTGAGCGGGCGCCTGGCGGTCGAGCTCTTCTCGGATCAGCTGGGGATCCGGGCAGCCGACGCGCCGCCCGAGGTACACACCGAGGCGAAGAAGCTTTTCGCGGAGGCCGATCGGATCCTCGATGCGTTGCTGGTGATTGGCGAGACGTCCGAGCGCCTGTCGCTCAAAGGCAGCCTCTACAAACGAAAAGCGATGGTGGCTGCAAACTCCAGGGAGCGTCGCGGGCTTCTGCAGCAAATGGCTCATTTCTACCACGCAGCGTATGACCTGGGTGTCGCCACCCAAAGTGACGATGCGTACTACTCGCTGGCCAATCGTTTGGCCGCCGAGATCGTCCTTGCGTGGCCGACCAGTGCGCGCCGGCCGCGGTCGAAGGCTGCCAGGGAACGTCTGGACGCGATCAAGAGCGGACTGGAAAAAATAAAGTCGATCGCCGAGCAGACGAAGCCTGGAACGGATTTCTGGACCGATACCTTGATGGGAAACGTATTGCTCGGAAAATGCATGGCCCGGCAGGAGATCGGGGCAACGGACCTCAGTGACATGTTGACCGTCTATTCGAATGCCGCCATCCGTGGAGGATCGGTACGTGCGCTGCGCTCGGTCACCGATCACATCCGGTTCTTTCAAGCGATGGCAGAGCCCGAGGCGAATGCGAGCCGGAAAGACGCACTCGTCGAATCGCTCAAGTCATTGCGCGAAAGCGTGACTGCCGCAGCGATGACGGGGCGGTGATCGTCAACGTGACGCTCTTGCCTTTGTCGAGCGTGATGTCCCGCGTCAACGGACCCGCCCAGGCTAGCTTCCAGTCATGTCATTCCGACCCCCCGCGCAGGCGGGGGGGGGAATCTGCTGTTGCGAACGATCAATGTATTGCGAAAACAGATTCCTCATCGTCGTTGCTTCTCGGAATGACATAAGCCTTTTTTCAACAGCTGCTAATGCACGCTCTTGGGATAAATGGATTTTGCAAACGCGTAGTCCCGGCTGTCGATATCAACCCCGCCAATGATGGGTTTGTGATCCTTGGTGATGTTGCCGGGGATCTGGTAACACATGATGGAATGGGCGTCGGCGTGGGTCGTTCCGAGCAGAGATGACTCTTCCAATGGCGTAAGAACCTGCTGCCGCACCTCCTCGGGAGTCCATCCCTGGGTGGTGCCGAAGAAGGCGATTGCCTTGTCCGGGTCGATCTTCTGCACCAATTCGCGCCGCATGTGTTCGTGCGGGAAACCCAGCGTATGGCCGGTTTCGTGGCGGACCACGCGGTGGAACTCGGATTCCGGCGTGTGCATCGTGAACGCTTCGAGGTTCATCGTCGGCTCGTTCTTCGGAATGCTAAGTATGTCGGTTCCCAAATAAGACCAGTAGCCCGCGACCTCCGGCGGAGACGACGCGCGAGCGATGCGCACCTGGGGATCGGTCTTGGTTTCCGTGAACTGGACGTTGGCGGTCTTTGCCCACGCATTCATGTGAGCGATGATGCGGGCGCGAAGATCGGCCGGTGGGTTGTCGAGAAAGCCGACGGTCAAGTGCACGCCCGCGGTGTGCCAGCGCTTCGCGACCATGACGGCGATGCGCTCGAGCTGTGAACCGGGGCCACCCAGTCCTCGGGCAATAACGGCTGTTGGCGGTTGGTTCGCCGGGTTGATCTCCACCGCTTTGCGGGCGGCGTCCACCCATTTGTCGCGGGGCAACGATTTCGGCGTACACACAATGGGGTCACTCATTGGATGCTCTCCTTGTCGAACGTTCTACCTAGGAAACTCGATCGCTGCACGTTGGTTCTCAATCGTGCGTTTGCAGCGACGCGTACGTATTTCACCCGATTCGCAACGCCGTCTCAAGTGAAAATTCGACAAATTCGCTGCGCGTCCAGTCCGGGCTCGAGTCGACTTGTCCGGCCGCAGCTTGCGGTCTTGCGGCCTCGCAAGGGAAAATTCGGCAGCCCGGTACCGTATGCTCGATTCCAGGATGCCGTGGGCCAGGCGGATGAAACGAGACGAGAAACCTGCCGCCGCTATGGTCAGGGAAAGCGATCCGTGAAGCGCAAAGCGTCGTCGTGAGCGCTCTGCTTCCTCACTACGGCCGGTTCGCCGCGGCACTCTTGACCTGCTGCAGGAAACATGATTTCCTAAAGTTCAATGTTGGCTTGTGCCGCAGAACGGCGTTGGCGATATTTCGGACATCTTTACTGGATCGGGCGATGACAATGGGCCACCGGCGCCTCGCATGGCTGTTTCCCGCATTGAGTGTCCTGGGATTGTCCTGCAGCACCTTGCCCCTGAGCTCAATGTGCGGACAGGGTTCCGGGCGCGTCCTCGACGAAGCCATGTGCGTGGGCCGCGCCGCCGAAAGCTTTCCCGCGGCCGACGAGGACTATTTCCGTGACATGGACTATGGCGTGACAAAAAGCCCGGCGCAGGTCGCTGCGGCGCTGGCTCCTTATGTCCCGAACATCTCGCCCGATCAGGCGGTTGCAGCGGCGGTAAAAGGCCGCAACAACTGGATCGTTTGGAGTGGCGGCAACGACCGTCTTTGGGATGTGCTGTCGGTAAAGAGCGCCGGCATCCTGGATTTTCTCAAGACCATCTCCAACCATCCCAGCATAAAAAACTACAATCGCGACAACCGTTGGCAGTATCTCGGCCTGGTGAACGAGCCGTGCTTCGACAAAGGCAACGGCCCCCGCAAGGACCGCTACGGCCTGTGGCTCGACGTCAGAAGCGAAGCCTGTCCGCCTGATCCCTTCGAGAACGAAGGGAAGTATCCCGGCGTCAAGATCGGCGCCCGAGGCAAGAACATTCCCGTCGGTTCCTACTACGGCTACGCGACTGGCGTTGTCGGGCTGCGGCTGTTTCCCAATCCTGACTTCGATGAAGCGGCGGCAAAGCGGTGGGACCCCGAACGCTATTACACGGATCCGGCCTACTACAACGACAAGAAACTCATCAAGCCTTACCGGGTTGGCATGTCCTGCGGTTTCTGTCACGTCGGGCCGAACCCGAGCAACCCGCCCGCCGATCCGGAGCACCCCAAGTGGGAGAATCTCAACTCCAACCCGGGTGCGCAATATTTCTGGGTCGATCGCATCTTTGTGTGGGACGTGGACGAGTCGAGCTTCGCGTATCAGCTGTTCCACACCTCGCGTCCGGGCGCGCTCGACACCTCGTTTGTTTCCACCGATTACATGAACAACCCGCGCACCATGAACGCGGTCTACAACCTCGGCGCGCGGATGGCGTTGGCGAAAAAATGGGGCAAGGAAGAGCTTGCCGGCGGTGAGTTGAACAACGAGCATCTCAACAAATACGTTCCGCCAGGCAGCCCCTTGACGCAGTTCTACCAGGCGCCCAATACCGTATGGACGCCGCGGGTCCTCAAAGACGGATCGGATTCGGTCGGCGCTCTGGGCGCGTTGAACCGCGTGTTCGTGAACATCGGCCTGTTCAGTGAGGAATGGCTCGAGCACTTCAGACCGTTCGTTGGCGGCACGAAGTTCACGCCCTTCGAAATCGCGGTGGCCAACAAGAACTCGAGCTACTGGAAGGCGACCGAGTCGCAGACCCCCGATGTGGCGCTTTTCTTTCTCGCCTCGACCCGCCCCGACTATTTGAAGGATGCGCCCGGCGGCCGCGCATACCTTTCCAGCGACAAGAGCGAGCTCGATCGCGGAAAGGTCGTGTTTGCCGAGCGCTGCGCTCGATGCCACTCGAGCAAGCTTCCGGAAGAGGCTTTCCGATTTTTCCAGGAGCAGTCCTGCGCCGGCGGTAATTACCTGAAATGCTGGAACGATTACTGGGCCTACACCAAGGGCAGCGAGTTCAAGAGGTCGATGACCCGCATCGCGCTGGCCGATGATTTTGCATCGGGCAACTATCTCTCGACCGATCTACGCGTGCCCGTGACTTTGCTCGAGACCAACGCCTGCTCCTCGCTCGCGACCAATGCGCTTGCCGGCGACATCTGGGACAATTTTTCGTCGCATACCTATAAGAGCCTGCCCTCGGTGGGAAAAATAACGGTCCATCATCCGATCACCGGTGCACCGTATTCCTACGACATGCCCGCGGGTGGACGTGGGTATATTCGCCCGCCATCGCTGATCAGTCTCTGGTCGTCGGCGCCCTTTCTGCTGAACAATTCGCTGGGAGATTTTTACTGGAGCGGATCGGTTAGCGACCGCATGAAGTCCTTCGACAGCGGCATCGAGCAGCTGCTCTGGCCCGAAAAACGAAAAGGCGATCGAAAGTACATAACGGCCTCTGGCAAAGAGGTTCCAGGAACGATCGACGTAACCTCGGCCACCACTTATCTGCGCGTTCCGAAGGGATATCTGCCGGATTTCCTCGAGCAGCTCGCGGGCCCCCTGAGCTACGCCCAGCCATGGCTTTTCAGCGAAGGCGGGATCGAGATCGGACCGATTCCCAAAGGCACGCCGATCAATCTGCTGTCCAATATCGATCTCGAGCAAAGGGCGAAAGCGCTTCGCTTCCTCGTCGATGCCAAGCGCGACCTCAAGTCGCTTCCTCCTCGCACGACCGACGAGGACGCGCGCAAAGCCTTTGCGAATCTGATCGAACCGCTGCTGCAAATCAGCAAGTGCCCGGACTTCGTCGTCAATCGCGGGCATTACTTCGGTACCGACTTCTTTAGCGAGGAGCCCGGCTTGAGCGACGAGGACAAGCGTGCGCTGATCGCGTTTCTCAAAACACTGTGAACGAAACAGACGCGCAGGTATGAGGCACCATTGCCAGCGCATCGCGCGTTTCATTGTGTTAGACGCAACCTTGACTAGGAGCCGTCACCCCGCTGGCTCATTCGCCGGCGCCATGTCCCGGCGCCGTTTCATTCAGGCATGCGGTGCCTGCGCCTCAGCGGTGAGCGCGCTCGTGAGTGGATGCACGTCGTTCTTAAGGCCTGGCGACTCGGCGGAGGTCGCTCCGCCGCTCAACTGCGCGGTGCCTGGCGACGGCGATGCATTCGACTATGTCGTCGTCGGCTCCGGCGCCGGCGGTGGGCCGTTAGCCGCCAATCTGGCGCTCGCGGGTTTCAGGGTGTTGCTGCTCGAGGCCGGTGGTGACGAGGAAACCTACGACTACCAGGTCCCTGCATTTCATGCGCGCGCCTCGGAGGACGAGCGCTTTGCCTGGAATTTCTTTGTGCGCCACTATGCTGACGATGGCCGGCAGAAGCGTGACGAGAAATTTCAAATCGCGCGCGACGGAGTGCTTTATCCGCGATGCGCAACACTGGGCGGATGCACCGCCCACAGCGCGATGATCGTGATCTATCCGCACAGCAGCGACTGGGATCATGTCGCTCAAGTCACCGGCGATCCGTCCTGGGCCGGCGACAATATGCGGCGTTATTTCGAGCGGCTCGAGCACTGCGAATATGTGTCACCCGCCGCAACCGAGAGCCGCCATGGTTTCAGGGGCTGGCTTTCGACCAATGTTGCCGATCCGATATTGATGGTGCGCGATGAATTCCTGAAGACGCTCGTTGGGGCCGCGCTGCGGGAGTCGTTTGCGACGCTGGGCAGACCCCTCACTCGCGTGCTAGGCCGGCTTGAAACTCATTTCGATCCCAACGATTGGCGGTTGGTCCGGCAAAGCGGGGAAGGGATCTGCATGATGCCAATTTCCACGCATCGAGGCCGGCGCGTCGGAAGCCGCGACTACATTCGCCGCGTGCAGTCCGCCTGCCCAATGCAGCTCGTGGTGCGTACACACGCGCTGGCAACCCGCGTCTTGTTGGACGAGCACAATCGCGCCACCGGCGTGGAATATCTTGCCGGCGAGCGCTTATACCGCGCAGATCCTCGCTACGCGCAAGGCACCGCGGCACAGAGACTCACCGCATTGGCGGCGCGAGAGGTGATCCTTTGCGCGGGTGCGTTCAATACACCCCAGTTGCTCAAGTTGTCGGGCATCGGGCCCCGACCGGAGCTCGAGCGATACGGGATTCCGGTCAAGGTCGAGCTGGCGGGCGTGGGCGAGAATCTGCAGGATCGCTATGAAGTGTGCGTCGTATCCAGAATGAAGGGGGGCTTCTCGCTCATGAAGGGCATGAAGCTGCGTCCCCCGTTGCCGGGCGAAGCACCCGATCCGCAGTTTGAAGAATGGTTGAAAGGCGGGGGACCTTACGCGACCAACGGTGCGGTCATATCGATGATGAAGCGATCCTTCCCAAGCCGGCCGGAGCCGGATCTGTTCATTTTCGGGCTCCTCGGATCTTTCAAGGGCTATTTTCCGGGTTATTCCGCCGAAATTGCGCGAGAAGACGATTTCTTCAGCTGGGCCATCCTCAAGGCGCATACCAGCAACACCGCCGGGCGGGTGACGCTGCGCTCGGCCGATCCGCGCGACGTGCCGGAAATCAACTTTCATTATTTCGATGAAGGCACGGGCGGCGATGATGATCTCTCATCGGTCGCAGAGGGCGTGGAAACCGTGCGCCGCATCACTGCGCGCTGCCAAAACGTCATTGCCGAAGAGATCCTTCCCGGCGGGAACATTCGCACCGACGAACAGATCCGTCAGTTCATCAAGGACAACGCGTGGGGTCACCATGCGTCCTGCACGTGCAAGATGGGTCCCGCCAGCGATCGCACTGCAGTGACAGATAGCCGCTTCAGGGTTCACGGCACGCGCAGGCTGCGGGTCGTGGACGCGTCCGTGTTTCCGAAGATCCCGGGTTTCTTTATTGCATCGGCGGTTTACATGGCGAGCGAAAAGGCAAGCGACGTGATCATCCAAGACGCACGAGCCGCGGTCGGCGCTGAACACCATGACGATGTATTGCCGGTGTCGACTGTGCAGGCGCGAGTCAAAGCGCGCTGAAAGTCGCGGAGGCTCCTTCAGGGACGAGCCAGATCCCATGCGATCCATCCAGGGCAGCATTTGCTAACATCGCGTCTGTTCGAGCCATGACGACTCCCGTCACGTTCACGGAGATGCTGCGCCGCCTGCTGCCGGCGGGCGGGCAAGGGCGCGCGGCAGAGACGGTCGAAATCTATGGCTGGGTCGTCCTGATCGAAGGAGCGACCTGCATGATCTGGCCGCACCTGGTGGCGACGGTCTTGGGTATTCCTCCCCTCGAAGGCCAAGGCATAGGCTATTTTCGCCTGGCAGGGGTGTGGGTCGCCGGAGTAGGCCTACTCTATGTGCTCAGCGGACGACTCAATGCGACTGGTTTTGTTTTTCCACGCTGCTCGACCGGCCGCTTGTCCTGCCCCTCTTGGGAATCCTCTGGTATTTCGGGATGGTCGCGGGAACATTTGCATTGGCTGCCGGGCTGCAAGATCTCCTGACGTGCCTATGGACCTTGACGATATGGCGAAAAGAATTCGGAGGCGGCCGGACCGGCTCGATTTCGTGATGATGACCCGCGCGCATGAGTAGAAGTAAGCTGCCGTGAGTCGGTCTTAAACTGTCTGTTTGATGCCCATGAATTCAAACATTAGCCGTCCCGTACCGCCGGCCAATACCGGATCGGCGTTCCTGAACTGGCTGGCGGATGCATCTTTGTCTTTCGTGCATCTCGAACGCCGATTCGATCCTTTCTTCCGTCCGGCGTTCGATGCCGTGCTTCGCGATCCCATCGCGCGCTTGACCACGGCATTGATCAATATGAGGCGCCCTAACGAGCATTTGAAAATCGCCGAGGAAAAGCCCATACCGGATGAAGAGGTCTACCTGGAATCGATCATCTCGAGCTTCCAGACGCAGATGCGCGACCTCTGGAAACCCGGCGGGTTCGAGCGAGGGGGAAACACCAAGACGCACGGCATCGTGCGCGGCGAGTTCATCGTGCACGACGGCCTGCCTGCGAATCTGCGCTACGGCATCTACGCGCAGCCGCATACCGACCGCGCATGGGTGCGTTTTTCCGGGCCTGGGCCTTACATCACCCCCGATATCGACGATGTGGGCTTCATGAGCATCAGCATCAAGTTGATGGGTGTGCCCGGACCGAAGTTGATGGACGAGGAGAAGTTCACGCTGGACATGTTCGGCGTGTCCACACCTACCTTCGTGACGCCGGATACCAAGGCGAACGCGCAGTTGCAGATCGAAAGCGTGAAGAACGCGTCGATTTTCTATTTCCTCAACCTCCATCGTTCACACGTACTCGACTTCATCATGCAATCGCTGTGGATCAAGACCCAGAGCAGCCCGTTCGAGGCCCCGTATTTCAGCTGCGTTCCGTATCTCCTCGGCGAAGGCCAGGCGATGCAATATTCGGTGTGGCCGAAAACGACGAAGCGCACCCCGATACCGCGCCTTCCCTTTCGTCCTCCCGACGACTATCTGCGGGACGCGATGGTCGCCACGCTCGCCGAAGAAGATGTCGAGTTCGACATCCGACTGCAACTGCAAACCGATTCGCACCTCATGCCGATCGAGAACAACGCCGTGCTCTGGCCCGAGAGGCTTTCTCCCCGCATATCGGCGGCCACGCTGCGCATTCCGCGGCAAAAGTTCAACTCCCCGGCCCAGATGGAGTTTGCGAAACGCCTCTCGTACAATCCGTGGCATTGCATTGCCGAGCATCGCCCGTTGGGGAACCAAAGCCGCGCTCGACGCCGGATGTATTGGGAGCTTTCGAAGCTGCGACACACCATGAACGACGTACCTCATTACGAGCCGACCGGGGATGAGGTTTTTGAGTAAGGCGCCGTGACTCCGCAATCGACCTTCATGGTCGTGGCGCCGATCGATCCGCGGCGCGAGGCTGAGCTTCGCGGCTTGCTCGCGTCGATGAACGATGCACCGGGGCGCGTGAACGCGGCCAACGCGCTCATACCCTTCGGGGAGTTCGAGACGCTGCATTTCGCGCGACTCGTCATTCTGGACGACAAGACGCAGGAAGACGTTCGCGTCTACGGCCTACCTGTTCGGACTTATCCGCTCTATCTCGCGTTCCTGGGCGACGTCGACGGCGACGCAGACGCCTTTCTCGGCAAGCTGGTGACGCGAGCGGGAAAAGGATTGCAGTCTATTTTTTCGTGTTGCGAAGGATTCGCGAGCGATACTGATCTGGTCGCGTGGATGAAGGAACACGAGACTCCGTCTGCTGCCGCTTATGTGAATTGGCGGGGGCGGACGGTGCGCCGC
>Ga0193751_1000755_pt1 | contig 23118 bp, 10 predicted proteins | sample L1c2metaG_FD_143050 | JGI IMG/M metagenome (GOLD analysis project Ga0193751, IMG submission 143050) | Soil microbial communities from a riparian zone of the East river system, Colorado, United States - L1c2 | ecosystem: Environmental > Terrestrial > Soil > Riparian zone | place: USA: East River... | reverse complement strand
GTTTCGATCGGCATGTTGGAGGGAATTGGATAACTCCCGTTTGGATATGTGCCGCCGTCGAGATCGGATTCGTCGGGATAATCGACAAATGGAATGGTGACCCGCGCCTGGTTGTCGGGCACGAGCACGTAATTCATTTCGTAAAACGGGCGCAACGTTTGCCGGCTCGATGACAAATCCGATTTCAACTGCGTGATCATCGCTACGGAGTTCGATAAGAGCGGACGACGCGAGATATCTTCGTTCCACGGATTCGTGACCGGAAAGATCTGCATTGCGGAGACGATTGCGTCCGCTTGCGGCGTGTTGAACAGCGTCGGCGTCGTCACCACTGGCGCCGGACCGAGAATTCGTCCTTCCTGATTGATTCGCTCCGATTGCGCGGCCGCAGTAACGGCGAAACTCAGAATTAGCGAGATGGTCGCATTGCTGATTCTTCGCCCGCGATCAACCGCGCGGCGCTTTTCAATTCCAGATTCGATTGTCTTCATCCGCTATTTTTGTCCCTGAACACACAACGTCCCGCGGCTGCGGGACAAGGCGCTGAACTAACGGAGAAGCGACCGTTTCATTAGCAAGATTTGCACCGGCGGGGCCGCAAAGATCGACATCTTGCCGGCTTATGAGAAAATCGCGTTCTAAATCTTAGAACAGGAATGAATTCGGGAAATTTCTTCGGCGAACTAAGGCGGCGCAACGTTTACAAAGTCGCGGTCGCATATGCCGTCATCTCGTGGCTGTTAATTCAAGCGGCGTCAATTCTGTTGCCGACCTTCGAAGCGCCGGCGTGGGTGATGAAAGCCTTCGTCGTGCTTTTGGCGCTCGGATTTTTCCTTGCCGTGTTTATCTCATGGGCATTTGAGATGACACCGGAGGGAATGAAGCGAACGGAAAACGTTTCGCCGACCGAAGTTATTCCCCAATGGAGCAAACGAAAATTTGCCGCGATGATGATCGGAGTCGCAGTCATTGCCGCTGGGCTCCTCATGTTTCAACTGCTTCGACCAAAGCTCGCTTTGACCCCTGCCGGTTCGCTCACATCGGTCGCCGGCGCCGTCGCCGCGAAGAGCGTTGCCGTCCTGCCATTAGTTAACACGAGTGGCGATCCATCGAACGAATATTTCTCAGACGGTCTTTCGGAAGAGCTGATAGCGGTCCTGGCCAAGATCTCGGATCTAAAAGTCATCGGGCGCAGTTCATCGTTTCTATTCAAAGGACAATCGGTCGATAGCGCAGCGATTGGACAGAAACTTGGGGTTGCCCATTTGATTGAAGGCAGCGTCCGCAAACAAGGTGACCGCGTTCGGATCATCGCGGAACTGATCAATGCAGCTGATGGACGTGAACTCTGGTCCGAAACTTACGATCGCGAGTTGAAGGACGTGTTTGCTGTCCAAACCGAGATTGCGTCCGCCGTGGCAGAACAAATGAAGGTGAAACTGCTCGGTGAAAAGACCCATTCGGATGCTGCGCCGCCAAACGAAAATCTCGCAGCTTACAACGCGGTTTTGCAGTCGGACTTCTATTTCCAGCAATTGACCGCGGAGAGCGTGCAGCGCGCGATTCATTCTCTGCAGGAAGCTGTCCGTCTGGATCCCAATTACGCGCTGGCTCATGCTAAACTCTCACTCGCCTGGCGCCAATACGCCGCCAGCTTCGCCACCAACGACAATGAACAAGCCTACGCGGAGGCGAAGGCCGCAGCGGAGAAAGCGATCAAACTCGCGCCCGACCAGGTCGAACCTCATAAGGCTGCTGGCTGGGTCGCGATCAATCCAGACCTCGATTTCGCGAAAGCGGAACAAGAATTTCGGCGTGCTCTGGAAATCTCACCGAGCGACGCCGGAGCCAAGAGCGGGTTGAGTTATTGTCTCATGGCACAGGGGCATCTGACTGAGGCCGAAGGCGCCTTTCATGAAACACTTTCACTCGATCCGCTCTCCGTTCCCATCTGGTTTAATCTTGGCCGGCTCGCAACTGGAGCTGGGCGATACCAGGAGGCGGAGAAAATGTTTCGCAAGGCCCTCCAGATTCAGCCTGGCGTCGCCCGGGCGCACGCGTTTTTGGCAACCCTGGATGTTCTTCGAACCGATCCGGCCGCCGCGACAAAAGAAGCCGAGCAGGAACCCGATGGTTTCTGGCGTGATTACGCGATTGCCTTGGCTAAGCAGGTTCAATCGGACAAGGCGGCGGCTGAAGGTGCGGTGAAGTCCTTCTGCGAAAAATATGCCAACGGCGGTGCTTTCCAGGCGGCAATCCTTTACGCGGTTCGCAACGAGCCCGACCAAATGTTCAAGTGGCTCAACACCTCACTTACCACGCGCGATGCGGGCCTCGCGCAAATAACCGTTACACCATTCTTCCAGACCTATTTCAGCGATCCACGTTTCATCGCATTGTCCCAGAAGCTTCGAATTCAAACGCCGGCTTCGAAGCGATGAAAGGCTCGTTCTTTTCCGAATTGAAACGGCGCAATGTGTTTCGAGCCGCGGCCTTTTATGCGGCCAGCTCCTGGCTGCTGGTCCAAATCGCAACGCAGGTTTTTCCATTTTTTCACATTGCCGAGTGGGTCGTGCGCTGGGTCGTGGTCGCGGCGATTATCGGGTTTCCGTTCGCACTCGTTTTGTCGTGGTTCTACGAATGGACACCCAAAGGACTGCAACTCGAAAGCGAGATCTCGCCTAACGAATCCGTTATTCCTCGAACCGGCAAGAAGCTCGACAAATGGATCATCGCGATTTTGGTCCTGGCCGTGGTGCTGCTGCTGGCCAATCAGTTCGTCTGGCACAAAGACGCGCCGGAAGTTGCCACGATTGCAGACCGATCTATTGCCGTGCTTCCTCTGACTAACGAAGGCGGTGCGAAAGATGAGCAGTATTTTTCCGACGGCCTCTCGGAAGATCTCATCACCGCACTTTCGCAATTTGCCGGTTTGAAGGTGATAGGTCGCAACTCATCGTTTCAATTCCGCGACAGCAAGGACGACATCAAAACTATTGGCGCGAAGCTCGGCGTCGCCCATCTGCTGGAAGGCAGCGTCCGCCGCGCAGCGGATGCCGTCCGCATCAGCGCTGAGTTAGTGAACGCCGCCGACGGCACCACCCTTTGGTCTGAACATTACGACCGCCCTTACAAAGATCTGTTCAAACTTCAGGATGACATTACGACGGCGGTCGCCAATGCGCTGAAGGCAAAGCTGCTGAACACGAGCGACGCCGCCGCGCGAAGCGACCGGCCGCCCAGCGGCAATCTCGCGGCTTACAACGCTTTCCTCCAAGGCAAGTTTCAGTCCCAGCGCAACACAAAGGAAGATTATCAGAATGCGATTAAGTTCTACCAAACCGCGGTCTCGCTCGATCCACGGTATGCGCTGGCCTACGCAATGATGGGTTACGCGCAAATCTTTTACGGTGACTACTTCACGGGAGCTGAAGCACAAAACATTTTTGCCGCGGCGCGGATGTCCATTAACACGGCATTGAGCTTGAACCCGGATTTGGGGACGGCGCATGGAGCGCGTGCCCTGCTCCTGGCTTTTGCTGATCTAGACTTCGCCGGCGCCAAAGCCGAATTCGAACGTGCCGTGCAATTAGCGCCGACCGATCTCGATCTCAGAGCATCTTTGGGCCAAATGCAAGCAGCGTTCGGGCATCCGGAAGGCGCAATCGACCTGATCGAGCAAGCTCTGGAGAGCGACCCGCGGAACGCGGGATGGTATGGCTTGCTCGCTATTGATCTCACAGCGGTTGGCCGTCTGGACGAAGCCGAGCAGGCTTACCGGGACCAAATGGCCCTGGAGCCGACCGAGGCTGCGCCCAAGGCGCGACTCTCTACCATTGAAGTGCTCCGCGGAAACGCGGCCGCAGCCCTTGAGAAAGCAGACCAGGTTCCGCCAGGAAAGTTGCGCGACTTCGCCCTAATGAACGCGCTCCAGATTGGTAATGACCAAACCGCAGCGGATGCGGCGCTGAAGAGCGTGATTGATCACTACGGCAAAACCGCAGGCTACCTTATCGCCCGTGCTTACGCCCTGCGAAAAGACCCCGACAAAGTGTTCGAATGGCTCGATCGTGCGTGGGGCAACCGCGAAAACAATGTCTGCATCGTCTATTACGATGCGTTCATCCTGCGCTATAAGGACGACCCGCGCTTCGCCGCGTTTTGCAAAAAGGTAGGGCTGCCGACTCCAGCCGAAGTAGCGGCAACCTCGAAGCCATGACGCGCAATCTCTCTATATATAATACTCAATGAGTAGCCCGGCTGAACAACGCAAGCTTGCCGCGATCATGTTTACCGACATGGTCGGTTACAGCGCGCTGTCACAACGTGATGACAAGCTCGCGCTCGAGTTACTCGAAGAACATCGAGAAATTCTCCGCAAAATTTTTCCGGAATTCAACGGGACGGAAATCAAAACGATCGGCGACGCCTTTCTGGTGGAGTTCAGCAGCGCTCTGGAAGCCGCCCAATGTGCGATTGCCATTCAACGCGCCCTGGCCAAACGCAATGCGGATGCTCCGACGGACCGGCAAATTCAGCTCAAGATTGGCATTCACATCGGTGACGTCGTCCATCGCGGCGGCGATGTCTACGGAGATGGAGTGAACATCGCGTCGCGGATCGAACCGTTGGCGGGCGCGGGCGGGATTTGCGTGTCGATGGATGTGGAACGCCAAATCCGCAATGCAGTGGAGACGCGCTTTGAGAAACTTGCGCCAACGGAATTGAAAAACATTTCCGTCCCGATGGAGCTCTTTCGAATCGTGCTACCGTGGGAGAGAAAATCAGAAGTCAGATCGGAGATTCGCCGTGGCGAAGGTCACAAGTCAGCGATCAGAGAGCGGGCCGCCGCTCCTACAATCAGAAGATTTGCTTTGATTGGCGGGCTCGTCTTGCTGTTGATCATTGGATTCGTCTGGTGGCGGACAGCTCTTCCGCACAAAAATCCGGTCGCGACTTCGCCCAACCCGGAAAGTGGTCCACCGCAAAACATTCCTGAAAAAAGCATCGCGGTGCTGCCGTTCGAAAACTTAAGCCGTGATCCCGACAACGCCTATTTTGCCGACGGTATCCAAGATGAAATTCTGACTCGGCTATCAAAGATTGCCGATCTGAAGGTCATCTCGCGTACATCGACCCAGCATTACAAAAGCACTCCGGAAAACCTGCCTGAAATCGCCCGGCAGTTAGGCGTGGCCCATGTGGTGGAAGGAAGCGTTCAGAAAAGCGGCGACGCGGTGCGGGTGAATGTGCAGCTGATCAAAGCTGGGAATGATTCTCATCTTTGGGCCGATACCTACGATAGAAAGCTGACCGACGTTTTCTCGGTCGAAAGTGAAATCGCCAAAGCCATCGCCGAGCAACTGCAAGCGAAACTCAGCGGCCGGGAAGAAGAAGTTATCGCGGCGAAGCCGACGGACAATCTTGACGCCTACGATGCCTATCTGCGCGGTCTGGCCTACACCCTGAAGACGGCCCAAATCATGGCCAATGCCCTGAACGCACAGAAATGTCTAAAGGAAGCCGTGCGCCTCGATCCAAAGTTCGCGCTCGGCTGGGCTCTCCTCTCCCAGATTGATGCGGGCGGTTACAACACCGCGACTCTTCAACCTACCGCTGCTCTTCGGGCCGAGGCTGAACAAGCGGCCGAAACCGCGCTCACCCTTCAGCCAAAGCTTGGCGAGGGCTTCCTGGCCAAGGGAAATTACTACTATGGTTGTCTCAAAGATTACGACACCGCGGCGCGTTACTTCGAACAGGCGCGTCAATTCATTCCAAACAGCAGCAGGATTCCTGAGTCGCTCGCCTACATCGCGCGGCGGCGAAATCAGTGGGACCAAAGTGAAGGCTATTTCAAGGAAGCTGAACGCCTCGATCCACGCAATGTGAACGTGCTCACGCAGCACGCGCTCTCCTACATGTCACTCCGTCAGTTGTCCGACGCCCTGCGCAAGCTGGATCAGGTGCTCGACATCACACCGGACGACGCCGATACCATCGCCTACAAGGGGGCCGTCGCCCTGGGCGAAGGCGATCTGCCAAAGGCCTGGGCGCTCCTCGCTCCACTTCGTGTGTCTGCCGCTGATAATATCGTCATGCGGATAAAAATCTATGGCGCGATCCTGCGACGTCAGTCCAAAGAAATTATCGGCCCACTGCAGGAGATATTGCGCAACTCCGATCCGTCGCTGGCTTACGCCAATGCGGAATTGCGCTTCTGGTTAGGCTGGGCTCAGGATGTCGACGGCGATCGGGCGGCCGCGCAGGAGAGCTGGAGGCAAGCCGACAGCGAACTGGAACTCTTTCTCAAGGATCAGCCAAGTAATTACAGGCTCCTCAACCTTCTCGCGCTAACGAACATGGCTCTCGGAAATAAAGCGGCCGCTGTGACCATGGTTCAACGGGCCATGGCCGCCGTTCCGCTCGAGAAAGACTCATTGGCCGGTCCTCAGGCGATCGAAGTCCTCGCGCGTGTGTGTGCTGTCACCGGAAATCCCGAGCGTGCCATCGCGACCTTGCAACAGTTGCAGTCGCTCAAAGCCGGGAGCGGCGCGCTGGCGGTGCCGCTCACTCCCGCCGTCCTCCGGTTCGATCCGACGTTCGATTCGTTGCGCAATGATCCGCGCTTCCAGAGGCTTTGCCAGGAGCCCCAGTGAACAAGCCTTCTTTTTTCGCAGAGCTGAAGCGGCGCAACGTTTACAAAGTGGCGGTCGCGTACGCGGTCGTCGGGTGGCTGCTCGTCCAGGTTGCGACGCAGGTCTTCCCCTTTTTCGAAATCCCAAATTGGGCGGTGCGGCTGGTGGTGCTCTTAATAATAGTGGGTTTCCCGATCTCGCTCGTCATCGCCTGGGCGTTCGAGATGACGCCGGAAGGGATCAAGCGGACTGAAGTTGCCGATGCAGAGCATGAGCATTCGCGCGGCAAGACGTGGATCTATGTCGTTATCATCGGCGCAGCGATCTCGGTGGCCTTATTCTTTGTCGGCCGTTACACGGCCGGGAATAATGCCAGTGCGGCTCGCACCGAATTACCGAAGAGATCGATTGCGGTTTTGCCCTTCGATAATCTGAGCGAAGACAAAGGAAATGCGTATTTCGCCGAGGGCGTGCAGGACGAAATCCTCACTCGCCTAGCCAAGGTGGCCGACTTGAAAGTGATTTCGCGCACTTCGACGCAACGTTTCAAAGCTGCGCCGTCTGATCTGCGCGAAATCGCGAAGCAGCTGGGCGTAATGAACATCCTCGAAGGGAGTGTGCAACGGTCTAACGATCAGGTGCGGGTGACTGTGCAGTTAATCAATGCGATCACGGACGCTCATCTCTGGGCGGAAATTTATGATCGCAAGTTGACCGACATTTTCACAGTCGAAAGCGATATCGCCAAAACAATAGCTGATACTTTGCAGGCGAAGCTTACTGGGTCGGAGTTGAGCGCGATTTCGAGCAGGCCAACGCAAGATCCGGTGGCGCAGGATCTTTACGTACAAGGACGCCACTTCCTCGCCTTGCGTCGCGACGATAACCTACCGCGTGCGATCGAATTCTTCGATCAGGCGATCGCCCGCGACGCGAACTTCGCGGCGGCCTATGCGGGCTTGAGCGAAGCCTTAATTCTACTTCCCAGATATACCGGCGCCTACCCCAGCGAAACTCGCCCGCAATCCCGGGTCGCTGCGCTGAAAGCATTGGAGCTCAATCCTAACCTGGCCGAAGCGCACAACGCACTGGCCAAGATCGCGATGGATTACGACGTCGACTTTGCCGAAGCGACGCGGGAGTTTAAGCGTGCCATCGAGTTGAATCCGAATTATGCGGGGGCCCACCACTGGTTCAGCGGAACACTCGAGTCACAGGGGCAGTTCGCTGAAGCCATCGCCGAAAGTAAGCTGGGAACCGAACTTGATCCCTTTTCGGCCGTGAATCTGGTCGATCAAGGCCGGATTTATGGGTCCGCACGCCGCTTCCCGGAAGCGAAGGCAGTCTTCGAAAAAGCGCTCGCAATCGACCCGGCGTTTTCCTACGCGCACTGGCATTACGGCGAGATGTTGCAGGTAAGCGGGGATCTGAAAGGCGCCGCCGCGGAGTATACCAAGGCGCGCGCCGCGACTAACACTCCGGAACCTATCGCGCTGAGCGGACAGCTGGCTGCGATAATGGGTCGACCGGAGGAAGCACGCCAAGCGCTCACGGCTTTGGACGAACTGGAGAAGCACCGATACGTAGATTTTTTCTGGCGGGCTCTTCTATATCTCGGTCTTGGGGACAAAGACCGCGCGCTGCAATTCCTCGAGCAAAGCTACGCTAATAATGAGGGCTACGAGATAGGTCTAATCAAAGTCGATCCGATGCTCGACTCGTTGCGGGCAGAGCCACGCTTCCAGGCGCTCGTGAAGAAGGTGAGAGGACGACGGGAGGAACCCAAGCATTGAATCAGCGGAGCTTCTTCGCCGAACTGAAGCGGCGCAACGTTTACAAAGTCGCGGCCGCCTATCTGGTCGTCTCGTGGCTCTTGATCCAGGCAGCGTCGATTCTCTTTCCGACTTTCGATGCGCCAGCGTCGGCGATGAAGATCCTCGTGGTCATCCTCGCGATTGGATTTCCAATCGCACTCGCCTTCTCCTGGGCGTTTGAGATCACGCCGGAAGGAATCAAACGTGAATCGGAGATCGAGTCTGACAAATCGATCACGCATCACACTGGCCGGAAAATTGTCGCATTAACGATCGCACTCGCCGTAGTCGCGGCGGGGCTGCTCGCGTTCCAGTTGTTCCGTGCAAAATCGACAACGCCGCCAACCAACATTGCCGGCCAGGCGAACCCAATTTCGGACAAGAGCGTCGCAGTCCTGCCGTTCGAAAATTTGAGTGACGAGAAGTCGAACGCTTATTTTGCCGATGGCATTCAGGATGAAATCCTCACGCGCCTGTCGAAGATCGCGTCGCTTAAAGTCATTTCGCGGACTTCCACCCAGAAATACAAGAGTGCGCCCGATAATCTTCGCGAAATCGGCAGGCAATTGGGCGTGGCGAATCTGCTCGAAGGCAGCGTGCAACGGGCGGCTGACGCGGTGCATATCAATGTGCAGTTGATCCGCGCGGCCAGCGACGAACATCTCTGGGCCGAGACTTACAACCGCAAACTGAACGATATCTTCAGTGTCGAAGCGGAGGTCGCCGGAGCGATCGCCGATCAACTTAAAGCCACTCTCACCGGCGCTGAAAAACAGGAAATCGCCGTTAGGCCGACTAACAATCCCGCGGCTTACGACGCTTTTCTCCGTGGCCTCGCTTTCGAGGGGCGGATCGACGGTCTGGCGGGGAACACCCTTCGATCAGCCGAAGCCTTCGCCGAAGCCGTTCGATTGGATCCGGGTTTCGCACTGGCTTGGGCGCATCTCTCGAGAGCGCACGGCTTTTATTTCTTATTTGAGCCAACCACTGCGCATCGCGAGCTCGCGCAGAAGGCGCTCGAAAAGGCCAAGTCCTTGCAGCCCACGCTGGTGGAGACTCAACTGGCCGACGGATTCTTTCATTACTGGGTGGAACGCGATTACGCGCAGGCTAAAGCGCTCTTCGAAGCGATTCGCAAACAATACCCGAATAATTTCTACCCGCCTTATGCGCTCGGAGCGGTGGCACGCCGGGAAGGACGTTGGGAAGACAGCCGCTCTCTTTTCGCTCAGGCGGTGGACCTTAATCCACAGGATGTATTCCTGCTGGCCGATGCGTGCCTTGATCTGACTTGCATGCGCGATGGCGCTGGCGCTCGTCAACTTGTCGATCGCGCATTGAATCTGAACCCGGGAAATGCCGGCCTGCTCGCGCTCAAAGCGCAGGCTTGGCTCCTCGAGGGCAATGTCGCTGAAGCACAGAAGACGCTTGCGCAGGTGCAACCTGAAGCGGGAGATTTCGGTGCAGTCAGCACGATCACCGCCTGCGCGATCCTGGCGCATAGTTACGATAACGCGATTGCGATTGTAAAAGCGCAGCTGGAAAAACCAGAAAAACTCGGTCTCCGAATCGGATCGGCAGAAGACTTCCTCGGCGATCTTCTTCGTCTTTCTGGCGATACTCCGGGCGCTCTGGAAGCATACACCCGGGCGCGTCAGGCAAACGAAGCCGCTTTTCGGAGTCAGCCTAACAATGCCGAATTCGCCAGCGCCTTGAGCTGGGCCTGCGCCGGCCTTGGCGATAAGGAGTCCGCCCTGAAGTATGCCCGACAGGCCATCGCCCTGCTCCCGGCGTCGAAAGATGCTCTTGTCGGGCCGAGCTACGAAGAAAATCTTGCCCGGATCCAGGCGCGGTTTGGAGACAAGGACGATGCCATCGCTGGGTTGCAACATTTGCTCGCAACCAACTACAGCGGGCCCCCGCTCACGCCGGCTCAGCTCCAGATCGATCCCGATTGGGACAAGCTGCGCGGCGATCCGCGGTTTCAGAAACTCTGCGAAGAAAAGCCGAAATGAGCGAAGGAAATTTCTTTGCCGAGCTCAAGCGGCGCAATGTCTACAAGGTTGCGGTCGCCTACGCGATTGTCGGCTGGTTAATCGCCCAAATTGCGACACAGATATTTCCGTTCCTGGAAATTCCGAACTGGATTGTGCGTTTGGTGATCGTGTTGATTGCGATTGGGTTTCCGATTGCACTCGTCATCGCGTGGGCGTTTGAAGCGACGCCGGAAGGGATCAAACGAACGGAAGTTGCCGACGCAATGCCCGCGACGGTGGGACAAAAGAAGCACGCTTGGATTTATGTCGTCGCGATCGGTGCTGCGATCTCGGTGGCCTTATTCTTTGTCGGCCGTTACACGGCTGGGAATAATGCCAGTGCGGCTCGCACCGAGGCGGCTACAGGTTCATCAATTCCGCAGAAATCGATCGCCGTGCTGCCGTTCGAAAATCTGAGCGATGATAAGCAGAACGGCTACTTCACCGATGGCGTGCAGGACGAAATCCTGAGCGATCTCGCGAAAGTCGCGGACCTGAAAGTCATCAGTCGGACCTCCGTGATGCAGTATAAGACTGGCGTCGCGCGCAATCTGCGTGAGATCGGCCAACAGCTCGGTGTGGCGCATTTGCTGGAAGGGAGCGTGCAGCGCGCCGGCAACAAAGTGCGAGTGAACGCACAGCTGATCGATGCGCGCACGGACGGCCATCTCTGGGCTCAAGTCTTCGATCGACCGCTCGATGATGTCTTCGCCATTCAAAGTGAAATCGCTCAGGCCATCGCCGACCAACTCCAGGCGAAGCTCTCCCCGAAAGAGACAGCCGCGATGCAGGAGAAGCCGACAACGAACCTGGCGGCATACGATCTTTACCTCCGAGCGAAAGAAATCTGGCAGTCGAATGGCTCTAGCGGCGTCGAGACGTTTCAACGCGAGGTCGCTCTGCTCGAGGAGGCCGTCATGCGGGACCCCGCCTTCGTCGCGGCCTTCTGTTTGCTCGCGCAGGTGCATGTCCAATTCTACTGGTTCAATTACGACCACAGCGGCGCGCGGCTGGAGTTGGCGAAAAAGGCGCTCGACGCGGCCGCTCGCCTAAGCCCGGACGGAGGAGAGGTTCATTTCACGCGCGCGATTTTTTATTATCGTGGACAACGCGATTACGCGGCAGCCCTGAAGGAGATTGCCCTGGCTCGGCACTCACTGCCGAATGACTCGTCCATTCCGCTCCTGACCGGCCTGATCGAGCGCCGGCAAGGCCATTTCACAGAATCCAACACCTACTTGGAGCAAGCGTTGGCGATCGATCCTCACAATAACCTCATTATCATCGAACTGGATAACGGCTATACCTGGACTGGGCATTACGCGGAAGGCAGACGCTTACTGGATGAAGCTCTCTCTCGTGAACCTGACAACTTCGTACTCGCGACGCGCCGCGCACGGATCGATTACTGGCAGAGCGGTGATCTGCGCCGCATGCAGCAGCTCTCGAATAAAGAGGTCAGCGGTGCGGATCCAAGTGATTTGGTGAAGTTCCGCCTGAGCCTCGCATGGTGCCAACGGGATTTTCCGGCAGCGCAACGCGCGTTGGCCGAATATCGCCTCCCAGATATTGCGACTTCCGGATTTATCACGCCGCGAGAAGCATGGGAGGGTGTTCTTTGGAAAAGGTTAGGTGAAGCTGGCAAGGCGCAGTCTGCCCTTGATCACGCGCGTGAACGCGCTGCTGCTGCGGTTGCCGCGCGTCCCGAGGAGGCGAAAGCGCTTAGCGTTTTAGCCGATATCGACGCTGATCTTGGGCGTAAGGAGGAAGCGGTCCGTGAAGGCGAGCGCTCGGTCGACCTTATGCCGGTCGAGAAGGATGCAGTTGATGCCGCTCTCCTCCAAAATGCCTTGGCGCTCATTTACGCGAAGACAGGAGAGAACGCGCGCGCGCTCGATCTGCTGGAGAAACTAACAAAAAAACCTTTTGGCCCCGACTACGGCACCTTGCTCGCGCCCGATTGGGACCCAATCCGCGCGGAAACCCGTTTTCAAAAAATCGTCGCTGGGTTAGCGCCCAAGGATGTGTCCACTCCGTCCAAATGAACCCGCGCAATTTCTTTTCCGACCTGAAGCGCCGGAACGTTTACAAAGTTGCGGTCGCCTACGCCGTCGTTGGTTGGGTTATCGCACAAATTGCAACGCAAATTTTTCCCTTTCTGGAAATCCCGAACTGGGTCGTGCGGTTGGTGATCGTGTTGATCGCAATTGGATTTCCGATCGCGCTCGTACTCGCATGGGCGTTTGAAGTAACTCCGCAGGGAATCGAGCGTACAGAAGTTGCCGACACAATGCCGGCCGCGCCCGGAAAAAAGAAACACGCCTGGATCTATATCGTTGTGATCGGTGCCGCGATCTCGGTCGGACTATTCTTTGTGGGTCGCTACACGGCTGGCAGCGGAACGCCTCGACAGAGCGAGGCGGCAACAGTTTCGAACAAATCGATTGCGGTTTTGCCGTTTAAGAATTTAAGCAGCGACAAAGAGAACGCGTATTTCGCGCAAGGCATTCAGGATGAAATCCTGACACGACTGGCAAAGATCGGTGCGCTCAAAGTGATTTCGCGAACGTCGACGTCGCATTTTGCCAGTAGCCCGCAGAACCTGCCGGAGATCGCGCGCCAGCTAGGAGTAGCAAACCTCCTGGAAGGTAGCGTGCAAAAGGCGCACGATGCGGTACACGTAAATGTGCAGTTAATTCGCGCGGCGACCGACGATCACCTCTGGGCGGAGAGTTATGATCGTAAGCTGGACGACATCTTCGCCGTCGAGAAGGAAGTGGCACAAAGCATTGCCGCTAGCCTGAACGCGAAGCTTACCGGTGCAGAAGAACAAGCGATCGCGCAGAAACCGACTACTAACCCGGCCGCCTACGACGCTTATCTCCGAGGTAATACCCAGTTTTGGGAGATCAACGAACAGTCGCTGCTGGCGGCCGAGAAATCTTACCAGGAGGCGGTTAGCCTTGATCGAGAGTTTGCGATCGCCTGGGCTGCGCTCGCTCGACTGGACGCGGTGTTATATTTGGTCAACGACACAACAGCGGCACGACGCGCAGCCGCAGAACAAGCCCTGAACGAAGCTGAGCACTTACAGCCGCAGGCTGCGGAAACAAAAGTAGCACGCGGTTACTTCGCCTACCTCGTTCAACACGATTTGAAAGGGACGCTCGATCTGATGGAGCAGGCACATCGAACCTGGCCAAACAACGCCGAGGTCTTGCAGCTATTGGGATTTGCGGCGGCTCGCCTTGGCCAGGGGAATAAGGCCGTCGAGGCCTTGGATAAGGCCGTGGTCTTGAATCCAAGGGATATCGCGACGCGCTGGTGGGCCATCGATCTTCGCCTCGGTTCGCGCGATTTTATCGCGGCAAGCCGCATGATCGACGAGGCGCTGCAAATTTGGCCGGATAACCCGAACCTGCTCGCCTACAAAGCTCAGATCTTTCAGGCGACAGGCCAGCTCGACAAAGCACAGCCGCTAGTAGCGCAGATGAAGCCGAGCTTGAAAGACTACAACGCAATCTCCACCGTTTGGTATCAGGCGAAGCTGCGACGTGATCCAGCGCCAGCTATAAAAGTCCTCGAGCCGCTCGCTCGTCCGACAGACTCAGGATTCGATTGGATGTTTAACGCCGCCGACGTCGCCGATCTCCAGGCCCTTTCTGGAGATAACCCGTCGTCGCAATCCATCTTCCGCCAAGTCCGCGACCGCGCGACAGCGCTCGCGCACGAGCAACCCGACAACGCGCGCTATCTCGGTGTCCTGGCCCAGGCGTTAAGTCATCTTGGCGAAAAGGACGCGGCTCTTAGTGTTATCGACAAACTGATGGCACTGCGCGCTGGAGATCTGCGCAATCAACCCAGCTCGGAGGAGCAACGCGCCCGGATCCTGACCTTGTTCGGCGAAAAAGATCAGGCGATCGAGATCCTGCAGCGCCTGCTCCAGACACCCTACAGCGGTTGGGCCACGGTGCCGCTCACGCCGCAGCTTCTTCGTCTCGATCCCGACTTCGATCCGCTTCGCGGCGATCCGCGCTTTGAGAAACTTTGCGAAGAAACAAAATAATGAGGGTGTAAATGGCCATTGACCCTGCGAGTAATCTTCGTCTCCAGATCGGGCATGTCTTGTTCATCGACCTCGTGGGCTATTCCAAACTCTTGATCGAAGAGCAAAAGGAGTGGCTGCGTCAACTTACCGAAATCGTCTTAGCTACGTCGCAAGTCGCCGAAGCCAACAACGAACAACTCGTTAGGTTACCAACTGGGGACGGGATGGCGCTGGTCTTTCGCAATAGCGCGGAGGAACCGGCGCAATGTGCGCTCGAGATCACGCAAGCACTCAAGACTCATCCCGACATTGCGGTGCGTATGGGAATTCATAGCGGTCCGGTCAGCGAAGTCACTGATGTCAGCGGACGCACGAACATCACCGGTGGTGGGATTAACATGGCCCAGCGAGTGATGGATTGCGGTGATGCCGGTCACATCCTGCTCTCCAAACACGTCGCGGATGATTTGAAGGAACATCGGCAGTGGTCATCCTGGCTGCACGATCTCGGCGACTGCGAAGTAAAACACGGCGTTCGCGTCCACGTCGTCAATCTCTACACCGATGAACTGGGTAACCCGGCGGTGCCAGAAAAGTTCAAGACAGCCCAGCAAACCGCGTCGCCGGCGTCGGCGCGCCGCGGACCTCCATTCATTGCTCTCGGAATTTTCCTCTTGTTGCTTACTGCACTGGCAATTCCCCTGCTGATCTTTGCACCGGCATTGTTGAAATCATTGTCGCGACGTCCCGCGCCTGCGAGCTCAAGCAGTCCAGCCGCTGTCGCTACGATTGCGGACAAAAGCATTGCCGTGCTGCCCTTCGAGAATCTGAGCGATGATAAGTCGAACGCTTACTTTGCTGACGGAATTCAGGATGAAATCCTGACCAAGCTCGCCAGCATCGCCGACCTCAAAGTGATCTCACGAACTTCGACCGCAAAGTATAAAAGCAAGCCGGAAGATCTGAAGACCGTTTCGCAACAGTTAGGCGTGGCCAACGTGCTGGAAGGAACGGTGCAACGTGCGGTCGACAAGGTGCGCGTCAATGTGCAGCTCATCGATGCCCGCGCTGATTCACATCTTTGGGCTAAGAGCTACGACCGCGAGATCAAGGATGTCTTCGCGGTTGAAAGCGAAGTTTCACAGGAGATTGCCGATGCCTTGGAGGCGAAGCTCTCGGCCGCCGAGGCAACTACCCTGGCCACCGCGCCGACAAAAGATCCCCAAGCTTATGATCTGTTCTTAAAAGGAGAATACGAAGAACACGAAGCTGAAAGTTCTCTCAAGTCCGAGGCATTCGATCAAGCGACCGCCTCGTATCAGCAGGCGATCACTCGTGATTCGCAGTTTGCTCTGGCCATGGCACGGCTTGTGGAAAGTCGGATGTTCCGACGCTGGTTCCTAAGCTCGGTGACCGACGCTGAGCTGCCTGAAGTCAAGAGTATGGCAGAGCGGGCTCTCGCGCAGGCACCAAACCTCGCGGAGGCCCATATCGCACTGGGAGAATTCTACTACTACGGGCATCGGCAATACGATCAGGCGTTGAGTGAATTCCAGCGTGCTGCCCAGCTACAACCGAATAATGTCAGAGCTCTGCAGTATTCCGCGTATATCCATCGTCGCCAGGGTCAGTTGGAGCTTGCTTTGTCCGAACTGCAAAAATGCGCGCAGCAAAATCCCCGGGATGACACGCTGGCGGCACAGATCGGCGGGACCTACTCCGGCTTGCGGATGTGGAGTGAAGCGACCCAGTCCCTGGAACGCTCCCTGGCGTTGAATCCTAACTCTGTGATCGGGATGCGTCTGCTAATTTTCAATTGTCTCAACGCAACCGGCGACATCAAAGAAGCGCGACGCATTCTGGCGAGCTTTCCTCCGGACCCAAAACTAACTGCCACCTTCACCTCTGGCAGCGTCTCGAACGTGATCGGCGCCCGGGCCTATGTGTCTGTGATTGAGCGAGATTTTGCCGCGGCTTTGAAAATATGGGAGAACGAGATCACTGATCCTGCCGGTAATCGTGAGCGACTTTGCGCCAGAGTGGCGATTCACGTCCTGGCCGGCGATGCCGCAGGTGCGCAAACGGAAGCTGAGACAGCCCGTGTGTTGGTCGAGGCTCGATTACGCGAGCGACCGGATGATACTTCCCCGCTGACACAGTTAAGCTGGATATATCTGGCTCTCAAACGTAACGCTGACGCTCTTAAACTAGCGCGCCGAGCGGTTTCTCTATTCCCGCCGGAGAAAGACGCCACGCAAGGTGCGGCCTACGCGACTGGGCTGGCGGAAATCGAGGCGCGCACTGGTGAGACAAACGAAGCGGTAAAGAGCCTTCGATGGTTACTTTCCGGCCACATTGGCGGTTTCGTCTCGATCAAGCTGCTGAAGATCGATCCGGTCTGGGATCCGATTCGCAATGATCCGGGCTTTCAACAACTTTTGGCCGGCAAGGAACTAGTTGGGCCTAACAAGTAGGTCATGTCGGCCGACTCTTCGTCAGAACTAAAGCTCGAGATCGGACACGTCTTGTTCATCGACATCGTCGGCTATTCCAAGCTGCTCATCACTGAGCAGAGCTGGCAGATTCAAAAATTGAAAGAGATTGTGCGCGGTACTGAACAAGTCCGACTCGCGGAAGCTGAAGGAAAATTACTGCGATTACCGACCGGAGACGGAGGTGCCCTAGTCTTTCGGAACACTGTGGAGGCTCCGGTACTTTGCGCGCTTGAAATTGCCAGGGCGCTGAAGGATCAACCTGGACTTCTCGTCCGGATGGGAATTCACAGTGGACCGGTCAACGAAATCACGGATTTAAACGCACAAGCCAACATTGCCGGCGCCGGAATTAATACCGCGCAGCGGGTGATGGATTGCGGAGACACCGGTCACATTCTGCTGTCGAAACACGTGGCGGATGACCTGGAACACTATCCGCGCTGGCAACCGCATTTGCATTCGTTAGGCGAATGCGAAGTGAAACACGGTACGCGCCTTGGTCTGGTTAATCTTTACTCTGATGGAGTCGGCAATCCACGATTGCCCAAAAAATTCGAGGCACTTCGAAGACATCGAAATCGCGTGCGCTGGGCGGCAGTTGCAATCGCGGTGCTCGTACTTGGTGCGATTACGATCGCCTTCCTGTTCGTTTTGCGGGGACCGATGCGATCGGCATTAAGTGTCGCAGAAAAAAGCGTTGCAGTGCTTCCTTTCGAAAATCTCAGCGAAGACAAGGCCAACGCTTACTTTGCTGACGGAATCCAGGACGAAATCTTAACCAAGCTGGCCAGCATTGCTGACCTTAAAGTCATCTCGCGAACTTCCACGGCAAAATACAAGAGCAAGCCGGAGGATCTGAAGACCGTCTCGCAACAACTCGGCGTGGCCAAGATTTTGGAAGGAACGGTGCAACGAGCCGGCGAGAAGGTGCGGGTCAACGTGCAGCTGATCGATGCGCGGGCCGATTCACATCTTTGGGCGAAGAGCTACGACGGCGAAATCAAAGATGTTTTTGACGTAGAGAGCAAAGTCTCACAGGAAGTCGCGGACGCGTTGCAGGCGAAACTCTCGCCCAATGAGGCGAACGCTCTCGCCGCAGCCCCGACAAAAGATCCCGAGGCTTACGATCTCTTCTTGAAAGGCGAATACGAAGAGCGGGAGGCAGAAGATTCACTCAAAGCCGAACCGTTCGATCGCGCAGCCATCTTTTATCAACAGGCGCTGGATCGCGATCCGAATTTTGCTCTGGCCACCGCGCGCCTGGCGGAGAGTCGCCTCCTTCGCCATTGGTTTGTGACAAGATTAAAAGAGAACGATCCGGCGATTGCGGAAATAAAGAGCCTGGCTGATCGCGCTTTGACTCTGGCGCCCAATCTCGCTGAAGCCCATATCGCCCTTGGCAGGTTTTATTATTACGTGAAGGCCGACTATGGAGCTGCCCTGAAAGAACTCGATCGCGCCTTGGAGGTACAACCCAACAACATTCTCGCACTTGAGGTGTCCGCCTACATCTACCGTCGACAAGGCCGATGGAAACTTAGTCTGGATCAGTTAGCAAAGTGCCAAGAACGCGATCCCCAGGATGGGTCTTTAGCGGCCAACATTGCCTCCTCCTATGCCGCCTTGCGAATGTGGCGGGAGGCGAAGCGGGCCAGCGCCCGCTCTCTCGCTTTGGACCCGCACAATCTTGCCGGGATAAGCACTTTTGTCCTCAGCTGCGTCAATGGAGAAGGCGATCTAAACGACGCCAAACGGGTGGTCGTCCCGGGCCTGAGGGTGACGACCTTTCTCACACTCGGGAGTGCGACCGAAGCGTACGTTCATGTGCTCAATCGCGACTTTGCCGCCGCTCGAAAAGCTTGTGAAACGGAGTCGGCTAATCCGGACGAGAACCGCTCGCGCCTGATGGCTCTGGTGGTGATTGATTTGCTTACGAATGATGCAGCCAGCGCTGCCGATGAGATTGAGAAGGCACGAAAATTACTCGAAGCGCGAGTGCGTGAACGGCCAAACGAACCATTCGCCCTGATCGAACTGGCCTGGGTAAATTTAGCGCTGAAAAATAATCCTGAGGCCCTTCGTCTGGCGACGCAGGCGGCACAATCCGCGCCCGTCGAGAAAGACGCTATCACCGGCCCGGCGATTCTTACCGGTTTGGCTCAAATTCAGGCCAGGGCAGGCGAACCGACCGCGGCGGTCAAAACACTGCAAAGATTGCTGGCGATGCCGGCCGGTTTTTCCGTTTCCATCGCGCAGCTCAAGATTGATCCAATCTGGGACCCAATCCGAAACGATCCTGCGTTTCAGCAACTTCTCGCAGGCGAGGAACTGGTTGGACCTAACAAGTAGCCATGGGAGCCGAATCTCCATCAGAACTGAAGTTCGAGATCGGTCATGTCCTGTTTATCGACATCGTTGGTTATTCAAAGCTCAACATTCACGAACAGAGTGAGCAGGTTCAAAAATTAAAAGAGATCGTGCGCGGAACGGAGCAAGTCCGTTTAGCGGAGGCGGAAGGCAAACTGCTGCGCTTACCGACTGGCGACGGCGGAGCTCTTGTGTTTCGCACTAATCCCGAGGCGCCGGTTCTCTGCGCCCTGGAAATTGCGAGGGCGCTAAAGAGTCATCCCCAACTCCATGTTCGAATGGGAATTCACAGCGGTCCGGTAAATGAAATCACCGACTTGAACGAACAAGCCAACATCGCCGGCGCCGGGATTAACATCGCGCAACGGGTGATGGATTGCGGAGACACCGGTCACATTCTGCTCTCGCGGCGCGTGGCTGAAGACTTGGAACATTATCCACGCTGGAAGCCTTACTTGCATTCCCTAGGCGAATGCGAGGTGAAACATGGCCACAAAGTTTCTCTGGTTAACTTTTGTGACGGCGAGATCGGGAATCGCGATACGCCGCAAAAACTTCAACAGGCGAAAGCGATTCGCGCAAAAAAGTTTGCTGGAATAGCGGTCACTGCAGTGCTTTTGGTCTTGTTAGCGTCCGCAACGTTTTATTATCGATCGCATCGAAGCAAGCCGCTCACTGAGAAAGACCGCATCGTTCTTGCCGATTTCACAAACACTACCGGCGATCCTGTTTTTGAAGGCACACTCAGGCAAGGACTCGCATCGCAGCTCGAGCAGACACCGTTTCTTACCCTAATCTCAGATTCGATCATTGCTCACAATCTGACGCTGATGTCGAAACCCAGGGACGCGCGGCTTAGCCCGGACCTCGCGCGCGAAGTTGGTCAACGGCTTGGCGCTGCCGCCACCATTGAAGGATCTATTTCCGTTCTCGGCGCCGAGTATGTCGTGTCACTCACGGCGGTGAACTGCCGGGATGGAAATTTGCTCGCGCAAGAACAGGAGACCGCAACTGGAAAGGAACGCGTCCTTAACGCGCTCGGTCAAGCAGCGACCAAGCTGCGGAAGAGATTAGGTGAATCGCTGGCGTCGGTTCAGAAATACGACGCCTTGCCGCAAGACATCACGACACCATCACTCGAGGCGCTCCAAGCCTATGCCCTGGGTAATAAGGCGACCGATGTCGATAATGATTATGTGGCTGCGATCCCGTTTTTTCAGCGCGCCATCGCCCTCGATCCGAATTTCGCCATGGCCTACCTAATGTTAGCGGAATGTTATCAACCTCAAGGTGAGTTGGCACTCGCAGCTGAAAATACGCGCAAGGCCTACGACCTGCGCGAGCGCACAAGCGATCACGAAAAACTCAGTATCGCGGTTTTTTATGAAATCGCCGTCACCGGCAACCTGGAGGCCGCCCGGCGCATCGGCGAATTAATTGCCCAGACCTATCCGCACGATGAGAATGTGCAGGTCTATCTTTGGTACATCTCTCTCATATGCGGCGATTACGCGAGGGCCGACGCGGCGGCGAAGCGGGCATTTGAGATCAATCCCGACAGTTCAAATAATTACGTCAGTTTGATGTATTGCGACCAGTACCTGGGCCGGTTCGATCAAGCGAAAGCCGCGGCCAAGCAATCGCGGGCAAAGAAGCTCAATTCTCCCTGGTATCCGCTCATTCTTTACGTTGTCGATTTTCTCCAGAACAATCCTGCCGGGATGGCGCAACAGGCGGCCGCGACCGTGGGAATTCCAGGCGTGGAGGATCAGATGTTTTTCGTCGAATCCGACACCGCGGCGGATCACGGCCAGTTTGGCCAGGCTCGCGAACTCACGCGTCGCGCGGCCGACTCAGCGCGACGGGCCCAGGAAAAGGAAACTGCGGCAGAGTATGAGGGACACAATTCCCTTCGCGAAGGATTAGTCGGATTGGCCGACTTCGCTAAACAAGATGCACAATCCGCTCTGTCAGCAATCAAGGGAAAACACGGCGAAGGATTTTCCGCCATCGCTTTTGCGCTCGCTGGCGATGTCGCGGACGCCAATCGCGCTATCGACGACCTGACAAAGCGTTTTCCGCAAAACACAGTTGTTCAAACTCGATATCTGCCGATGGCGCGGTCGGCTCTCGCCCTCAACAGCGGAAACGCCCAATCCGCCCTCGACGTTTTATCCGCCGCCGCACCCTATGAATTGGGACACACGAACGAGGATTTCACCTTTGCGCTCTATCCCATTTATTTTCGGGGCCAGGCTTATCTAACGGCGAAGAACGGCGCCGCCGCCGCGGACGAATTTCAAAAGATTCTCGACCATTCCGGCATCGTGGGAAACGAACCAATCGGGGCGCTCGCGCACTTGGGCCTTGGCCGCGCTTACGTGCTCTCAGGCGATAACACCAAAGCAAAGACGGCTTATCAGGATTTTTTTACTCTCTGGAAAAATGCCGATCCCGACATTCCCATCGTTAAAGAAGCAAGGGCGGAGTACGCGAAGCTGCCGTGAATTCGATGTCTTCAGACGTGAAATTCGAGATTGGGCACGTCTTGTTCATCGACATCGTTGGTTACTCGAAACTGCTGATCAACGAACAGAGCGAACAGATTCAGAAACTAAAGGAGATCGTGCGCGGCGCGGAGCAGGTTCGTATCGCGGAAGCTGAAGGAAAACTGCTGCGGTTACCGACAGGTGATGGTGGTGCGCTTGTTTTTCGCAACAGTCCCGAAGCGCCGGTTCTTTGCGCATTGGAAATTGCCAAAGACCTCACGAAGCATCCGGAGCTTCAGGTGCGAATGGGAATTCACAGCGGGCCGGTCAATGAAGTTGTCGATCTAAACGAGCAAGTAAACATCGCGGGTGCGGGCATCAACATCGCGCAGCGAGTGATGGATTGCGGCGATGCCGGACATATCCTTGTTTCGAAACGTGTCGCCGATGACTTGGAGCATTACCGGCAATGGCGCTCGCTTCTGCACGAACTCGGCGAGTGCGAAGTAAAACACGGATTGCGCATCTCACTCCTGAATCTTTACGGTGACGAAGCTGGCAATCCGGAACTGCCGGAGAAATTTCGACAAGCAAAAGCCGAAACAGCGCCAGGCGCTGCGCCAGCCAAATCCGTCGCGGTGCTGCCGTTCGTCAACATGAGCGCAGACAAAAACGACGAGTATTTGAGCGACGGGATGACCGAGGAACTAATTAACGCGCTGGCCAAGGTCCCAGGGCTGCGCGTGCCGGGGCGCAGTTCATCGTTCGCTTTCAAAGGGAAAAACGAGGACGACATTTTTCGCAAAGTCGGTGAGCAACTGCATGTGAACGCCGTGCTGGAAGGCAGTGTGCGTAAAGCCGGAGATAAACTTCGAATCACCACTCAGCTTATCAATGTGGACGATGGGTACCATCTCTGGTCGGAAGATTACGACGGCGACGTAAGAGATATTTTTACCTTTCAGAGCAACGTGGCCCAGCGCGTTATCGAAGCCCTGCAAATCAAGTTAGGTGTCGAAGCGGCGCGTGCTTTGGCGAAAAAGCCGACCGAGAACCCTGAGGCTCATCGCCTTTATTTGCTGGGACGCTATGAATTTGGCAAATACGGCGAAGCCGGCTGGACCAGCTCGATCCGCTACTACGAGCAGGCGCTGAAGCTCGATCCCAACTACGCTCTGGCCTATTGCGGCCTCGCCGACACCTACGCCTACATGGGAGGAGTAGTGATGCCGAG
>Ga0193751_1000754_pt1 | contig 23122 bp, 27 predicted proteins | sample L1c2metaG_FD_143050 | JGI IMG/M metagenome (GOLD analysis project Ga0193751, IMG submission 143050) | Soil microbial communities from a riparian zone of the East river system, Colorado, United States - L1c2 | ecosystem: Environmental > Terrestrial > Soil > Riparian zone | place: USA: East River... | reverse complement strand
CCGAGCCCGGTGCCGGCTACCGGCTCGTCGATCCGAAGTCGTGACACAGCCGTAACAGGGCCTGGCCCCTGACGTGTCCCCGCCGGCCGAAGTTCCTGCTCAGACGATGAGGCCGGGGCCACGCCCCGATACGAGATCTGGACGAGAGTGTGTCTTGAGACTTTCCTGAGGCGGAGGAGGGCGACGCTGAGGGTTGGTTGAGGCCATGCGGCCTACCGTCGAGGTATGGCTTCGCTCCCATCGCTTCGACCGGTATCGCTTCGGCCTGGCGCCCCGTTCCTGGCGCTCGCCGCCGTTTCGCTCGCACTCGACGCCGCGCCGAACATTCCCTGGGCTGCCGGCGTCGCAGGCGCCGGCGTGTTCGCGGCCGCAGCCGGCGTCCGGCGCGCGCAGTTCGCTGCTGGGCAGCGTTCGGCGCGCCGCGTCGCGGACGAGCGCATCCTGCGCGGCCACGGCGTTCCGCACTGGCGCGAGGAGGAGCTCATCTCGCGCCGCGCGCGGGCATCGAGGCGACGGGAGGTGCAGCGAGTCGTGCGCGCAGCGTCGGCCGAGCGCCTGCCCTCGGCCTCGCCGCTGAACCGGACTGCAGTGCGGAGCAGCGCTGCCCTGTTCCGCACGCTCGCCGACCGGCTCGGCGACGAGCGACCGGTGAGCCCGGCCGGTATGCTCTACGTCGACCAGCTGCTGCGCGACCCGTCGAGCGCGCTCTATAGCGAGCACGACGACTTGCTGCCCCGCGCGCTCACGCGCGTGCTCGGAGCGCTCGAGCCGTGACGCTCCCCGTCGAAGCGCCGCGCCGCGCCCGCCGCCTCGTCATCGGGCGGCCGATGCGCTCCGGCCAGATGGAGGAGACGCTCCTCCCGAAGACGCTCGCGCTGCCGATCTTCGCCTCGGACCCGCTGTCGTCGGTGGCGTACGCAACGGAGTCGGCGCTCGTCGTGCTCATCGGCGTCAGTGCTGCTTCGGCGCACGTCGTATTCCCGATCGCGATCGCCATCTCGGTCCTGCTCGCGATCGTCGTCATCTCGTACATCCAGACGGTGCGCGTGTACGAGACGAGCGGCGGCGCCTACATCGTCGCCCGCGAGAACCTCGGCCAGTTGCCGAGCCTCGTCGGCGCGGCGGCGCTGCTCACCGACTACGTGCTCACGGTCGCGGTCTCGATCTCGGCCGGCGTCTTCGCCATCACCTCGTTTGCCGCGCCGCTCGAGTCGCATCGCGTCGGGCTGTCGATCGCGGCGCTCGTCCTCATCGTGCTCGTCAATCTGCGCGGCGTGCGCGAGTCAGGGCTCCTCTTCGCGCTCCCGACCTATCTCTTCGTGACCGCGATCGCCACGCTCGTCGTCGCCGGGATCGTCGAGCTCGCGACCGGCACCGCGCATCACGCGGTGACACCGCATCCGCTCCCCGTTGGCGTGGGCACGATCACGCTCTTCGTCCTGCTGCGCGCGTTCTCGTCGGGATCGACGGCGCTCACCGGCGTCGAGGCGATCGCCAACGGCGTCAACGCCTTCCGGCGCCCGCACGGCAAGAACGCGGCGCAGACGCTCGCGGTCCTCGGCGTGATCGCGATCACGCTGTTCCTCGGTGTCTCCTACCTCGCCGTCCACCTGCACGCCATGCCGAGCTCGACCGACTCGGTCGTCTCGCAGATCGCGCGCGCCGTCTTCCCGTCCGGATCGACCGGCTCGTTCATGTACTACGCCGTCCAGGGACTGACACTGCTCGTGCTCATCCTCGCGGCGAACACGTCGTTCCAGGGATTCCCGCGCCTCTCGGCGCTGCTCGCGCGCGACGGGTATGCACCGCGGCAGTTCAAGAACCTCGGCGACCGCCTCGTGTTCTCGAACGGGATGCTCGTGCTCGCGACCGTCGCCGGGCTGCTGCTGTGGGCCTACAACGCGAACACCAACAGCCTCATCCACTTGTACGTGATCGGGGTCTTCACCGCGTTCACGCTCTCGCAGGCGGGGATGGTGCGCTACTGGCGCCGGACGCTGGGCAAGGGCTGGCATGCGCGCGCCGCCGTGAACGCCGTCGGAGCATCGGCGACCGGGGTCGTCACACTCATCGTCGTCTACACGAAGTTCGCCGAGGGCGCCTGGATCGTGACGGTCGCGATCCCGCTGCTCGTCCTCGGCATGCTCGGCATCGAGCGCCACTACGCGCGCTTCGCGCGCCGGCTGCGGGCCGGCACGGCCGCGGTCGCGGTAGCGTCGCAGCGGCGCAACACGACCATCGTGCTCGTCCAGACGCTCGACGACGCCACGGTGGAGGCGGCGTGGTTCGCCCAATCCGTCTCGACGAACGGCTTCCGGGCCGTGCACGTTCCCACCCGGTCGTCGGATCCCGGGATCAGGCCGCGCTGGTTCCGGCTAGGCGACGCCCTGCCGCAGCTCGAGATGCTCGACGCCGAGGGGGCAGCGGCGGACGCCGTCCTCGACCAGGTTTGGCGGTTGCCGCGCGGGGAGGCCGACTTCGTCACTGTCGTCATCCCCGAGCTGTTCCGGTCGCGCTCCGCGCTCGACCAGGCGCGGCGGCCCCTGGAGCTGACGCTGAAGCTCCGGCTGCTCGCCGAGCCCGGCGTCGTCGTTGCCGACGTCCCGGTGCTGCCGGACGTGCACAGGCATCCGCAGCATCTCGTGGCGAGGGTGATCGTCTCCGAGGTCAACGCTGCGTCGATGCGGGCGATCAACTACGTGCGCGCGCTCGGCGTCGAGGACGCGCGCGCCGTGCACTTCGCGTTCAACAGCGACGACGCGGCCGACATCCGGCGCGCCTGGGCGCTGCAAGGCCCCGCGCTCCCGCTCGAGGTGCCCGAGGCCCCGTACCGCGACATCGGCGGCCCGCTGCTCGGCTACCTCCGCGACCTGACCGCGGACGAGGACGCCGCGGTGCTCGTCGTCATGCCGGAGCTCGTCACGCGCGGCTGGCGCCGGCTCCTGCACAGCCAGCGCGCCCTGTACGTGAAACGGCTCCTGCTCCTCGAGCCGGGCGTCATCCTCGCCAGCGTCCCCTACCAGATCCTGTGATGCGCAAGCCGAACCTCCGCGCGTTCCGCCGGAAGGCGCACCGCCTCGCCAGGCGCACGGCGTCGGTCCGGTACCGCAGCATCGTCGTGCCGCTCCTCGGCCGCGCCGAGACCGAGCATGCGCTCGATCTCGCCTGCCGCCTCGCGGCGGACCGCGGCGCGCGGGTCGTGCTCGTCGCGCCGCTCGTCGTCCCCCAGGAGCTTCCGCTGGACGCGCACTTCGACGCCGAAGCGGAAGACCTCCGCGGCGCACTCGCGCACGCCGCGGCGATCGCCGAGTCGTACGGCGTGTCCGCCACGCGGCGCATCGTCCGCACACGCGAGCGCGCCCTCGGGCGGGAGCTCGCCGAGGTGGCGCGGGACCACCGCGCGGAGCTCATCGTGCTGGGCGCGCCCGTCGAGTCGCGGCGCGGCTTCCACCGCGCGTTCCCTCTCGAGGTCGTCTCCATCCTCCGCGACGCGCCCTGCCGCGTGATGATCGCCACCGGGCCGTTCGCCGGGCGACGGACTACAGTCACCGCGTGGCCAGGCGGCGCCGCCAGCAGCAGGACCTCGAACGCGTCCTCGGCGCGAACGCGCTCTTTGCAACCGCGTACGGCAACGTTGGCTCTTCGATCTACTACGCGCTCGGCGTCACCGCGTTCTTCGCCCTCGGGCTGACGCCGCTCGTCTTCGTCATCGCCGGCATCTTCTTCGCGGCGACGGCGGCGACCTACGCAGAAGGAACGGTTCGCTACCCGGAGGCCGGCGGCTCTTCGAGCTTCGCGCGCCACGCGTTCAACGAGCTCGCCTCGTTCGGAGCGGCGTGGGCGCAGATGCTCAACTACGTCATCACGATCGCCATCTCGGCGTTCTTCGTGCCGCACTACCTCTCGATCTTCTGGGCGCCGCTCCGGCAGAACCCCTGGGACATCATCGTCGGCGCGATCGTCATCGCGCTCCTCGTCGCCCTGAACATCGTCGGGATCCAGGAGTCCGCGAGGATCAACGTGGGGCTCGCGGCAGTGGACTTCGCGACGCAGGTACTCCTCGTCATCCTCGGCTTCGTCCTCGTGCTCAGCCCGCACCGGCTCTCGGCCAACGTGCACTTCGGCGTCGCGCCGACGTGGTCGCACTTCCTGCTCGCGATCCCGATAGGGATGATCGCGTACACCGGCATCGAGACCGTCTCGAACCTGTCGGAGGAGGCGCGCGATCCGGTGCGGAGCATCCCGCGCTCGATCTCCATGGTTGCGATCGCCGTGTTCGCGATCTACTTCACGCTGCCGCTCATTGCGCTCTCGGCGATGCCCGTGCGCCTCGTGCAGGGGCACTACCAGACGGTGCTCGGCCTCGGCCCCGAGAAGGGCGGCTTCGCGAACGACCCGGTCCTCGGCCTCGTCGAGCATCTCGGCATCCACGGATCGCTCCTGTCCGTGCTCAAGATCTACGTCGGCCTGCTCGCCGCGACGATCCTCTTCATCGCGACGAACGCGGGCGTGATCGGCGCGTCGCGCATCACATACGCGATGGCGGGTTACCGCCAGCTTCCTTCGGCATTCCGCCGTCTGCATCCGAAGTTCAAGACGCCGTGGCTGTCGCTCGTCGTGTTCGCCGGGCTCGTGTCCATCCTTGTCCTCCTCCCGGGCAAGACGACGTTCCTCAGCACGATGTACTCCTTCGGCGCGATGCTCTCGTTCACCGTCGCTCACGCCGCGGTGATCCAGTTGCGCCGCAAGCGCGGGGGAGAGGAGCTCGCGTTCCGCGCGCGTCCGAACTTCAAGTGGCGCGGCGTCGACTGGCCGCTCTTCGCCATCGTCGGCGGGCTCGGGACCGGGCTCTCCTGGATCGACGTCGTCGTGCAGTACCCGAGCACGCGCTACGCCGGCCTCGGCTGGCTCGTCTTCGGATTCTCGGTGTACGTCCTCTACCGCAGGCGCCTCGGGATCTCTCTGACGGAGACGGTGCGCACGCCCGTCGTCATCGGCCCGGCCGCCGCGCTCGAGTATCGGTCTATCCTTGTGCCCATCGCGCCCGGTTACCCCTCCGACGAGGCGATGGACGTCGCCTGCCGCCTCGCCACCGAGCGGCGCGCGTCGATCGTGGCGCTCACGATCATCGAGGTTCCGCTGGAACTGCCGCTGGATGCGGAGCTGCCGGACGCCGTTGCGGAGGCGAACCGGCAGTTGGACGAGGCGCGTGCCATCGGCGAGTCGTACGGCGTGCGCGTCATCCCGCGGCTCGTGCGCGCGCGCAACTCCGGTCGCGCGATCGTCGACGAGGCGAAGAGGCGAGGCGCGGAGATCATCGTCATGGGCGGGCCGCGGCGGGTGCGCCTCGCGCCCGGGAAGAAGCGGATCTTCGGCGACACCGTCGACTTCGTGCTCAAGCACGCGCCGTGCCGCGTGATGGTCGCGGCCGGGAGGGCGGCGGCATGATGGGCGTCTACCGTCGCGGCATCCTCGTCTTCGGCGTCGTCGCCGTCGCGCTGGGGATCGCGATCATCGCGCGCACCGGCAGCTTCATCGGCGCCCTGATCGGCCTGCTCTTCGTCGCGGTCGGCGTTGGCCGCGTCTACCTCCTGTACCGCCGCTAGGCTCCCGCGGGCATGGCCCGCAAGCTTCCCCAGCTGCAACGGGCGCTCGACGCGCCCGCGCTGGCGTCCGTCGCCTACGGGGAGATCGCCTCCTCGATCTATTTCGCCCTCGGGATCATCGCGCTGCACGCGCTCGGCCTCACGCCGGTCGTGCTCGGAATCGTCGGCCTGTTGTTCATCATCGTGGCGCTCTCGTATACGGAGGGGACGGCGTCCATCCGCGAGACGGGCGGCGCCGCGACGTTCGTCCGCGTCGCCTTCAACGACTTCGCCGGCTTCCTGACCGGGTGGGTGCTCTTCCTCGACTACCTGATCGTCATCTCGCTGTCGGCGCTCTTCTTCCCGCACTACCTCGGGCTCGCGCTGGGAATCCACGTGATCGCGCGCCATCCGGGCGACGTCATCACCGGCTGCGTCCTCATCGGCGTCATCGCGCTGTCGCGGCTCGCGCGGCGCACGAAGCTCTACACGTTCGGGATCGTCGTTCCCCTCCTCGATCTCGTCACACAGATCCTGCTCATCGTGCTCGGCTTCGCGATCCTCTTCTCGGGCAGCGCGCTGACACGTGGGATGTCGCTGGGGACGTCGCCGTCGTGGCATCAGATCGCGTTCGCGCTTCCGCTCGCGATGCTCGCGTACACGGGGCTCGAGACCGTCGCCAACTACGCCGAGGAGGCGCGCCGCCCGGGACGCGACCTACCGCGCAGCTTGTTCAGCGCGATCGGCGTCGTGGTCGTCCTCTACGTCCTCATCGCGCTCGTCGCACTCTCGGCCTTCCCAGCGACGCACGGCACGACCGCGCTCGGTACCGACTGGCTTCACTCGCCGCTGATGGGCGTCGTCTCCGCGCTCCAGCAGCACGTGGCGCACTGGTTCGGGAACGTACTGCGTGTCTACGTGGGGCTCACCGGCGCACTCGTCCTCTTCGCGGCCGCGACGACGTCCGTCTCCGGCTTCAGCCGGCTCGCGTATTCGCTCGGCGAGCACGGCCAGCTCCCACGCGCCTTCGGGCGACTGCACCGGCGCACGCACGTGTCGCCGGCAGCGGTGGTCGCCGCAACCGGAATCGCCATCGGCCTCCTCATCGGGACATCGTTTCTCAAGAATGAGGTGACGTTCCTCGCCAGCCTGTTCAGCTTCGGCGTCTTGCTGGCGTTCACGTCGGCGCAGCTGGCGGTGATCAGACTGCGCATGACGAAGCCGGAACTGCGGCGGCCGTTCCGCGTCCCGTTCGGTGTGCGCGTCCGCGGCGCGGTCATCCCCGTGCCGGCGGTGTTTGGCGCGCTCGCAACTGCTGCCGTCTTCGTCTCCGCCATGATCACGCACGTCGGCGCCCGCTACGGCGGGTCCGCGTGGCTGGCCGGCGGCGTCGTCGTGTACCTGCTCGTGCGCCGGACGAGCGGCACCGGCCTCCTCGAGCACGTCGCCGCGAGCGACGAGCAGCCGCTCCCGCAGGCGGTGTTCTCGAAGATCCTCGTCCCGATGAAGCTGGGTGAGATCGGCGAGGAGATGGTGGCGACCGCGGTCAAGCTCGCGCAGGAGCGCGGCGCCGCAGTGGAGGCGCTGTACGTCATCCGCGTCCCGCTCGACGAGTCGCTCGAAGCGCCGATGCACGACGCGGAGGAGCAGGCCGCGGCCTCGCTCGCCGAGGCGGCGGCGCTCGGCGCGGACCACGGCGTGCCTGTGATCGGGAAGACCGTCCGGGCGCGTTCGATCGGCGAGGCGATCGTCGAGGCGGCAGAGGAGGGCGGAGTCGACCTCATCGTGCTCGGCTCGTCGCCCCGCTGGCGCCGCCAGTCGCGTTTCTTCTCGCCGACGGTGGACTACGTCCTGCGCAAGTCGCCGGCCGAGGTGCTCATCGTCGCATTCCCGCAAGGCTCTCTCGAGGAGCCGGACGGCGCTACGCTGCAATCCGGATGAACGCACTGATCATCGGCTGCGGCCGCGTCGGCTCGTCCATCGCCCTCCAGCTCCAGCGCGAGGGCTGGGACGTGACCGTCGTGGACGAAAACGAGGACGCGCTTGCGCGCCTCGGCGAGCACTGGCCCGGCGCCTTCATCGTCGGCCACGGGATGGACGTCACCCTGCTCCGCGAGGCGGGGATCGAGGAGGCGGACGCCGTTGTCGCCTCGACGGACGGCGACAACACGAACATCGTCATCGCGCAGGTGGCCCAGAAGCGCTTCGACATCCAGTGCGTCGTCGCGCGCGTGCTCGATCCCGCGCGCGCGGACTTCTACAGCGAGCGCGGGCTCCGGACCGTCTGTCCGACGAAGACCGCCATCGACTCTCTCATGGACGCGGTACGCAGCTGCGGGCTCGTGCCCCCGTTGGAGGTGACGCGCTGATGTACGTCATCGTCGCCGGCGGCGGCAAGGTGGGCGCGAACGTCGCCCGGTCGCTGCTGCGCCTCGGTCACGAGGTGACGCTCATCGAGCAGGAGCGCGACCGCTTCGAGCGTCTCGAGGACGAGTTCGAGCATCAGGTCCAGCGCGGCGACGGCACCGAGCTGCACGTTCTCGAGCGCGCCGGCATCGCCCGCCCGCCGGACATCGTGCTCGCGCTCACCGGCGACGACGAGGACAACCTCGTCATCGCGCAGCTGGCGCGTGAGAAATACGGAGTCGAGCAGGTCATAGCTCGTGTGAACGACCCGCGGAACCAGGCGCACTTCGACCTGCTCGGCATCTCGCCGACCGTGTGCGCGACCTCGAGCATCATGGCGCTCGTCGAGCACGAGGTGCCCGAGCACGACCTCATCCACCTGCTCGAACTGCGCCGCGAGAACCTCGAGATCGTCGAGGTGCAGATCGACCGCGACTCGCCCTCCGCCGGCAAGCGCGTCGAGGCGCTCGAACTGCCGGACGGCGCACGTCTCATCTCCGTCATGCGTTCCGGCCGCGCCGAAATCGCCGTCGGCGCCACGCAGCTCGAGGCGGGTGACCAGGTGCTCGCCATTCTCGAACCAGGCAAGGAGGACGAGCTCCGACGCGTGCTCTTGCGGCGCTAACTGCTCTTGCATCGCTCCTGATCGGGGGGACCGCTCGGACGACTGCCGGCCACGACTGGCTCACGTTCGACTGGACTGCGTCGCGCACGGGTGTCTATCCGTACGCGACCGGTATCACCGCCGGCAACGTCAAGTCACTGAGTCTGGTCAAGGTGACGCTCGACGGCACCGTCGATTCGTCTCCGATCTACCTGCACGGCCTCTTCGTCGTCACGACGACGTACGGGCGCACGGAGGCGATCAACGCGGCGAGCGGCGGGGTTCGGTGGCGCTTCACTGCGCCGGGCTACTCCTCGTGGGCGGGAAGCGCGCAGATCACGACTGCGACACCGGTCGCGGATCCGACCGAGAAGTGGATCTACGCGGCTTCGCCGGGTGGACGCATCTACAAGCTGTCGGCGTCGACCGGCCGCGCGGCGTGGAGCGTCTCCATCACGAAGTTGCCCTCGCGGGAGAAGATCGCGTCCGCGCTCAACTACGCGAGTGGGCACGTCATCGCGACCACGGGCGGCTACATCGGCGACCAGCCGCCGTACCAAGGGCACGTCGCGGTCATCGATGCGGCGAGCGGCCGGCTCCTGCACGTCTGGAACTCGCTGTGTTCGAACCGCGCCGGGCTGATCGTGCCGAGCACGTGCCCCGCGAGAGACTCCGCCATCTGGGGCCGCTCCGGCGTGGTGGTCGATCCGTCGACGGGCGATCTCCTCGTGGCCACCGGCAACGCGCCGTGGGACGGACGCACGAACTTCGGCGACGCTGTCGTGCGCCTCTCCTCCGGCGCGACGACGGTCCTCGGCAACTACACCCCTGCGGACACCGCGCAGCTGAACTCCTCCGACCTCGATCTCGGGTCGACGTCGCCGTTCGTCCTCGACGCGGGCCACATCGGGCAGGGCGGCAAGGACGGGAAGATCCGCGTCCTCTCAGTGGCGCGCATGCATGGGACGACGCCGCACACGGGCGGCGAGCTGCAGATCGTCTCGACCCCGTCCGGCACCGATCTGTTCACCGCGCCGGCCGTGTGGCGCACCGGTTCGTCGACGTGGCTCTTCGCCGCCGACAATGGCGGCACCGAGGCCTGGCACTACCGCAACGGGCATCTGACCGAGGCGTGGCAGCACCCGACGGGCGGGACGAGCCCGGTCGTCGCCGGCGGCCTGCTCTGGGTCTACAACCCCGGCGGCGGCCTGAATGTCTACAAGCCTGGGTCCGGGGCGCTCGTCGCGACGCTGCCGGCCGGTGGCGGGCACTGGAACAGCCCCATCGTCGTCGACGGCCACGTCGCGCTTCCTGAAGGGAATGCAAACGACCGCGCCACCTCTGGGGTCCTCGATATCTGGAGCGTGGGCTAGCTCTAGCCCAGCTTGCGGCGCCGCACCTGCGGCGCCTGAGAACCCAAAGCTGCGTACGCGAGCGCCTGCAGCGACTCGTTCAGGTTCGCAAGCTCGCGCGTGAGGCGCAGGAAGTGCTCGTCGTTGTCGAGCCGCTTGCTCACCTTGGCGAGCTCGTCGCCGATGCGGTCGAGACGCTCGAGCAGGACCTCGAAGCGGCGGTCGGAGAGGTTGCCCTCCATGCCGCTCATTGTAGATCCGCCAGCTCGGCCCGCGAGTGCACGACGACGGTCCCGGGGCCGAGCTCGCGCAGCACCTCGTCGAGCGAGCCGACGACCGCGACGCGCCGGGCCGCTCCGACGTGCGCAAGCGCCATCTCGGCCAGCTCGCGCGGAGCGTCGGTGAAGACGCCGATGCGGACGCCGGCGCCGTCGAGGCGGCGGAGTGACGCGCTCGTCTCCGCGCGAGGCCGGAAGTGGAGCGGCCCCCGGTCGGCGGCGAAGCGCTGAAGCAGCGGGCGCCAGTCGCCGAGGCTCTCGTCGAGGAGTGCGGCCGCCTCCGTCCGGTCCTCCGGCAGGTCGAGCTCGACGCGCGTGCGGCGCGCGGCGTCCTCGAGCCAGTCGCGCCACAGCGGCCGCGTGTCGGCGAGCACTGCATCGAGATCGAGAGCGACTGCGTCCAAGTGGGCCATGCTAGAGTCGCGCTCCACAAACCGGCGAGCGGTAAGGGAACTCCGGTGCAAGACCGGGACGGTCCCGCCGCTGTAAGGGGAGACGCTTCTTCACCACGAACGCCACTGGGCCTGAGGGCCTGGGAAGGCGGTGGAGGAGGGAGCCCCGAGTCAGAACACCTGTCGCTCGCCGCGCAACCGAACCCCTCGCGGAAGGGAGGATTCGTGCTTCGTCGTTCCCTCATTCTGGTGGCCGCCCTTGCGGCTGCGTTCGCTCTTGCTGCCGTCGGCGATGCCGCCTCGCGTGACGCCTATCCGGTGACCGTCCACGCCGCCAACGGCGACGTCGTCATCAAGGCCCGCCCCACGAGAATCATCTCGCTCTCGCCCACCGCGACCGAGGATCTGTGGGCCATCGGTGCAGGCTCCCAGGTGGTGGCAGTCGACCAGGACTCCGACTATCCCAAGGGTGTTCCGACCACCAGCCTCTCGGGCTACACGCCGAACGCCGAGGCGATCGCGTCGTACAACCCCGACCTCGTCGTCGTCTCGAACGACGGCGGCATCGTCGCCCAGCTCCAGAAGCTCGGTATCGCGGTCATGCTCGAGCCCGCTGCGGACAATCTCGCACAGGCCTACGACGAGATCCGTCAGCTCGGTACGGCGACGGGGCATGCCGCTCCCGCGGCCGCCGTCGTCCGGTCGATGGAGAAACAGCTCACCAAGCTGATCCAGAGCGTGCCCAAGTCCTCGCGCCATCTCAAGGTGTTCCACGAGCTCAGCCCCGATCTCTACAGCGCGACGTCCGCGACCTTCATCGGCCGCATCTACAAGCTGTTCGGCTTCCGCAACATCGCCGACGGGGCGGACCCGACACACAGCGGGTACCCGAAGGTCTCGGCGGAGTACGTCATCGCGCAGAACCCGGACATCGTCGTTCTGTCAGACGACATCTGCTGTGGTCAGACGGCGAAGACTGTCGCCGCCCGGCCTGGTTGGCAGAACGTCGCCGCCGTGAAGCACCATCGCGTCATTGCGATCAACGACTCGATCGCGTCGCGCTGGGGGCCGCGCATCGTCGACTTCGTGCGCTTCGTCGCCGCGGTCGCGAAGCGCTCCTAGATGGCGGTCGAGTCGCTCCGGTCGAGGCCGCTGCCGCGCGCCGAGCCCCGCGGAGTGTTGCTCCGCTGGGCGGCGGGCGCCGGCCTGTTCCTCGCCGGGTCGCTCGTCGTTGGTCTCGCTGTCGGCCCCGTGCACATCGGCGCGGGGTCGATCATCGCCGCGGCGCTCTCGCACGTGCCGTTGATCCATGTGCACTCGTCGCTCGACGCGGTGCAGCGCGCCGTGCTCTGGCAGTTGCGCGCTCCGCGGGTCGTGCTCGCTGCGCTCGTCGGAGGAATGCTGGCGATCGCGGGATCGGCGTACCAGGGGGCATTCCGGAATCCGCTCGCGGACCCCTATCTGCTCGGCGTGGCCGCCGGTGCCGGCCTTGGCGCGACGATCGCCATCGCCGACGGGTCGGCGGGGACGAAGAGCGCGATCGTTCCCGTCGCCGCCTTCGCGGGAGCGACGATCGCGGTCGTGTTCACGTACGCGCTCGGCAGCTCCGCGGGCAGCGGTCGCACCACGGGCGCACTCATTCTCGCGGGCGTCACGGTGACGAGCTTCATGACCGCCGTCCAGACGTTCGTGCAACAGGAGCACACGAACTCGTTGCGCGACATCTTCACCTGGCTGCTCGGCGGTTTCTCGACCGCGACCTGGCACGACGTCATCATCTCCGCGCCGTACATCCTTGCGAGCTCCGCGGTGCTCATCCTGCACCGACGAGTGCTCGACGTTCTCAGTCTCGGCGACGAGGAGGCGAAGAGCCTCGGCGTCGACGTCGGGCGGACGCGGCTGATCATCGTGACCGCGGCGACTGTCGGGACCGCGGCCGCCGTGTCGGTGAGCGGGCTGATCGGGTTCGTCGGGATCATCGTCCCGCATACGGTGCGCCTGCTCGTCTCCACGAGCTACCGCGCCGTCGTCCCGCTCTCGCTCGTCGTCGGTGGCGGATTCGTCGTATTGACCGACGTGCTCGCGCGGACCGTGCTCTCTCCCTCCGAGCTCCCGATCGGGGTCGTCACGGCATTCTTCGGCGCGCCGTTCTTTGCGATCGTGCTTCGGACCTCGAGGTCAATCCGGTGACAGCGGCCGCTGTCGAGCTCGATTGCGTCTCAGTGAGCTATGGGGCAGCGCTTGCGATCGAGGAGCTGAGTGCGACGTTCGAGTCCGGCTCGTGGGTCGCGCTGATCGGTCCGAACGGCGCCGGCAAGACGTCGATCCTGCGCGCACTCTGCAGGCTGGTGCCGTTCACCGGCGGCATGCGGATCGAGGGCCGCGATGCGCGGACTCTGAAGCGGCGCGAGCTTGCGCGCCTCGTCGCACTCGTTCCGCAGATTCCGGAGACGCCACCGTCGATGACGGTCGCCGAGTACGTACTGCTCGGACGGACTCCGCACCTCGGATACTTCGCGAACGAGACGCACGGCGACCGGGCGGCGGCGGGGCGCGCGCTCGAGCGGCTCGACCTGCTGCACTTCGCTTCACGCATCCTCGGATCGCTCAGCGGCGGTGAGTTGCAGCGTGCCGTCCTCGCTCGCGCTCTCGCCCAGGAGGCGCAGATCCTGCTGCTCGACGAGCCGACCTCCGCACTCGATCTCGGCCGCCAGCAGAGCGTCCTCGCGCTCGTCGACTCGCTCCGGGCCGGGTCGGACGGGATGACTGTCATCGCGGCGATGCACGACTTGACGCTCGCCGGCCAGTACGCCGACCGCTTGCTCCTCCTCGATCGCGGCCGCGTGGTTGCGGACGGGACCGCGGGAGACGTTCTCTCGGCTCCGAACGTCAGCACCTATTACGGCGCAGACGTTCGGATCGTGCACGACGACGACGGCGTCTTCGTTCTCCCGGTCCGCCGATGAAGGCGTTGATGGTGCAAGGCACGGCGAGCTCCGCGGGAAAAAGCCTCGTGACAACCGCGCTCGCGCGCCTGCTCCGCCGCCGCGGCGTCGACGTCGTCCCGTTCAAGGCGCAGAACATGTCGAACAACGCGCGCGTGGTCGACGGCGGCGAGATCGGAACCGCGCAGTACCTCCAGGCGCTGGCCGCCGGCGTCGAGCCGGACGTTCGTATGAACCCGATCCTCGTGAAGCCGGAAGGAGACAACCGGAGCCAGGTCGTCGTGCTCGGCCGCCCCGATCTCGAGCTCAGCCGCCTCCCCTGGCGCGCGCGGCGCGAGGCTCTGTGGCCCGTGATCGAGGGAGCGCTTTCTTCGCTGCAGGCCGAGCACGAGTTCGTGCTGCTCGAGGGCGCGGGGAGCCCGGCGGAGATCAACCTTCGCGACACCGACCTCGCCAACATGCGCACGGCGAAGGCGGCCGGCGCGCGCGTGATCCTCGTCACGGACATCGACCGCGGCGGCGCGTTCGCGAGCCTGTACGGAACGTGGGCGCTTCTGCCGGTCGATGAGCGGGCGCTGATCGACGGGTTCGTTCTCAACAAGTTCCGCGGCGACCCGACGCTCTTACCGCCGGCCCCGGAGCGGCTGCGCGAGCTGACCGGCATCCCGACCCTCGGCGTGCTGCCCTGGCTCCGGCATGCGCTTCCGGACGAAGACGGCGCATTCGTCACGCGGGCGAACGAGGATGGCCCGGTCGTCGGCATCGTGCGCTACCCCACGGCTTCGAACGTGGACGAGTTCAAGCCGCTCGAGCGCGTCGCGCGCATTCGCTGGATCACGACTCCGAGTGCGCTCGACGGCGTGAGCATCGTGGTACTGCCGGGTTCGAAGCATGTCGCGGCCGACCTGGCCTGGTTGCGCGCGTCAGGCATTGCGGATGCGCTGATCGCCTCCGACACTCCACTACTCGGCATCTGCGGGGGGATGCAGATGCTCGGCGAGCGCATCGAAGATCCGGCGGGCGTCGACGGAGACGGGGACGGCCTCGGGTTGCTCCCGCTGCGGACCGAGTTCCGGCAGGAGAAGACGACGCGGCCGGTCGACGCTCGTTTCGGCCTGCTCGAAGGACCATGGCGGGCGCTCTCCGGAGCATGCTTCCGCGGCTACGAGATCCGGCACGGATCGACGACGGGCGCTGCGCCGGTCGCTCTATCGGACGGCCTCGGCTTTGCGTCGGGCCGCATCCTCGCGCTCGCCGCGCACGGTCTCTTCGAGCAGCCGGAGCTGCTGTCTCGCCTCTTCGGTCACGCAGGAGACGGATCGCTCGAGCAGGCGTTCGACGAGCTGGCCGACGCGGTCGAGCTGCACCTCGATCTCGACGCCGTCCTGCCTCAGGGAGCGGCGGCGTGAGCCGCGACCCGGCGACGCCTCCGCGCGAACGGCCCAAGCGTCCGCCAGGCCCGCGGCCGCGCTCGCTCGTTCTCGTCAACACGGGTGACGGCAAAGGCAAGTCGACCGCAGCATTCGGTGTGGTCATGCGTGCCGTCGCCCGAGACTGGCGCGTATGCGTCGTGCAGTTCATCAAGTCGGGTCGGTGGAAAGTGGGCGAGGAGGCGGTCGGGCGCCGCCTCGGCGTCGAGTGGCTCAAGGGCGGCGACGGCTTCACCTGGGAGTCGACCGATCTCGAGACGAGTGCCGGGCGTGCGCGCGCGGCATGGGCGCTCGCACGCGCGGCGATCGAGAGCGGAGAGTACGAGCTCGTCGTCCTGGACGAGGTGACGTATCCGATGAACTACGGCTGGATCGACGCCGCCGAGGTGGCCGCGACGATTCGAGGACGTCCCGCGCGCGTGAACATCGTCGCCACGGGTCGGGATGCGCCGGCCGAGCTCGTCGACGTCGCCGACACCGTGACCGAGATGGTGAAGCTGCGGCATGCGTACGACCGCGGGATTCGCGCCCGCCGGGGGATCGACTTCTGAGCGCCCGGGCGGCGATCGCGCTGGGCTTCGCTGCCGATCGCGCACTCGGCGATCCCGCGCGTCTTCATCCGGTGGCCGGCTTCGGCGCCGCGGCCGAGGCGCTCGAGCGCGTGCTCTGGAGCCCGCGTCGCGTGTCCGGCGTCGCACATGTCGTTGCGCTGGTCGCAGCTGTCGGCGCCACAGCCGCCTTCGCTGCACGTCGCCGTCCGGTCGTGGGAGCAGCGCTCGTCTGGGCGACGCTCGGCGGCCGTTCGCTCGAGCGCGCGGCGCTTCGCCTTGCTGCGGCACTCGAGGCCGGAGACCTCGAGGAGGCGCGCAGGTTGGCGCCCGCTCTCGTGGGGCGCGATCCGTCCCGGCTCGACGCCGCGGAGCTTTCACGTGCGGCGGTCGAGTCGGTTGCAGAGAACACGAACGACGCTGTCGTCGCGCCGCTTCTATGGGCTGCCGCCTGGGGCGCGCCTGCCGCTGCGGCGTACCGGGCCGTCAACACGCTCGACGCCATGATCGGTCACAAGCACGATCGCTACCGGGCATTCGGCTGGTTCGCGGCTCGTCTCGACGATTGGGTGAGCTGGCCGCCGGCGAGGCTCACCGCGCTGCTCGCAACTGCATGCGCCCCGCTCGTCGGCGGCACTTCCCGTGCGGCGTGGAAAGCGGCGTGGCAGGACGGTCGGCAGCACCCGAGCCCGAACGCGGGTCGGGTGGAAGGTGCATTCGCCGGAGCGCTCGGCCTGCGGCTCGGCGGGCTGAATCACTACGCGCACGGCGCCGAGCGCCGCCCCGACCTCGGCGACGGCCGCGCGCCGGAGGTCGCCGACATCCGCCGCGCCGTCGTGCTTGCGCGGCTCGTCGGCGCCGCCGCACTTCTCGTTGCCCTCGGAACGGCGCGTCGCTGAACCTACGCCTCCACGGTGACACGATCGCCGGCCCCGGCATGATCGACTTCGCCGTCAACGTCTGGCCGGGACAGCGTTCCGCGGCGCTCGATTTGGCGCTCGGCTCTGCACTGGCGAGCGACCGGTATCCCGACCAGTCCGCCGCGCGACGTGCCCTGGCCGAACGCCACGGGCGGAGGCCGGACGAGGTACTCCTGCTGAACGGCGCATGCGAGGCGTTCTGGCTCCTCGCACAGTCGCTGCACCCACGACGCGCTGCCGTCGTCCATCCGGCGTTCACCGAGCCCGAGGCTGCGCTACACGCCGCGGGCGCCGAGGTCGTGCGCGTCGTGCGCGAGCCGGAGACATGGTCCTTCGATCCAGCGCACATTCCGGGCGACGTCGAGATGGTGGTGGTCGGCAACCCGAACAACCCGACCGGCGACGTCTGTCCGTCGTTCCGGCACGACGGAGCCCTCGTCGTCGTCGACGGCTCGTTCGCCGACTTCGTCCCGTTCGACCCGGAGGGTGACGTCGTTGTGCGAAGCCTGACGAAGCTGTGGGGGATCGCGGGCATTCGCGCGGGCTACCTCCTCGGTCCGAGCGAGCTCGTCACGGAGCTGGAAGGGCAGCGGCAGCCGTGGAGTGTCAACAGTCTCGCGTGCGCGGCGTTGGAGGTATGCGCCCTCGACCGGGAGACGCCGCTGCGCATCGCGGCCGAGGTCGCCTCCGCGCGAGAACGGCTCACCGACTCCCTGCGGGAGCTCGGCGTGCGGGTGTGGCCCAGCGTTGCGAACTTCGTGCTCGCCGAGCTGCCGGCGGCGGTGGAACCGCTGCGGGCGCACGGGATCGCGGTGCGCCCATGCGCGAGCTTCCCCGGCCTCGACGACCGCTACGTCAGAGTCGCGGTCCGGACCGGCGCCGACAACGATCGCCTGGTGCGAGCGGTCGAGGCGATCCTGTGACGCTCGTCGTGTACCTCGGCGGGGCCCGCAGCGGCAAGTCGACGCTTGCTGTCGAGCGGGCGAGCGCGGAAGGCGCGCCCGTGACCTTCATCGCCACCGGCGAAGCGGGAGACGAAGAGATGGCGCGGCGCGTCGCCCGGCACCGGGCGGAGCGTCCTGCAGAATGGGAGCTCGTGGAGGAACCGATCGAGCTACACGCCGCGCTTGTGGATGTCCCACACGGCGCGACCGCGATCGTCGACTGCCTATCGCTGTGGGTGGCGAACCTCGGCGAGCGTGACGCCGACGAGCGCGCGGGCGCCCTTGCCGCCGGACGCGACGGACTGACGATCGCCGTGACGAACGAGGTCGGGCTCGGCATCGTTCCCACCAACGAGCTCGCGCGCGCCTATCGCGATCGCCTCGGACACGTCAACGCAGCCTGGGTCGACGCTGCTCATGAGGCGTACTTCGTCGTCGCGGGCCGAACGCTGAGGCTCGCGTGAGGCCGCTGCTCGATCTCGGCCTGCGCCTCGGCGAGGGCAGCGGGGCCGCCCTCGCGCTGCCGCTCCTCGACGCATCGGTCGAGATCCTCGCCGAGATGGCGACGTTCGGCGATGCCGGTGTCACCGATGCCGGCCGCTGAGCTGCGCGGCTTCGCTGCGGCAATCTCGTTCCTCACCCGCATACCGGTCGGCCGCTGGATGGAGCTCGACGCCGCCGACGTCGCGCGCGGCGGCGCATTCTTCCCCGTCGTCGGCGCTGGCATCGGCACGGTGGTCGGCGCGATCGGGCAGTCGACGGGCAGTTCGCTGACGACGCCGGTCGCTGCGCTGCTCGGTGTCGCCGCCGGCACGGCGCTGACCGGTGTGCTGCACCTCGACGCGCTCGCCGACACAGCCGACGCGCTGAGGGCGTCGACGCGCGAGCGCGCCCTCGAGATCATGCGCGACCACGCGGTGGGAGCGTACGGCGCGGTCGCGCTCGTACTCGACCTCGGTGTGAAGGCGGCAGCGCTCGCCGCACTCGTCACGCATCACGACGCGCTCCGGGCGGCTGTGTGCGCAGCCGCCGCCGGGCGCGCCGTTCCCGTCGTTCTCTCGGTCGCGTTGCCGTACGCGCGTCCCTCGGCGGGACTCGGCCGTGTGCTCGGCGGAACGGGATGGCCTCGAGCGGCGGTCGCGGTCGCCACCGCCGTCATCCTGTGCGTGCTCCTGCACGCCGCGCTGCTCCTCGCGGTCGTCGCCGGAATCGCGATTGCGTGCGGGCTCGCCGCTCGTCGCTGGCTCGGCGGCGTCACCGGCGACGTGCTCGGAGCGGCAGCCGAGCTCTCGGAGACCGGTGCGCTGATCGCGGCAGTCGCACTTCTGTGACGCGTCTCGTGCTCGTCCGTCACTGCGAGCCCGAGGAGGATATGCGCGGCCGCTGCTACGGCAGCCTCGACGTGGGCCTCTCCGACACAGGTCGCGCACACGCACGCGAGCTGGCTGCGCGCGTCTCGGCCGACGCCGTCTGGACGAGCCCGCGACTCCGCGCGCGCGAGACCGCCGCGCCGTTGGCGTCGTCCCCGCTCGTCGACGACGACCTCCGCGAGCTCGACTTCGGCGACTTCGAGGGTCGCACGTTTGACGAGATCGCAGCGAGCGAGCCGGAGCTCTATCGCGCCTGGATGGAGACGCCGACGCGCGTTCGCTTCCCCGGCGGCGAGAGCTACGCGGACCTGAAGACCCGTGCGCTTCGCAGCCTCGACCGGATATGGAGCGAGGGCGATGCAATCGTCGTCACGCACGGCGGCGTTGTCCGCGCCGGCCTGTCCGAGTGGCTCGGCATTCCCGATGAGGCGATCTTTCGCATCGACGTGCGCTACGGCGGCATCACTGTGGTCGAACGGGTCGCCGGTACGCCGATCGTCCGTACGGTGAACGGCTGATGGCGACCGCCGCGATCCTCACCATCGGCAACGAGCTGGTCTCCGGCGACGTGCCGAACTCGAACGGCTCGTGGCTCGCGCGCCGGCTCGCGCCGCTCGGCGTTTCCGTCCGGCTGATCGCGGCCGTGCCGGACGTGATCGACGACATCGCCGAGTTCGTGCGCAGGGAGGCGCCGCTCGTCGACTTCCTCTTCGTGACCGGCGGCCTCGGAGGCACGCCGGACGATCTGACCCGCGAGGCGATCGCGCACGCGTTCGGCGCCGAGCAGGAGGAGGTCGCCGATCTCGCAGCGGAGTTGCGCGCACGCTTCACGGGCGACCCCGAGTACGCGGCCGCGTGGGCGCGGCTCCCGGCCGGAAGCCGACCGCTCTCGAACGCGCTCGGCGGCGCACCCGGCTTCGCGATCGAGAACGTCTACGTCATGCCCGGCCTGCCGTCCGAGATGGAGGCGATGTTCGACGCGATCGCGGAGGAGTTCCGCCGCGGCGAGCCGATCGGCTCGTGGCGGCAGACGTACGGGACCCGCGAGAGCACGATTGCGCCGCTGCTCGTGGAAGCCGGCGAGCGCTGGCCGGACGTCGTCATCGGCTCGTATCCGATGTTCCCGCTCGACGGGCCGCAGGTGGAAGTGGTGGTGAAGTCGAGCGACGCAGCCGCACTGGCCGAGGCCTCCGCGTGGCTCGCGTCAGCGATCGAAGAGCGCCGCGGACGGTAGATAGAAGGCCGCGATCGCGAAGGTGAGGAAGACGGCCGCGAGCGGGCTGAAGAAGGCGAGCACGAAGCACGTCCCATACATGAGCACGCCCGGCGCGTAGGCGCGGTCGACGGCGCGTAACGCGGCGTCCGGCACGGCGTCCGCGATCAGCCGCCGGTGGCGGCGCGCGTACTGCCACCACACCTGATGCATGACGGCCATGACGACGAACGTCGCGGCGTACGCGAGCACTGCCGCCTGCTCTCCGTCCTTGCGCAGGTAGTCGGCGACGAGCTTCGTCGGAAACGGGAGAAAGGCGATCGTGAGCAGCAGCAGGTTGTTGATGAACAGCATCGTGCGGTCGATGCGCCCGAGCAGCGAGACCGTGTGGTGATGGTTCATCCAGATGATCCCGATGGTCACGAAGCTCGTCACGTAGGCGAGGTACGCCGGCCAGAGGTGGACGAGCGTGTGCCCGAGATCGCGTCCCGAGCCGACCGCGAACTCGAGCACGAGCAGGGTGGCGGCGATGGCGAAGACGCCGTCGCTGAAGGCCTCGAGACGGCCGGTGCCTTCGTTCATCGCCCGAATCGTCCCTGAGCGGGAGGACGGCCCCCGGTTTACCGCCGTTTTACGCAGCACTCAGCAAGAGCGGGCCCCCTGGCGGCATCTCATCGGCGACACCCCGAAATCTGGAGGACTCCCGATGAAGAAGTTCGCACTCGTCGCGGTCTCCGTCGCTGCGCTTGCAGGCGCCGGCGTCGCGGTCGCCCACGGGATCGACAACGGCGCTCAGAGCGTCAGCGCGGTCGCAGGAAGCTTCACCGCCACGGCGGTGAGCGGCAGCCAGACACATTCGTGTACGACCTCGGCGGGCAAGGCGATCGCCGAGACGAAGGCGACCTACACCGGCACCGCGTCCGGCTCGCCCGATCTCACCGGCGCGGCGACGATCGCTGCTCGCAGCACCATCGATACGACCGACGGTCTAGGCGTCGTGAACGGGACGCTCAAGGTCGGCAAGACCGAGGCGCACTTCTCCGCCGTGTACGACCACGGGGCCATCGCCGGGACCGCGTCCGGCCACGCTGCGACGCCTCACGTGCAGCTGCTGGCGAACGTCTCCGCGACCTTCAGCACGACGGCCGGGTTCACCGGCGGGAAGATCGGCGGGACCTCGGGCGGATCGGCCGTTGAGCTCGGGCCCGGCGGATGCGGCGAGGCGAAGACGCCTCCTCAGAAGACCGTGAAGGCGGACGGACCGATCACGGCCGTCACTGCTGGGTCGATCACCGTCGGACACTTGACGTGCACGGTCCCAACCTCGCTGGCGATCACGGTCGCCACGAGCTACCCGGCCGGCACGCGTGTCGAGATCAGGTGCTCGAACGTCGCCGGCACGAAGACGCTGGTCAGCATCAAGAAGAAAGGTCACTGAGCTCTCGCCCGATGAGGCGCACGGGCTCGAGATCCGTGTGCTGTAGGTGCTGGAGCATCACGCGGTCGCAGCCCGCCTGTGCGTATTCGCGCAGGCGGGTTACGACCGCGTCCACAGAACCAAACAGCGCGCGCTCCGAGTAGGCGGCGAGCCAGTCGTCGAACGCCTCGTCACGCGGCCGGCGGCCGTACAACTCGCGGGCGCGACCGAGCGCCTCCTCGTGCGTCGAGCCGACGATGCAGCCGGTCATGACGGAGAAGCGCAGCGGCGCGAGCCGGGGACGGATGGCCGCGGCCTCGTCCGGCGTCACGAAGGGCGTGTTGTACTCGTCGGCGAAGCGCAGCGCCGGCTCGACGGTGCCGCGCTTGCCGCTGCCGCCGACGAGGATCGGCGGGTGCGGCCGCTGTACCGGCTTCGGAAGCCCGGGCGCGTTCTCGAGCGTGTAGTGGCGCCCGCGAAAATCGACGCGTTCCTCCGTCCACAGCCGGTGCACGATCTCGAGCTGCTCGGCGAACATCTCCACGCGTATGGGCGTCTCGGGAAACGGAAAGCCGAACGCACAGTGCTCGCGCTCCATCCAGCCGGCGCCGAGGCCGAGCTCGATCCGGCCGCCAGAGACGTGGTCGGCAGTCGCGACGGCGTTCGCGAGCAGTGCCGGCGCGCGGAAGGTGGCAGGAGAGACGAGCGTGCCGAAGCGAAGACGTGTTATGCGCGCGGCGAGCGCGGCGATCGTCGTCCACGCGTCGTGCGCGACGTTCGCACTCTCGTCGGCCTGCGAGATGTAGTGGTCGGAACGGAACAGCGTCTCGACGCCGTGCTCCTCGCACGCGTCCGCGAGCGCGCACCAGTGCTCCCAGGTGACGCCCTCCTGGCCCTCGATCATGAGCGCGACGTTCATCGTGCGGCGATTGTACGAGCAAGCTCGATGGTGGACAGCCACTCGGTGCCGCCGACGATGCTCGTCACACCGCGGTAGATCAGCGCGCGTAGGAGGTACTGCGCGTCGACGACGTCCGCGAGCTCGGGCGGTGCTCCTTCCCAGACGAGCGCGTCGGCGACGACGACGGCACCGGCAAACTCGCGTGGACGCCAGTACGGCGTGAAGTCGATGATCGCGGGTGGAAGTGTGTCGTGGAAGAGGACGTTCCCCGTGAGATCTCCGTGGATCAACGTGCTCTCGTCGGATACGGGTCGCAGCGCGCTCAGGATGTCGTCGAGGCCCGGAAAGGGCTCGCCGTCCCAGGCGACGCGATCGCCCGTCGCCCAGGGCTCGACGCCTATGTCGACGATCTCCGCCGGACGCGGCACCGCGGCCAAAGCGTCGTGGAGGCGTTCGCCCGCGGCGATGATGTCGAGCCAGCGGCCGGGCTCGTGTGTGCCCTCGACGTATGTCCACGCGGTCCACCCATCGACGATACGTGGCACAGGCGGAGCGACGCGCACACCGTCGCTCGGCATCCCGGAAAGCACGTCGGCCTGCCACGCGATCTCCGCCGTTGCGCGGTCGAGCGGCTTCAGGACGAGCGGACCGACGCGCCACGACGTGCCGCGGCCGCCACGCAGCAGCTCGGGCTCGCCCTCGACACCGAAGGCTTCCAGGACATGCATGGGCGGTCTGGGCATGGCCGATCGAGGCTAGTTGATCGCCCGGCTACGATCGGTCGATGACTACGACGCAGCCGGAGACGTACCTCGAA
>Ga0193751_1000752_pt1 | contig 23158 bp, 25 predicted proteins | sample L1c2metaG_FD_143050 | JGI IMG/M metagenome (GOLD analysis project Ga0193751, IMG submission 143050) | Soil microbial communities from a riparian zone of the East river system, Colorado, United States - L1c2 | ecosystem: Environmental > Terrestrial > Soil > Riparian zone | place: USA: East River... | reverse complement strand
CCCGGTGATACCGTGATCGGAAGCATTGGAAGGTTGGAGACGCAGAAGGCGCCGAGCTTTGCGCTCCGCGTCGTCGCCAGTTTGGTGCGGCAGGGCCTTCCGATACGTTATATCTGGGTCGGCGACGGTCCATTGCGACGTGAGTTCGAAGATGAGGCGCGCCAGCTTGGCGTAGCCGATCGCGTTAGCCTCACCGGTTGGCGCGATGACGTTTCAGGCTGCCTACAAGAGCTCGATGTCTTGCTGATGCCATCGAATTTCGAAGGTTTGCCTTTGGCGCTCTTGGAAGCGATGGGCGCCGGGCTCTGCTGCTGTGTAAGTGATGTCGATGGTATGGCGGAAGTGATCGAACACGGCAAAACTGGGTTTCTGTGCCGGACAGGGGATGTGCAGGTCTGGTGTCAGCAGATCGCATCTCTTGCGATGAATCCGGCGCTGTGCGCCGAAGTCGGCAATGGCGCAAAACATTTTGCACGCGCGCGCTTCACAGCCGATCGGATGGCCGCTGATACGCTGAAGGTATATGAGAACGTCATACAGGCGCATGAAAGCTCACGACAGGGACGGACGGCGTGAGGGTTCTGCACGTTTGCCCATACATGCACCCCGCTGCCGGAGGTCCGCCGATCGTGGTCGAAAGGCTCTGTTCGTTCTCGCGCCAGGAAGGATGCGAGGCAAGCGTTGTCACGACCTCGCTTTACTGTAACGACAACGGAACGGAGCTGCAGCGTGCCTTGCGTGAGCGTATCGACGCCACGGTTCTTCCGGTTCGCAATCCGCGCTTTTTGAAGCACGCTGAGGGCGCGTGGCAGGCGATAGACAAAGCGGTTGGACGTGCCGATGTAATTCATCTGCACACGCTTTGGCATCCACTGAATGCAATCTCCCGAAAAGCTTGTGGGCGGCATGGCCGGAAATATGTAGTGATGCCGCATGGCATGCTCGACCCGTATTCGCTTGGGCGCAGACGTTGGCGGAAGAAGTTGTACCTGGCGGCGATAGAACGCCGAAATCTGCAAGGCGCCTCTCGGATTGTCTTTACCGCAGCGCAGGAGCAGGACGCCGCCAGGGAGAGCATGCCATGGCTTACGGCGGGCGAGGTTATCCCCCTGGCAGCCGATCATCCACCCCAACTGTCGCGGCAGGAGGCGACAAAACTATTTGCCACCCATTTCCCCCAAATTGCCGGTCGCCGTTTTGTGCTTTTTCTCGGTCGCATTGACCCGAAAAAGGGTTTGGAGAGGCTGATAATGGCCTTGCCGAAAGTCATCGAAAAGCATCCGACCGTCCTTCTGGCGGTGGCCGGCGATGGTGAGCCGTCCTACGTTCGACAAATTCGCGATCGCATTTGTTCGGCCAGTCTCGCGTCGCACGTTCTACTGACAGGAGCGATCGCTGGCCCGACCAAATGGGCCGCTTTGGCTTGCGCCGAGATCTTCGTCTTGCCCTCGAAACAAGAGAATTTTGCTATTTCGGTTGCCGAAGCCATGCACATGGCCGTTCCGGTCGTCATCACCAACAAAGTGGACTCCTGGCCGCTGGTTGCGGAGGCCAAGGCTGGCGTCATACTGGAGGACGCTACGGTCGACTCGGATCTTGGCCAACACCTCAACATGCTGCTCGATGCTCCCGACGACGCCCACTGCATGGGCCAACGTGGCCAAGACTTCGCGAAAATGCATCTGACATGGCCGCGGGTCGCGCGCGATATGGTTGCAATGTATAACCGCGTTCTTGCCGAATAGGTGCCATGACATCGAGCAATTTCCACACCCTGCCGCGTGACGACGATTCTGCAAGATGGCACGAGCTATCCAGCGATCCGAATGCACCTGAAGTTCTGGCGGCAAGACAACAGGCTTTGATTAAGGCGCGCGGTGCTTGTGTCGACGATCGAACCGCGTATTTGTGCGATCTTACACGTGGTAAAAGGGTCCTCGATATCGGAGTCGTGGAGCACATTTTTGACGCCAGCAATTCCAAGCAATGGTTGCATGCCAAGCTATGCGAGGTTGCGAAGCAATGTGTCGGAACTGACGTTCTAAGCGACGAATTGGCGAAGCTTCGGCAACGCGGTTATGACGTGCGAAATGTCGATTTGACACTGACTCGGCTTGAAGAGAAATTCGACGTCATCGTGATGGGTGAAATTATCGAACACGTCGACAAACCCGGCACACTCCTTGCAAATGCTGCCGCGATGCTGGAGCCGGACGGCTGTCTTGTCGTGACAACGCCTAATCCCTGGTACGTGAATGTCATTGTCAGAAATCTATTGCGCGGTGCCCCGTTCAGCGACAGCGCGGATCACGTCGCTTGGTATGACGCAGGTACGCTGTTTGAAATGGGCCAGCGAAATGGGCTTGAATTACACAGATATATCGGCGTACGGGCAGCATCGGCACGGACAATTGCTGGCCGTATTGTATTTGGAGTGGCACCATTGCTGATCGCTGTCGGAATCAATCAATTTCTCTTTGCAAAAACGATCATCTATGAATTCAGGCGGCGAATTGTCTGACTCCGCGTTCTATTGGCGCAAAATTCCAAAATAAATGATCCCAAACTCGAATCAGCGATAAGAGGGGCGGTGACGGCGACAAGCGATAACAATAAATCAGCGCCCAGCGTTGCCGTTGTGATTTGTACCCATAACAGGCCAGCCGCACTAGAACGCTGTCTTATAGAGCTGCAGCAGAGCAATGAGCCAGCTTGCTCGGTGATTGTCGTCGATAGCGCCCCGCAGTCGCCCGATGCACAATCAGTCGCAGTCCGTTACGGCGTTCGGTACGTCCTTTCGCCGCTTAAGGGATTGAGTCGCGCACGCAACATCGGCACCCGCACGACCGACGCTGATATTATTGCATATCTCGATGATGACATGGTGCCACACGCGCGTTGGCTGAACTCGCTTATTGCTGAATTCGCCGACAGAGACGTAATGGCCTCCACTGGTCCTGTTTTGAACTTGGAATTATCCGATGGGAGTGACGTAGATCTGCAGTTAGCAGTTGAGTTGGCTCCGTTGGGTTGCGACCGTTTCCAAGTCGATCAATCTAGCCGCCAATGGTTTGAGCGCACGAATTTTGGCGGAATTGGCGATGGTAACTTTGCCCTTCGCCGTTCCGCTTTCGAGAAAATAGCCGGCTTTGACGAGCGACTCGGCCGTGGTGCGACGATTGATACCAGCGAAGAGCACTATGCGTATTTCAAGCTTGTCCAAAATGACTTTAAGATTGCGTATTCACCGCGAGCCATCGTGTTTCATCCGATTTTACCGGTGAGCCGGGATATTCTTCAAAAACGAACAGCTGACACGGTTGCTTTTGCTACATTTTTGGCTTGGCATCACCCTGCCTACGCATGGCGTGTCGCCAAATTTTTGCTTGAAGGGGCTTTTCGAGTCCGACGATGGTGGCACGGGTCATCGAAATTCGCCGTTAGTTCAATGTCAGCTAAAGAAAAAATCGCCAGCGGAATGAATGGACTTTCTATTTTTTGTCGTATGCGACGCACGTCTAAATAGTCGAGCGTCGACAGACATGTTTGTGGTCATCGCCCACAGTCATTTACAGGCGTGTTTCCATCATGCGGACGTTTGACGCACTGGAGATTAGGATTACCCACGCGCGTCCTACGAGATCATCGTCTGCTACGATCGATCAGTTGCCGGGCCCCCTAGCGAGCACCGTTCGTTGGTTGGCTCAATTTTTCAGTATCACAAATCCGCGATCGCGTCAGTGAATATACTTGGAATCTCCTACTTTGATGCAGCGCACGACACGTCTGCTGCTATTGTGTGTGACGGCGAATTAATTGCAGCGGCTGAAGAGGAACGATTCACTCGGCGCAAGCACGAATCCAGTATTCCACTGCAAGCCATTCAATTCTGCCTAAAGGCGGCGGCCATCACGATGTCCGACGTTGATATGATAGCGTGCCCAGAGCTGCCGTATCGAACAGGAGTTGCTTCAAATCACGGCGAATTGGAAGCTACTTTTTTCAAACGATTATTGTCCGACCATCGGATTCGGTTTCGGTCTTTGCTTCACAAGCATTTGCTTGATTTCGTCATGAGCCTGAGGTTGGTGCCGTTTAACTGTAACATGAAGCTGGAAACCGCCTCGGGCCTGTTACAACTCCGCCGACAATTTGAATGTCTTCCACCGGTGCGTTTTTACGACCATCATCGCGCTCACGCCGCCGCGAGCTACCACACCTCTGGCTATAATCGATCCGCTATTGTGACTTTGGATGAGTCCGGCGGGCTTTGTTCCACAGTGACATGGGAGGGCAGGGGCAATGGTCTGCGTCGAATGGATGCAATGCCATACTATAATTCTTTGGGGCTGTTCTACTCGGATTGCACATCTTACTTGGGCTTCAAGTTGATGGAAGAAGGGAAGACCATGGGCTTAGCGAGCTACGGAAATAACTTAGTTTATGCAGATAAGTTTCGCTTACTTTTGAATAGAGAAATTTCTCGGTGGTACAACTATCAACCGAAATTAGGGTCGGAGTTCTTAGGATTTGGTCCTCGCAAATATGAAGAATTTGTGGTTCAGCACCCATACACTGATTTTGCCGCCGGAGCGCAGCATGCGCTTCAGGAGGCGGTCAAGCGTGTCGCAAAGGCGGCAATCAGTGAAACGCAATGTGAGGATCTGTGCCTCGGGGGTGGAGTCGCTTTGAATTGCACGTCGAACGGGGCACTCCTTGCATCAGGGACGCCTACTTCCATGTGGGTTTTCCCAGCAACAGGCGACGCCGGATTAAGCATCGGTGCGGCACTTCTCCTTGCAAGTGAAACCGGGGAATTGCAGCGAAAACGCATTGAGCATGCCTATTGGGGACCGGAATTCGGCCCGACAGATTGCGAGTTCGCTCTGCGAAGTGCAGCGAAGCTGATATACTGGAAGCCTTCGGACCTCAGCGAGGAGGTGGCAAGATATCTGGCGGCTGGAAAGATCGTGGGATGGTTTCAGGGGAGAATGGAGCTCGGGCCTCGTGCCTTGGGAAATCGCAGCATCCTGGCTGATCCTCGTAAGCGGGAAACAAGAGATCGGGTCAACAAGCTCAAGGGCCGTGAGCCATGGAGGCCGCTGTCGCCGGTCGTGCTAGCTGAACACGCTTCGAATTTCTTCGAACTCAGAGATCAAAGCCCTTTTATGCTTTTAGCGACCAAGGCTAGGCCAGAAAAACAGGCGACAATCCCGGCGGTCGTTCATGTGGATGGATCGGCGCGCCCACAAACGGTGACGCGAACACAGAATCCACAACTTTACGATTTGCTTATCGCATTTTCTCAGCACACGACTGTGCCAGTGCTTCTCAACACGTCGTTCAACGCTGCCGGAGAACCAATCGTTTGCACTCCACAGGATGCCATCAAAACGTTTCTTGCTACTGGTCTGGACGTCCTAGTGCTTGGCAACTACGTAGCGCGCCGCAAGTCCGAGGGGAATGTAGCCAGCGTTCAAATGGGATGAAGAGTGAGACCGGAAGCTGCTTAAGCGGACCGTCAATGTTTTTCAAATAACGCCACAAACGGACGATAATCTGCGGGAGTACGATGTTCGTAAGTGTGGTTATCCCCACGCATAACAGGCGCGTGCAGGTCCTGCGGGCCATTGCGGCTCTATTGAAGCAGGATTATCAACGCGCGTCCTACGAAGTCATCGTGTGCTGCGATCGATGCACGGATGGGACAGAACAGGCTTTGCAATCTACTTTCGGCGATCAGATCATCATTATCCAATCGTCGATTCCTGGGCCCTCAGCGGCGCTTAACAAAGGGTGGCGAAGAGCCGGAGGAGAGCTCATGATAGGGGTGGACGACGACATGGAGCCGGTCGAAGGTTTCATCAAGGCGCATGTCATATCCCATCGTGACAACGGAAACTCCAAGATAGCCGTGACGGGTTATAGTCCCGCTGCTTTTGCACAAGACCCTGCGCCAGTAATCCGGCACTTGGCGCGATCTTTCGAACAACATTTTGACGAGCTTGAGCGGCCGGGCCATCAGAGTACGCCACTTGATATCGGTGCCGGAAACTTTTCCATTCCTATTTCCACTATGGAGGAGGTAGGCGGCTTTAACGAGCGCTATCCTTTCCAAAGATCCGATTTTGAGCTAGCGGTGCGACTTCTAGAAAAAGGCTACAAATTTCCGTTCGCGCGCGATGCGCGAGCCAAGCACTGGATAACGATTGATCCGGACACGTTAATCGGGCGCGCGACCGAGCGAGCGCGTTGCGATTATCGATTAAGTCGAGAACACTCTTGGTGTCTGCCTTATTTGCAATTTTATCGTCCACTCCATGACCCAGCGGCCCGGCGGCGATGGAGAGTCTTGTGGGAATGTTGTGGCGCCGCCGCAATGACATGCAATGCTTTGCGAAAGGTTTCCCCGGATAGCGGACGCTTGAGTGGAATGGAATATTTAGCCCGATACTGCATTGGCTTGAGAGAAGAGGTTGGTACTTGGTCAGATTTTTGCCGACTCGCAATGAAGACGTAACTGGCCCGCTGCCCTGTAAAGGTCCAGATCGTGCGCGAAAGTGCCAAAATCAACGGTAGCTTAGGATGAAAAATGTGCCAACCTGCAAGCTCACACGACTCAGTGTTGAATACAACCTGACTGAGCACTGCAATTTAAACTGTTACGCCTGTGATCACGCCTCACCCCTGCTGCCGAGAAAATTCGCGTCAGTTGAGGAGTTCTCACGAGACTTCACAGCATTAGCTCGAGTGTTTCACTCTAGACAGCTGCGAATCTTGGGCGGAGAGCCGCTCCTGCATCCCAAATTACTCAAATTTCTGACGGAAGCGCGGCGCATCGGAATCGCAGATGAACTAGTGCTCATCACGAATGGCGTGCTGTTGCACGAAGCATCGGAGGAACTTTGGGAGCTTATCGATGAGCTCTGGGTGAGCGCGTATCCCGGAGTAAATCGCAGGCTAAACGATACTCAATGCGCCGAAATCTGCAAAGCGCATGGCGTGCGTTTTCACTTGATGCGAGTTGATTCATTCAATAGGACAATCATCAACAACCGCATTGACGACCCGAAGCTAGTAAAGGCCATTTTTCGTAATTGCAAATTAGCTGGCGAGATTTCCTGCCACACCGTCCACGAGGGACGCTTCTATAAATGCGCCATCGCGCCATTCATGGGGTCGCGGTTAGCTTTGCGAGGAATCACTTTCGACAATCGCAAGGTTGACGGTGTATCGTTGCATAATAACCCTAAATTGTACCAAGATCTCGACCGTTGCCTCAACGGCCCGACGCCTTTAGCCGCCTGCTCATATTGTCTCGGCTCCTTGGGTCCATTGGTGGCGCATCGCCAGCTTAACCGTGATGGACGTTCGCACTGGTTGGAAGAGGATAACCGCCCAGATATTGAGGGCGTTGCAAGGTTGTGGCGAGTGAAGTGGCCCGTCACGAGCTCAACTGTGATGAGCGTTCGCAGGGGTTGGCAGAGGATAACCGGCGGGATATTGAGGCGGCTCGGATCTGGCTAATGGAGCACCGCTGGTAAACGCAACAATGAGCGTTTGACTCGATCTGTCGAGGAGCTATTGGCGGTTACAACGCCTGGCGAAACTGTATTCGGCGACCGTCCCCGCCGTCCATGTGGTGCTTCCTTCCATGCTCAAGCACGATCTAGCTACATCTCGAGCAGAGCGGCCGAGTAGCCAGGTGCTTGAGAAAATCGACATCATCGGCCTGCTTGCATAAGTTATACGTATGTCAGCGGGTTCGAGACGAACAATTCAAGGGTTTTGGTCGGGAGCACCGCTATCCGCGATTAACTGGGCTTGTCTTAGATCCTTCTTGGCCGCTGGTCATCACTTCGTAATCTATAGCTACGACTTGCTGGACGTCCCGCAGGGCGTTGTTGTTAAGGACGCGTGCGAGATACTACCAAAAAGCTCGATCTTCCATTTCCAGAATATCCTAACTCAACAATCAGACCTGGGCCCATTTGCCGATTATTTTCGATTGAAATTGCTGGCCGAGAGGGGCGGCTGGTACTGTGACGTAGATACGGTTTGCCTCTCCTCCGAACTGCCTTTTGGAAACCGCGTGTGGGCCCGTGAGTCAGAGCAAGATATTAATTCAGTTAGCAACGGTCAGCTTTATTTCGAAGCAGGTGATCCCCTGGCGAAGGCGCTACTGCGGCGATGTAAGTTCAAACTCTTATTCTCCAAACTCTTATTCTCTGGGCTAAGGAGCCGCGTATCGTTGGGTCCAAGGCTGATTTCTTCAGTATTGGCTGAATGGGATCTTCCTCGCGATATGTGCGCCACTAGTCAAATGTTTTATCCAATAAGGTGGATCGAAATCTTCAAACTATGGCTTCCCGAATTCACGGAAGAGATCGAAGAGCGAGTTATCGGCGCAGTCTTTTTACCGCTTTATCAATCATTTCCATTACATCTAGGACTCGACCCTTACAAGCTACCGCCGAAGGGCAGCTACTTGGCCCGAGTTCTCGAGAAATTTGCGCCAGAGTTGGAGGGTACGCCGTATAGAGCTGCCGAGGTAAGAGAAGCCACCAGAAAATGGTTCAAATCGCAAGACTATCGAATAAAGGATTTGCTAGGTTCCGCCCGTGCGCCGGATGCCTTGGCAAAATTGTCATTATAAAAGGTTTGACGACCCGGACATGTCTGGTCAAGTCCGTGCAGTGTATTTGTCTCCCCACCACGACGACATCTGCTTTTCGCTCGGCGCTCTGACAGGGAAGATAAGGGGAGGAATACTCGTAAACATCTTTTCAATCTCTAGCTACGCAGACGAGGCTTTGCACTTACCGTTAGATCCGCGCCTCGTATCCCGCATTCGCAACCAGGAGGACGACGGATTCGCACTACGGTGCGGGCTGACAAAACACAATCTTGACCAGCTAGACAGCCCGCTGAGAAACCGCGGGCCCTATGACCCGATGGATCGCTTGGGGGAAGTTGAGCAATTTGCTCCTCTACTTAGGGTTTGCCTCGCAAGCCTTTCGAGCCCGCAGGAAAAGGCACTTCTCTTCTGTCCAGCTGGCATAGGAATGCACAGAGATCATCTGATCGTACGAGACATAATAATTCGAGATTATGAGCAATTTCGTGCAGCATTTGACATCGTTTTCTACGAGGATCTTCACTACGCGTCAAAAATTGCCGCCCGCGAACAGGGATTGAGAGAGTTTTTGGAAGTAGCAGGAAAGTGGGGGTACACGATACGGTACAAATTTGAAGTGACTCTGGATAAGCTGAACTTGATTTGGCAGTACAAAAGTCAATTTGGAAATCTTCCTACAGACCTATCATCATTCAGTCCAGCCGATGGATCGAGCAGTCCTCATGAGGCAGTGTGGACAAATAAGCGGATCGAAGCACTAGAAAACTTGAGATCGTAAAGAGGAGTGGCTGCTAGAGACCAGCCGCTATGGTCGTCTGGTCTGGCAGCGCCTACAGGGATCGTCAGAGTGCACTGGGAGCGGCTGATGCCAGCGGCTACGATCTGATCATACTGCCGCATGAAGGTCCTCTGGCCGGTTTGAGAGTTTCGGCTCTCGCCGACCTCAGCGCCATTTCAACCTTCTGGTGAATGAATGGATCGCAAAGAAAAACCAAGGACGGCTAACGACCGCATCCGCGTGCTGCATCTACTCGGTACTGCCCGGGCAGGTGGCGTTGAGACCTTTGTGCTCGAATTGGCCCGTCACATTGATCGGAGTCGCTTCGACCTTAGTGTTTGTATCATTGGGTCGCACGGTCCAATGGTCGACGAACTTCGCGCCAACGCTGCCGGCGTCCGCGTTTTGGGAATCCAGAAGAGCTTTTGGCGTCACGCCCTCGCATATTTTCTCTACGTACGCGCCGGCCGCTTCGACATCTTACACGCCAACGTCGGGGGGCGCCTACCGAGATATCTGGCCCGTCTTGCCGGGTGTCACGTGATAATCACGCATGTCCACGGTCCTGCCGATGAAGAGGTAGAAGCCTGGCGAAGGGGGAGCCGCTCCTGCGGTCCTCGAATAAAACGCACATACTTTGCAGGTACGCACCACCTGGTCTCTTGCTCACACGCCGTCGCGCGCATGATGATCGCGTGCTGTCCCGCACTCGCGGGCCGTGTATTGGTCATACCCTACGGAGTTGATCTTGACCGCTTTCAACCGGCACTTCCGGATTCCCCTGTGGTCAAAGCCTTGCGACACGAGCTCGGATTGCAGGACGGCCATTCCATAATCGGGTTTGTAGGCCGCCTTGCGGCTCAGAAGGGGTTACGTCACTTAGTGTCTGCAGCTGAGCTACTCCAAAAACGGTATGCCAATCTGCACTTCTTGATTGTCGGTGATGGACCCCTCGGGATCGAATTTAAAGCCGCGACGGCATTGCTTGGCGAGAATCGTTTCAGTTTCCTGGGAGAGCGCTACGATGTGCCTGACCTGCTAGCGCTCTTCGATGTGCTCGTCGTTCCCTCGGAATGGGAGGGCACCCCGATCGTGAACCTAGAAGCGATGGCAGTTGCCACGCCGGTGGTGGCCTTCGACGTGGACGGCATTCCAGAAACAATCGCGCATAGCGAGACCGGACTACTCGTGCCTTACCAAGACACTCAAGGACTTGCCTCGGCGATCGCTCAGCTCCTCGATGATGTCTCGCTGCGACGGCGCATGGGTGCCGCTGGTCGCCAAAGAGTCGAGCAAATGTTCGATGTGCGAGGCATGGTACGGACATTCGAGTCCATTTACGAAACTACTACATGCAGGAGTGGTAATTTCCGGAAGCTGGAGCCGCCTGCCGGCTTTCGAGGTATCGAAAATGGCGGCGGTCTCGATCCGCAGATATTTCCGCCCGCACGATGATGGATGATGACGCACCCGCAAAGTATACGGCAGTGCGACAAACGTTCGCCGGTGTGGCGATACCAATATTACTTGTGGCCATCGGAGTCTCATTGTTAGCGTGGAGAGAGTATGAGCCCATTTTAAGACTGGCGGCTTATAGATGGGCAATCTCCGACACACTTGATCCTGCTGACGCAGTTGTCGTTCTTGGTGGGGGTGTTCGTCGCCCCTACACGGCTGTAGAGCTTTATCGCGGCGGTCTAGCGAGTCGAATTTTGGTCGACAACGATTATGACCAAAAGGTTTTGCTGAAACTAAATGTCCCTTCCCAAGATGTCGTGATGTTTGGCAATGGGTCGCGAAACACGTACGAAGAGGCTTGTGCTTTAGAGGATTGGGTCGGAAAAAATGCAATTCACCGTATCGTTATTGTCACCGAGTTGTTTTCTAGTCGACGAGTAAGGTGGACCTTTACTCACAAATTGAGGGATTTGAGGGTTCACGTTATGATCGATGTGATTCCCAACACTGGATACGCTTCTGACAATTGGTGGTTGAACAGGGACGGCCGCGCGCAGTTTCTGAGCGAGATTGTTAAGTATTTCTATTATCGAGTTAGATATGCATTTGCTCAGTGTTAATGCTCACGCGTTTGACCGCCTCCACCATTTCGAGCATCGGATTTTAGGCAGTCACGCGATCCAGCCGAACGCAAGAAGTAGCGACGAAGGCTGCCCAAATGGGGCTAAGAATGCTTGCGATGCGGCCGAGATTATTGTCGATGCCCGCGGCGATAGAGACGACTGTTAGCACCAGAAAGGTACCGAGCAGCGTCGGAAGCCAGAATCTTCGAGATTGTTCGTCGCCAAAAAGTATGACGGCGACCAAATATAACCACAGGAGATTTTGCGAAAGGAAACCCTGAAAAAGAATGTCGCGCGTCAGGTGGAAAGTTCGCAGGTGCTCAAGGATCGCGGCAGGGTCGGTCTGCTCGGTAGCACCGGGTATTGGCAAGATTATCGTTCGCATCAGCAAATAGGCGATGCAACAGGCGATCGACCAAAGGAAAATGATGGCATTGAAGCGCCGCTTCTCATGCTGCAATAACAGAGCGATGCCTGAGATGCTGGCGAATACAATCAGGATAGTTTCCCGCTGCAAAATCGCTAACGCCAGGATTATGAAAACCGATAGGGCCTGTTGACGCAAGTAGAAGAGGAAAGCCAGCGCCAAAAGAAACCAACTCACTCCTTCGGTGAGTCCAGTGATTACCGATACCTGGCTATGAAATGACAGAAGGCAGAATAATCCGCCGATGGTTGCTGGGAGGAAATTGCGATGGCCAAGCGCGTGCTCAACAATCGCCCCCACCCCCCAGGCCGTGAATACTAAGAAAATGTAGTTTGTCAGCAGGGCTGCAAAGAAAACGTGCTGATCGTAGCTGACGTCGTTGAACCAGATTGAGTTCGGGTAGTAAATCCCCGCGATGTAGACTAAATGGGTCGCGATAACGCTGAGTTGCCGAAAGACAATGGGAGATGGCGCAACATCGAAGTCGAGCGGCGACAGATACATATTATAATATTGAGAGAAGTCGCTGCCGCCGCTCCACGGAACGTAATACTTGTACGAGAAGTAAAGCATCCCGTAGCTGGCGAGGAACAACAAGGCAAGGCGGACTATGTTTTTCTTCAGACGTGGCATGATGCCCCCTGATGCCCATTACGTTGTCAGATATTGCCCAGATGAACTATGGAACCGCGTTTCCCGTCCTCTAATGCTAACGCCGCGGTTCAGGTTGTACGATCATACGTTCCTGGGTTTCTATGATTACCATCCTTGTCGGCGTTTAAGTTGTCGGGTTCGACATCATCGCGCTCCTTTGCCGGCGCGAGCGGATTGCCACTTCGGGGCGCTCGACGGCGTGACGATCCCGAACTCGGTAGGATGGTCCTAGCTATGGCCAATTGCTCATGAATTCACTTCTTTTGGACTGATGCCTTTTGCGGAAATAAAGCTGAGGCCGGTTGTGGAAGGTACGATTCGTCCTATGCAGTCCCCAATAGTGGGGTACGAAGCTCGGCGCCTACTCTACCGCGGTCTGTTTTTGTTTCTTTTTGTTATCTTTCAGATTCCTTTTCTGGTCCAACCGATTCAAGGACATCATCGTTTTCGGCAAGCTGATACTGCGGCAGTGGCACGCAATCTAGCTTTCGAGTCCTTCGATCCGCTGCGTCCTCAAATTGATCGGCGCGAGGACAAGTCCGGCATCGTGTCCGGAGAATTCCCACTTTACCAGATGATAGTCGCTGGCGGCTTCAGTGTGGCTGGCGATTACGATTTGGTTGGAAAACTCGTGTCGCTCTTGGCAACGATAGCCGCGTGGGTGGTGCTAACCGAATTGCTAGTACGACGCGCCGGCATTGACTTCTGGGCGGCGCAGGCAGCGTTGGGGTCCTGTCCGTTCCTCTTTATATACGGGTCTCGGTTTATGCCCGAGACTTTCGCCCTACTGCTGGCGGTGGTGGCGCTGAAATATTTTGAAGTCCACCGACGGCTAGGTGGCCAGACAGCCTTGTGGATGGGTAGCGCTACTCTCTCCTTGGCTGCCCTTGTGCGGCCCTATGCCGTTTTTGTCGGTCTGCCGCTCGGGTGTTTCTGGACCAGCGAGCTGCAGCAGCGGCGGGTAGGTTGGAGGTACTTGGCTGCTGGCGTTGCTGCGGCCGTACCGTTTCTGCTGTGGTACTACGTCTGGTCGTCACATCTGGTGCGCGTCTATGGTCTTGATTATTTTTTCGGTGGTGAACTTTTCCTAACTAGCCTCGCCGAGATGGTGCACCCCGCGTTCTGGGGCTCGGTGGCGAATACGATCACCAAGTTTTACCTTAATTGGCTATGTATCCCGTTTGCGATTTGGGGCGCGATGCGGCTGTGGCAAGCAAGGCCGCGTATGCCGGGCGTAGGACTGATCGCATTCTGGCTGCCGGTCGTGGCCGTGCCGTCACTGTGTCTTCTCATTGGCACCCATTTCATAGCCCATGAATACTACTTCCTGTCGCTAGTTCCGTGGTCGGTGCTACTCGTCGCTGCTGGTCTTAGCGGCTTGCGGGAAACCTATCCGCGGCTGGGTATAGGGATGTGCGTACTAGTGGCCGTGCTCACACCTGGGCTTTTCTGGAAACACTATCAGAGCAACGTTCTGTTAAACGCCTACGAACCAGTTGCCGCCGACATCGCAACGCGCACACGAATAGACGAACTAGTGTTGATCGAGGAAATAGATCCTAATGACGGAGCTTGGTATCTGCACCCGATCCGTCGTCGTGGCTGGGTCGAGCCGCGAAGCCGCCTATATGAGCAGACACATGTCGTCGAGCTTCGTCAGCGCGGCCTGCGTTGGGTGATTTGGTATGATGATTATGTCTATCATCTATCTGATATCGATACCTGGATCACTCGTTTGCGCGCAGGGAAATCATAAACTCCCGCTCCGTTTACTTACGCTCGAACCCGGATTCTTGTGTGCTGCCAATAAAAAACCGGCGCCTTCGCTCCTAGGGCTTGCGACGATCTAAGGCGTCAAGCGCAAACAGGATCTGGCCAGTTTGGCGCCAAAGCGCGGCCTCGTATCGGCTCAGGCGATCGAGGGCGAAATTGGACAGATTGGCTAGGCGCAAAAAGCATCGGGCGAACTCGATAGCAGGACCATCAGATTTGATCCCGCCGCCGGACATTTTATCTATCCGGTTTTGCGCAGCTATATATGAGTCATGGTTGTCCAAATTGGCTCGCCGGAAGACTGCATGGATTATGTCTTGAGAATGCGGAGCATTTGGCGGCTTTGCCGATAGCTGCGCAAGTGTTCAGCTTGAATCTCAAACAATCCAGTTTCCATTGTCGGGGCACGACGCGGCCGCCACAGGATACTGGCTAATCGCAACACAAGTTCGCGCTCGACTGCTGACCGGGCGTCATAATCAGCAATCGCGGCTGCCTCGAAGGCCTTGTAGTCTTCGGCATCCTCGAGTGCGCTAATGACGGTCTCGGCTGTGACCATGGCGGACCGCGTTGCAGCGCGAGGTCCGCTTTCCTGCTTCCGTTTTCGGCCCAGTGCTCTTGAGCGCGTTGCGGCGATTGGCCTCGATCTGCCTGAAGGATGTCATCATTGAGGGTCAGTCGCGATAATTGGCTTCGTTTTGCGTTTTCGAGTACCGTTAAACAGCAGTGTAACGATCATCAACCAGCTTGCACGCGGCCAGCACCTACTAGACGGCTACCTTCAGCTTTAGTCCAAGCGCCCGCATCACCTTGAGCACGGTGGCGAATTCTGGGTTTCCCTCGCGAGAAAGCGCCTTGTAGAGACTCTCCCGACCAAGGCCCGCCGCCTGCGCGATTTGTGACATGCCCTTGGCACGGGCGACGTCGCCTAAAGCCGCAGCCACCAAGGCTGGGTCGCCGTCTTCGAACACGGCTTCTAGATAATGAGCGATGTCCGCGTCGCTTTTCAAATAGGCCGCGGAGTCCCAGGGTATAGTCTTGAGTTTCGGTTTTGGTTTGGTCTTGCGCATGCTTGTTCTCCTAAAAGGTCGCGCCAGCGCCGACAACGCCAGTACGCTTTTATCGACAGAGCCTCGCGGCCGCTTTTTGCCTCGGCATGAATGCGGAATTGGCGGTGCAGTTTCCTTTATCGTAACTTGATCTGGAGTATCGGCCGTAACAGCGCCGGTTCAGATCCTCCGTCGCAAGCCCGAGTTGGACGGTTAGATTGCCGGACAGGTCCTGCGGCTCGATCTCACCGCGTTTCTCCTGCCAAAGCCGGATGAGGCCGCCTCGTCTTCGCCGATGATGACTCCGGCATCGGAGCCACTGATGAAAATAACGCCGATCCGCGGAACGCGGCTCTGCTGCGGGTTAGTCGATCTGCAACAGTGCGGCGAGGCGTTCGCGGACTTCAACAAGCAATTCGGCGGGAGCGACGCTAGCCATTTTGACGTATCGCTTCTCCCAGGAGACGCTGCGCACCTGGTCCACCAAAATGGTGCCAGAAATAGCGTGCCCGTGTGGAATGGCAACTTCAAAAGGATAACCTCGGGCGCGGCTTGTAATTGGACAAATGATACAAAGACCAGATGGTGCATTGTATTGCCGCGGTGTCAGCACAATCGCCGGACGATGACCGCTCTGCTCGTGGCCGACCGTGAGATTTAGATCGATCCAGACTAGATCGCCGGCATCCGGGCAATAGTCACCAGACTTCGTTGCCAACAGACGGTCCCCATTCGAGCTCTCGATGGCGATTTTCTGGCCTTATGCCGGCAACCAGTTGCTCTAACTTATATCGACGTCGACGCCATTTTGGCTTGGCGATCTCGACAACCAGCTTGCCGTCACGCACCTCCATGTTAGCGGCCTTGCCGACACTGGCCCCAATTTCTTGCGCGAACGCCTTGGGAATTCGAAGCGCTAGGCTATTGCCCCATTTTAGAAACTCGATTTTCATGATCCGGATCACTCCTGGCCAGTATCTACAATGTAGATATGTGATGGCCACGCGTCAAGTGCTGCGGCCCTCGGGCAAAATCAAACAAGCGTTTCGGTGAATTCCGAACGATCGCCGAAACGAAAGCGGCATCGTCGCTCCTGCGGTTTGCGCCGATCCAGCGCATCGAGCGCAAACAGGATGCGACCGGCCTGGCGCCAAAGCGTGGCTTCATAGCGGCTCAGCCGATCAAGCGCGAAATTAGGCAAATTAGCTAGCCGCAAAAAGCAGCGGGCGAACTCGACTGCAGCACCATCCGATTTGATCCCGCCGATGGCTATTTTGTCGACCTGGTTTTGTGGAGAGTCAGGATTGTCCAACGCGGTTCGCCCGAAAACTGGATGGATCACCCTTTGAGAATTCGGAAGCAGTTGGCGGGTTTGCCGATAGTGACGCAGATGGTTGGCCTGAATCTCAAACAAACCGGTTTCCATTGTCGTGGCACGGCGTAGCCGCCATAGGATACTGGCTAGCCGCAGCACAAGCTCGCGCTCTACAGCCGATTGAGCATCATAATCCGCGATGATGGCTGCCTCGAAAGCTTCGTAATCTTCGGCATCCTCCAGTGTACCTATGACTGTCTCGGCTGTGAGCCCATGGCGGACGGCGTTGCGGCGCGAGATCCGCTTTCCAGTTTCCGATCTCGGTCCGGTGCTCTTAAGCGCGTTCCGGCGATTGGCCTCGATCCGTTTGAAGAAGGTCATCGGGAATCAGCTTGCAAAATTGGGTTCGTTTCGTAGTTTTGAGTCTATTTCTGGGTAACTGAATGCGCGTTTTGAGTATCGGCTGCACTCGACGGCAATGGGTGCGATTTCAGCCACAGCACGCGGGCAGCGGCGGCCGAATCAATGCCGGCCTTGCTCCACCAGGCGACTTCGTCACCACAGCGATGGACCTCGCGATGATGGCCACGACACAGTGGCACAGTGAATTCATCGCTCACCTTGCGGCCAAGTGCCGGCGATTGTGCAAAGCGTAGATGATGCGCATCCGCGGGACGCCGACCGCAAATGAGACAGGCCAGCTTGGCGACCGATTTGACGTGCTCCCGGTCTCGAATGCGGCGTGGCGTCGGCAGCGCCAGCACGCTTTTGTCGATAGTCTTGGATTGCTGGGCCCGTTTGCGGCGGCGTTGATGCAGGGTCGTCCGCTGTCGCGGCCGCCGCTGGTGACTAGGTGCCTCGTCTGCTGTCTTCGTGACAAAGGTCGCAAGCTTCGCGTCGAACGCCTGTTCAACGTGCTCGGCATCCGCTGCAGTCAGGCTATTCTTAGCGCGGAGAGCCCGATGAGCCCACGTCGCCGCATCGTCAGTCGAACTGAAGTCCTTCATTTCCGCCATAAGTTGATCGCGCACAGCGGCCGATGCTTGCGGCTCAAGCATTGGCCTGGACGGAGTTGAACCCGCCTTCGCGCGGTGACCGCCTGAAACCTGTCGACCTGACTGCCCTTGACCGCCGTTGACGCGGTCTTTTTTATTTCCTGTTGGGCTGTCCGCTTTTGTTTCTGGCGCTGCCGGCGACAGAAGATCTGGCGCATCGAGATCATCCTCGCCAGCGATGCCAACAAGCGTGAACAGCCCATAACGCCGGGCATAGGTCAGCGCTGCCCCCATCCGATGCGGGACTGCAGTGTCGCTGATGACGCAGACCGGCCAATCCGAGGCAATCCATTCTCCCGAGGCATGTGCCAAAACCGTGCTGAGCCGAACGATGCCGGCAGCCTCATCAATCGCGGTTGTCTGTACCGTCGCGATCTCATGCTGGCTTAGGGTCTTGCGCACGATATCGAGCCCACTCGACAGCGGGGCATAACGGAAAGATCGTCCTGGTCCATCGGCTTGATCGGACCGAATGGTCCCAACCAGTGACTTTTCGGGATTGACGAGTTGCGCTTGAGCTTTGGCCAGGGCCGCAGCGATGGTGCCGATCGTCTCACTGGAGCGCCGCATGGCTAGCCTCCATCTCGAGGAGGTCGAAGCTGATGCCGCCTGACTTCGAGCGCTTGGCGCGAACGCCATGGCCGATCGCCTCTTTGGCGTCTTCTGGCACCAATGCTTTCAGCTCCGCTTTGGACCGCTCATGCTCCACAAACGCTTGCCGGGTGCTGCGGAATACACCGGCGAATTCCGCCCACGAGTTTGACGCGTTCATGTCGACGATCCGGATGGCTTCGATCCGAGGCTTCGGCGGCTCGACGCCAAAGAGGCGAGGGGGCTCGCCGCTCTCGACACAGCGCCAAAATTTCCGCTCAGCGGTAACGATGAGGTGCTGATAGAGCGGATCGGCATGGGTGGCGATCTCGACCCATTTGCCGCCGCCGGTGATCACCGAAAGGACAGCACTTCGTGCCGCGACTACCCATATATTGTGCTGGAGCTGCGCCATGTGTTTCTCGGCCGCCCCTTCTTCCGAAAACGACCAGGGCAGCATGAACTTGGCCTCAAAGACCGCCCCCGTAGCTTCGACCCGGCCGTCCAGCGTGGCTGCCATCCAGCGAAGCGCGGGGTGGCGTATCTGCCGCTGGATGTCCGTGAGGACCTGGCCGGTATTCGCCTGATACCAGCGCCGATTCAGTTCCTCGGTCGCAAGCCCGAGCTGAACAATGAGATTGCCGGACAGGTCCTGCGGTTCGACCTCGCCGCGCTTCTCCTGCCACAGCCGGAGGAGGGACGCTTCATCATCGCCCATGATGATCCGAGCGTCCGAACCGCCAATGAAATAGCGACGCACGGTTTCAGGTTTTTTCCACAAGGTCGATTTCACGGCATGTTCTCCAGTAAGATGGTCCAGTTACCTTGGAATCATCTATGGCACTATTAGTGCCATATGGCACTATCATGAGTCAAGACAAAAAGCGGCCTTTAAGCGGCTTTCAGATCCGGGCGGCTCGAGCCATCCTCAAATGGAGTGCTGAGGATCTCGCTCGGCACTCGTCTGTGAGTCTGCGTACGATCCGGCGTGCTGAACTCGCTGACCGTCAGACATCGCTGACTGCGCCAAACGAGCTCGCTATCCGGCGCGCGTTTGAATCGGCCGGCATCGAGTTCATCGACGAGAACGGCGGTGGCTCCGGCGTACGCCTAAAAAAGCGGGCTTCAAAGAGGGGTTAGAAGCGGCCGACTTCGCGAACAAATGAAAAAATGAAACGTTTTTCAGCCCGGTAGATTGAGATCGAGGCATGTTACAGGACCGTTCTATTAACAATGAAACGCGTTGTTACAGGCGCATCGCTAATGCGGTCACCGGTTATCGATCACGGACTCCCGCATCGATGACGCGGCTTTCCCGTTGTCGATTACCGGCTCGCGTCATCGATGATGCCGCTTGCCGTTAGCGCTGCCCGGCTCTCACTTGATCGTAGATCGAGTTATTGATCACATTCGTCTCGACGACTGTGATCGATCACGTTGCAAAAGCTGCGCACGTTATCCACAGGACAAAAACGGCCCTCGCGATTTTTACCGGCGGTTAACCAACGGAGGAATACCGAACGAAGAGACGAGGGAGCCTGCTAAATGGATACGTCGCTAAGCCGGAATCATCACGACGAGCTGGGAAGAGCGATCCACTTCGGACGCGCCAATCTCCAAGACTGGATTGTGGTGGAGGAGCTTGCCAAGGCGCCGCTTAAGAGGCAGATCGGTCGGCCGGGCGTCATGCGATCTATGCAAGGTGCAGCGCAATTTCGCAGGTAAGCCCTTCGGCGCGCCAATCCAAACGCACCTTACCCTTGAGTTGGCCTCCAATTATGTTTTCCATAATGCGCGTACCAAATCCGCGGTGCGTGGGCGGCATGACGGCCGGCCCGCCTGACTCGGTCCAGCGCAAACTGAGCCGTCCGTCTGCCGTGCGGGACCATGCGACTTCAACGTGACCATCCGCTGCCGAAAGCGATCCGTATTTTGCCGCGTTGGTCGCGAGCTCATGCAAGGAGATTGCAATCGACTGAGCCGTATTCGGGTCCAGCATTATGTCTGGGCCGTTAATTCGTACGCGCGTCTCTCTGTCCCCGCGGTAAGGCAAAAGCTCTTGCGTGACCAGACTGTGAAGCTCCGCTCCCGTCCAGCGCGATTGCACGAACAGCGTATGAACATTTGCGAGCGCATTAATGCGCCCTTCGATCAGTTTCTTGAGATCGTCAGACGTACTGGAATGAGAAAGACGCACCGTCGCCTGCACGGTGGCCAAGATGTTCTTTGTTCGATGCTCGGCCTCGCGCGCGAGATTGACGATTTGTGCCTCGGTCCGTCTACGCTCAGTTATGTCGCGAGCGATTTTCGATGCGCCGATGATTTTACCTTGAGCGTTTCTGACCGGCGAAATGGTCAGCGAAACGTCGATCAAACTCCCATGCTTGCGCTGCCGAACGGTTTCATAGTGTTCGACGCGCTGGCCGCGTCGAATTCGCTCAATGATTCCTTCTTCCTCTTTTTGGTGATCGGGCGGAATCAAAGTCGTAATCGGCTTGCCGATGATTTCCTCGGCCAGGTAGCCAAAAATGCGCTCCGCTCCGGCATTCCAACTCGTTATGATGCCATCGAGGTTCTTGCTGACGATTGCGTCGTCGCTTGATTCGACAATAGCGGCGAGCCGTAGCGCGGCGTCTTCAGCGAGTTTGCGCTCCGTTATATCCTGGAAGCAGTTGACGGCGCCGATAATGTATCCATCGCTATCCCGGAGGGCCTCGATGTCAACGAGCGCGATGCCCCGCGAGCCATTCGGTCGCTCAATGTGGACTTCCTGTTCACGCACGGAAACGCCGGTGCGCAGCACATCGGCCATGGGGCATTGATGGTGCTGGAGCAGACTGCCGTCGGGGCAGAACATTCGATACGATCCGCAAAACCGTTCATCGGGATCGCCGAGTTTGGGCGCCCGGCCCCATAGCTCGGCAGCGCGGCGGTTATATCGAACAACGAGACCGTCCCGGTCACAAACATAAACGGCAAACGGCAGTTGTTCGAAAAGCCGCGCAGGCAATTCGAAGGCCTCTTCCTCGTCACGCAAACCAAGGTCGATACCGGCCGCATTTTTGACCGCACCAACCTCAATGGAGCTCCTCACGGGTTTGCGCCTGAAGGAACGTGGCGTGTCGGAAGGTACGTCGCTCATTGTGGTGTAACCTGTTGTAGAAGGTGCGCCCGTTCGTTGCCTCCGCAGAATATCGACCCTTCGCGTTTCCGTCGCCGATACGTCGGTAAGTAACGATCTCGATTTTTGCGCAATTAGCGCCAGAAAAGGGCTAAGAGAAGAATCACCGGCAGCGGAACGCCGAGTATCCACAACAGGAAGCCTCTTCCGATTCCCATGCTTGTTCTCCGTTATTGTCTCTCGTGAGCGCTGTCGGTGCCACGCGCGCTTCTTAGTGATGCGAGAGAAGCACCAGCAAGATGATAATCGGGATCGGAACACCCAAGAGCCAAAGCAAAATGGGCATGACGCGCTTCTCCGTCCGTTCTCTACCAGGCCCGCGGAGTGAGACGCCGATCGTCCCACGTGCCATCTCGATGTTGACCTCCTTCGGCCGCAGCAAGGCTAGCGGCGAACGCGCCAAAAAACAGCGCCGCCGTCATCCAAAACGCGAATTGCGCCCCGTTGCGTCGGAGCCGGTCCACGTCAGCCCTTGCCTGCTGGATCACCTCGTCAACCCGTTTTTCCGCGTCCGCTTGATTCATGCCAGTGTTGGCTGCCACCAGGCGTGCAACATAAGTTCGGTCGGCAGCGGCAAGTCCTTCATCGGACTGAACGCCTGCCGTCCACAGACGCGAGACCTCAGCTCGCGTTGCCGGGTTGGGTCCTGTGGACGTGCCGGCCGAAGGCGATTGTGTCCCGGGTACAGCACTAGCATCTGACCCAGGTGCTGCGCCGGCAGCAGCGGCATTGGAAGCAGCTGATTCTCGTCTAAATAGCCGATCGACATAGACCTGTGCAGGATTTGAGTTTGCTGCGGCTTGGCCGGCTGATGCTGTTGCAGAGACAGCTCCGCCAACAAGGTGCGTTGTCGCCGTCGCCAGCACGCTCGCACTGATGATTGTAGCGAATGCCCAGGCCACGAAACCTTGCGCGGTGTCACGGAAAAATACTTCACTGGTGTGGATGCCGACCCATTTAGTGCGCAGACGCGCGGATAAGTAACCGCCAATCGCGGAGGACATGACCGCGACCAGCACCAGATATACCCCGGCGGTGACTTTGAAGGTTGAGACGGACATGCCGGTATCCGTCCATGGCGAGACGGCGGACAAGCCCAAGCCTACACCAAGCGCGATGAGCGCAAGGCTAACCGCTGCGGCAGTTACCGCCCCGGCTGCAATACTGCCCCAGGACACCGCCGATGCCATTTCCGCTGAACTTGCCTCTTCTGTGCGGAGGCCGGATTCCATAAACTTTTCTCCTCAAAATTCTTTTTGGAACTGCGTTGCAGGATAAATGAACTGATCAAAAAAAAGTTCCTGGCCGGCCGCGGGAACGCGTCGCCGGGAACAAAACATTACGGGCTTGGGTTGGTTGGCGGGCTCTGTAGGGAGGGGTGTACTATTCATGTCTTGGAGCAATCATGGACAAGAAAATTGCCGGTCTGTTAGGAGCCGCCGCTGCCCTAACGGCCATCAATACGACCACCCAAGCGACTCCGGCACAAAACACCGAGCTAGCGCCGGCAACCACCTACAGAGATCTTCTTAATCCAGTCCCGAACGCGCTCTCAGCCTTAAAAGCGGATAACGCACGTTTGTCGCGTGACCAAGCGAATGGGCCTACGCGATTAG
>Ga0193751_1000751_pt1 | contig 23175 bp, 22 predicted proteins | sample L1c2metaG_FD_143050 | JGI IMG/M metagenome (GOLD analysis project Ga0193751, IMG submission 143050) | Soil microbial communities from a riparian zone of the East river system, Colorado, United States - L1c2 | ecosystem: Environmental > Terrestrial > Soil > Riparian zone | place: USA: East River... | reverse complement strand
CGTGTATTTGTTGGTGGCAATCTGAAACTCTCCGATTCCATCTTCTGGGAAGTTCATCAGGGTTCCGCCCACGACTTCGTCATTGTTGTCAGCGCCATCGACGATGATGTTGCCGCCTCTTCCGTATGCCCCTGCTGAGGAAACCTCCAGGGTGTTCGTCTTGGTGGGGTCAAAGCGCGGCGCTGGGCGGTTGCCCGGAATCAAAAATGCCAGCTCTAGAAAGTTCCGGCCATTCAGGGGAAGGGTCTGCATTTCCTCAGACCCCACCACGCCCTGCACTTCGGACTGGGTCAAATTCACCTGCACCTCTTCGGTTTGCACCGTCACGGATTGCCCGACCGTAGCGATAGCCAGCTTCACGTCCACAGTGGAGGCACGTCCCACATCCAACCGAACATCCTTTATCTCGGCTTTAGCGAACGTTGGGGTTTCGACGCGAACCGTGTAATCGGCGGGCAGCAGATCGGTAACCGAATAAAAGCCGGCCGTATCGGTAGTGGTATCGCGCACGGCTCCGGTTGCCTGGCTGACGACGGTCACCCTGGCGCCTGCTACGAGTGCGCCTTGCGGGTCCGTCACAGTGCCATTAAGGGTTGCGGTTGGAAGTTGCGCGGAAACGGTGATCGAGAGAACAACCACCAAAACAAGACCCAATACTGAACGCATAATCTCCTCCTTGCGTGAGAGCTGCGATCCGCTGGAATCTAACCTGCGAAGGGAGTTGGGGCCCCCTCCACGGTTCGAGGCGGTACCTCATTTTTGGACCTGCGGATAATGGCGCTTCGCACACCGGTCTGTCAAGTGGCTTCCGGAGGGGTGTTATGGAAGGGTCAGAGAGTCGCCTAGCCAAGTCGTCTAACTATGACCCATGTTTAATAGACCCGTGTTTATCAGACCAATGTTTATAATCAGAGATTCGCCCGCGTTCCGCGGGCAATCTGAATCCCTACTTCGTAAGGACACTCATTGGCACTCGACGAAAACATCTATGAAATCCGGCGCGAGAAGCTGAAGAAGATTGAGGCTCTCGGGCATCCGGCTTATCCGCGGAAGTACAACTACAGCCATACCGTGCCGCAGATTCTGGCTGAGTACAGCGGGCAGACTACTGAGGAATTGGAATCTCCACGGGTGACCGTGCGGGTTGCGGGACGCATCATGGCGATCCGGTTGATGGGCAAGGCCGGGTTCGCGCACCTGCAGCAGGACGGGCAGCGGCTGCAGATCTACGTCAAGAAAGACGCGATTGGCGACGCCGGCTACGAACTGTGGAAGCTGCTTGACCTGGGAGATCACATTGGGGTTCGCGGATATTTGTTTCGCACGCGCACGGGCGAACTCAGTATTCATGCCGAGGAATTGACGTTCCTGTCGAAAGACCTGCTGCCGCTGCCGGAAAAATTTCACGGGCTCACTGACGTGGAGTTGCGCTACCGCCAACGCTACGTCGATCTGGTAATGAATCCAGAAGTGCGCGAAGTATTTTTGAAGCGCAGCAAGCTGACGCAGTCGCTACGGCGGTATTTTGATGCGCAGGGATTCATGGAAGTCGAGACGCCGATGATGCATCCCATCGCGGGCGGAGCGGTGGCTCGTCCTTTTAAGACGCATCACAACACTTTGGATATGGATCTGTTTCTGCGCATCGCCCCTGAACTCTATTTGAAGCGGTTGACGGTGGGCGGATTCGATCGCGTGTATGAGATCAACCGCAACTTCCGCAACGAGGGGCTGGGCTGGAGATGGAATCCTGAGTTCACCATGCTCGAGGCGTACCAGGCATACACGGATTATCTCGGCATCCTAGACACGACGCAGGGAGCGATCGAGCAGGCGGTGAAGGATGTCACCGGCGGGATGAAGACGAAGTGGGGCGAGCATGAGATTGACTGGTCGCACGCGAACTGGCGGCGGATGACGATGCGGGAGGCGATCGTCCATTTCTGGCCGGAGAAGGCTGGCGCAAAGCCCGAGCGCAGCGACTTCGCGGCGCGCGGGTCGGTCGAGGCGCTGGTGGAGCGAGTGCGCGTCGCGGGAATTAATTTGAAGTACGACGCCGCGGCACCGGTCGGCAAAACGATCGCTGCCATCTTTGAGGCGGTGGCGGAAGAACACTTGATGCAGCCGACGATTATCTATGAGTTCCCAACCGCGGTCTCGCCGCTATCAAAGCAGAAGCCGGACGAGCCCGACTGGACTGAGCGCTTTGAGATATTCGCGGGGAAGATGGAAATCGCAAACGGCTTCAGCGAACTGAACGATCCCGAGGACCAGCGGCGGCGGTTCGAGGCGCAGTTAAAAGAACGCGAGCGCGGAGATGAAGAAGCCCACCAGATGGATGAAAATTACATAAACGCGTTGAGCTATGGCATGCCTCCCGCGGGCGGGGTTGGGCTGGGAGTGGACCGGCTGGCGATGCTGATCACCGACTCGCACACGATTCGGGATGTGATTCTGTTTCCGTTGCTGCGGCCGGAGAAAACTTCGAGCGCGGACGAGGCGGAGGAGAAGTAGGCTCGCCTCCGTCCGCACCTAAAGAATCACTTGAAGTCTTGTTGTTGACAGCTCATGCTGGCACTAGTTTGAACACGGGCAGCGCTGCTGTAATGGCCACTTCGGGCGTTGGGTCGGCAGCGCTCTGCTCTTGTACGATTTTGCGAATCTCCGGGTGTCCTAGCCCAAGGCTAATGCCGAGCTGCGCTCGGCTTGGACGGGCGAGGCGCCCGTCCCCACACTAGCAACTAGTCGGCTGCGTTTCCGGATTTCCTTGCTACGGGCTTCGCTGCGTCTTTGACTCCGCCTTTTTCGGGACCGAAGTTCTTCGTCAGGTAACTCAGAAAGGCATTGCGATCGGCGTCGGGGATGACGGCGCCCAGGCCTTCCATTTTGTCGAGTTGGTCAGACCATTGCTTTCGGGTCAGGTGCTGCCCGGTGATGCGGCTGGTGTTATGGCAGGAAGTGCAGGCGGCTTTCACTTTGGCTTGCACGGGTCCGGGAGGAAGCGGTTTGCCTGGGGCGCTGGGCGCTTGCGCAGTCGCCAGAATGATGGATGCGAACAGAAAGATTGCCGGAAAAACTCGTTGGAACAAGCAGGATCCCTTTCTCAGTTCTCAGAATTGGATGTGTTTCGCGTTTTGTGGTCGCTATTTTTTCGCTTTACTTTGCGCGGTTGATTGGGTCGCGCTTCTTGGAGCGGCGTAAGCTGGCTGGTCGGAGCCGAAGTTCGCGCTGAAGTAATCGATCAGCGCGTCACGATCTTTAGGATCTACCTCGGCTCCCCATTTGATCATCTTGTCGACTTCTTTGGTCCACGCGGGCTTGCTCAGGCGTTGCTGCACAATGATGCGGGCTTCGTGGCAGGTGGAACACGCGGCGACGGCTTTTTCCTGCATGGGGCCGGCGGGCAATTGGTCGTTGGAGCTGGAAGAAGACTCTCCGGCAAGCGCAGCGGCGGCAGCGAAGACGGCGAGCGTCAGAATTATTGTTCTCAATTTCCTGAGCTTGCTCTTACTGGGCTTGGACATTGACCTTCACCTGATCGTAGGCGTTGAAGAGATAGCCGCTGGGGTTCCACGCCGGGGCTTCGGGCTGCACTCGTCCCTGGCTGTCGGTGGCGCGGGAGAAGACTACGTAGTCGCCGCTTTTGGCTGGCTTCCAGCTGTAGTTCCAGAGGCGCCACGCGTATTTGGCTTGGTCTCTGCCTAGTTTCGCTTCATTCCAGGTGGCTCCGGCATCGGTTGAGATTTGGACTTTGGTGATGTCGGCTTCGCCGGCCCACGCAACACCTTGAATGAGATACGCATGGGCCCTGAGCTTCGCGCCATCGCATGGGGCGGCGATGAGCGACTTGACGGTTAGCGCGGTGACGGAGTGCGTGTCCTCGGGCTTGACCGCTTCGCCGGGTTTCACGGGCGTGTTCGGCAGGCGATAGCCGGGGTTCATGAAATTTCCTTCGGCGGGCTTATCGAGGACGGCGATTTCCGTCAGCCATTTGCAGGAGGCGGCTCCGGCCCAACCGGGAGTTACGGCGCGCGCCGGGAATCCGTGATGTGCGGTGAGCGGGGCGCCGTTCATCTTTGTCGCTACCAGCGTGTCGGCGTCCATGGCTTTGTCGATCGGAATGCTGCGGATGAACGGTGGAACTTTGCCGGGGACCTGGTCGAGTCCACGAAACTGGACGTGCTTGGCTGTATCTTTCACGCCGGCCTTTTCGAGCAGCGTCTTCATGCTTGGGCCGGAGAATCTGGCGTTGCCGACCGCACCCTTGCCCCACTGGATTCCTGGGACCTTCGGATTCTGCAGCGAGCGGCCGTTGCCGGCGCACTCCACGGTGTTGACGATGGAGTGGACGGAGAGTTTTTCGAGATCAGCGAGAGTGAGCGTGAGCGGCTTTTCGACTTCGCCAGTGATGGAGAGCTGCCACGCTTTGGCGTCGAATTTGGCCGGCTCGAACATGTGGTTGCGAACGAAGAAATGATTGACGGGAGTGATCCAGCTGGTCATGAACTCGACCGGTGTTTCGAGGTCGAGGAAGCGGGAGGAGCGGACAATCAGGCCGTCTTTGCCGGGGATGGGGACGAAATCTTCGGCCGCCCAGGACAGCAGCGGCTGGGCAGCGCCCGCGACCAGCGCGGCGGCGGATGCAGTTTTCAGGAAGTCACGGCGGGAAGTCAATGGCTCACCTCTGAGAAGGGAAAGACTACTATATTTGTAGGGATTAAGACAAGTGCTGGCCGGAGGCTGCCAAAGTTAATGGCGAAAAAAACAGGCCTTCGGCACTGCACCGTGAGCATTTTTCGGCGACTTACAAAGCCGGTCAGAATTGAGCGCCTGGATCGCAGCGATAAACCGCGGCGCTAACCATCGGCAATACCATCCCCAACCAACGCGCCATATTGAAATAAAACCCGATTCTGAGCAAGAGTGAGCATTCTTGGTGATCACCACTCTGACAAAATAGCTGTCATTCTTGAATCGGCACCAGATCCAAGATGGCACGATGCTAGCCATTGGCAGGCAGAGTTAGATGCCCGTTTCCCTGAACTCCCAGATGTCAGCACTCGTCACAAGGAAGGATTGATCCCCGTGAAAAATACGAACAGAGTCGCGCGCGCGATCGTTGCAGTATCTGCCCTGCTGTTTTCGGGCTTTGCGTTCTCGCAGACAGTGTTTAAAGTCGTTCCGGTGCCGGGGTCGAGTCCAAACTCTTTGATTGCGATCAACAACCGCGGCCAGGTAGTGGTGAACACCGGCACCAGCGGTTCGTATCAGGTGTCGATTTGGAACCGCATCAGCGGAGCACAGAGCATGGATCTGAGCGGGACGGGAACTGCGATCAACAGCTCTGGCAACGTCGGCGGCGCGGGCGATCCCAGCAATTCGGGCAATCTTCAAGCTTTCGTCTGGCAACCGACGGGTGCGCGGTGGCTAGGTTCACTCGGGGGCAACTTTAGCGCTGCGAGTGGGATCAACAATGCTGGCGCGGTGGTCGGGCTATCCTTGACCTCCGCGTATATGCAGCATGGGTTTCTCTGGACCGAGGGTGGCGGCATGCAGGATCTGACACCTGACCTCACCAGCAACGGTGGCGCTACGGCTGTGGCAATCAATTCCTCGAATCAGGTTACGGGCTACTACGTTCCAAATGGCAGCAGTAACACGCTGGGCTTCATTTGGACGCAAGCCGGAGGTCTCCAGAGTCTAGGTTCGGCTGGCACTCTGGCCTATGACGTCAACGATTCAGGGACGGTTGTGGGGCAATCGCCCGCCGCAAATGGAGATCGGCACGCTTTCGCTTGGACGCAGGCAGCGGGTATCAAAGACCTGGGCACTCTGGGCGGGGAAAGTTCTGCCCTCAGCATCAACAGTCGCGGATGGATCGTAGGAACCTCCCTCACGAGTTCGGGGACCGGAATTCTGCACGGGTTTTTGTGGACTCCATCGGGAGGCATGCAGGATTTTACAGTCTTGGCGGGTCTGGCCTCCTCCAAGCAAATTTACGCTGCGCAGGTGAACGACTTCGGGGTAATCGCAATCTCGACGAATAAGGGTGGTTATCTCTTAGTCCCGAAGATGGCAGCGACGTTCAGTTCGTCGGCGAACCCTTCCGTGCTGGGACAGCCGGTGACGTTCACGGCCACGATGACGACGATGATTGGACCGCCGTCCGATGGCGAGACGGTGCAGTTTGTGGCCGGCGGTAAGATGCTGGGATCCGCAAAGCTGAAAGGCGGTGTCGCGCATTTCACAACCTCGGCCATCCCCGCGGGTGCGCATGCCGTTGTTTCAACCTACAGCGGCGACGCGAATTATCTTCCCTCCAAATACATGGCGATCACTCAAGTAGTCAACCCGTAACGGCAACACCTAACGTTATCGAGAACTCGCGAATCAGCTTCTCGCATATTTCCGGGCGGGCGGCCCGGCTTTCGAGACTATGTTGCTCACGAGCGTTCCCTCTCCTGACGTGGTCCTTTGTCAAGGGCGGGATGCCACGATAGTGTCCCGCTTGGGATTTTCTCCCTTCGCACTTTTTATACACAGACTCTTCCACGCTGCAGTGTTACCCCAACAAGCCATTTCGTGGCATGATTGCTCTGTCGGACGAGAGGTTCGCTATGTCTTACGGCGCGTTCAAAGCGCTTGCTGGAATCTTGTCCATTTGCACGATCTTTTCGGGTGCCTTCTCCCATGCCCGGTGCTCGGTTGATGTAGTCATTGTGAACGGTCGGGTCGAACAAGCACCTCGCAAAGGCATCGTTCGGGTGCAGCTTGTTTATCCGAAACAGAAACAAGAGATGGGTGAATCGGGCGACGTGACCATCGAAGGCGGATCCTTCCGCATCCAGATTCCGTTCCTCACCCAGAGTCGCGCACCTGGACTGCTTGGTGTCCGGGAGAAGTGCGACCGGAAGCCGGAAACTGTCGTCGTGACCTTAGTGGAAGCTGATCAGGAGCGCGACCACGAGTACAATCGCGTTTCGTTGGATCTGGCTAAGGACTTCAAAATGGCAGATCCCAGTGCTTACTCCTTGCGCTCCGAGATTGTGCTACACGGTTCGCCGAGTATTCCCCCGGTTCGATAGGGCAGGGTCGAGAGTCCGGTCAACTCCTTATGGCCCCGGCTGAGTTGCGCGTTTCCCCTTCCACCGTGGATACTGAAGATAGTCCATCATGAATACAAATCTCTCTTCCTCCGTTCCGTCTCAACTGGAAACCGATTGCCTGGTCGTGGTTGTCCTTGATCGAAATGAAAAGGACCGCAGCGAAAAAGACAAGCCTGTCGTAACCGTCGAATCCAGCGACGACGCCGTGCGCGAAGCTGCCAAGGACGTGATTTCGAGCGGCGAAGTCACCGGCAAGACGTTCGAAACCACGTTGCTGCATCGCCCCGCAGGGTTGAAAGCGAAACGGTTGCTCCTCCTCGGCGGCGGCAAAGCCAAAACTTTTTCAGGCGCGGAATTACGCAAGCTCGCCGGCGCCGCTGTGCGAACGCTGAAAAGCAAAAGCATCCGCAGCTTTGCCTTCGTTGTTCCGGAGACCGCAGTACCCGCGAGGCAAGGCGTGCCCGCGATCGTCGAAGGCGCATTCGTCGGCAACTTCGATCCTGGGTACTACAAAAGCGACCGCAACGAGAAAGATCAGAAGATCGACGCCGTCACCATCGTCGTGCAGGGCAATGTGCAAGGCAAGGTACAGGGCGATGCAAAAGCCCTGGAAAACGCCATGCAGGCCGGACGCATCGTCGCGGAGTCGCAGAACTTCACGCGCGATCTGGTCAACGAACCGTCCAATCGCATGACGCCGACCATGATGGCCGAGCGTGCGAAAAAAATGGCGGCGGAAGTCGGCTTGAACTGCGAAGCCTACGGCGCCGACAAGATCAAACAACTCAAGATGGGCGCATTCTGGGGAGTGGCCCAGGGATCCGACGAGCCTCCCGCCCTGATCGTCCTGCGCTACGATCCCGTAGGCGCGGCTGACAAAGTGCATTTAGGTCTAATCGGCAAAGCGGTAACTTTCGACACCGGCGGCATCTCCATCAAGCCAGCCGACGGCATGGAGAAAATGAAGTACGACATGGCCGGAGGCGCCACCATGATCGGCGTCATGCGCGCCATCGCCCTGCTGAAGCCCAAGGTCAAGGTCACCGCCATCATCTGCGCCACCGAAAACATGCCTTCCGGCAAGGCTCAAAAACCCGGCGACGTGCAGATCGCCATGTCCGGCAAGTCGATCGAAATTATCAACACCGACGCCGAAGGACGCCTCGTCCTCGCCGACGGCCTGTGCTACGCCCGCCAACTCGGCTGCACTCATCTCGTGGACGCGGCGACCCTGACCGGCGCCGTAGTCGTAGCTCTCGGCTATGTGAATGCCGGAATCTTTGCCAGCGACGACCAGATGTATGAGCGCTTCGCGAACGCCAACAAACAAGCCGGCGAAAAAATGTGGCGCCTTCCGCTCGACGACGAATACAAGGAAGTCATAAAATCCAACATCGCCGACATGGTCAACTCCGGTGGCCGTTACGGCGGCGCCATCTCCGCCGCCATGTTCCTCAAAGAATTTGCGGAAGACACACCCTGGATTCACCTCGACATTGCCGGCACCGCCTGGACAGAAGAAGCCAAACCGTGGATCGCCAAAGGTCCTTCAGGAATTGCGCTGCGCAGTCTGGTGGAGTTCGTGAAGGGGTGGGAGTCGTAAAAGGCCGTCAACAACTTTCCCAAAATCGAATCAGCCACGCGGTGGGCATATGATCGGAATCACGTCCCGTCTATTCCGCCGGTAGACGCGGAAATCGTTTTCATCGACCGTGAAGACGGGCAAATTCTCATACAGTTCGCTCATACGAATGAGGCATAAGTCTGCAAGATCGGGTGTGCGGTCCCGATACCGCTCCGCTAGTGCCACGATCTCCTCGAGATTATTTGGGAGATCAAAGGCAATCCTCAGGAGACCCTCCTGCGCCAGCGCAAGGACTCGACCCACCGACCCAACCTGGAAAGCGGTTTCCGCCAACACCGCTTCACAGGTCAGTAACGGCTGCGAAACACCCTTCGCGATTTCGGTAGCCCAGTCGTGATGCCGGTCGGAGCGATTCAGAAACGCCACGACAAAACCGGTGTCCGCGATGCCCTTCATTTCCTTGAAAATCCTTTGCGGGACGAGAGATCGGCCGGGCCGCTGATCGATCCGGCATGGCGCATGAAAGACTTATTTCCCGTCTCCTGCTTCGCACGTTCCAATTGCTCACGAACCAGTCGACCAACCGGCACTCCTGTCTTGCGGGCAGTGTCCTTCAGCCACGCCGCCAGTTCCTCTGTAAGACGAATTGTAATCGTGTCACTCATATGACATTATTGTAACACACTCCTGTTCATCTGTTTTACATTACACTAAATCCAGGGCCGCAATGGATCTCTCCCAGAAAATCCGCAGCCTGCCCGCCTCGGCCGGCGTGTACCTCTACAAGAACGCCGAAGGCGAGGTGATTTACGTCGGCAAGGCCAACAACCTGCGTTCGCGCGTCTCCTCCTATTTCCACGAAGGTCGTTGGGAGGACGCGAAAACCGGCACGCTCGTCCGCGAGGCGGTCGACGTCGACTACATCGTTGTCGCCAATAATAAGGAGGCGCTGGCCCTCGAGAACCACCTCATCAAACAAAAGAAGCCGCGCTTCAACATCCTGCTGCGCGACGACAAGACTTACCCCTACGTAAAACTCACCCTGGCGGAGCGTTCCCCGCGCGTATATGTAACGCGCCGCCTGCGCAAGGATGGCAGCGCCTACTATGGCCCCTACTTCCCTGCCAATCTCGCCTATCGCATCGTTGACCTCATTCATCGCCACTTCATGGTCCCATCTTGCAAAGTGGATTTGACGCGCTACCATCCGCGTCCCTGCCTCCAGTACTACATCAAGCGCTGCCTTGGTCCGTGCGTGAAGGAACTGACAACGCCCGGGATTTATGCCGAAGCTGTCCGCGACGTGAAGCTCTTCCTCGAAGGCCGCCAAACCGATCTCGTCAAATCTTTGCGCGAGCGCATGGCGGAAGCCGCCGAAGCGCAGGAGTTCGAGCGCGCCGCCCGCTATCGCGACCTCATTTCAACCGTCGAGCAACTGCAGGAGAAACAGCGCATCGCCGCCGTCGAAGGCGACGACGCCGACGTCTTCGGATATCACTACGAAAACCAGATGCTGGCCGTGAACCTGTTCCACATGCGCGGCGGGAAAGTCTTGGACCGACGCGAGTTTTTCTGGGAAGAGCTTCCCGAGTTCGGTACGGACCACGTAGGGGCGGACGCATTCGTCCGCCCCGGCGAGCAAGGCTCGCCTCCGAATTCCTTCCATCCCAACGAATTCTTCTCCGCCCTACTCAAGCAACTCTATCTAGCCCAGCCCTATGTCCCTAGAAACATCTATGTCCCCATAGACTTCGAAGATCGCGAAGAACTAGAAGAAGCACTCAGCGAGCAACTAGCCGGCGAAGGCGGACGAGCCACCCGCGTCCACATCACCGTCCCGCAGCGCGGAGACAAACGCGAGCTTATCGATCTAGCCGGCACCAACGCCAAGCAATCGTACGACCAGCGTTTCCGCGTCATGAAGCCAAACGCGCGCGCCATTCAAGAAGCCCTGCAAGACGCACTCGCCCTTCCCGAGCTGCCGAAGCGCATTGAGTGTTTCGACATCTCGCACATTCAGGGAGCGGAAACTGTCGCTTCGATGGTAGTGTGGGAAGACGGCAAGATGAAAAAATCAGACTACCGGAAGTTCATCATCAAGACCGTCGCAGGCGTCGATGATTTCGCCTCCATGCGCGAAGTGGTCACACGCCGCTACCAGCGCCTATGTGAGGAAAAAAAACTCGACGAAAAAAAGCCCATGCCCAGCCTGGTGCTGATCGACGGCGGCCTAGGACAGCTCCACGCCGCCGCCCAGGCGCTCGAAGCCCTGGAAATCATCAACCAGCCGCTAGCTGCCATCGCGAAGAGAGAAGAGATCATCCATGTCTACGGACAGGAAGATGAGCCCGTCGTTCTCGACCATCATTCTCCCGTCCTGCATCTGGTGCAGATGATCCGCGACGAAGCGCATCGCTTTGCTGTAACCTTCCACCGCAAGCGCCGCCAGATCCGCGACCGCGCCACCGAGTTACGAGAAATCCCCGGCGTCGGAGAATCCACCACGCGCCGCCTGCTGGAACATTTCGGCAGCCTGCAAGCCGTAAAGCAAGCTGATGTAGCGGCGCTGTCGGCGGTTGTAACTCGTACACAGGCGCAGGCGATTCTGGACCACTTCCGGAGCCCGCAATGAAAATATTTGGCAACAAAAAACCCGCTCCCGAGCTGGTCACCAACGGCCGCTTTGAACTGGAGCGCGACGGACACGTGGCCACACTCCAGTACACCGTCGCCGGCCATGTGCTCGCGCTTCTTCATACAGAAATTCCCGAGGCACTTCGCGGCAGCGGCATAGCCTCAACCTTGGCACAGACCGCATTCGATTGGGCCCGAGCCAATCACATGAAGGTCGATGTGGTCTGTCCCTTTGTCGCCGCATTTCTCGAAACCCACCCTGAATATTCGGATCTGGTCCTGCGCTAGCGGGATGGCCGCCCCGACGCGGCGCTAGCTCGGGCTCGAGGACAAGCGGGGTGTGTCGGCGTACAATTCCAACCGTGGCTCGTGATCGCAATCGAGCGGGAGGCCCCCATGCCCGTCTATGACTACGTCTGCAACGACTGTCACAAGAGCTTCGAATTGACTCTCACCCTGAAGGAACACGAAGTAGACGCGAAATGTCCTGAGTGCGGCAGCAAGAATGTGGAGCAGGAAGCGACCGCTTTTTATGCCGTGACCGGGAAGAAGAGTTAGGCGAAAAGCTAGGCGAGAAAGGCTAAGCGAAAACGCCAGCTGTGACATCTCACGCCGTTCCCTGTGGCGAAGTTGGGGGCTCGGTGCGCCCACGGATCTCCCTGACGCGCCCGGTCCTGCATGAGATGTCATCCTTGGCGAAGTGGCCACTTCGCGAAACGAAGCAGCCACGAGAAATTCTAGTCGAGATCAGCGGAAGATATGGCTTCAAAATGCTCTCGGAGGAACGGAGCAATGAAATTCTGTCGTCTCGCATTTGCCCTTAGCGTAATCAGCGTTGCCGTCCTGACAGCAGGATGTAACTCAACTCAGAATAATCCAAACGAGAGCACGCCCGAAAAGCCAGCCTCCGGCGCATCTCCGCAGAGTAAGGAACCCGTGCTTTACACCGGGCAGGAGGCATTCAATCGAATGATGGGTCTGGCAATGAAGTGGTCGCGGGATGCGCAGCCGGCTCGGCTGGAATCCGTCCCCACCACGGAAACCACCGGCCAGAACGGAAAATCAGCCGTCTGGCGAGGGTACTTTGCTTCGCCGAGCCGGCGGTCCACCAAGACCATCGTTTGCTCGGGAAGCCGTCGGCCGGATGCGCCGCCCTTCGGAGTTTCAGCCGAGGGCAGTGAAGGCGCATACAACGCCGACGCCGCCAATCTTGCCTTTTTACCGTTGTTGCTGAAAACCGACACGGATAAGGCATTCGAGATCACGCGGCAACACGGGGGCGAAGCCATCCTCAAGAAGAATCCGCAGCAGCCCATCACGTACCTGTTGCTCAAGGACCGCAAGCAGAACGTGCCCGTCTGGTACGTCATCTACGGTACCAGCGAGAAGGACAGGAAGGGCATCAGCGTGATTAACGCGACCACCGGCGCTTTCATAAGCGCCGGTAAGTGAGCTTCCTGAAGGTGGGAAACTGGGGGCTTTTTTCTGAAACCAGCCTAGCGCCCATCCGTAAGTTTCGTCGCCAGGAACGACTTCACCACGATCTGGTTGGGTTGCATGCCAACGGGAATGATGGTCAGCAGGGAATATTCAGACGGTTCCAGCTTCTTGGGCTGGCGTTTCTGAATCACCGCTAAGTCTCCGGAACCGGAGTCGACTACCAGCAGATAGTTCTGATTCTGTGAGAGGGCCAGCGCATCCGGGTGCGTTCCTACGGGAAGATATGCGACGACCTTTCCGAGGTCGATGTCATAGACCGCGATGTTATTCGATCCGAAGTTAGACACATACAAGCGGGAGTTATCAAGCGAAACCACGCCGCGAGTAGGCTGAGCGCCGATAAGATAGCTGCCCGATACTTCATTGCCCGTGGTCTCGATCATGGAGAAGCTGCCGGCGTCGAAGTTGAAGGCGGCCAGTTCCCCTCCATCCGGTTTCAGCGCAAGGCTCACCGGAGATTTTCCGACATCGAGGAGCGCCAACAGCTTGTCGTTCTTCAGATCAATACTGGCAACCTGGCCCGATCCCGAACAGGACACGAATGCCTTGCTGGAGTCAGGAAGGATAACGATGTCCTCGGGATGGATGCAGATGGTGATGGCGGAACGCACGGCGAGGCGCGCGGTGTCGATAATGGAGACGGTGTTGTCGGCACGATTGCTGATGACCACGGTGGATCCGTCGGGCGAGACGCGGGCTAGACCGGGACTTCCGCCGACGTGGAGCGTGGCAGCGACCGTACGACGGTCGAGATCAAGAACAGAAACATTGGCCGACCCGGAATTGGCAACATAGGCGCGGTGGCCGTCAGGAGAAACATCGATGAAGAAGGGCCGACCGTAGACGCCGATAGTGGCAACGACTTTATTCTGCTCGGTGTCGATCACGCTGACGTTATTCGACCCCGTGTTGACCACATAAACTTCGTTTCGCTTTGGATTCGCCGCAACCCCAGTAGGTTCGGCTCCAACTTGTAGCGTTCTTACCGGCCGAAAGCTGCGCAGATCAATAACGGTAGCCGTATTACTCTTGCCATTCGTGATGTAAGCGTACTCGCGGTAAAGCGGCCCGTAGGCGGGAAGAGTGCGCTCGTGGAAGTAGTACCATCCGGCGGCGAGGACTAGTGGGACGAGGAAGGCGAGTAACAGGAATTTTCTCAAGGACGAGTTGGCCTCGCTGCAGGCAAGAGATTATCAGATGTGGCCATCTCAATAGAGGCGGAAGTTTACTTCTACCTTGATTTCGGTTGCGATAGGTTTGCCATCTCTGCCGGCCGGCGAAAATTTCCACTTCTTCACGGCATCGATGGCTGCCTCATCGAACTCGGGGCTAAGCGCATGCGAGACCTGGATGTCACGTGGCAGGCCATCAGTATCGACAACCAGATCCAAAACAACTGCCCCACGATGACGCGCCTTGCTCTCCTTCTTTGGATACTTTGGATCGGGAGAGTAGGTCGCGTGTGGCGCGGTGATACAGCCTGGGGCATCGCTGTCGTTGCCGCGACAAATAGGGGGATGCTCCTTTCCTGACAGCGATATGGGTGCAGAATCTTGCGCAATGACAGGGCCTAAGAAAAGCAGCGTGAGGAACAGAGCGTGCGGTGTCATAGCTCTTTTCTCCTGATCAAGAGGTCGATTGCCTTGATGTGCCTGCCAAAACGGCGGACTCGACAACATTGGGGACTGATCGTCCGGGAATTGATCGTCCCAGCACCGCCGCGATCTGTCTCACCTGCACCATGAGCGCGTCGAACTGATCGGGGAATAGCGACTGCATGCCGTCCGACAACGCGCGATCGGGATCGTGGTGAACTTCGACGATCAGGCCGTCGGCTCCGACGGCGACTGCGGCGCGGGAGAGTGGCGTCACTTTGTTGCGCTTGCCGGTGCCGTGGCTGGGATCGACCACGATAGGCAGGTGGCTGAGGCGCTGAACGGCAGGCACAATGCTGAGATCGAGCGTGTTGCGGGTATGATCGGCGAAGGTGCGCACTCCGCGCTCGCACAGGACGATGTTGTAATTGCCTTCGCTCATGATGTACTCGGCGGCCATGAGAAATTCTTCGAGCGTAGCCGAGATACCGCGCTTCAGCAGGACGGGCTTGCGGGCGCGTCCAGCGCGCTTGAGCAACGAGAAGTTCTGCATGTTGCGGGCGCCGATCTGGATGACGTCGGCGTACTCGTCGACAAGGTCGAGCGATTCGTAATCGACGGCTTCGGTGACGATGAGCAGTCCGAAGCGGTCGCGGACTTCGGCCATGATCTTGAGGCCTTCTTCGCCCAAGCCCTGAAAAGAATAAGGAGAGGTGCGGGGTTTGTAGGCGCCGCCGCGAAAGAACTGGGCTCCGGCACGGGCCACGCGCTCGGCGATTTTGAACGCCTGATCGCGAGTCTCAATGCCGCAGGGGCCGGCGATGATGGCCAGGTCGGGGCCTCCGATGGTAACGGGCGAACCTTTCAAGTGAGAATCTGAAAACTTGATGACGGTGTTATCGGGCTTGGTGTCGCGGCAGACCAGCTTGTAAGGTTTGGTGACGCGGATGACTTCCTGCACGCCGGGCATTTCTTCCAATGACCCAGCTTCGACCTCGCCCTGATTGCCGGTGATGCCGATGGCGGTGCGTTGCGCGCCGGGCATGGAGTGGGCGCGGTATCCGAGCGATTCGATCTTCTGGCAAACGGCGCGGACCTGCTCTTCGGTGGCCTGCGCTTGCATGACTACTAGCATAGGGAATACTCCGAGATATTAAGTTTAGCGGGTGATGGGGAACAGGGCAAACGGCGGGCAACTCGCTTGTTCGCGACATTGTGAAAGGCCCTTCGCAAGAAACTGCTTATTCTCAGGGCCCATGCTGTGGTTTAGAATGACCTATCGTATTGCACTCCTTAGGAGGATGTATGAAGCTCACTCCCGGCAAACTCGCCGGAATGAAGGCAGTATCGAATGAACGCGGCGTAATCGCCGCCGCTGCCATGGACCAGCGGGGTTCGCTGCAGAAGTCTCTCGCCAAGGAAAAAGGCTCCGCAGTCTCCGACGAAATGATGGAAGAATTTAAGATTTTGGTGAGCGAGGTCCTGACGCCACATGCCAGCGCCATCCTGCTTGATCCCGAGTGGGGACTGCCGGCTTCGAAGCGCCGCGCGAAAAACGCCGGCCTTTTGCTGGCCTATGAAAAGACGGGATATGACAAGACGGGTCCGGGACGCCTCGGCGACCTGCTCGACCACTGGTCCGCGAAACGCCTGAAAGAGGCGGGCGCCGACTGCGTCAAAATTCTGCTCTACTACACTCCTTACGATCCCAAAGACGTTAACGACAAGAAGCACGCCTGGGTCGAGCGCATCGGCGACGAGTGCCGCGCCAACGACATCCCCTACTTCCTCGAGTTTGTCGGCTACGAGGAAGGTGCGGACGAGAAGGGACTGGAGTACGCCAAGAAGAAACCGCTCATCGTCACCGAGAGCATGCGGGAATTCAGCAAACCGCGCTACGGTGTTGACGTGCTCAAAGTTGAAGTGCCGGTGAACATGAAATTCGTCGAGGGCACGAAATCGTTTGGAGGCGAGAAGGCATACACGAAGAAAGAAGCCATCGACCTGTTCCATAAGGCTGCCAACGTCGCGACCAAACCGTTCATTTATCTCTCGGCGGGGGTCAGCAACGCGGAATTCAGCGAGACGCTCGAACTGGCGGGGGAATCCGGCGTGAAGTTCAACGGTGTGCTCTGCGGACGCGCCACCTGGAAAGACGGTATTCCGATCTACGCCAAACAGGGTGCCGCCGCGTTCCGCAAGTGGCTTGAAACCGAGGGCGTGAAGAACATTAACAATGTCAACGGCAAACTGAAGGCCGCAACCTCGTGGCACTCGATTTACGAAGTGGAACCCGCGCTGGTCTAGCGTTTCGGGCCCTTAACTTTAAGGCGGGTCTGCGGACCCGCCTTTTGTTTGTTGGCAAATTGCTAAGTGCTAAATGCTAATTGCTGAATGCTGAATGCTGAGTGCTGAATGCCCGCTCCCACCAAAACCGCTCTAATCACCGGCGCCTCATTCGGCATCGGACTGGAACTCGCCCGCATCTTCGCGCGCGAAGACTACAACCTGGTTCTCGTCGCTCGCAGCGCGGACAAACTGCGACAACTCGCCTCCGAACTGGAAAAGGCCCACGGTACGCGTTCGCTGATTCTTGCCGTCGACCTAACTGAACCGGGAGCTCCAGCGTATGTACTCGATCAGACGACCCGCGCGGATATTCAGGTTGATGTCCTGGTTAACAACGCGGGATTCGGACAGTATGGTTGGTTCGCCGAAAATGACCTGGAAGAATGTCTGCGCCAGATCCAACTGAACGTCACGACTCTCACCCACCTTACTCGCCTATATCTTCCGGCGATGATCGAGCGGGCCAAGGTTGAGACAACGACTGAGCGCAAGAGCGGGGGCATCCTGAATGTGGCGTCCACCGCGGCATTTCAGCCGGGGCCGCTGATGGCCGTATATTTTGCGACCAAGGCTTACGTGCTGCATTTTTCAGAGGCGCTGGCCAATGAGCTCAACGGGTCGGGTGTCACCGTAACAGCCCTGTGCCCGGGCGCGACGGCCACGGAGTTCCACAAGCGCGCGAATGCAACCCGCATGAACCTGCTGAAGTTTGGCTCGATGGATGCGCGCACCGTTGCCGAGGATGGTTATCGCGCATTGATGGCTGGAAAGCCCGTGGTGATTTCGGGAGTCAAGAATTGGTTGCTGGCACAATCGGTGCGCTTCTCGCCGCGACGGCTAGTGACGGCGATTGCGAGGAAGACGCAGGAATCTAAGAGCCCCTAGGCAGGCTGGAGGGATGGACTTTTGTTTGGGTGGAGACACCCGGTCCTCTCCGGAGCGGCTCTAATCCGCCATCGAGGGAGCGCTCCTCTGTGGCGGCGCATTGCCGTTCAGCGCTTGAACCTTGCTGTGTTTCCGTCCATAGCTGAAGTAGAGCGCCAAGCCAATCGCCAGCCAGACGATCAGACGCAGCCAATTTGTCCAGCCAAGACCATAGATCATGGCACCGCAGACCAAAACGCCGGCCGTTGAAACGAAAGGCACAGCCGGCACTTTGAAGGCACGCGGCAGGTCCGGCCGCCGACGTCGCAAAAGCCAGACTCCGATGCATACCAAGATGAACGCAAACAGTGTCCCGATGCTGGTCATTTCACCAACGATGTCCTCGGGAATAAAGCCTGCGAATAATCCCGTGAAAACAAAAAAAAGCATATTCGACTTATAGGGCGTGCGATAACGGGGGTGAATGTCGCAAAAAACCTTTGGCACCAAACCGTCGTGGCTCATGGAATAGAAAACTCGTGACTGGCCGAGCAACATAACCAGGATCACCGATGAGAATCCCGCCAGAATCGCGACCGTCACCGATTTGGAAAGCCACTCATAACCATGCATGTATTTTGTGATCGCAAAGGCAACCGACGCTTCACGACCAGTGGAGCGGAAATCCTCCACAGTCGCTACACCACTTAAGACGTAGGCGAAGAGTACGTAAAGGACCGTGCAAATTACCAGCGAACCGAGAATACCGATCGGCATGTCACGCTTCGGATTTTTCGCCTCTTGGGCTGCCGTAGAAACCGCGTCGAAGCCGATAAACGCGAAGAAGACGACTCCAGCTGCACCGAGAATGCCCAACAAGCCCCCGTAGTGGTGAGTTATGCCTTGCGGCGTCACGTAGGTGGTTGGAGCAGGTATGAGCGGTGTGTGATTGGCCGGGTTCATGAAGCCCCAACCGATACAGATAACCAGAATGACGATCGTTACTTTCAAGATGACGACGAAGCCATTGAAGATGGCAGATTCCTTTGTTCCCTTGATGAGAAGGGCTGACAGAAGCAGCAGGATGAAAAGGGCTGGAAGATTGATAATTCCGCGCGTTCCTCCCATGCTCTCGAGAGGGGAGTGACTCCATTGATATGGAATACGAAGGCCAAACCAGTCAAGCACGCGGTTGAAGTATTCGCTCCAGGCAATGGCGACCGTGGCGGCGCCAACAGCGTACTCCAGCACGAGATCCCAGCCGATAATCCAAGCTACCAACTCTCCCATGGTTGTGTAGGAGTAGGTATAGGCGCTCCCCGCGACCGGAATCATGGAAGCGAACTCGGCGTAACAAAGCCCGGCAAAGGCGCAACCGATCCCGGCGACAATAAAGGCGAGGGTGACTGAGGGGCCTGAACGATCGGCAATGGCAGCAGCGGTTCGCACGAACAGGCCGGCACCAATGATCGCGCCGATTCCGAGCATGACGAGATTGACAGGACCGAGCGTGCGCTTCAGGCTGTGCTCACCTGTCTCCTGCGACTCCTGCATCAAGGTCTGCAGAGACTTGGTTGCGAACAAACTGGACATGGAGACCCTCTCCTTTATTACGGAATCGACCCCGCTGTGGCAGGTGCTTTCTGCCGCAGATTCCAAGCGTAGTACACCGGGATGCCAAGCAGCACGATGAACAGTCCCGGCCACGTGAATTGCGGTTTGTAGCGTAACAGCACAATGTCAATAAACAAAGCCATCACGATGTAGATCGCAGGCAGAATCGGATATCCAATCGCTTTGTAGGGACGTTCCGCCTCGGGATGAGTGCGGCGCAAGACGAAAAGTCCGACGATCGTGAGCACGTAGAACACCAGCACCGCAAAAATGATGTAGTCCAAAAGCTGGCCGTAACTGCCGGAGATGCACAGGACGCACGTCCAAACCATTTGCACCATCAGCGAAACCGCGGGCGTCTTGTAAGTGGGATGCAGCCGGGCGACGCTGCGAAAGAATAGACCATCCTTCGCCATGGCGTAGTAGACACGGGCTCCGGAAAGAATCAAGCCGTTGCAGCAGCCGAAGCCGGAAATCATGATGGCAACGGCCATCAGCGCTCCGCCGGCGGAACCGAACATCTGTGTCATGACCGCTGTGGCGACGCGGTCTTCCCTGGCATATTGAATACCGCGCTCCAGCAGCGTCGCTCCGTTCGGATTGCCCACCAGCGGCAGCGCGCTCAGATAAATAAAGTTGCAGGCGATATAGAGCGCGATCACTACGCCGGTACCGACCGCCAGCGACAACGGAAGATTCCGGCTGGGATTTTTCACCTCGCCGGCCGTGAATGTAACGTTGTTCCAGGCGTCGGCGGAAAATAGCGATCCGACCTGCGCAATTGCCAGCACCGTGAGCGTGGAGACCAGCACGCCTCCACCCACGTCGTGAAGTGTTCCGAGGCCAGCGTTGCGCCAGAAGTTTGCGCCGAAATTCGCGGCGATGGCCTGCGCGTTCCAGCCTAGAAAGATTCCAAAAAGCACCAGTCCGAGCAGTGCCGAAACTTTTGCGGCAGTGAAGATGTTCTGAATGATGGCGCCCGTCTTCACGCCGAAAATATTGATGACCGAGAGCGCGACCACTACCAGGATGGCGGTGAGATTCTGCGTGTTCAGTCCAACATCCATACCGCCGAGCATCATGGGGCCGATCTGAAACTTTGGCACCTTCCAGATGTGGACAATCCAATTACTGGAGGAGATTGCCGGCCAGAAGATCCCGAGGAATTTGCCGAACGCCACGCCCACGGCAGCGATCGTCCCCGTCTGAATCACGAGGAACAGAGTCCATCCGTAGAGAAAACCCCAGAGGGGGCCGAGCGACTCGCGCAGATAGACATACTGCCCGCCCGCGCGCGGCATCATGGCAGCCAGTTCGCCGTAGGTGAGCGCTCCGACTATGGTGAGAAAACCGGTGATTAGCCAGGCGCCAATCAGCAGCGCTGGCGAGCTGACCTCGCGAGAAATCTCAGCCGACACAATGAAGATTCCCGAGCCGATCATGGAGCCCATCACCAGCATGGTCGCGCTGGTCAGGCCGAGACCTTTGACGAGCTCTTGGTCCTGATGAGTGTGCCGCTCCCAATCGCTGGTGTTCAAAGCGACTTTCGAAGCGGGAGCTGTCGGTTGAACGTCCGTGCTCACGAACCTCCTAGTTTCCGTAGCGCCGCCGTCTCGGCGGCTGTCGCGGGGACGTCCCGTCCCCGCAGCGGCGGCGGGACGCCGTCGCGACAGCCGGCAGGTATGCCAGCGCTACGCGAATCACGACTTTACCTCAATATCCTCAAAAATTCCTCTGCTGATTTGCCGGGATCCAGTAGCAAGTCGGATATCACCGCCACGGCGTCGGCGCCGGCTTCGATGACGGAACGGGTGTTGGCGCGGGTAATGCCGCCGATCGCAACCAGCGGTTTACGGGTCAGTTCCCTTGCCCGGCGAATGCCTTCACGTCCTACGACGGGATCGGGGTTCGCCTTGCTGCTCGTCGCAAAGACGGGGCCGATGGCCAGGTAGTCAGCGGAAGTTTTATCTGCTTCCGCCAGTTGGTCGGGATTGTGCGTGGACACTCCCAGCCAGCGAGCGGGACCGATGATCCCTCGGGCCGCTTCGGCCGACAGATCATCCTGCCCAACATGCAGTCCGTCGAAGCCAGCGGCAAGGCAGAGGTCGGCGCGGTCGTTCATGATGAGTTTGACGCTTGCTCCGAGGCGCGCTCTGATTTCGCGTGCCTCATCGAGCATTTGCCGGGCGTTGCCGGATTTGTCGCGATATTGCAGCAGCGTGACTCCGGCGACGGCAAGCTCCTTGGCAGCGGCAAACATTTCGCCAGCGTCGGGGAAACACGCAGCGTCGAGAATGGCGTAGAGTCGCGGAAGTTGCATGGCTCGAAATAACCGTAGAGACGCGGCTTGCCGCGTCTCGGGGTGCCGGTGGAGACCCGGGCGTCCCCGCCCGGCCGGACGGGCGAGACGCCCGTCCCTCCATTATGATTCAGCCCGCAGTTTCCTTTTTCGCCAGGAATCTTTCGATGAAGCCGGTATCGAAATTCCCCGCCCGAAATTCCGGGTCCGCCAGAATCCGCCGGTGCAGCGGAATCGTCGTGTAGATTCCTTCCACGATGAACATTCCCAGCGCGCGGCTCATGCGCGAGATAGCTTCGCTGCGGTCCTTGCCACGGACCACCAGCTTGGCAATCAGCGAATCATAATAAGGAGGAATCGTGCCCTCGGCATAGGCCGCCGTGTCGATGCGCACGCCCGTCCCTCCCGGAGGATTGAACGTCGTGATCTTGCCCGCCGAGGGCGTGAACTTCTCCGGATGCTCCGCATTGATGCGGCACTCGATTGCGTGTCCGCGATGGACGATGGGGCCTTGCAACACGTCGGCCAGCTTTTCGCCCGCAGCGATCATGATCTGACTCTTGACCAGATCCACGTCAGTGACCATTTCAGTCACCGGATGCTCCACCTGGATGCGCGTGTTCATCTCGATGAAGTAAAGCCGCCGCTGCTGGTCCATGAGGAATTCTATGGTACCGGCATTGTGGTAACCGACCTTGCTGAGCGTTTTGCTGAGCACCTCTCCGATTTCCTTGCGCAGCTCGGGAGTTACTCGCACCGATGGCGACTCTTCGAGCAGTTTTTGGTGGCGCCGCTGAATCGAGCACTCGCGTTCCCCCAGGCTGACAACATTGCCGTGCTCGTCGCCCAGCACCTGGAATTCGATGTGGCGCGGGTTCTCGACATACTTCTCCAGATAGAGATCGCCGTTACCGAAGGCGGCCGAGGCCTCGGACTGCGCCTGACGGTAAAGCGCGGGCAATTCATCTTCATTGCGCACGATACGCATGCCCCGCCCGCCGCCGCCGGCCGTGGCTTTTAGAATGACCGGAAATTCAACCTTCCGCGCCCACTCGATCGCCTCTTCTTCCGAAGCGATCACGCCGTCCGAGCCGGGAAGGATCGGCACCCCGTGCTGTTTCATGGCGGCGCGCGCTTTTTCTTTTTCGCCCATCAGCCGGATGACATCCGGAGTCGGCCCGATAAACTTAATGTGACAGGCCTCGCAGACTTCCGCGAAGTTGGCATTTTCAGAAAGCAAGCCATAACCGGGATGGATGGCGTCCACGTTCGCGATTTCGGCGGCGCTGATCACCGCGGGGATATTGAGATAACTCTGCGCCAGTTGCGGCGGTCCAATACAAATCGCCTCATCGGCAAAACGCACGTGCAGCGAATTCCGGTCCGCCTCACTGTAGATCGCGACCGAGCGGATGCCGAGTTCCTTGCACGCGCAAATGACGCGCAATGCAATCTCGCCGCGATTCGCTACCAGAATTTTCTTGAACATGATGTGAAAGCTCTCATCTGTCAGTTCTCAGGTCTCAGGAAAATCACGTGACTGCACAGCACTGGATTCCCCAGAAAGCTGAGAGCTGAGAACTAAGAGCTATTTCGTTGGCCGGACGGCGAATAGTTCCTGACGGTACT
>Ga0193751_1000750_pt1 | contig 23179 bp, 22 predicted proteins | sample L1c2metaG_FD_143050 | JGI IMG/M metagenome (GOLD analysis project Ga0193751, IMG submission 143050) | Soil microbial communities from a riparian zone of the East river system, Colorado, United States - L1c2 | ecosystem: Environmental > Terrestrial > Soil > Riparian zone | place: USA: East River... | reverse complement strand
CGGCTGTTCCTCGACAATTTCGACCACATCAAGACACACTGGATAATGGTGACGCCGTTCCTGTCGCAGACCTCGCTCGCCTTCGGCGTGAACGATCTCGAGGGAACGGTGGTGCGCGAGAAGATCTATCACGAGGCCGGCGCGCACACGGCGCAGGGGCTGAGTCTCGACGAGATACTCGACCTCATACGGTCGGCAGGCAAGATTCCGGCAGAGCGCGACTCGTTCTACAACATCCTTCGCGTCTTCGATCGCAGCCCCAGCGCGGCGGCCGCGTGATGAAGATCGGCCGGATCCCCTACATCAACTGCTACCCGGTCTACGGCGCGATCGATCGTGGGGTGGTTCGCATCGACGCCGAGTTGGTCGATGGCGTTCCCACCGATCTGAATCGGAGGATGGGAGCTGGTGAGCTGGACATAAGCGTCGTCTCCGCAGTCGAGTACGCGCGCGATGCCGATCGCTATCTCCTCCTGCCGGACCTCGCCATTTCCTGCGACGGACCGGTTCGAAGCGTGATGCTCTTTTCGAAGCGACCTGCTGGCGAGCTTGGAGGAAGAAGCCTGATCGTCAGCAGAAGCTCCATGACCAGCGTTGCTCTATTGGAGTTGTTGTTCGAGAATGTCTGGCACGCCCGTCCTCGATTTGTCCCGGGGGATGCTGAGGTCAAGGATGTTGTCGTCGACAATGCGACCGACGCGGAGGCCCGCCTCGTAATCGGAGACGCCGCGCTCGTGCTCGGCTCGAACCACCGCGAGCGGTATCCGTTCGTCTACGATCTTGGTCAGACGTGGAAGGACTGGACTGGCCAGCCTTTCGTCTTCGCTGTGTGGGTTGCGCAGCGGTCTACCAATGTGAAGGAAGCCCTCCTTGCTCATGCCGGACTGATTGTCTCGCGCGATTGGGGCCTTCGGCATTTGCCCGAGCTCGCCGAGCAGGCGCATCAGGCCACAGGCGTCGAGCGCGCGGTCTGCGCGGAGTACCTTTCTGGTCTCGATTACGGCCTGTCGTATCCACACCTTGCCGGTCTCACTGAATTCTATCGGCGGCTCGTCGAGCGCGGCCGAATTCCCAACGGAACACTCACTTTCCTGCCTGCCGCATGAGCGAGACCTCGGAGCTCCTCGACTTCTACACGAACGCGCCGCTTCTCGAGCTCGGAGCGGCTGCCGATCGCGTGCGCGAGGAAAAGCATCCGGGGAATACAGTCACCTATATCATTGACCGGAACATCAACTACACGAACGTATGTGTAGCTGACTGCGGGTTTTGCGCGTTCGCACGGCGGCCGAAGCATGACGAGGGATACACTCTCTCATTTGAGCAGATTGGCGCCAAAATCGAGGAGCTCAAGGCGCTGGGCGGTGTTCAGATTCTGATCCAGGGGGGTCACAATCCGTACATTCCGTTCGAGTGGTACCTCGACCTGATGCGTTACATCAAGCGCAATCACCCCATCCACATCCACGGGTTCAGTCCGAGCGAGATCGATTTCTTCGCCAAGCTGTTCAGGATGGAAGCGATCGAAGTGATCCGCGAGTTGCGGCAAGCTGGACTCGATTCGATTCCGGGCGGAGGCGGAGAGATTCTCGTACAGCGCGTTCGAGACATCGTGGCGCCCAAGAAGGCCGGCGCTGACCGGTGGCTCGAGATCATGGAACTGGCTCACAACGAAGGGATGAAGACGTCCGTCACGATGATGTACGGTCTGGGTGAGACGCTGGCCGAGCGGCTGGAACATCTCCAGAGGGTCAGGGACGTGCAGGCGCGAACCGGTGGATTTACCGCATTCATATGCTGGCCGCTCCAGCCGGAGAACACGCCGACGATGTCGAGCCAGCCAAAAACTGGCGCGACCGATTATCTCCGCACAGTCTCCTTCGCGCGCGTTGTCCTGGACAATGTCCCCAACCTCCAGTCGAGCTGGGTGACAATGGGGATGAAGATCGGACAGATCGCGCTCCGGTTCGGGTGCAACGACTTCGGCTCGCTGATGATGGAGGAGAACGTCGTCTCCGCCGCCAACACGACCAACCGCACATCCACCGAGGAGATGGAGCGCCTGATCCGCGACGCGGGGTTCACGCCGGCGCGCAGAAAACAGGATTACACGCTCATCGATCCGCCACTGTCCATACGAGCGGATGCCGCGTGACACCCGCGTGGGCATCGGTTACGACTCCCACCGGTACGCTCCCCGCCGCCCACTAATACTCGGCGGCGTTTCAATACCATCGGAATTCGGCCTGGAAGGTCATTCCGACGCAGACGCGATATGTCATGCCATTACGGACGCGGTGCTAGGCGCCGCGGGTCTGGGCGACATTGGGGAGATGTTTCCGGACACGGATCCGGCGAACAAGGATCGCGATTCGATTGGCATGCTCGAAGCCGCGGTGAGGCGAATCTCGAGCGCCGGCTATTCGGTGGGGCAGATCGACGTTACCGTGATCGCGGAGGCGCCTCGACTCGCGCCGCACCGCACTGAGATACGGGCGCGACTGGCCACGGCGCTCGGTATCGATTCGCAGAGCGTGAGCGTCAAAGGCAAGTCGAATGAAGGAATGGGTTGGATCGGGCGCAAAGAGGGCCTCGCCTGCATCGCCGTCGCCACGCTAATCGGGAAAAGCTAGCGAATGCTCCAGTCAATAACGGGGTGGCTGGGTGACCTGCCGCTGGGATCGCTATACATAACGATCGCCGTGCTATCGGCATTCGAGAACTTTTTTCCGCCGTTTCCTTCGGATGCCGTCATTGCGTTCGGCGCTTTCCTCGCCGACAGGGCTCACGGCTCCGCCTTCACTGTGTTCTTCCTCGGTTGGTTCGGCAACGTCTCCGGCGCGTGCATTACCTACGCGCTTGGACGGCGTTTCGGCTCCAAGGCGTTTCTGCGGCGCCTGGAGAAATATGCCGGGCCCGACGCCGAACAGCGGATCAAGCAGCTGCACAAGCGTTACGGGTTCGGGGGTCTCTTCGTGAGCCGGTTCCTGCCGGGCGTGCGGGCGATTGTACCGCCGTTCGCGGGCGCAATGAAGCTTCCCGCAGGCAAAGTAATACTGTCAGTCGCCAGTGCATCCGCGGTCTGGTTCGCGCTCATTACTTTCCTTGCTTTCCGCGCCGGTGACAATTGGGATGTCGTCCAGCACTACCTCGTACGATCCGGCAAAGTCGCCGGCGCAATCGCCATCGGCATAGTGGTGCTTTCAGTCGCGGTCTGGCTTTTCCAACGTCGTGGAAACAAACGTGAGTAGCAAAGGTCCGGACGACGCAATTGCTCGCGCGTTCTACGTCGAGCGGTTCGACGACTTTCTCGCGCTGGAACAAGGCGCGTCCGTTCAGACCAGCAAGGCCTACAAGCTCGATATTGCCAGGTTCGTGACCTACGTATCCGTCAAGGGCGCTGCATCCGCCAGCGAAGTCGGCACACGGGCGCTGCGGGAATACGTTTACCACCTCAAGGATCTGGGACTCGCGCCGGCGTCGATCCGCAGAAACGTCTCGGCGGTGCGCAGCTACTTCAAGTTTCTGCTCGGAGAAGGCCTCGTCGTCAGAGATCCGAGTGAGCGGCTGGAAACACCCAAGCGCTGGCGCACGCTTCCGGAAGTTCTGGGTGTTGAAGAGGTAGAAAAACTGCTGGCCGCGCCGTCGCTCGATGAGCCGCTCGCATTCCGCGACCGCGCTATGCTCGAGCTCGCGTACGGCGCCGGCCTCCGTGTCTCGGAGTGGATCTCGCTCAACGTCCGCGACGTAATGCTTCAGGATCATCTTATCCGCGTGTTCGGCAAAGGCGCCAAGGAACGACTGGTTCCCATCGGGCGAAAGGCGATAGGCGCCACTGCCATCTATCTTCGCGAACTTCGTCCTTCGCTGGAGAAGGGCGAAGGGAAGGGCGTGCTTTTCCTGAATGCGCGTGGGCAGCCGCTCTCGCGGATGGGCGCGTGGAAAATTCTCCGAAAATACGTGCGGCTGGCTGGAATCACGAAGCCCGTTTCGCCACACACTCTCCGGCATTCCTTTGCGACACATCTACTCGAGGGCGGTGCTGATCTGAGAGCCGTCCAGGAGATGCTGGGACACGTAGACATCTCGACGACACAGATCTACACGCACATCGATCGCGAATACCTGCGGAGCGTTCACAAGCAGTTCCACCCGCGCGCCTGAACTCGAACCGCTAGAATTACCCATGCTTCTCGTCCTCGACAACTACGATTCGTTCACCTATAACCTCGTTCAGTATCTCGGCGAGCTCGGAGAACAGCCCGTCGTAAAGCGCAACGACGAGATTACCGTCGATGAGATTGGGGCCATGGGCGTAACGCGCCTCGTGATCTCGCCCGGACCGTGCACGCCCTCCGAAGCGGGGATCACGGTCGCCGCCATAAAGAAATGGGGCCGGACGATCCCCACGTTGGGAGTTTGTCTCGGACATCAGGCGATCGGCGAGGCATACGGCGGAAAAGTGGTGCGGGCACGTACGCTGATGCACGGCAAGACGTCGCGGGTAACGCACGACGGAAAGGGGATCTTCAAGAACGTTCCGAGCCCGCTGGAAGTGATGCGCTACCACTCGCTCGTGATCGAATCAAAATCGCTGCCGAAGGATCTCGAGGTCGTGGCGCGAAGCCAGGATGACCCCACCGAGATTCACGCGGTGAGGCACCGCAAGCACCCGGTTTGGGGTGTGCAATTCCACCCGGAGTCGATTCTCACGCAGAACGGGAAGGAGATTCTGCGAAACTTTCTCAGCATATCCCAATGAAAGCGTCATTTCTCACTGCTTGTGCCCTGATCGGCTTTGCGACCGTCTTGCGGGCACAGGACACGACGTCCAGCGCATCGGACACGGGGTACGTCGAGTATGGGGAGTCCCCGATTTCGCTTCCTCTTGGGGTAGGCCTTCGAATTCCTTCCTACGATCGTGTCAACGGCCTCGCTTTACCCTGGGGTCCGAGGCTCGATCTCGGGGAGGAGAAACTCCAGCTCGATGTGCTCGTGACCTATCGCTCCAACCTTGGGAAATGGGATCCTTCTCTGGAAGGTTTCGCGCGTCCCGGCGATGCCAATGAGATAAAGGTGTACGTCGGTCGTGGGACGTTTACAAACGACTCGTGGATCCGGTCGGATCTCGCTAATTCACTGGCAGCACTGGGAGTGGGCAGTGACTCGCGCAATTATTTCCGCGGCGATCGCGCCACCGCGCGCTTCACGCGCACGCTGACGACAGGGGCGCTGTCGTTGACGCCTTTTATCGGCGGCAACATCGAGCGCGATTGGTCGACGGGTTCGATAGTGCCACCGAAATCTCCGTGGAGCTTCTTCGGCAAGAATGGCGTACTCAGAATGAAGCGAGCAAATCCCCGGGCGAGAACTGGGCGAATCGGCTCATTGTTAGCCGGATCTGGCTTCGCCGTCTCGCGTGGGGGCGTAGATGCCAAGCTCGACGCCACCGTTGAGCACTCGCTCAAGACATCGCTCACCGCTGACTGCTCCGGAGCACTGACCGATCCGGCGTGCCAGCTGCCATCTCTGGGCTTCACTCAGACCACGATCCATAGCGAGGTCAACTTTCGAACGTTCTCATCGCAGACCTTCTCGTTCCTCGGCCACGCGGTCCTCACAAATGGAAACGTTGCACAACCCCAGCGTTTCGCCTATCTCGGCGGTTCCGGCACTCTTGCTACGGTCGATCTGCTGGCACTTGGAGGCGATCGCCTTCTGTATGTGCAAGCCGACTATATCGTACCCATCGATCGTATCCAGCTACCCTTCGTCGGCAGCCCATTCATAGGCCTTAGATATTCGGCGGGAAATGCTGGCGTAGGCACTCTGCCTCCGCTCATCCAGAATCTCGGCGTAGGCGCCGGAGTGAGCTTGTTCCGAGTGGATTACAGCATCGATCCCGCTCGAAATCGCTCACCTTTCTCACGGAAATCGGCGGTTTCTTTCGGACTTTCGCTGCCGATGTAAGCGGGCAAAAATTTGCTCAGTTTCCGCCCGGTGGGTATATTACTGAGCGTGACTTTTGCCTTGTGTCGCGCAAAAATGGGCGGGTGATGGGGACGCTAGTGGTCATTCCGGCGCGCCTTGGCGCTATGCGCCTCCCCCGCAAGCCGCTCCGTCTCCTCTCCGGACTCCCCCTCATCGTCCGGGTTTGGCAAAGAATCTCAGAAATGGATGTCGCAGACACGGTCGTCGTCGCAACAGATGATGAAGCCGTCGCCAGTACTGTCCGGGCGGCAGGCGCCGATTGCGTGATGACCAGCTCTGACCACACTTCAGGTACGGAACGGGTAGCTGAGGTTACGTCTCAAAAGCGCTTCCGAGGGTACGACACGATCGTGAACGTTCAGGGAGATGAGCCGTTCATCGGGAAAGGGGCGGTGCGTGGAGCGGCTCGGCTCGTTGCAACCGGCCAATTTCCCCTGGGAACCGCCGCTTCTCACGCAAGCTCGGAGATTCTCGACACCGCAAGCCTCGTCAAGGTCGTGATAGCCGACGATGGACGCGCAATGTACTTCTCGCGTGCGCCGATTCCGTTTCTGCGCGATCGCGCCGATGCTGGAAGGCTCGCCGAGCGTACATTGCAGCATATTGGAGTGTATGCATACTCGCGGGAAGCGCTCATGAGGTGGGTGTCGCTTCCGCCTCATCCACTCGAAGAGATAGAGCGGCTCGAGCAGCTGCGACCATTGGCTGCCGGATTGCCAATCGGAGTCGCAGTTACGAACGAAGCACCAGCAAGTGGAATTGACACGGAAGAAGACCTGGAGCGCGCCAATGCGCACTGGGACGCCTTTATGAAGGGAGCGGTGACAAATGTCCGGTAGTTCCAGCCAACAGACGCGCTACATCTTTGTGACGGGCGGGGTCGTATCATCGCTCGGAAAGGGAATAGCGGCCGCGTCACTGGGACGACTTCTGGTCGAGCGCGGCATGCGCGTGACGATCATGAAGTTCGACCCTTACCTGAACGTGGATCCGGGCACGATGTCGCCCTTCCAGCACGGAGAAGTATTCGTGACGGACGACGGCGCGGAGACAGACCTCGATCTCGGACACTACGAGCGATTCATAGACCGCTCGCTGGCCCAGGCCAACAATATCACCACCGGACGCATCTACCTGAGCGTCATCACCAAGGAGCGCCGCGGGGAATACCTCGGCTCGACCGTCCAGGTGATTCCGCACGTCACCGACGAGATCAAGGGCGCGATGAAGCGCCTGGCGCCGGAAAGCGACGTGGTCATCGTCGAGATCGGAGGGACCGTCGGCGATATCGAGTCGCTGCCATTCCTCGAGGCGATACGTCAATTCAGGCACGAGATCGGACGCGAGAACGCAATCTTCATCCATCTCACGCTCGTTCCGTTCATCGCCGCGGCGGGCGAGGTGAAGACAAAGCCGACGCAGCACTCGGTGCGCGAGCTGATGGAAATCGGAATTCAGCCGGACATCCTCATCTGCAGAACCGAGCGCGCGCTCTCCGAGGAAGTGAAACGAAAGATTGCGCTTTTCTGCAACGTCGAATTCGGCGCTGTGATCGAGAGCAGGGACGTCCCCACGATTTACCAGATTCCCCTGCTCTTTCACGAGCAGGGTCTCGACGAGCGCGTAATGCACAAGCTCGGTTTGCTCGGCCGCCGGGCTCCGGATCTCTCGAAGTGGCGGAACATGGTCGAGCGGGTTCTGCATCCGCACGGTCGCGTGAAGATCGCCGTCATTGGCAAGTACACCGGACTGATCGACAGCTACAAGAGCGTCCAGGAAGCGCTGATTCACGGCGGGATCGCCAACGACGTCGGTGTCGAAGTTTCGTGGCTGGCAAGCGATCTGTTCACGAACCGGGAGAAAACACGCGAGCTGCTCGCCGAATTTCACGGGGTGCTCGTGCCAGGCGGCTTCGGTGTCCGCGGAGTCGAGGGAATGCTCGAGGCGATTCGCTATGCGCGCGAGTCGGGGCTGCCGTTCTTCGGCATCTGCCTTGGAATGCAGACCGCCATCATCGAGTTCGCCCGCAACGTGATGGGGCTTTCCGACAGTCACTCGAGTGAGTTTGCTCCGGATTGCGACGACGCGGTTATCTCCCTGATGGAAGGCCAGCAGCACGTCACCGACATGGGCGGCACGATGCGACTGGGCGCTTATCCTTGCAGGCTGGGCGTCGGAACTCAGGCCGCCGCCATCTATGGCGCGCCGCAAGTGAGCGAGCGTCATCGCCATCGCTACGAGGTCAACAACAAGTACCGTGATGCGTTCATCGAGCACGGATTGAACCTGAGCGGCTTGTCGCCGGATGGCTCGCTCGTCGAGATCGTAGAGCTGCAGACACATCCCTGGTACATCGGATGCCAGTTCCATCCTGAGCTTCAATCGCGGCCGACTCGTCCTCATCCTCTCTTTGCGAGCTTCATCGCCGCTGCGGTGCAGGCGAAGTCGCCGGCGCGAGGTAGCCGCAAGCGGGCATCAGTAGAGACGGCGGAATAGCGTGGCGGAATTCTTTCCCGCGGATAAGCTGTTCCTCATCGCGGGCCCCTGCGTTCTGGAGAGCGACGAGCTCAACCTGAGAGTCGGCGAAGCGCTGGCAAAGATCGCTGAGAAGGTTCCGGGCGGAATTATCTACAAAGCCAGCTTTGACAAGGCGAATCGGTCGAATCGAAACGCCGCGCGGGGGCCCGGGCTCGACGCAGGACTTGCCGCGCTTGAACGAGTGCGAAAGGCCACTGGTCTTCCAGTCCTTACAGACGTGCATGCGCCCGATCAGTGCGCGCCTGCGGCAGCAGTCGTAGATGTGTTGCAGATCCCGGCATTTCTCTGCCGGCAAACCGATCTTCTCGAGGCAGCGGGTGCCACAGGCAAACCCGTCAACGTGAAGAAAGGACAGTGGCTCCAGCCGGAAGGAATGCGCGGCGCCGTCCAGAAGGTTCGCGGCGGCGAGAACTCGAAAGGGCGCTCCCGCGACATTGCCGTTACGGAGCGCGGCACGTTTTTCGGTTACGGAGATCTGGTAGTTGACATGCGCTCCTTTATCAGGCTTCGCGAGGCGTGCGACGCTCCGGTCATCTTCGACGCCACCCACAGCGTTCAGAAGCCGGGGCAGGGACCAGAGGGCGCGAGCGGAGGAGCACGGGAATTCGTACCCGTTCTCGCGCTGTCGGCAATCGCCGCGGGCGCGCAGGGCCTCTTTCTCGAAACGCATCCCGACCCCGACTGCGCGCCGAGCGACGGTCCGAACATGATTCCGTTGTCCGAGATGGGGTCGCTGATGGACCGCGCAATAGACATCTGGGCGCGCATCAACCGATGACGCACAAGGACATAGTCGAGCGCGGACGTCGGGTGCTCCGCATGGAGACCGAAGCGCTCGGCGAAGCAGAGCGCCGCATCGGCGACGAATTCGCACGCGCGGTTGAGACCATCGCTCGGTCGGAGGGGCGAGTCATCGTCTCAGGGGTCGGCAAATCTGGACTGGTCGGGCGAAAAATCGCAGCCACGCTGACGTCTACCGGAACCCCTGCGACCTTCTTGCACCCTGCGGACAGCGTTCACGGCGATCTCGGTATCGTCGGACAATCGGACATCGCGATTCTGATATCCAAGAGCGGAGAATCAGCCGAAGTACTTGGGCTGCTCGACCAATTGAAGCGCCTTGGTGTATGTACGATTGCACTGACTGGCAATGCGAAATCGACGTTGGCGCGTCATAGCGACGTGGCATTGGACGGGTGGGTGAAGGAAGAAGCTTGTCCGCACGATCTCGCGCCGACCACCAGCACCACTGTGGCTCTGGCCCTGGGCGATGCGCTCGCGATCGCACTCCTGGAGGAAAAGGGCTTCGATGCTGATGACTTTGCGCGCCTGCACCCCGGCGGCTCGATCGGAAAGCGTCTGCTGACCCGAGTCTCGGATGTAATGGTTACGGACGACCTCCCCATCCTTCCCGAGTCAGCCACGATGCGAGAGGCAGTCGTTCAGCTCGCGGAGCGGCGAGGAATCGCCGTCGTCGCTGGGAAAGACGGATTGGTGTCGGGCGTCATTACGACGGGCGACCTCTCGCGCCTCATGGAACACGAGGACAATGTTTTTCCCATCGCGGTAACGAAAGTGATGAACAAGAATCCCAAGGTCGCCGAGTCCGACGAGCTGGGGAGCGCTGTGGTCTACCGGATGGAGACCCACGGCATCATCTCCATGCCGGTGCTTGGAGCCAACAAGAAGATTGTCGGGGTGATCCATCTACACGACCTGATGCGCGCTGGAGTGGTCTAATGCGCTTCGTGCTGATCTGCGCGCTTGCCGTTCTTGGGGCCGTCGCGTGTAGCCAGAAGAAGCAACCTCCGGTCGCGGCGCATTCTCCTCTCGCTGACTCCGCCGACCAAGTGATGTATGGCGCGAGATTCAATCTCACAGACAAAGGTCTGCAGCGCGCGCAGCTCCAGGCCGATACGGCCTATTTCTTCGAAGACAACACTCGAATCGAGCTCGAGAATGTTCACACGACCTTTTTTACCGCGACCGGCGCGAAGAACGCGGTACTGACGTCGAATCGTGGGAGATTCAACAGCCGCACTAACAACATGGTTGCCCGTAAGAACGTAGTGGTTGTGACGGAAGATGGGCGCCGACTTACAACTCCGGAATTGAACTACAATCAGCAGACGAATGAGATTTCCAGCGACAGCGCGTTCGTCATGACTGAGCCGAACCGTCGCTTGGAGGGAATAGGCTTTCGCTCGGACCCCGATATGAAGAACATCCGGATTCTGAAAGCGGCCAGCGGGCTGGCCAGAGGCGTGTCGACAGAAGCAGCGTCCACTTCCTCGACGCCGCCGACGACTCCCAAGCGTTGACATCGTGAAGTTCGTTCTTGGCATCGCCGCCTCGCTTGCATTGGCCGCCTCCGCCGAGGCTCAGGACATTCCACGAAGTTGTGACCTGAATCTCCAGAATACACCAGGCACGGCGATGACCATACGGCAAGATCCGACCGGGAACAGAACCACATTCCTGAGTCATGGCGTCGTCGCACATTGCATTGGACAGGGAAATACTCTGACCGCTGACAGCGCCGAGTACTACCAAGCCGAAGGAAGGTTGTACCTCGTTGGCAACGTTCATTACACCGAACCGCGGGCCACTGTCACATCCCGGACGATGACGTATTACCAGAACGACAACCACCTCCATGCGGAAGGTGACGTCGTGGCAGTGACGTCAAAAGGCAGCACTTTGCGCGGACCGGTCGCGGAATATTATCGCAGCACGCCACAGCGGCCTTTGGCCCGAATGTTCGCGCCGCAACGTCCCACAGTGAGCCTCGTTCAAAAGGATACGACCGGCAGAGGCAGGCCTCCTGACACCGCGAATGTCGTAGCGAATCAGATCGACATGGAGGGAGACAGCCTCGTCTACGCGTCTGGTGGCGTTCAAATCACCCGTCCCGATCTCCTGGCGACGGGTGATTCTGCTTTTCTCGACAGCGGTAAGGACTTCGCCAGGCTGATGCGGGGCCCTTCCGTGAAGGGCGTGGGGACGCACACCTTCACGCTGACTGGTGGCATCATCGATGTGTACTCGAAAAATCGGCAGGTAGAGCGCGTGGTCGCGACGCCGAACGGCCACGCACTGAGCCAGGATCTCGAGCTTGTCGCGGACAGCATCGACTTGCGGGTCACCAGTAATCGGCTGCAGAGAGCCATGGCCTGGGGGAAGACCCGGTCACACGCCATTTCACCCGATCGGGAAATAGTCGCCGACTCGATTGACGCGATCATGCCCGACCAGCGTGTCCGCGAGGTCCGGGCATTGCGTAAGGCCTACGCCGAAAGCAATCCGGATTCGGGAGTCGTGTCCAGCCAGAGAGATTGGATGAGCGGCGACACGATCATTGCCCGCTTCGATTCGATCCCTCCGACCGACACAACCAGTAAGCCACGGGTCCGTCAAATCGTGGCGCTCGGCGACGCCAGATCTTTCTACCAGCTGAAAAACTCCAAGGGGCCGGCAAATGAACCGACCGTCAACTACGTGCGGGGCAGGGTGATCGAAATCGATTTCCAAGATCGGAAAGTCGCGACGGTAACCGTCGTTGATCAGGCTACAGGAGTCATGATCGAACCCGCGACCCAGCCTGCGTCGGTAAAGACCACGACGCCGGCGACATCGCCCACTAAGACACCGGCTACATCACCTCCCAAGACGCCAACTCCGGCCAACCTCAAACCTCCTGCGCCCGTCAAGCCGCCGCCGGGAGCGGGAAAGTGACCGATATCAATCTTCCCGAGAGCTTCCGTGCGCTCCTGGGCAGCCCGTCGCAAACGGATCGTCTCGATGGATTGGCGTTACACGCAATAGTCAGGGCAGCCGACCCGAACGGCGCGGCAAGAATAAGGGACATCGCGGCGAACTATCGGGACGACTATCTGCGTGCCCTCCGCGCCAAGGGTCTCGACGCCGGCCGTGAAGCGGGAAGGCTGGGACAGGACGAAGTCCGGGCTTACCTGGCCGCATCCATTCTGCCTCGACTCGTCGAAAGCGGTGTCTTGCTTCCTCTTGATGGCGACGTGGAGAGCGATGATGCAGCGGTTCGAATCTCCCCCACCCTCTGGAAGGATATCGCGCCCCGCCGCGCGGAATTCGCCGAAGCGATGCGCGAGACCGGAGAGCACTCGCGCCTCACGCTGTCCACGCCGCCAAAGCCAAGGCTGGTCGGCGGGAGCGTTCTCGAGGCCGAAGGGCTCACCAAGATTTATCGCGGGCGCAAAGTCGTGAACGATGTCGCCCTTCGGTTGCAGCAGGGCGAAATCGTCGGACTTCTCGGTCCCAATGGGGCCGGCAAGACGACGACCTTCTACATGATCGTCGGCCTCATTGACCCTCTTTCCGGTCGGATCCTCTTCGACGGTGAAGACATCACGAAGCTCCCGATGTACGAGCGGGCGCGACGCGGAATTGGCTATCTTTCGCAGGAGCCTTCGATCTTCCGAAAGCTCTCGGTCGAGGACAACATCATGGCCATTCTCGAGACCCTTCCGCTGTCTCCGGCGGAGCGGTCGGAGCGGCTGGAAAAGCTTCTCGACGAGCTCAGTATCAAGCGTCTGCGCAAGAGCAAGGCTTACGCTCTTTCCGGTGGCGAGCGCCGCCGGCTCGAGATCACGCGGGCACTCGTAACGGACCCGAAATTCATGATGCTCGACGAGCCGTTTGCCGGCGTGGACCCCATCGCCGTGCACGACATTCAAACCATTGTAGCGGGACTCCGGCACCGCGGGATTGGCGTGCTGATCAGCGATCACAACGTCGAGCAGACGCTCGACATAGTGGACCGCGCATACATTATGTTCGATGGACAGGTTAAAGTTTCCGGAACCGTGCGCGAGCTCGTTTTCGATGACACTGTTGCCGACATCTATCTTGGTCCAACACTCACTGCGCGGCTGCGCGAGCGCTTCTCCCGCGAAAGGAACGAGGTGACAGCCTCTTGAAGCCGGGTCTCAATCAATCGACCCAGCTCCGTCAGGAGCTAAAGATCAATCCACGCCTCTACCAGGCGATGGATCTGCTCTATATGCCCCTGTTGGACCTGCAGCAGCATCTCAAGCAGGAGCTTCTGAACAATCCCTTTCTCGACCTTGTCGAGGCGGAAGATGAGGAGGAGGAGCAGGAGGGCGAGGCCGAAGAGCCGGCGCAGGCGGAAGCCGAGGACGAGCGAGCCGGTGAGATCGATTGGGAGGAGATCCTCCTCGATGGCTTCGACACCGCTGGTGGTCGCCGCGAGGAGCACGAGGAGCGCGAATACTTCGAGCCTGTAACTGTTGCCACGCGTGATTTGAGCGATCATCTGCGCGATCAGGTCAGCCTGCTCGAGCTTACTCCGCGGCAGACACTTCTCGCCGACGAGTTCATAGGCAACGTTAACGATGACGGCTATCTCGCTTGTGGAGTTGAGGATATAGTTCGCGCGCTCAACGAGGTGGTGACGAAGGCGGCGGAAGAGGCGGGGCGCGACACCCACGACCTTCCGCTCTATACGGCGGAGGAAGGCCAGAAGATGCTCGGCACCATCCAGAGCCTCGATCCTGCGGGAGTTGGCGCGCAGGATCTTCGCGAGTGTCTCCTCCTCCAGCTCAAGGAGGCCGGACTGGAACAGTCGGTGCCGTACCGTCTCGTTCGCGATTGCTTCGAGGAGCTGATCAACCACCGGTGGAGCGAGATCTCCAAGCGCTTCGGCATCAGCGCGGGTGACGTGCAGAAGGCGGCCGATGAAATCGCCAAGCTCGATCCGAAGCCCGGGCTGCAGTATGGCTCACGCGACGAGAACTATATCATTCCAGACCTGATCGTAGAAAAAATCGACGACAGATATCACGTCTTCCTGAACGACGCGAACCTGCCGCGGCTCAAGTTGAGTCGTGCTTATCAGGAGATCGCCCGAGACAAAAAGAAGTTCGACGGCGAGAATAAGGAGTTCATCTCCAACAAGCTCAACTCCGCCAACTGGATGATTCAGGCGATCGAGCAGCGCCGCCAGACGATGCTCAAGGTGATGAACTACATCGTTGAGCGGCAGCGCGAATTCTTCGAGAAGGGAATTCAGTACCTGAAGCCGCTGACCCTGCGCGAGGTCGCTGAGGTAATCAACATGCACGAATCCACCGTCAGCAGAGTCACCAACGAGAAGTTCGTCCAGACCCCACGCGGTGTGCTTCCGCTCAAGTTCTTCTTTTCGTCCGGACTGGCTACTTCGGACGGTGAAGATGTTTCCGCCCGTGGAATCAAGGCGCAGCTCCAGAAGCTCGTGCAGGAAGAGGACCCGAAGCACCCACTCACGGACCAGGCGATCGTGAACATCCTTCGCGAAAGCGGCGTGCAGATCGCTCGCCGGACTGTAGCGAAGTATCGTGATCAACTTGGCGTGCTCTCCGCCCGGATGCGGAAACGCGTATGACGTCAGTCCCCCAGACCGAGGCGACACAGCGCTTTGCGGGCGGCGGCTCACAGCCGACAAGCACCCGGCCCGAGGTGAGCATCCTTGTTCCCGCGAAGGATGAGGCTGAGAATCTGCCGTTGTTCATGGAGCAGGCCCGAGCCGCCTTTGGAGCGACGCCGCAGCGTTACGAAGTCGTCGTTGTCGATGACGGGTCCGTTGACGATACATGGGCCGTGCTGCAGCGTCTGACCGCGCAATATCCGTTTCTCAAGCCCGTGAGGCACGGCGTCAGACGAGGAATCGCTGACGCACTTCGCACCGGCTATCTGCACTCCCGCGGCAGCATTCTGGTTTTCTACCCGGCAGACCTTCAGTACAAGCCCGAGGACATCCCGCGACTCGTGGCTCCGATTCTCGCCGGCGAATCGGACATCGTGACCGGTTACAAGGAAGGGAAGTACGAGAAGGCCTTTGTGTCCGGGATCTACAACAGAATGAGTCGCTCACTATTCAAGGTGACGGTGCGCGATCTCAATTCTGTGAAAGCGTATCGACGTGAGGTCATGGACACGCTGCCCAATCGTCCTGACTGGCACAGATACATGGTGGTGATGGCTGCCGCCGGCGGCTTTACCGTCTCGGAAGTGCCCGTGCCACTCTATCCGCGCCACGCGGGGACATCCAAGTTTGGGATCGGCCGCATTCCGGTGGGTCTGCTCGACATGCTCGCGGTCTGGTTCGAGCTGAGGTTCGCGCGCAAGCCTCTTCTCCTGTTCGGCATGCTCGGGGCGGGATTGTTCGTCGTCGGAGTAGTGGTGGGCATCATTGCCATCCTCTGGCGCGTCATCGGAGGTGTCGGCTTCAGACCGCTGATCAACCTGGTCGAGACGTGCCTTACTGTCGGAAGCGTCTTCTTTGCCACCGGACTCATGGGTGAATTGATCGCCGCACAGCGCGCCGAGCTGAGCCAGCTGGCGGCGCGTATCGAGGACCTCTCGCGGGAACGCGACACGACGACCAGATAGTCCATGAACGTATTGTTTCTCACGCACTCGTTCCCGCGAAGGGAAGGGGACGCCGCCGGCTCATTTATTCTGCGTCTGGCGGTTGCCTTGCGCGCTGAGGACGTGAACGTGCACGTCGTGGCGCCCGCCGCTGCGGGAGTCCCCGCCTCTGAAGAGATCGAGGGAGTGAGGGTCGATCGCTTTCGTTATGCACCAAGGCGATATGAGAAGCTCGCCTACACGGGCAACATGGCAGGCGACGTCGGATCGTCGTGGACGGCCAAATTTGCTCTCGTCGGTTTCCTCGGCGCCGATTTCGTTCAGGCCGTGCGCGCCCGTAGGAATTTCGAGCCTCAGGTTGTACACGCCCACTGGTGGTTCCCGAGCGGTGTTGTCGGGACGTGGGTCGGAGGGCTCTCTCACGTTCCGCTCGTAACCACCCTTCATGGAACCGATGTTCGGCTCGCGCGTTCTGTCGGCGTGGCGAAGCCGTTGTTTGGGCACGTGCTCAAGCACTCCGCGGCGGTCACTACAGTTTCGAGCTGGCTAAAGGATGAGACGCAACGGATCGCGCCAGATGTGAATCCGACGGTTGCTCCCATGCCGGTGTCCACCAAACTTTTCTTCCCGCGCAACTCCCGCGATGGACAACGCCTTCTTTTCGTGGGCAGACTCATCCCACAGAAAGGCGCCGAACATTTGCTTCACGCCCTTGCTGCGATGAAGACTCCTGCGTCATTGGACATTGTCGGCGACGGACCAGCTCGTGATGCGCTCGAGGGGTTATCGCGGGAGCTGGGAGTCGCCACGCGTGTTCGCTGGCACGGACAGCTACCGCAATCCGAGCTGCCGCGGCTTTACCAGAGCGCCGCGGCCGTCGTGGTCCCGTCTGCGGAGGAAGGACTCGGTTTGGTTGCAGTCGAAGCGCTGCTCTGCGAGACCCCAGTTGTTGCCTTCGATTCTGGAGGTCTTCGCGACGTGATTCAGCACAACCGAACGGGGCTTTTGGTGCCGCCAGGCGATCGCACTGCTCTCGCCAGGACGCTCGATGATTTGCTGAGTCGCGCCGGCCGCGGAAGCGATCTCGGAAGGGCAGGGCGCCTTTATGCACTCTCTGCCTTCGCGCCGGAGTCGGCGGCGCGGCGCTATGCAGAGATATACCAACAGGTCATTGGCGCTAACGCGTCGTAGGCTTTTCAAGGTCGCGCAGTGGAGCTTCGCCGCGGTAGTGCTTTTCTTTGCCGCCCGCTCTCTCGCCACCCAGTGGAACAAGGTCGAGCCGCGACTCTCCCACATTCAGTTCGGTTGGCAGTGGATTGGAACCGCAACACTTCTCGTCCTGCTCGCTTACGTGCTCCTGATCGAGGGATGGCGGCGCGTGCTGGGCGCGTGGGATTCGCGCCTGCCATTCCCCCAAGCCGCACGCATCTGGTTCCTATCCAACCTCGGGAAATACGTCCCGGGAAATATCTGGTCGCTCACCGCGATGGGGGTAATGGCGAGAGGGCGGGGCCTGTCCGCGCTCGCGGCGGCCGGCTCCTCCGTGATAATGCAAATAGTCAGTCTGGCCACTGGAACTGCGATCGTCATGGTGACAGGAGCAAAGCTTCTCGGACAACCTCTGCTGGTCGGAGTTAGCGTTCTAGTGCTCGTTGTGATTCTGCTCAGTGCGCCAAAATTCCTTCCGCCACTCGCCGTTTGGATCGGCGGCCTGATAGGAAGAGACATCCTGCCTCCGACGGTTCCCGCGACAAGCATCTGGACGGCGGCGATTGTGAGCACCTTGTCCTGGCTCCTTTACGGGCTCGCGTTCCAGCTATTCGTGCGCGGGTTGCTCGGCGCTTCGCCTGGCGAAATTTCCTCGTACATCGCAGTTTACACCGCTGCGTACCTGCTGGGTTTCATTTCGCCGATCGCGCCCGCCGGTCTGGGCGTGAGAGAGTTCACCCTGGCGGCTTTCATGACGCAGCTCGGTCTCGCCAACGAAGCGGATGCGGCTCTCGTCGCGATCGCGGCCCGGCTGTGGCTGACCATCGTCGAGCTCATTCCGAGCGGGCTGTACGTCGCAACGGGCGCAACCAGAAAGTCCCTGTCACCCTGATAGCTCATGGCCCAGCCTCGAGAGAAGTCCCGGTCCAGCCCAGATTCCGCTAATACATTCGCGGCGCTCTCAGCGCCGCGTTTCGCTTTTGCCTGGGCATCGCTGGTCTACGCGTTGTGCACACTATCGCTCGCGTATCCGGCGTTGGCTGGAAAGTTTCTCGTGAATCCGTCCAGCGATCAGTACATCGCGGGCTACGCGTTTCGGGAATTCGGCGCGAGCGCGCTCAGGGCCGCAGGCCATTTCCCGTTGTGGAACCCGTACCTCTTCGGCGGAATGCCGTACATCGCAGCGATGCACGGTGACATTTTCTACCCGACGTTTCTTCTTCGCATGTTCTTGCCGACCGACGTGGCCATGACGTGGGGCTTCATCATCCACATCTTCCTCGCCGGACTCTTTACTTTCGGCTTCCTTCGTGTGCTCGGTTTCGGCTTTTACGGCGCGCTCATCGGTGGGATCGCCTACATGATGAGCGGCCAGATCGCATCCTCCGTCTCGCCGGGACATGATGGCAAGCTGTTCGTGAGCGCGCTCTTTCCGCTCGCGTTGTGGATCCTCCATCGCGGGATTCGTCAAGGCAAAAACTGGAGTTGGGGTGCCTTTGCTCTGATAATCGGGCTGTGCGTGCTGAGTCCGCATCCGCAGCTGCTGCAGTACACGTTGCTCGCGTGTGGAGCGTATGCGCTCTTCCTGGCCCTCGCGGCAGTAGATGGGCCTACGCTCCCACGAGCCGTTGCGATAAAGCGCCTTGCTGCCGCTCTCGGCGCCGTCCTCGTCGGGCTGGCAATCGGGGCGGTGCAATATCTTCCCGTCCGCGAATACGTGTCGTGGTCTCCCAGGGCAGGGGGATTAGCCGACTACAGCACCGCGACGTCTTATGCGTGGCCCCCTGAGGAGCTGCTGAACGCGTACCTGCCGCAGTTCTCCGGCATGCTCAACAACTATTGGGGTCGAAACTTCATTCACTACCATAGCGACTACGTCGGGGCCGTGGTGCTGATACTTGCTGGCGCCGCGTTCATCGGGTTGCGCACCGATCCTCGTCGAAAGCAGATCCTCTTCTGGTCCATAGCGCTTCTCGTGTCGTTGCTTTGGTCGCTGGGGAGCGCGACACCGTTTTATCACATCCCCTACGCGATCATTCCCGGCACGAAATACTTCCGTGCGCCGGCGACGATCTTCTTCATCGGCACGCTCGCGATTGCGATTCTCGCTTGTGCCGGCGCCGAGCGGTTCGTCGAGGGCAAGGTCAAGCGGAAGTACCTGATCGGGTGGCTGATCGCCGGAGGTGCGATCGCGCTCCTTGCGTCGACTGGTGCGCTCACCAGCTTCGCCGAATCCTTTGCCGAGGACCGCCAACTCGACGCAGTGCGCGCGAATAGCGGGGCGCTCATAGCTGGTGCGTGGCGTTCGTTCGCGTTCGTGGCGCTCGCCGTCTCGCTTGGGTTGGGGGCGCTGGGCGGAAGGATTTCGACAAGAGCAGCAGCGTGGGGCCTGGCCGCGCTGATGACGATCGATCTGTGGACCGTCGAACGACTTTACTGGATGTTCTCACCACCGGCGAAGGTCATATACGCGAGCGACGCGATCGTCGATATGCTGAAGGCAGAGCCGCAACCGGTGCGCGTCCTCGCGCTTCCGTTCGAGCCACCCGCGCAGCCGGATGCTTTCCTTACCGGCGATGCTCTGATGACGCACAGAATACGGAACGTCTGTGGCTATCATGGGAATCAGGTGGGTCGGTACAACGAGCTGACGGGGACCGGGTGCAGGGTCAACCCTCAGCAGTTGTTCAACCCAAACGTATTACAACTGACCAATACGAAATATCTTCTGGCCAACATTCCTCAGATTCCTTTCTTGCCGAACTTTGTGCTAGCGAAAGGCCCAGTTCGAAACGCGTCTGGGGATGTCGTTTACCTCTACAGGCTCAATGGCGACAATCCTTACTCATGGCTCACTCCGGTTGCCGTCAAAGCGCCCGACGAGCAGGTGCTCGCGACGGTCCTCAACCCAAGGTTCGACGTGAGGCGTGCGGCACTCTTCGATACGTCAGCCAGGGTCCACGCGAGCGTGGGAGTGGAGGCACTGCCCGCGCCGATTTCCGTGACGACGAGTGTCAGTCATTACGAGCCTGGCAACGTGCGGATCGATCTGAGTGCGCCGGCGCCGAGCGGATCTTCGCTCCTTGTGTCAGAGAATTACTACCCAGGTTGGAAAGCTACGGTTGACGGCAAGCCAGCGCCCATCGGACGTGCAGACTATGCGTTTATCGGAGTCGATCTCCCGTCTGGAGCGCGGAGCATACAGCTCGACTTCACGAGCCCTGCTTACGAGCGGGGCAAGGTGATCACGTGGATCGCCATCTTGTTTGGATTCCTGATGCTGGGGGCGGGCGTCTGGCGCGATCGGAGAGTCCTTGCCTGATCGTGCTTTAGTCATCGTACCGACCTACAATGAGCGGTTCAATATTGCGCGCCTGATCCCGTCGATTCTCGCACAGGATCCGTCTCTCGAGATCCTCGTCGTGGACGACGGCTCACCCGACGGAACCGGGGCAATTGTCGACGCGATCGCTGCCAATAATCCGCGCGTTCACATCATACATCGGGAATCCAAACTGGGTCTCGGCACAGCTTACATCGCTGGCTTTCGCTGGGCTCTCGAGCGGAAATACGATCTCGTATTCGAGATGGATGCCGATTTCTCGCACAATCCGGAGCGGCTGCCGGAGTTCCTCGAGGCCATAAAGGATGCCGATCTGGTCCTCGGCTCCCGGTACCAGGGCGGTCGCGTGAATGTGGTCAATTGGCCAATGAGCAGGCTCTTTCTTAGCTATGCCGCCAACATATACGCTCGGGCCGTGACCGGTCTGCCGGTCTCGGATACCACGGGCGGGTTCAAGTGCTTCCGCCGGAATGTACTTGAATCGATCGATCTAAACTCTGTTAAATCAAACGGTTACGCGTTTCAAATCGAGATGTCCTATCGGGTGTGGAAGCACGGTTTTCGACTCGTGGAGATACCGATAATTTTTGTAGACCGCACGGAGGGGATCAGCAAGATGTCCAAGCGCATCATGCGCGAAGCGGTTTGGATGGTCTGGCGTCTGCGCTGGTGGAGTCTCACCGGGAGGATCTGATGGCGCAGCGCCGCAGGCTACAGCGCTTCTACAAAATGACGGGATCGGGCAATGATTTCGTCGTCTTCAACGCGGCCGACGGACCCGTGAGCGAGCTGGAGAACCCGGAGACGATCCGCATCCTGTCGGCGCGGGGCACCGGCGTCGGCGCAGATGGCGTGGTGTTCCTGGAGAAGGTCGCGGGCGGCGACGTCCGAATGCGATACTATAACAGCGACGGCTCTGAAGCCGCCCTGTGCGGAAATGCGAGCCTGTGCAGTACGAACCTGGCCGTGGAGCTGGGAATAGCGCAGGCCGGTGGGTTCGTCCTGCACACCGCAGCCGGCTCGCTGCCGGCCCGGATCCGCGATGGGCTTCCTGAGGTCGATCTGGAACCTGTTTCGGATGTAAGGCCAGACGCGAGCGACCTTGGGGTGAAGCCGGGAGAGAATAGACTGGGCTATGCCCGCGCCGGGGTGCCTCATGTTGTAGTCGAGATCGACGACATCGAATCTGCCGACGTGACAGGAAGGGGCCCAGAGCTGCGGAATCACCAGGCTCTGACCGATGGCGCCAACGTAAACTTCGTGGCCAGGCGCCCCGATGGGACGTTCACCTACAGGACATATGAGCGAGGCGTCGAGGCCGAGACGCTGGCTTGCGGGACTGGTGCGGTAGCCGTCGCGATCATACTCTCGAGCTGGGGTGAATCGCCTCTCGAGACCACTCTCTGGACCAGGTCAGGTCTGCCGTTGGTGGTTACCCTGCGTCGCGAAGGACCGGCTTGGCTGGCGTCTCTTCGCGGAGAGGGAAGGATCGTTTTCGAAGGGCTACTTCGGGATGTCGACTGACAGACTGTCGCCTGAGGGCCGATTTGGTGGCGGTGATTGGCTGTCTCTAGTCGTTTCTAGATGGCTCTCGTTAAACCTCAACTGGTAAGTGCTTTGGGAAGTGGAGGAGTGGGCAGTTAAGACTTCTCCACAGTTTTCCACCGGGTGTAGTTTACATAATATATCTTATACGCATATACCCTAAAGCCCTTAGAAAAGACGACCACAAGCGCTCGTGGCCTGTGGGCCCCGTTCAGCCAACGGCGCTCTTAAACGGTCATTGGCTTGGCAAGGAGTTCTCCCAACCTGACCTTGGCCTCGGCGGCCATCGGTCCGGTCTCGTCCTTGGCCAGCTCCGTCCAGATCGCCTTGGCCTCCTCTGTCTTTCCGGCAACCATGTAGTCCCTCGCCGCGGCAGCCTGATACTGCGCTTTGTCGGCCGGAAACCTGGTTTCCTTTGCCGCTACCTTGTATTGATCGGCGGCCGCGATAAAGTCCTTGAGCTCCTCGTACCCATCCGCCTCGAGGATGTGGATGGAGGGTTTGAAGTCAGAAGGCGCCTTTGCCTCTGCCTTCTTGAGGGCGGCGAGCCCCTCCTTGAACCTCTTCTGCTGGTAAAGAGCCTGGGCCAGCGTCATCGAAGCCTGGGCGCCTGCCCTTGTGCCTTCGTACCGCGCCGCGACCTTCTGCAGATCTGAGATTGCCAGGGGCAGATTCCCCGCTGCGGCGGACTGGCGAGCCTGGAAGTACGCGCTCTCCGCGCGCTGAGCCTTCAGGGTCTCCGACCGCTCATAGTACCAATAGCCCAGGACGGCAATTGCCAGGGCAATGACGGCCCACGACACTTCCCGCTTGTGGAGCATGAGCCAATCACTAAGTGATTCTTCATCGGCGCCGAATCGTTTGGTCGGAATGCTGGGGTTGGTCATCGCTTTGATAGATTGTTGGAGTCGCGGCTCTTTGGAGCGCCGCCTCGAGCAGAATCTCGTCGTTCGCCCGCTCGAAAAGTCAGTGCCCCCGGGGTGACTCGAACACCCGGCCAACGGTTTAGGAAACCGCTGCTCTATCCACCTGAGCTACGGGGGCAGAAATCAGAGTCCGGATCGTCCCAGCCCAAGTAGGCCGGCTGATTCACGGGTCAATCTACTCGGGCGGGGTTTCTTCCAGAAGTGTTCCGATTCGCAGCGAGAA
>Ga0193751_1000749_pt1 | contig 23181 bp, 16 predicted proteins | sample L1c2metaG_FD_143050 | JGI IMG/M metagenome (GOLD analysis project Ga0193751, IMG submission 143050) | Soil microbial communities from a riparian zone of the East river system, Colorado, United States - L1c2 | ecosystem: Environmental > Terrestrial > Soil > Riparian zone | place: USA: East River... | reverse complement strand
TCGCACCGGCAAGGTTCAGAGCCGTGCGTTGACCAGCAATGGCTGCCTCGGCAGCCTGCCCGTGGACTTGAACTCCGCGCACTCGGACTTTGCGGCTAGTGGGGAAGACTTCCATCTCGTCCTCAGGTCGAATCGTTCCCGACAGAAGCGTTCCTGTTACGACCGTGCCAAATCCCTTCATGGTAAATACGCGGTCGACGGGCAAGCGGGCCAAAGCACGCGAATCGCGCGGCTGCACTTCCGCCGCGACCGCGATCATCGCCCGCTTTAGATCGTCGAGGCCGGCGCCGGTCAGCGAACTCACAGCCACGATGGCTTTTGGTTTGTCCAAGTTTGGTTTGTCCAAGAATGTCCCGCGGAGAAAGTCCTCGACCTCCAATCGCACGACATCGAGCATGTCAGCATCGACCGCGTCGGATTTGGTGAGCACCGTGATGCCGCGCCGCACGCCGAGCAACTGCAGGATGTCGAAGTGCTCTCTTGTCTGTGGTTTGATCGATTCATCGGCTGCGATCACCAGCAGCACCAGATCGATGCCGCCCGCGCCAGCCAGCATGTTGCGCACAAAACGCTCATGGCCGGGGACGTCCACAAAACCCAGATGCAACGGCTCGCCGTTTGCGCCCGGCAACTCCATGTGCGCGAACCCCAGGTCGATGGTGATGCCGCGGCGCTTCTCTTCTTCTAGTCGATCGGCATCGATTCCGGTCAATGCCTTCACCAGCGCCGTTTTCCCGTGGTCGATGTGCCCGGCGGTGCCTACGATGATCGATTTCATTCACCAGAATCGTAGCAGGAGAGCGGGCGCAAAAACCCTTTGCGGCGGCTCTACCCTCCGACGCCCCGAAATGCGACAATAGAAGCTCTTCCCATGGCCACTTCCTTGACCTCTGCCTTTTCTCCGGAGACTCTCCGTCAGCATGGCCTCACGCCGGATGAATACGAGAAGATCAAACAACTTCTCGGACAGCGCGAGCCTACGCTCACCGAACTCGGCATCTTCAGCGTGATGTGGAGTGAGCACTGTTCTTACAAATCGTCACGCGTGCATCTGAAACGCCTGCCAACGCGCAGCAAACTCGTGCTGCAAGGACCAGGAGAGAACGCCGGCATCATCGACATTGGCGACGGATGGGCCTGTGCCTTCAAAATCGAGTCGCACAACCATCCATCGTTCATCGAACCCTTTCAGGGCGCAACCACAGGCGTGGGCGGAATTTTGCGCGACATTTTCACCATGGGTGCAAGGCCGGTCGCGGTGATGGACTCTCTGCGCTTCGGCCCGATTCGTGTGGGCACGGGCGATACGCCCGCAGCGGCCGGGCTTCGCCCGACCGGACAGCCGAGGGCGGCTGTCCCCACACAAGCCAATCCAACAGAGGCGGAGATTCACCGGAATCATTCCATCCTTGACGGCGTGGTGAGCGGGGTCGCTTCGTATGGCAACTGTTTCGGGGTGCCGAATCTCGGCGGGGAAACAAAATTCGAACCTTGTTACTCCGGCAATCCGCTGGTGAATGCGTTCGCGCTAGGCCTGGTGCGAAAGAATGAAATTTTCTATGCGAAGGCGGCGGGCGAAGGCAACCCTGTGATTTATGTGGGCGCGAAGACTGGGCGCGACGGCATTCACGGCGCGACCATGGCCAGCGAGGAATTTAGTGAGGCCTCGGAAGCGAAGCGGCCGAATGTTCAGGTTGGCGATCCGTTCCTGGAAAAGTTGCTGCTGGAAGCGTGCCTTGAAGCGATGCAGACGGGCGCGATCATCGGCATTCAGGATATGGGCGCCGCCGGGCTGACGTGTTCGACCTGCGAGATGGGTGGACGAGGCGGCGTGGGGATTGAAATCGAGCTCGACCGGGTACCGCAGCGTGAAACTGGCATGACTCCTTACGAGATCATGTTGAGCGAATCGCAGGAGCGCATGCTGCTGGTCGCGCAAAAAGGACGCGAGCAGGAAGTATTCCGAGTCTTCGAAAAATGGGGACTCGACGCGGTCGAGGTGGGCGCGGTTACGACAGACAACAAGCTGCGCGTGCTTGAGCACGGTAACGTTGTGGCCGAAATTCCGAATCCTGCTCTGACGGATGAGGCTCCGGTGTATAAGCGTCCGCTGGCGCGTTGGGAACCGCCGGTGCCGCGCGAAATGCCGGACAGCGTGCGGCTTAGCGACCCTCAGGGGCTGAAGCCCATATCCTCTGCGGGTTCTGACGGCACGGCTGAAGCCGTGCCCTTCCCATCTGCGAAGAAGAATGCATCCGACTTTACTGAAGACCTGAAGCGGTTGCTGGCCAGCCCCAATATCTGCGGTAAACGATGGGTGTGGCAGCAGTACGATCACATGGTGCAGACCAACACGGTGGAAGCGCCGGGAGCGGGCGATGCGGGCGTGATCCGCATTAAAGGCTCCCAGCGCGGGTTGGCGATGGCGCTGGATGGGAACGGGCGCTGGTGTTATCTCGACCCGCGTCTGGGCGCGATGCACGCGGTCGCGGAGGCCGCGCGAAAAGTTGCGTGCTCGGGCGCGATTCCGGTGGGCGCAACGAATTGCCTGAACTTCGGCAATCCCGAGAAGCCGCACATCATGTGGCAGTTCTCGCAAACGATCGATGGCATCACGAAAGCGTGCGAGGAGCTGGAAATTCCCATCACCGGTGGCAACGTCAGCTTCTATAACGAAACGCTGGGCGAGGGCATCTATCCCACGCCTGTATTGGGAGTTGTGGGTATTCTCGAAGACGTTCACAAGTCTGCGAAGATGCCCTTCTCTGCGCCGGGACGCGCGATTCTCTTATTGCGCGCAGGCGAACCGGGCGACAGCAGCGACGCTGAAAGCGAATTTGGCTCGTCGGAATATGCCAAGGAGATTGTGGGAACGGTTTGGGGCTATCCGCCGCAACTGGATTTAGAAAAAGAAGCCGGCTTGCAAAAAGCTATCATTGAGATGATTCGGCAGGGCCTCGTGGAGTCCGTGCACGACTGCGCCGATGGCGGAATTACAGTAGCGCTGGCGGAGAAAGCGTTTCTCAAAGGCATTGGGGCGCGAGTGAACCTGGCGTCCGGCGGGCTGTTCGGTGAATTCGTGCTGTTTGGCGAAGACGCCGGCCGGATCGTGATCTCTTGCGACCTGGGCAACGTGGCGCGAATCAAACAAGTGGCGAGGAACTTCGGCGTGATGGCTGAGGTTATCGGCCAAACCATTCCGGATCGGTTGGAAGTTTCACTCGACGGCAAGGTCGTGATTTCGGCTGCCGTTTCCGAATTGAGTGCGGGTTACGAAGAAGCCTTGGAGTCGGCGTTGCGAACGAATTCGGAGTTGGTGGCGGCGGATTAATTTTAGCGGGACGCCGGCTGCTCGGCCGAACAGCCGAGGCGGCTGTTCCTACGTGGTCCGATGTTGGTTGAGCCAAAAGCTAAAAGCCAGGAGCGAAATGCATTCTTCCGACAAATTTCATGACGAGTGCGGGGTGGTGGCGATCTTCGCCCATCCCGAGGCGGAGAAGCTCGCTTATCTCGGGCTGCACGCGCTGCAACATCGCGGACAGGAATCGGCAGGGATTGTCACCTCTGACGGTCTAACTTCGCGAGCGCACAAGGCTATGGGTTCGGTGGCGGACATTTTCACCGAAGACGTGCTTTCGAAAATGCGCGGCACGCTGGCCATTGGCCATACGCGCTACTCGACTGCTGGAGACTCGGCGCTTCTGAACGCGCAGCCGATCCTCGTGCAATCGAACAAGGGCTCGATTGCCGTGGCACACAACGGCAACCTGGTCAATGCGCTGCAGGTGCGCGCGCGACTGGAGAGTCAAGGCTCGATTTTTCAATCCAACAGCGACACCGAAGTCATCGTTCATCTGATCGCCCTTTCCAAGGAGCACACGCTGCCGGAAGCCGTGGCCGATGCGCTGCGGCAGGTCGAGGGAGCGTTTTCGCTGGTGATGATGAGTAACGACCGTGCTTTCGCGGTGCGCGACCCGCGCGGGTTCCGGCCTCTGGCCATGGGCCGAATCGCGGCGCTCGAGGGGCAGAAGCAAGACACAATCGTTTTCGCTTCGGAGACCTGCGCTTTCGATCTGATCGGCGCCGAGTACGTCCGCGATGTAAAGCCGGGCGAGTTGATCGTGGTCGGACCGGAAGGAATCAGTTCTCGATTTTATTCGACGCCGGCGCCGCAATCGAGCTGCATCTTCGAACATGTTTACTTCTCGCGCCCCGATAGCATTGTTTTTGGCCGCGCGGTGCAGACCAGCCGCGAAGAACTGGGGCGGCAACTGGCGCGCGAAGCCGGCGTGGAGGCCGATCTGGTGGTTCCGGTGCCGGATTCCGGCGTGACCGCCGCGGTTGGCTACGCCGCGGAAAGCGGGATTCCATTTCGCTTTGCGTTAATCCGCAATCACTATGTCGGACGTACATTCATCGAGCCCAGCCAGAGCGTGCGGGACTTTGGCGTGAAGCTGAAGCTGAATCCGGTGCGCTCATTGCTGCAGGGCAAGCGCGTCGTGCTGATCGATGATTCGATCGTACGCGGCACCACCAGCCGGAAGATTGTGCGGATGATTCGTAGCGCGGGGGCTAAGGAAGTGCACATGCGCATCTCGTGCCCTCCGACGGTTTCGCCCTGTTATTACGGTGTAGACACGCCCTCAAAGAAACAACTTATCGCCGCCAACAAATCAGTGGATGAGATTCGCGACTACATTGGCGCAGATTCTCTGGCATATCTCTCGCTGGAGGGCCTAAAAAAGGCTTGCGGCGAAGGGCAGAAAATTTCATACTGCTCCGCTTGTTATACGGGAAATTATCCCACCGACATTATTGATGTCGAGGAAATCCAGCCGGCAGCAGCGCGCCGTTAGGCGTCGAAAGCCAGATCTCAGTCTTCAACTATTGGAAGCTTAGTGGCTGTGGTGGTGATGATGTTCTTCGCTCTCTCCCACCGGAATCACGCACCCATGCGCCACTTCGCAGATCACGTGCTCGAACTGAATTGTGGTGTGGTCGATGCGAAAGTCGTGCAGCAGCCGCTCCTTCACGTCGCGCAAGATGCGTTCGCTGACCGACGGAGGAATGTCGGCAATCGCAATATGGCAGGAGAGCGCGCGGGTTTCTGAGCCGATGCTCCAGCAATGAAGGTCATGTACGTCATTGACGCCTTCGATGGAGCGGATTGCACTTTCGACCAGTTCCAGCTTCATACCGCGGGGCGTACCTTCCAGCAAAATATTCAGTGTTTCTCGGACGATTCCAAAGCCCGACCACAGAATCAGCGCGCCGATGCCGAACGAAAGCGCGGAATCAATCCAATAACTTCCCGTGACCAGGATAGCCCAGCCCCCGGCGATGACCGCCGCCGTCGACAACGTGTCCCCCACTTCGTGCAGCAGTGCGCTGCGAATGTTGACGTCGCTACCGGATTCCCGGCTCGAACTGTAAAGAAGCAGCGCAATGGCTCCGTTCATTACCACGCCCGCGCCGGCTACCCACATCATCAACGTGGCCTGCACCGGCTGGGGATATTGCAGGCGGCGGAAGGCCTCGTAAAAGATGAAAAACGAGACTGCGACCAGCGAACTGGCGTTAACCAGCGCAGCCAACACTCCGGCGCGATGGTAGCCGTAGGTCTTGGTTGAACTGGCCGGGCGCGATTGAAAGTACACCGCGACCAGAGAAAGCAGCAACGCGAGGAAGTCGGAGAGATTATGCCCGGCCTCGGAAAGCAGCGCCAAAGAATGCGCACGAATGCCTGCCACGATCAGCAGCACGATGTAGGCCAGGGTCACGGCGAGCGAGATTTTCAGAATCCGCGTGGGACCGCCCGCTCCCGCAACGTGCACGTGCATGTTTCCAGTGTAAGGGCCTGGAAAGCAGGGTTCAAGCATGTCCGTTGCAAGTTACTTGCGCAAAATCCAGGAAAGCTCGCGCAATAGGCTCCGAATTAGTTCTTGGTCAGACTGTTGAGGTAGCGGTTGTTATAAAACGTGGTTGTCTTCTGCACGAACTCAAGGATCTTGAGCATCCGCTCGCGGCCTTCCCGGTTCAGCTCCCGGAACTGCACAGCCACCCCTGAGCCGGGATCGAGCCTCGCAACCATACCTTCCGCGGACAGCGTGGCATCGTCCATCGAAAATCCGAGCTTGATTTTGCTGCCCGGCTGGATAATCGTGCTGGTTTCGATGTAACAGCCCCCCATGCTGACGTCTGTCAGATTGGCGAACAGCGGAGTTCCGCCCGCCTCCGTTTGCATTTCGATCGTAACCCGGCACTTCAACCGTGGATGGGAACGGCGATCCTTATACGAGAGCTGTTTCTGCTTTTCCAGATACATCCGGCGGTCCGCTTCGGCCAGAAGTTGCTCCGCATCCTTGCCATCTTCCGGATAAAGAGCGCGTCCCACGCTGAGGGAGAGAATATCTTCGCCGCACACATCGTTTCCTGCCTGCTTCGCCAAGGCGCGCAGTTGTTCGGCCTTTTTTCCGGCTGCATCCGCCGCCAGGCCAGGAGCAATGACCACGAACTCGTCTCCTCCCATGCGCGCCACGTAATCATATTCGCGGCAACTGTCCTTCAGGGCCTGAGCGAAGAGGCGCAACACGCGATTGCCTTCCAGGTGGCCGAAACGGTCGTTGATCTGTTTGAAGCCGTCCATGTCAGAGACCATGACAGTCAGCGCTAAGTTGTCGCGCTTGCAGCGGGCCAGTTCGCGGTCGAGTTGCAAGAAAAGCGAGCGGGCATTGGGCAGGCCAGTTAAGTAGTCGGTAGTCGCCGAATCTTCGGCCTGTTGATACTTCAGCGCGTTTTCGATGGAGAGCGCCATTTTGCCGCTGACCGCCAGCAGAATGCGGAGGTGATCGGAGGTGAACGCGTCCCGTTCGCCCCGGTAGAGCGCCAGAACGCCGATCACTCCAGAAATACCTTCCAGGGGCACGGCCAGCGCAGAGCGCAAGGTGCTGAACTTCGAAGGATCGTTCAAGTATCCCGGTTCTACTGACGGATTGCCGTTGATAATCGGCTTCCGATTATGCGCCACCCATCCGGAAAGTCCCTGTCCGACGGGGATGCGCAAAGAAGAAAACAGCCGGTAGTTGTCTCCGTTTACATACTCGGGAATCAGCTCGGCTTCGCGCTTGATATAAATGGCAATCGCGTCATAAGGCACCATCGGCTTGAGCTTCACCGAGAACACAGAAAGCGTTTCGGTCAAACTGAGGGAAGCTCCGAGGTCCTGGCTCAATTCGAACAGCGATTGCGCCTCCTGCCGGGCCGCGGCAATCGAAGAAAGGAACGTATTTTCGCGTCCCACGTAATCCTGGGCGGTGGCGTTCTCGAAGCCCGCGGCCGGCTCCAGGCCGCGTTCGATTTTGATCGAAGTGGAAAGCGGACCGCTCGGATCCTGGCTCGCCTTGGCCACAGCCAGCCGTTCCAGATATTGATAGCGCTTTTGCAGGACATCAACCACCTTCGGATCGAACGACTTGCCCGACTCAGCAGCCAGCTTCTGCATTACATCCCGCAGAGGCAGCGCGCGCCGGTATTGGCGATCGGAGGCGAGGGCATCGAGATAATCCACGGCGGACAGAATGCGCGCTCCGATCGGAATTTCCGCTCCCTTCAATCCCATGGGATAGCCAGAGCCATCCCATTTTTCGTGGTGCGCGCGCACAATCGGCACCACGGGATAGGGGAAACGAACGCGTTCCAGGATCTCCGCGCCGACCAAGGTGTGAATCTTCATCTTCTCGAATTCTTCCGGCGTGAGGCGGCCAGGCTTCGAGATAATGTGTTCCGGCACCGCAAGTTTCCCGATATCGTGCAGCAGCGCCGCAGCATGCAAAGCCTCAAGTTCAGGCCCGTTCACACCCAACTCTTTGGCAACTTCGATGGCGTAGATGCGAACCCGTTGCAGGTGTTCGTGAGTCGTGTGATCCTTGGCTTCAATGGCCAGCGCCAGCGCTTCGATCGTCCGAAGGTGCAGGTTTGCCATTTCCTCCACATGGCGTTTCTCATCTTCCAATTTTCCCAGGTACAGGCGATAGGACCGATAGATGAGGTAGACCGCGGGCACCAGCAATAGCGACGTTTCCCAGTTGAAAGTGTGGTTGATCCATGCAATCGCGCCCGCGATTCCGGCGCCCACAAGATAGTAAGGGAACGACCAGAAATAGCAGTCGACCAGAATCCGGATCAGAGGCCGGCGCTCGGTCAGAGAAATCACTGCCGCGATCGAGCCCGCGTTCGCAATAAAGTAAACCGTCGCCGCGATCCCCAGCAGAATTGGGCGGTTGGGGATGAACAGGTTCGCCAGTCGATGGTGATATACCACATACGCAAGGGCGGTCGAAATGGACCCCGCGCACACGTTGAACGTCACCTGGATCGCCCGTGGGCGCTCGGGATACAAGCACTGCGCCAGCATGGAGGCCGCGCCCAGGATGAGCGTTTCAGTGAAGCTCAGTTCGAGTACGCCGATCAGAATGAATAGAAAATTTACCGACAGCGTGCCCGTGATTCCCGGCAGACTCACTTTAAGCCGAGAGGCCAGAACGGCGATTCCTAAATAGCAGATAAATTCAGCGATGTTATTGCTGCTCTGGTGAACGCCTCCGTACAGCAAGGTGGCAAAGCCCGCCAACACCACCAAAGTGATATAAAACTTGGCGAGGAGAGACAGACCCCTCCACGCACGTGAAGGTGCAGACGGACCGATAGCGACGCTGGTTGCGCCAGTCATTGAATATACAGCTGCGGCTAGGGAGGAGAGGCAGCTTCCTATAAATAACAGCTAAGACGTTTAGAAACAATGATTTGAATGGGTTTTTGACAAACTTCAGTAACGTGCCGCAGCTAACTATCGGGCTAGTTCGGAGCGGTGCGGAGGGGTAACTTGTACAGCCAACGGGAGTTTCGGCTTCAAGACAAGATTAACTCGAGAAGCCAATTCGGGAACGTCGGTACGAACTCTTCTGATTAGACTGAATGAGACACGTCTTCTTCAGCCACGCCTTCACTCAGTCCGGTGCCCGAACTGACAGTTGAAGATCTTCCGCGCCGCATGGCTACGATCCCGGTGCGCACCATTTCCATTACCCCATAGGGCCGCAACACTTCGAGCAGGCTATCGATCTTGTCTTCAGCTCCGGTTATTTCGATAGTGAGGGATTCAGGCGCGACATCCACCACCCGTGCGCGGAACACGGCAGCCAGCTCCAGCACATGCGAACGCGCCTCGTGCGTGGCCGCAACCTTGATCATCGCTAGGTCGCGGACGATGGCAGGCTGGTTGGTAATATTTTCGACCAACAGCACATTCACAAGTTTATAGAGATTGGCTTCGATCCGGCGGGCCTGATCGTGGTCGGCGTCGACCGTGATCGTCATACGCGAAACCTCGGGCTTCTCGGTGCGGCCCACGGTCAGGGAATCAATATTAAAGGCGCGGCGGCGAAACAACGATGCCACACGCGTCAGCACGCCAGGCTTGTTCTCCACGTAGACCACGTATGTGTTCAGCATATTTCTCTATTGTTGTCTCTATTCTCTATTCATCGTCCGCGGTCTCAACAATCTTACTGGGCCGCCGGATCATTTCGTGCAGGGACGCCCCTGCCGCGACCATGGGATAAACCGTATCCTCTTGCTCCACCCGGAAATTGATCAGCACGGGCCCGTCATGCTGCCGCGCCGCCCGCACCGACGGCACTACCTGCGAGCGCTCGGTGACCGTCATACTGCGAATGCCATAAGCTTCGCCGAGCTTGGCGAAATCCGGATTCAGCAGCGGTGTCGCCGCGTAGTTGCGCTCGTAGAAAAATTCCTGCCACTGCCGGACCATTCCAAGGAAACCGTTGTTGATGATGGCAATATTAACCTTCAGTTTCTCCTGGACAATGGTCGCAAGTTCGCACAGCGTCATCTGGAAGCCGCCATCGCCCACCACCACCCACACTTCGGCGTCCGGCCTCGCAACTTTTGCTCCGATTGCCGCGGGCAACGCGAAGCCCATCGTGCCCAAGCCTCCGGAAGTGATCAGGCTGCGCGCTTTTTCATGTTTGTAATATTGCGCCTCCCACATCTGATGCTGGCCGACGTCGGTGACTACAATTGTGTCGCCGTCGCGGGTTTCGCGCCAAAGATCGTTGATCACATGCGCGGCGTAAAGATGCCCGCTATCGGGCAGATTCTGAATGTCGCGCACGGCGGCATCGCCTTTCAGCTTATCGATCGAATCCAGCCACTCGCTGCGGTCAATGGTTTCAACTTTCGGCAACAACTCATGCAGAACTTCCCGCAGATCCCCGACCAGAGGGACATCCACTTTTACGTTCTTGTTAATCTCCGCGGGATCGATCTCAATGTGGATTTTCTTCGCATTGGAGGCGTACGTTTTCAGGTTGCCGGTTACGCGATCGTCGAAGCGCATGCCGAACGCCAGCAGCAGATCGGCTTCCTGAATCGTGTGATTCACCCACGCCTCGCCGTGCATGCCCATCATTCCAAGATTGAGCGGATGCGACGCCGGAAACGCCCCGAGGCCAAGAAGAGTGAGCGCCACGGGAATGCCAGTACGCTCCGCAAATTCGCGCACTTCATTCATCGCACCGGAAATGATGATCCCATGCCCTGCCAGGATCACCGGCCGCTTCGAGTTGTGAATTAATTCCAGCGCTTGCTCATATGCTTTCGGCTCCGGCGACAGGTCGGGACGATACCCCGGCAACTGCGGCTTGGCCGCTTCCCAATCGAATTCGCAGGTCGTCTGCTGCGCGTCTTTGGTGATATCAACCAGCACCGGCCCGGGTCTCCCGGAGCGCGCCACATAAAAAGCTTCCCGAATAGTTCGCGCCACTTCTTTGGCATGAGTCACCAGGTAATTGTGTTTGGTGATCGGAAGCGTAACGCCGGTGATATCGGTCTCCTGAAAGGCATCTGACCCGATCAACTTGCTGCCCACCTGTCCGGTGATACACACAATCGGCGAAGAATCGAGCATGGCCGTGGCAATCCCCGTAACCATGTTGGTGGCGCCCGGGCCTGACGTGGCGACGGCAACTCCCACCTGCCCGCTGGCGCGCGCATAGCCATCGGCCATGTGCGTCGCGCCCTGCTCATGGCGCACCAGAATGTGGTGAATCTTGCTGCCCTTCAGCGCGTCATACGCGGGCAGAATCGCCCCGCCAGGATAGCCGAACACGCTGATCACGCCTTCGCGCTCCAGGCATTCCCACAGGATGCTTGCCCCAGTCATCGTTTTTGGAACTGCGCTTTTGTTACTCATGGATATTTTGCCCTTCATCTGCGCAACTTGTTATGGTTCTAAAAAGCAAAACCCACCGGGCCAGTATTTCTGGCGGGGCGGGATTCGGGAGCTTTCAAGATTTCGTATTACTCAGCTCACTTGTTCCCTCCACACCGGAGAGGGTACGAAAACTCGTACCCCGCAGACGAGTACACGAATTCGGTGTAGATAGCGGTGATTCATAGCCGTTTCCAGGATGGAGAGATGGTATCGAAGGGATGAAATTGCCGCAAGAGGAAAGTCAGGACAAGCCGCAAAGCGGGAATGCAGCCCACAGCTTGAATGGGTGACGGTAGCAGAAATGTAATCCCTGTAAGGCGGAAGAAGGGCTGCCACGCGAGTTAAACCCTGAGGACTTGCTGCTCCACGTCCCGAGCGGCCTGCGTCACATTCTCAGGCCTACCCAGATCGCGCCAATAATACTGGTCCGCCCGAAACCCGGCGATCTTTTCTCCCTCAGCAACCAGCCGAAGATATGAACCGATAATCGAGAAAACTCCGGCCTCGGTAATTCTGGAGAACAAGCGAGGAGAAATCACATGCACGCCGGAAAATGCCAGCGCCTGCGTTTCCTTTGAAGGCCGCACAATCTCGGGCTCCTGATCGCGTCCCCCACGGCGTCCGCACAGTTGATTCTGTTCGTTGAAAAGCAGATACCGCGATGTTTCCCGCTGCTGCACCGCCAGCGTTGCCAGCGCCTGATTCTGCCGATGAAATTGCACCATGAGGTCAAGATCGATGGTGCTGAGAACGTCGACGTTATGCAGAATAAATGGCTGCTCCGAATCGCTGGAATTTTCCAGAAAGAACCACGCGGCTTTCTTAAGCCCACCGCCGGTATCGAGCAACACTTCTTCGCGCGAAATTTCGATCCGCAGGCCGAAATTGCCGTACTTCTTCAGATAGTCGACCACCATGTCGGCGAAGTGATGCACATTGACGATCACTTCCCGAACCCCAAACTGATGCAACCGGCGAAGCGTGATCTCCAACAGCGTGTAGCCGGCCACCTCCACCAGTGCTTTAGGGCGATCGTCGGTGAGCGGACGAAGCCGGGTTCCCAGTCCGGCCGCCAGAATCATCGCCTTCATAGCTTCGTCCTATGCAAGTCCGGCTCGCTCGGTTTTCGCGCGCTCCGGTGCGGCTGCGGCCTTCTCCTGGTCCATCCTTTCCAGTTCGCGATGCACCAGGATGACCTCGATACCATCCCGCCCCTGCAGTCGCTTCGCAACTTCCTCCGCCAAATAAACCGACCGATGCTGCCCGCCCGTGCACCCGAACGAGAGCATCAGATGCTTGAATCGGCGTTTCTGCCAAGCGCTTATATGTTCATCCACCGTCGACATGGCCAGGCTCAAACACCGGTGCACGCTCTCCTGCTGGTTGAGATATTCGATCACCGGCGCATCTTTGCCTGTCAGCGCCTTGAAGCGCTCTTCGCGGCCGGGATTTGGCAACCAGCGGCCATCGAACACGGGACCACCGCCATTCCCGCTGTCATCCTTGGGAAAGCCGCGATGGAAGGAAAAACTTACAATCCGCACTACCAGATTGTCCGCATCTGAAGCCAGTCCCTGCAATTTCTCCGAAGCCAGCATGCCGTGGAACGCGGCGGTCAGTGTGGGAAGCGAGATCGGCAGCGTGACGTTGTGCAGCAACCAGCGCAGATTTTTCAGCGCATAGGGCACACTCTGCAGAAAATGCACCTTGCGCTCGTAGAATCCGCGAAACCCATACGCCCCCAGCGCCTGCATGATGCGGATGTATACAAAAGCGTAGTAATGATGCAGGAAGGCGGCGCGCTTTAAATCAGTGAATCCGGCAAGCGTGTCGAGATAATGATCGAGTAACTGCTGGCGTAACTCGGGCGGCAGATCGGCCTTCGCGTCGTATAGAAGTGAGGCAACGTCATATTGCAGGGCTCCCTTTCGCCCGCCCTGATAATCGAGAAAAAACGGCCGCCCGTCGCGCAGCATGATGTTGCGGGACTGAAAATCGCGATAGAGAAAGTAATCGCGGCCCGCGCTCAACAGGAATTTCGTTAGATTCCTGAAATCGTCTTCCAAAGCTTGTTCGCTGAACGGAATTCCAGCCAGCCGCAGAAAATAATACTTGAAATAATTCAAATCCCAGGAGATAGATTGCCGGTCAAAGCTTCCACGCGGATAGCACACCTCGTAATTTAGGTCGCGCCCCGCCTCGACCTGAAACCTTGGCAATGTCGCGATCACTTTTTTATAGGCTTCGACCACCGAAGGTTCGATCTGGTCTCCAGCGCGATGCTGCGAAAGAAACTGAAACAGCGACGTGTCCCCCAAGTCCTCTTCGAGATAAGCACCTTGCTCCAGATTCTGGCCATAGATCTCCGGAACGGGCAGATCATGTTTGCGAAAGTGCCGCGAGAAATCGAGGAAGGCAACGTTCTCTTCACGCACGTCATACATGATGCCGACGGCACTAAATTTTTCGCTCGCCAGCCGGATGATTTTGCGCCCCGAGCCGCCTAATTGCCCTTGCAGCGGCTGCACCCGCTCGACCGGCGAATGGAAGTGTTCCTCAAAGAGATTCTTTAGAACGTCCATGAAGTCTGACCGTGCGATCTAAGGTTGACGTCACCACAAAGATAACATCAAAGCGCAGTGCCATGACCGGACCAAAAAGCTAAGCGTAAAACTTAAGCTTTGCTGGAGAGAACACATCCGAAGGCACAACAGAGGCAGTCCAGAAAACTGGTGGCGGCGAGTGGACTCGAACCACTGACCTACGGATTATGAGACCGTCGCTCTAACCACCTGAGCTACGCCGCCAAAATCGGGAACAATGTGAAAGCAACCGGGACGCCGATACACCATTCGCCGCGTGGCGCAACGTACCCGTAGCGCACATCCAGTTTCAATTCCGAGATTCCGAGTTTCAATTCTAAGAGCGGGTGCGAAATAGGTCAAACACCGTCGTTCGAGCCAGTTATACTCTGCGGCATGTCTCGCGATTCGGCTGCAGGCAGCGACCGCGCGTCAAGTATTGCCGATAAATAGCCCATGAAAGCAATCGCTGTGATCCCCGCCCGTCTGGCTTCCACGCGTCTCCCCCGCAAAATGCTGCGCGAGATTGCCGGTCGGCCGCTGATCGGAGTGGTCTACGAAGCAGTGCGTTCGTCGCCCTTGCTCGCCGAGGTTCTCGTCGCCACAGACTCGGAAGAGATCATGGAAGTCTGCCGCAGGCATGGTTGGAAAGCGCAAATGACTTCGCCAGCGCATCGCAGCGGTACCGAGCGAGTGCACGAGGTGTCCGGCAGCGAGTCGGCCGATGTCTACCTCAACGTCCAGGGGGACGAACCGCTCACGCGCTCCGAGCACATCGCCAGCCTGCTGCAAGTCATGGAAAACTCCGCCGCACAGGTTGGAACGCTCATGACTCCTGCGTCGGAGGCCGACATGCAGAATCCGAATGCCGTGAAGGTGGTGACGGATCTTAGCGGACGCGCGTTGTATTTTTCCCGCGCCACAATCCCTTTCGATCGCGACGGGACCCAGCCGCGTTATTTCAAGCACCTGGGGCTCTATGCCTATCGCAAGACAGCTCTGGACCGATTTATAAAACTGCCGGAGTCATCCCTCGAAAAGAGCGAACGCTTGGAGCAGTTGCGCTTTCTCGAAAATGGCATTCCGATTTTTGTAGGCGAAACTCCGCACGACAGTGTAGGAGTTGATACCGAAGACGATCTGCTGCGCGTGATTAAAATTCTGGGGAAGCGCTGAGCAGGCAGCCTTCACGCTTGGGGAGTCATGTTTTGCTTTCGTCCCCATTTTTTTGCGGCCGCCAGTCGCCGGGAGATGGCCGGATGGGAATGAAAAAACCATTCCACCCACTTCGACGGGGTTCGCTCGGCTAGATTCTGCTCTGCCAGTTTGTTCATCGAGGTGATGAATGGCCCAACGCTCGAAATGGACTCGAAGGCATACCGGTCGGCCTGCCGCTCATTGAAACGCGAATACGCATTGAGTGCGGGCATCAGCAGGAATGACAGCACCACGGATACCAGCGCCAGCAGCGGGAGGTTTGCGAAATCCGACAACTCCTCAAACATGTGATGGTCCACCGAGTAGTGGAGAACCCAGTTCGCCGCCCAGAAACCGAAAAGCGTAATCGCAGCCTGCACAAAAATGCTCTTCATAATGTGGCTGTGCACGTGGTGGCCCAGTTCGTGGGCCAGTACCGCTTCGATTTCTTCTGGTGTGTAGTTGTCGAGTAGCGTGTCGGCGAGGATAATTCGCCGAGTGGAACCCAGGCCAGTAAGAGCCGCATTGGCCTTCTTACTCTTTTCGGATAATTTCCAGCGGTAGACGCCGCGCACCCGGGTCCCGGCCCGCTCGCTCAACACCACCAGCCGTCGCCGCAGGTCTTCGTTATCGAGCGGCTCGAACTTATAAAAAATAGGAAGAAGAATGACCGGGGCCAGTTGAGCCAGCACAATGAACAACCCCATGAACAGCGCCCAGGCCAGCATCCACCAATGCTGTGGCCACTGCCGGATGGTCAGGTACAAAACTTCTACCACAATGCTGCCCAACACCAGAGCAACTAGAAAACCCTTCACCTCATCCCATGCCCAGGAACTAAATCTCTGCGTCGAAAGCTTGAATCTGTGCTCCAGCAAAAAGCCGTAGTAGTCCAGCCCTACGCCCAGGGTCTTGCCGATTACGAGCAACAACAGCAGGTAAATGAAAAGCGCCAGAGAATAAGACTGGAGTCCCAGGCGATAGGCCAAGTCGCGCAGCCAACCCGACCACCCCGTGGCCAGCAGAACGACCAGAAACAAGAACCCCACCGCGAAGTCGGCAACGCCCAGCCATCGCCGGATGCGATTGTAGCGGCGTGCCTCAGGCGAATCGGACTGAGCCGGATTGAGATCGTCTGCCATGTTTACAGTTATTGATGTCTGCCGATGAATCTTCGCCTTACCAATCGGCACTACCCGCCATTCTTCACGAAGCTCTCGCCGGTTGCCAATAGCTCACTGACCAACTCCGGCGAGGAAGCCTCAGTGTAAAGCCGCAGTAGCGGCTCCGTCCCGGAAGCGCGGAACAATACCCAAGCTTCGGCGCCATTCTTGTTGGTCGGAGCATCGAGAAAGAACTTCACTCCGTCGAGGTGCTCTTTTTTGAGCACCTGATAGCGACCTAGACTTTGAGTCTGCTCCGCCCGAGCTCGCTCAATCGCATTCTGCTTGATCTCATCCGGAATGTGCAGATCGAGCCGGCCATAGTAATGCGGCCCAAACTCGCGTTGCAGATCCCCCACCAACTGCCCCAGGGGTTTGCCTTCCTCGGCCATCACGTTCGCGAGCAGTAGGCAATTCAGCACGCCGTCACGTTCCGGCAAAAAGCGTGAATAGCCGATGCCGCCCGATTCTTCCCCTCCAATCAGGATTTCGCCCTCCATCATCAGATCAGCTATGTATTTAAAACCGATTGGCGTCTCGTGCAGCTTGCGTCCATATTTTGCGGCGATACGGTCGAGCATGCGCGTGGTATTGAATGCCCGCACCACGTCCCCCGGCCATTTCTTGCGTTCCAGCAACCAGCGCAGTAAAACGCAAAATATTTTGTGCGAGTCCACAAAGCTGCCGTCTTCGGCGACCGCACCGATCCTATCGGCGTCACCGTCGGTGGCCAGTCCCGCGTCGCACTTCTCGCGAACCACCGTCTGCTGCAGCATCGCCGTATGTGGTTCGATCGGTTCCGGATTGATGCCAGGAAACAGCGGGTTCAGTTCCTGACGAATGGCCACATACTGCACGCCGCGCTCGGCGAAAATTACGCTCAGCACGCCGCGTCCCGAACCATACATCGCATCGACAGCAAACTTGAACTTCGTTTTCGCGATCAACTCCATGTCGGCAAAACCGCAAACCGCCGCAATGTAGGCTTTCTTGAAATCAACTTCCTCAATAGCGGCCTTATTCCCTTTCGGCGTGGCACCGGCGGCCAGTTCTTCTTCGATCCTCTTCATAATGGCAGGCGTAGCCGAGCCACCGAATTTTCCCTTGAACTTCACTCCATTCCAGTTCCACGGATTGTGGCTCGATGTAACCATCACTCCGCCCGCCCCGCTTTGGTGTTTCACTGCATAAGAGACTGCAGGCGTAGGAACGTAATCATTGGCCAGCTTCACCGGAATTCCGGCAGCGGCAATCACTTCAGCCACAACCTGCGCCGCCCGAGGCGATGCGAAGCGCGCGTCGTATCCGACGAACACGCCTCGTTGCGCTTCTTCGTATTTCAGTACGTAGGAAGCGATTGCACCTGCAACCCGCCGCACGTTATCAAAGGTGAAATCATCGGCAATGATGCCGCGCCAGCCATCGGTTCCGAATTTAATCTCTTGCGGCATGGAGGGTGGCTGCAGACTGGCGATTGAGTCGATCTTACTAGAAGCCAATTCTGATCACTGGCCTCTTTCTCTTACACCAGCTTATGAAACTTCTTCTCGTCCAGATACTTCACAACCTTACCCACATCCTGAGCGTGCTGTCGCGTGGTGATCAGCAGGGCATCCGGCGTCTCGACCACGACCAAATCGGTGACCCCAAGCGCGGCCACGAATTTCCCGGGCGCGTGAATATAATTCCCTCGTGCGTTCAGCAGAAACACGGCGGAGGCCTCCACCAGATTGCCTTCCGGGGGCGTACGCTTCGCCGTATGGTGCTCATGCAGCGCGGTCCATGAGCCCAGGTCATTCCATCCAAAATCGGCCGGCAAGCAATAGATATTCCCCGCTTCTTCGCCCTTCGCCGAACGCGGTTCCAGTACCGCATAATCCACGCTTATGTTTTCACATTCCGGATAGAGTCGCTTGAAAGTAGCAGCAAATTTGCGCGTTCCGTAGGTCTCGGCGATTTTTTCCAGCAACGACGCCGTTTTGGGCAAGTGTTCGCTCAGGGCTTCGACAAGTGTCTGCGCGCTCCACAGAAATATTCCGCTGTTCCAGAAATAACTCCCAGCCGCCACGAACTCGGCGGCTCGTTCCGCATTCGGCTTTTCCGTGAAGCGGCGCACATGCAGCGCGTCGCCCTGAAACAGTCCTCCCGTTTCGATATAACCGTACCCCGTCTCGGCCCGATTGGGACGGACGCCGAGCACCACGATGTTCGCACCGGCTGCGGCCACTTCAATCCCACGCTCCAGCGTCTCGCGGAAGCGCTTCTCGTCCCCAATTACGTGATCGGACGGGAACATTCCGATGATCGCGTCCGGATGTCTCCGCATAAGAAGAAACGCCGCCAGGCCGATCGCAGGCGCGGTATTCCGTCCAACAGGTTCAGCCAGAATTTGTTCTTTCGGTAGCCTCGGAAGTTGCTGGACGATGGCGGGACGTAAATCTTCGTTGGTGATGATCCAAAATTTCTTCGCCGGGGCGAGCGGCAACAAGCGTGACACCGTCTGTTGGATCATGGTCTGCTTGCCGTCGAGCGCCAACAGTTGCTTGGCGCGCTTCTTGCGGCTTAGCGGCCAGAAGCGGGTGCCGCGTCCTCCAGCCAGAATCACGGGATAGAAATTTGAAGTTTTAGCCAAACTTTTGTTTGTCGATTATCGGATTTACCGGATTCAGATTGAAGATTTTCAGACGCCGGCGTCGCTTGATTCAAATCCAGTTGCCACACGGAGGAAATCTGAAATCTAAAATCGCAAATCTGAAATCGTTTTCCTACATTCTTGTTTCCGGCTCGGGTAGCGGTTTTCCGGGCACAAATGCCCGCAAGAACTCTAGTGCCCACTGCGGACGTACTTCGACTTGGCCAACACAAGCGGGAACTACCACAGCGTCGCCCTTTGAGAAGGTGACCGGAGGGGCGCCATCCGATTCGACCACTCCGCAGCCTTCAACCGCCACCAGAATCTGCGCCGAACTCTGCCCCGAATCGTTGGCTCTAGCAAGCTCCAACGGTTCTTTCGCCTCGAACATATCCACCACGAAGTATGGCGCTTCGACTAATGGGGCACGCCGGTTCTTGCCCCCACGAATCTGCTCCGGTGCCGGGCGCACAACTTTTCCCGATCTCACTTTTTCCTTTACCGCCGCTAAGCCATTTTTGAGATGCAACTCGCGCGGACGCCCGTAATCATACAGGCGATAGGTGGTATCCGACTGCTGCTGCGTTTCTACCACCACCGAACCCGGCCCCAGCGTGTGCACCGTTCCGCCGGCGACATAAATCATGTCCCCCGCGTAAACATTAATCCAATTGAGTACTTCCTCGGCGCACTTCTGGTGGATGGCTTCCTCCAGGTCTCGCGCCGTCACCCCGGGCTTAAGCCCCAACGCAATTTGGGCACCCGGCTTGGCGTGAGCAATGTACCAGCACTCGGTCTTGCCCCACGGCTGGCCGACACGCAGAGCCTGCGCATCGTCGGGATGAACCTGCACCGAAAGCTTCTCGTGAGGAAAAAGAAATTTTAGCAGTAGCGGAAATCGCTGCGGGTCGCGCGCAGCCTCGCCCACCAGGTCACGCTGATGTTCCTTGCTCAACTGCGCCAGGGTCCTTCCCGTGAGCGGCCCGTTAGCCACTTTGCAATCGTCCCCGCTTAGCCAGGCCTCGCCAATCTTCTCTTCGAACTTGTGATTGGGATAAATCGGCGACAAATCCTGCGTGCCCCACGGACGTGGATCAAATGCGGGAAGCATTAACAAGGGATAAAGATTTCCCATACATAACTCTGAGTCCATAAAAAAGACCGCCCCAAAAAAGGAACGGCCTTTGCCGAACCTGACGATCCCATAGCGGGGCCCTACAACGCCCCGAGGAACTTCCGCATGCGTTCCAACCCGCGATCTAATTCAGTTTGGGAGGTGGCATAGGAAACCCGAATGTGATCGCTAGTGCCAAAACCTTCGCCGGGAACGGTAGCCACGTGGGCCTCGCGCAACAGGCGTCCAGCAACATCTGACGCCGACTTCAGTCCACCTCGCCCCAGAAACGACGAAATATTCGGATAGGCATAGAACGCGCCCTCGGGCAAAGTACAAGCCACGCCCGGAATAGAACGCAGTCCCTTCACGACATGGTCGCGAAGCTGAATGTACTCACGCCGCATTTCTTCCACGCACTCTTGCGGCCCCTTCAGCGCGGCCACGGCGGCTTTCTGCACGATAGAAGTTGGATTCGACGTTGACTGGCTCTGCAGTTTCGCCATCGCGCTCACCACCGGCGCCGGCGCCAACGCGTACCCCAGCCGCCACCCGGTCATCGCGTACGTCTTCGAGAGCGATCCCAGCACTACCATCCGCTCCTTGTACTCGCGCCGTGATCCGACGGAAAACTTCTTGCCCGTGTAATTCAAATACACATAGCACTCGTCGGAAAGCACCCAAATGCCACGCTGGTGCGCCAGACGGATGACCTCGGTCATATCTTCCGCGCTCATCACTGCCCCCGAAGGGTTCGATGGCGAGTTCAGAATAATAACCTTGGTGCGCGGCGTGATCAGGCTCGCGACCATTTCCGCGGTCACACGGAATCCCTGCGCCTCGTCCGATTCCAGCAGAACGCACGTCCCGCCCGCATAACGCACAATGTCTTTGAACGATACCCAGTACGGCACCGGCAGAATCACCTCGTCGCCGTGATCCACCAGAACTTGAATAGCGTTGAACAGCGCATGCTTTCCGCCAGTGGAAGCAATCGCTTCCTCGCGCCGGTAATCGGAATCGAAATCTACTGCATGGCGATGGACGATGGCATCGCGCAACTCAGCGGTTCCAGCCACAGCCGTATACTTTGTGAAGTTGCCCTGAATTGCGGCAATGGCCGCATCTTTAATGTGCTGCGGCGTCGCAAAGTGCGGCTCTCCCGCGCCAAAATCCACTACGTCGATTCCCTGAGACCGCAGCTTGTCCGCCTCGGCCACTACCGCCATGGTGGCTGAGGGCTCGATGCGATTGATTCTTTCCGTGAGTCGAAGAGCTTCTGTCTTTTCTTGGGTAAAGCTGGCCGTGGTCATGCCTTCTTCTTCCTTTTTCTCGGGACTTCTATCAATCGCGGGTCTCGAAGTTTGTATGCGGGCTCCAGTTTCTCCCGCAGCTTTTGCTCTACCACGTCCGGCACGAGCCCCTTCACCGGACCACCCGCCTGCGCCACTTCCCGCACAAGCCGCGAACTCACGTACGAATATTTGTCGGCCGGCATCATGAATACAGTTTCCAGCGTGGGTTCGAGCTTGCGATTCATCAGCGCCATCTGCAGTTCATATTCATAGTCGCTGATGGCGCGAATCCCTCGCAACACGCATTTCGCGTCGATCGACTTGGCGAATTCCACCATCAGCCCGTCGAACGTATCCAGGCGAACATTCTTCAAGTCGGCCGTCAGTTCTCGCAGCATCTCCAAACGTTCGGCGACCGTGAACATCGGAGTCTTCTCCGAGTTCCGCAGGATTGCCACCACTAGTTCTTCAAAGATCTTGCTTCCCCGCTCGATTAGATCGAGGTGCCCATTGGTCGGCGGATCGAACGAGCCGGGATAAACAGCGATGCCCTTATTCAATCGTCCTCACAAGAAGGCCGCAGGTCGAGCACTTGCAGCAATGGAAGCAATAGGAGATTTTATGCGGGCGGGAGTAACAATGGCAATCGCCGAGTGCGAAAGCCGCGTAACAGCCGATGTGGAACACGGGCGCAGTACGACGAAGCACCACGCCCGAAGATGACGAAAATCTCAGCGCTTTGCCGCCACCGGCACCTTCACCGCCTCGGGCGGAACGCTGGGCATGGTCGTGACGCGATTGGCCGCTCCATTGGTCGGAGCGGGAACGGCCGCGGGTTGCGCTGGCCCGTGAGTCAGCCCCAGCGCCTTGCGCACTTCAACGTCGAGCTTTGCCATTACGTCTTTATTGTCTTTCAGGAACTGCCGAGCATTCTCGCGCCCCTGGCCAATGCGCTCGCCTTTGTAGCTGAACCACGATCCGGACTTTTCAAGCAGATTGTTGTTGACGGCGATGTCGAGCAGATCGCCTTCGCGCGAAATGCCTTCTCCGTAGAGAATGTCGAACTCCGCTTCGCGAAATGGCGCCGCAACTTTATTCTTCACCACCTTCACTTTGGTCCGCGACCCGGTCACCACGTCGCCTTCCTTGATGGCGGCAATGCGCCGAATGTCGACCCGCACCGAAGAATAAAACTTCAGCGCGCGCCCGCCGGTCGTGGTCTCCGGATTGCCAAACATCACGCCGATCTTCTCGCGAATCTGATTGATGAAAATCAGGCATGTCCTCGACTTCGAAACCGTCCCGGTCAGCTTGCGCAACGCCTGCGACATCAGCCGCGCCTGCAGCCCCATGTGGCTGTCGCCCATTTCGCCGTCGAGTTCAGCCTTGGGCACCAGCGCCGCCACCGAATCTACCACCAGCACGTCGATAGCATTCGAGCGCACCAGGGCTTCCGTAATCTCCAGCGCCTGCTCCCCATAGTCGGGCTGGGAGACGAGCAGATTGTCCACATCGACGCCCAACTTCTTCGCGTACCCCGGATCGAGCGCGTGCTCGGCATCCACGAATGCGGCCATGCCGCCCATCTTCTGCGCCTCGGCAATCACCTGCAGAGTGATGGTGGTTTTGCCCGAAGACTCCGGCCCGAACACCTCCACCACCCGACCACGCGGAAAGCCGCCCACGCCCAATGCCGCGTCAAAAGATATCGACCCGGTCGGAATCACCGAAATCGGCACGATCGCTTCCTTCGACCCCAGCCGCATGATCGAGCCCTTGCCGAATTGTTTTTCAATCTGTGAAACTGCCAGTTCAATCGCCTTGCCCCGTTCGTCCGCCATGGGAGTGGCTCCTTTAGAAATGCCTCATGAAATGAATCTGGCCGGATTATACATACAGATCGAA
>Ga0193751_1000748_pt1 | contig 23183 bp, 20 predicted proteins | sample L1c2metaG_FD_143050 | JGI IMG/M metagenome (GOLD analysis project Ga0193751, IMG submission 143050) | Soil microbial communities from a riparian zone of the East river system, Colorado, United States - L1c2 | ecosystem: Environmental > Terrestrial > Soil > Riparian zone | place: USA: East River... | reverse complement strand
GCCAGCGCGTTGATCTTTGCGGCAAACTAAAAAATCGAAGGTCCGATCACGGTAACAGTGCGCGGTGGCTGCGATTTGACCGTCGGTTTTAAGAAGAGCGGCGACAATTTCAGCGGGGTCACCTTAAGCGGTCCGGCTGAATTCGTGTTTGAAGGCACGATCGATCTTTAGGCCGCGTCCATAGTAATCGAGATGTTTCGCGGCACCTTCACTGCTCTGGTCACACCGTTCCGGGACGACCGCGTGGATTTCGCAGCCTTGGAAAAACTGCTCGACGGACAATTGGCCGGTGGGATCACCGGAGTGGTGGCGGTTGGCACCACCGGAGAGTCCCCGACGCTGACGCACGAAGAGCGGGAAAGCGTGATCAAGAAGTGCGTCGAAATGGGGAAGGGGCATTGCGTCGTCCTCGCTGGCACCGGCTCTTACTCGACGCGGGAAGCGATCGAGGCGACGAAACGGGCCGAGGTTCTGGGCGTCAACGCAGCGCTGGTGGTGGCTCCTTATTACAACAAGCCAAGCCAGGAGGGTTTGTTCCGCCATTTCAAAGCGATCGCGGAGGCCGTCTCAATCCCGATCGTGCTTTACAACATCCCAGGGCGCTGTGGCGTTGATATCAATGCCGATACCGTTGTCCGACTGGCCGAGTCCTCTCGCAATATTGTGTCGATCAAGGAAGCAGGCGGCAGCGTCGAGCGCGTGAGCGAATTGCGCGGACGATTGCCGGAGTCATTTACGGTGCTGAGCGGCGACGACTCGTTAACCCTGCCTTTCATGGCGGTGGGCGCTGCCGGAGTGGTGAGTGTCGCTTCCAATCTAATTCCCGCGGAAATCTGTGCCTTGGTCAAGGCTTTCGAATGTAAAGATGCCGCCGCGGCCGAGAAGCTGCATCGGCGCATGTTCCCGCTGCTGAAAGATCTCTTCATCGAACCGAACCCGGTGCCGGTAAAAAAGGCGCTGGAATGGCGCGGCCTGATGTCGAGCGCCTGCCGCCTGCCCTTATGCGAAATGACCGCGGCGAACGAAGCGCGTCTGCGCAAAACGCTCGATGCTTTCGATCAGTCGAAATGAATAAGCCAGTACGCGTGCTTTTGGTCGGATCGGGAGGCCGAATGGGCCGGGCCATTGTGGAAGTGGCAAAGGGCGAGGCCGCGGTGGAGATCGTAGCCCTTTGCGACATGGGCGATCCGATCGAGCCGGCCATTTCCAATTCCGACGTGGTGATCGATTTCAGCCACCCCGGCGCGATTGGAGACGTCTGCGCGGCGGCTTCCCGGCACAGACGGCCGCTGGTCATCGGAACGACCGGACATTCCCCGGAACAACGCGCCGAAATTGAGCGGTGCGCGGCATCTGTCGCGGTGGTGTTATCGTCCAATTTCAGCATCGGCGTGAACGCCTTGTTTTGGCTAACGAGGAAAGCCGGCGAGATGCTGGGCCCCGACTTTGACCTCGAGATCGTTGAGATGCATCACCGTTTGAAGAAGGACTCCCCGAGTGGGACGGCTCTTACGCTTTCCGAGATTTTACAGACGCAGCGCGAGCTCGCGCCCGTCCATGGAAGACACGGCCAGGTCGGAGAACGAAAGGCGAACGAGATCGGCATTCATTCCGTGCGGGGCGGTGACGTGGTGGGCGATCACACTGTCATTTTTGCGGGCGCGGGCGAACGGGTGGAACTGACTCACCGGGCCACGAGCCGGCAGACGTTCGCGGCGGGCGCGTTGCGAGCGGCGCGCTGGATCGTCGGACGCAGTCCGGGCCTTTATTCGATGGAAGATGTGCTCGGTTTATCGGCCCGAAAATGAGAGCAGGCATCGCGCTCGGCTCAAACTGGGCGATCGGCTGGAAAATTTGCGGACGGCGCGGAACGCGATTCTCAAGGTGGACGGGGCCGGAGACCCGGTGCTCTCCTCGGCTGTCTACGCGACCGAGGCGGTGGGATGCGAAGAGGACGCGGGTGAATTCCTGAATGCGGTGGTGGAAGTTGAATTTGAGGGCAACCCGCGCGACTTGCTTCGAAATTTGAAGACGATCGAGACCTCGATGGGGCGGCCGGCCGCGCATAAGCGCAACACCTCGCGCACGGTTGATATCGACCTTTTGTATGTGGACGCGATTGAAGTTCGCGATGAGGACCTGCGGGTGCCGCATCCGCGGATGGTGACCCGGCGCTTCGTGCTGGAGCCGCTCTCGGATATTCGCGCTGAGTTAGTTTTGCCAGGTCAGGAAAAACCTGTTAGTGAGTTGCTCGCTTTACTTCCCGAATCGGCTAGAGTGCTCCGCCTAACGAACGATTGGTAATCTCGATGAAGGACTTTCGCGAAATGAAACGCCGCGGTGAGAAGATCACCGCCTTAACGGCCTACGATTACCCAACGGCGCGCCTGCTGGATGAGAGTGGGATCGACATTATCCTGGTCGGCGATTCAGTCGGAATGGTCGTGCTCGGCTATCCCGATACGACAGAGGTGACTCTGGCCGACATCGTCCATCACACGCGCGCGACGGCGCGCGGCGTGCAGAGAGCGACCCTGGTGGCAGATATGCCGATCAAGACTTACGACACGCCCGAGCAAGCGGTGGCCACGGCTCGAGCCCTCGTAGCGGCAGGGGCGGAAGCAGTCAAGCTCGAGGGAGGGGCCAGTCACGCCCGAAGAATCGAAGCGATCGTCCAGGCGGGCATCCCGTTCATGGCTCATATCGGGATGCTCCCGCAGAGTGTGCGAGAAGAGGGCGGTTACCGGCTGAAAGGGCGAACGCAGGCTGAAATCGAGCAATTGCTGTTGGATGCGCATGCCGGTCGAGAAAGCGGGGCTTTCGCGGTCGTTTTGGAAATCGTGACGGCGGATGCGGCGAAACAAATTACGGAAGCGATCGGGATCCCGACCATCGGGATTGGGTCGGGAGATCATTGCGATGGACAGATCCTGGTGACGCACGATCTGATTGGTCTCTTCCCCTGGTTTACGCCGAAGTTCGTCTCCCCGGCCGCACGAGTGGCGGAAGAGATCCGGCGGGCCACGACCGCATTCATTGAACGAACGCGGAACGGCAGTGCGCTGTCTAAGCGCTGACGTTTGACAACTTTGCCACCAGGCCGGTGGTTGAATGACAGATGCGAATCCCGGAATTTGACGACTTTGATACAGAGGGGCTGCTGACGGCGAGCCGGCAGCGCAACTGGCTTTGGTTCGGGCTCATCGTTTCCCTGGCGTTGCATATCGCCCTGTGCACCTACTTTTATCGGACCCGGTTCCAATCGGTTGACTCTGCGATGCTGCCGGCTCCGGCGCAGCCCACGTTCAAGGTGAGGAACGTCGACCTGTCTCCGCAGTTGGATAAGAACAGCATCGATCAGAGCAGCGCAGCGGCCAAGCCGGAGCCGGACAAGGCCGACAATCAACTGCCCGAAGAAAAGAAGTCGTTCGACAAACTCTTGCAGGATGTGCAGGCGAGCGCAGCCATGCCCGATGACATGCGGGATGCGTTGCCCGATCAGCCGAAAGTAGACCCGAGTGCGAACTCGATCATGACGGAGATAGAGCGGACGACGGCCCAGGTTCTGACCAATGGACCGAACGGGACGCACGAACAAACGTTGCTGAACGACAGCGCCGTTTCGGGACGACCGCAGCCAGCCATGAGCGGAACCGAACTGGCAACGAGCACAACGATCAAGCGGCCAAACACGTTTACGAGTAAAATGCCGGGGGACAGCGCCGGCTCGAACAAGGGGCGTAATCCGGGGTTCAGCGATCTGGATCAGCTTTTGAAGCAACAGGGACCGCTCGGCTCGGGGACAAAACTGCGTCTGCCCGACGATCAGTTGTTCACGTATAACAGCGCCGACCTGCAATCGAGCGCGATCAACCAGTTGCAAAAGCTTGGAACGCTGATCAAACGGAATCCGAAATCCACCTTCACGGTGGAAGGGTATACGGACTCGTTTGGGCCGCCCGAGTATAATTTGGATTTAAGCCAGCAGCGGGCGGAAGGTGTGAAGCGCTATCTGGTGGAAGCGATGGGTATCAATCCGGCGCAAGTAGAGACGAAGGGGTACGGCCAATCGAAGTTTATCGTGCCGCCGCGGCCGATGCCTCCGAACGCGGCGCAGGGGGAGCTGGATGCGGAGATCGCGCGGCAGCAGCCGAATCGGCGCGTCGTGATCGTGGTGCACACGAGCGAAGGCTAGGCAGGAGCGGTTCACCGAACCGCCTGCGCGATTGAGGTCAATCGCGCCTACCAGTTTTTAATCCACTGGTTTTGGTCAGCCGGCGGGTTAGCGTTGGCCGTGCTCCACAGATCGAAAGTGGGATTATAGCCGGCCGTCGTTGCCGCTGCGCTCGGATTGGCGTCCGGATTTTTTGACGTTGAGTAACCGTAGCTATTTCCGAATGGATCTCGCAGATACATAACAGTATTTGATCCGGAGGGAGCAGAGGTCATATCCGCCCGTCCAAGCGTTGCCGGCTTGAATGACATATAGCTTTTCTGACCCGCTGTGGTGGTGCCGGTAGCGGACTGATCTCCTGTCAGTGCTTCGTAAAGATACAAACTCGCCTTCCAGTATTGTTTAGAATCAGGATTGGTCGCCACAAGGCTATTCGTGTCGGTTGAATTCGGATAAATCCCGTTATCCGCCTTGTAACTTTCGAGCGCGGCGGACATGGCGGCGATCTCGGCTTCGGCGCGAGAGCGGGCGCCCTTTTTTTGCACGTAGCCGACGGTGCCGAGGACAAGGGCGGCGAGCACGATGATGATCGCGATCACGACCAGCAGCTCAATAATGGTGAATCCAGCCGGGGCGGCGGTTCCGCGGCTCGTCCTCTTCATGTCGCGTGCAAGATTACTGATAGGCCTTGGCGCAACGTTATGTCTGGTTCTGCAATCCGCTGATGATGCTAATGAGCGGCATAAACAAGGCGATGACGATCGTGCCCACCACGAGGGCGAGAAAAACAATCATGATCGGCTCGAGCATGGAGGTGAGAGCCGCCACCGAATTGTCCACTTCGTCGTCGTAGACGTCGGCTACCTTCAGCAGCATCTCGGGCAACTGGCCCGTTTCTTCGCCCACATCGATCATGCTGATCACCATGGGCGGGAAAGCGCCGCTGGCCTCCAGTGGTTGCACGATCGATTCGCCTTCCTTGACGCTGTCGTGCACCTGGGAAATGGCACCGGCGATGACCAGGTTGCCGGCTGTTTCCCGTGTGATGTTCAAGGCCTGGAGGATGGGAACACCACTGGTGACAAGGGTGCCGAGGGTACGCGAAAAGCGGGAGATGGCGGTCTTGCGAAGGAGGTCGCCGAAGAGCGGGACGCGCAGCCTGAAGGAGTCGAGGGCGGCCCGGCCCCTTTTCGAGCTGTTGGTAAATCTGTATCCGGCGATAAGGGCGATGAGCAGCCCAAGCAAAACCAGCCAGTGATCCTGCACCGTCCGGCTGACGCCGATAACAAAGAGCGTGATCCCGGGGAGCGGTTTATCGCCGAGCATATCGTGAAAGATCGCTTCGAACTTCGGAACGATGAAGAGGAGGAGAAAGACCATGATGCCGAGGGCCATGATCATGACAATGATCGGGTAGACCATGGCGGCCTTGACCTTGTTTCTGATTTTGGTGGCTTTTTCCTGGAACTCGGCCAGCCGATTGAGCACGACCTCGAGCACACCGCCGAGTTCGCCCGCTTTGACCATGTTGACGTAGAGATCGTTGAAAATGCCGGGATGCTGCGCGAGCGCTTCGGAGAATGTGCCGCCGCCTTGCACGCCGTCCGACAGTTTATTGATGGTATTGCGCATAACGGTATCGCGCTCCTGCTTGGCTAGAACGGTCAGACTGCGGAGAAGGGGCAACCCGGAGTCGATGAGGGTGGCAAGCTGCCGGGTGAAAATCATGAGCAGCTTGGGCTTGACCGTTTTACGCTGGAAAAGAGTGATGTTGGTTTTGCCGCGCACTTTCGGGGCGCGCACGGCCTTGGCCGCAGCGGGCGCCGCGCTCCTGGCAGCCGCGCCTCCTTTGCCCTCTTCGAAGACGCTGGTCGGGAAATAGCCCGCCTGGCGGAGCTGGCCGATGACCTCGTTAGGCGAACCGGCTTCCATGAGGCCGGTGGATTCCTGTCCCCGGGCGTCGAGAGCTATGTAGTTAAAACGGGGCATAATTCAGATGCCAGAGATTACTCTGAACGGGCCAAAAGTGTCGAGCTTACCTTACGTGTACTTTAATACTTCCTCGATAGTGGTGTCGCCGGCAAAGATGCTGCGAATTCCGTCCTGGCGGAGGGTGACCATGCCGAGTTCGACGGCCTTTTGTTTGAGCTCGACGGTCGGGGCGCGCTCATTGATGAGCTCGCGCACGGGATCGGTGATCTGCATCAATTCGTAGATGCCTTTCCGTCCTTTGTAGCCGGTTTGATTGCAGGCGTCGCAACCCTTGCCGTAGTAAAACTTCTTTTGGCCGATATCGCGGCGGGAAATTTCGAGTTGCGCAAGAAGGGCGTCATTGGGCTGGTAGGTCGTCTTGCAACCCTGACAAATGCTGCGCAAGAGGCGCTGACCGAGAACGGCTTCGAGCGTGGAGGAAATAAGAAACGGTTCGACCCCCATGTCGATCAGGCGGGTGACCGCGCCCGGAGCGTCGTTTGTATGCAGGGTGGTGAAAACAAGATGGCCGGTGAGCGAGGCCTGAATGGCAATCTGGGCCGTTTCCAGATCCCGCGTTTCCCCCACCATGATGCGGTCGGGGTCCTGCCGCAGAAAGGCGCGCAGAACGCGCGCAAAATTGAGGCCGATCGCTTCATTGACCGGCACCTGCACCACGCCTTCGAGATCATATTCAACGGGTTCCTCGGCGGTCAGAAGTTTCGAGTCGATGGTATTGATTTTGCGCAGACAAGAATAGAGCGTGGTCGTTTTGCCCGAGCCGGTCGGTCCCGTCACGATAAAGATTCCATTCGGGCGCTGAATGACCTGAAGGATGTAGGCATGGATGTAATCGGGCATGCCGAGCATTTCGAGATCAAGGTTAACGGTCGAGCGATCGAGCACGCGCAGGACAACGCTTTCGCCGAACTGAGTCGGCAGGGTCGAGACACGCAGGTCGACGCTGCGTCCGGCGATGTTTTTCTGAATGCGTCCATCCTGGGGGAGGCGGCGCTCGGCAATGTTCATGTTGGCCATGACCTTGACGCGTGAAATCACAGGCAGGGCGAGATGCCGTGGAGGCGGAGCCATCTCGTAAAGCGCGCCATCGACCCGGTAGCGGATTTTGAATTCATTCTCGAATGGTTCGAAATGAATGTCGCTCGCGCGATCCTGAATCGCCTGGTACATGATCAAATCCACGAAGCGAATGATGGGAGTGGCATTCGCTTCCGCTTCGACGGCGGCGGCGCTTTCATCGCCGTGCAACTGCAGAAGTTCGCCGGCTTCCCCGAGCTGCTTGAGGATATCCTCCATGCTCGCGGTGTCGCTGCCGTAATGATGTTTGATCCGCTCCTCGATTTGCTCGGTGGGCGCGACGACCACGTCGATGTCTTTGCCAAGGGCAAAGCGCAAATCTTCGGCGGCGCGTGGATCGAGCGGATCGGCGAGGGCGAGGCCAATGGGCAGAGCGCGGTGCAGACGGGCCAGTCCACTGGGGATCAGTTTCAGAATTGCGGCCGGAATTTCTCTCTGGGTGAGATCGATGTACTCGGTGCCGAGCGCGTCGGCGATTGTCTGGTAGAAACTGTGTTCGTCGACGAAGCCGCTGTCGACCATTGCCTGAGCGATGGTCTTCCCGTTCAAGCTAGCTTCGTTCAGGACGTCGTCGGCTTGCGACGGCTGCAGCACATGCTGCTCGATAAAAAGTTCGGCGACCTGTTTGTCGTTCATTTTTAGCTCGCGTCGGTGATGGTGATGGAGATGACTTCTTCGGCCGAGGTCATGCCAGACAGGACTTTGCGGATGCCGTCCTCGCGCAAGGTGCGCATGCCAAGCTCGCGGGCGCGCTGGCGGAGGTGGAGGGTCGAATCGCGTTTATTGATCATGTGACGGACTTCATCATCGATGATGAAGATCTCGAAAATGCCCATGCGCCCGCGGTAACCGGTTTGGCGGCACTGGTCGCACCCGACTGGTTTCATGACCTGGGCCTCGGCCAGCTGTCCCGGCTCAATGCGGAGGGCGCGCATTTCCGTTTCGCTCAGGTCGGAGGGCGTCTTGCAATGGGAGCAAAGTCGCCTAACGAGTCGCTGAGCCATGATGGCGCGGATGGAGGAAGCAACGAGAAAGGGCTGGACGCCGATATCAACCAGGCGTGCCACGGCGGAGGGCGCGTCGTTCGTGTGCAGGGTGCTGAAAACAAGGTGACCTGTGAGGCTGGCATTGGTCGCGATGCTGGCTGTCTCGAGATCGCGAATCTCACCAATCATAATGATATTCGGTGCCTGACGCAGAATGGAACGCAGCGCCGCCGGGAACGTCATCCCGATATCGGTGTTGACCTGCACCTGATTGATTCCGTTCATCTGATATTCGACCGGTTCTTCCACTGTGATAATCTTGCGGTCCGGCTTGTTGATGTAATTCAGGCAGGCGTAGAGCGTGCTGGTTTTTCCGGATCCGGTCGGGCCGGTCACGAGCAGAATGCCGTCGGGCAGCTTGATCAAACGCTCGAACGTTTCCTGGTCGTCGCTCAGGAAACCGAGTTCTGGCAGGCCGAGCATGAGGCTCGATTTATCGAGGACGCGCATGACCACGCTCTCACCATGGTTTGTCGGGATGGTGGAAACGCGGAGATCGACCGGTTTCTTTTTGATCTTCACCTGAATGCGGCCGTCCTGCGGGAGACGCTTTTCCGCGATACTCATGGAGCCGGTCATGATCTTGATGCGGCTAACGATGGCCGACTGCAGCCGTTTGGGAGGCGCCTGCATTTCCTGCAAGACGCCGTCAATCCGAAAGCGGACCCGAAATTTTTTGTCGAGCGGCTCGAGATGAATGTCGCTCGCTCCGGAGCGATGCGCTTCGATCAGGAGCATCGACACCATGCGGATGATGGGCGCATCTGTCTCGTCGCCCTCCGCCCCCTCAGTGCCCTCAGCCAGTTCGAAACCGAGATCGACTTCCTCCCCGATTTTTTCCTGCAGGATGTCGGCGGCTTCGTCGGCCGTGCCGTAATATTTGATCAGGCCCTCGCGAATTTTGTCCGGGCTGGAGCAAACCAATTCGATCTCGCGTTGGAGAAGAAAGCTCAGACTATCGATGGTGTCGATGTCGAGCGGATCGCTCACCGCCACGATCAATCCGGTTTCGCCAAAGCCGACCGGAATGACTTTGAACCGACGGGCATCCTCCGCCCGGATCTGTTTGATGACCTCTGGTGAGATGACCATGGATGACAGATCGATCCAGTCCATGTGGGCCTGAGCAGCAAGAGTGCGCGACACGTCTGACTCGGCGATGAGGCCATCCTTGATCAGGATATCGACGATATTGTTCGCTCCGTTGAGCCGGGCGCGGGCACCATCGACTTGTGTGCGCGTCACTAATCCAACGTCTTGCAAGACGCGGAGGACGTAATCTTCGTTGTGTTGCACGTGGAGTGGAGCGCGTTCCGACTTGGCGGGATGAATAGCGTACGAATCCTATGGAGCGGTGTCAATGGATGGACGCATGGAGCTGAAGAAATTGGAGGAGGGGCGCCGACCTGTCATTCCGACCGAAGTAGAGGACTCTCGGACAGTTCGCCTTGTCGAGACGGCGATGGGCAGAAGCAGTGAGAGATGTCTCGACTTCGCTCGACATGACAAAGCTAAAGATGCGAGACGCAGCGCTCGTGAGCCGAGGCAATTATTCCACGGTTACGCTCTTGGCCAGGTTCCGCGGTTTATCCACGTCGCGTCCAAGCTCGACCGCCAAATGGTAGGCGAAGAGCTGGAGGGGGATGACGGAAAGAATCGGGGTGACGCCGTCGTGCGCGACGGGGATCTCAATGACGTCGTTGGCAAGCCCCTTGAGGTGCTTCGCACCTTTGCCGGAGGTGACTGCGATGATGGGTCCCTTGCGCGCTTTCACTTGCTCCATGTTGTTGACGTTCTTGGAGAAGACGGCGTCATCGGGAGCAATGAAGACCGAAGGTAAATCGGGCCGGACCAAGGCGATGATCCCATGTTTCAACTCGGCACTGGGATGGCCTTCCGCGAAAAGATAAGTGATTTCCTTGAGCTTGAGCGCCGCCTCGAGCGCGATGGGAAAATTGAACTGACGTCCAAAGAAAAGCATTCCGTTGGATTCAACATATTTGCGAGCGATCGTTTTGATGTGATCGTCCAACTTCAACACCTCTTCGATTTGGGCCGGTAAGGCTTCCAGTGCGTCGATCATGCGGCTTCCCTCCGCCGTGGAGAGGTGACGCATGCGGCCGAGAAGGAGGCCGACCAATGAGAGGATGACCAGTTGGGAAGTGAAGGATTTGGTCGCCGCGACCCCAATTTCGGGGCCGGCGTGCATGTAGACTCCGCCATCGCTCTCCCGCGCGATCGTGCTGGCGACATTATTGCAGATCCCGAGGGTGCGATACCCTTTGCGGCGGCTTTCGCGCAAGGCGCCGAGAGTATCGGCCGTCTCCCCACTTTGACTGATGGCGAAGACGAGTGTGTCCGCTGTCATGGGCGTGTTGCGGTGCCGAAACTCGCTGGCGAACTCCACTTCGGTCGGAATGCTGGCCAGATATTCGATCAGATATTCGCCGACCATGGCCGCGTGCAGAGCGGTTCCGCAACCAGTCAGGACAATGCGTCCGACTTCGCGCAACTGCGCCGGCGTCATGTTTAAACCGCCCAATTTTGCCGTGCATTCCTCCGCGCTAAGGCGGCCGCGCATGGCGTCGCGCACGGAGTCCGCCTGCTCAAAGATTTCCTTGAGCATGTAATGCGGATAATCGCCTTTCTTGATGTCCTCCGCGCTGAATTCAACCTTGCTGACCTGATGGTCGACTCCTTCACCAGCGAGCGAGCTGATCTCAAATTTGTCGCGCTCGAGCGCGACGACGTCGAAATCATTCAGATAAATCGCGTCCCTCGTGTAAGCGACAATCGCGCTAACGTCACTGGCGAGGAAGTTTTCCTCTTTCCCGACGCCGAGGACAAGCGGACTGCCGCGGCGAGCACCCACGATGAACTGTGGAATGTCGGCATGGACGAGGGCGATGCCGTAGGTGCCAATCACCTGCTTGAGCGCCGCGCGGGTGGCATTGACGAGCCGCGCCTTGGAGTCGGCGCCGTCGAGCTGGCGGTAAATGTTGCCGATAAGGTGGGCCAGAACTTCCGTATCGGTTTCGGTCGTGAAATTGCTGTCGCCGTCCTGGATTAATTGTTCCTTCAGCGCGTGATAATTTTCAATCACGCCATTATGGACGAGGGCGATCTTGCCGCTGGCATCGAAGTGCGGATGAGCATTTTCGTCGGTGACTTTGCCGTGCGTGGCCCAGCGAGTGTGGCTGATCCCATAGGAGCCCGAGAGCGGCTGCTCCGACATGAGTTTGGCGAGGTTTCCGATGCGCCCTGCGCACTTGTGTGTTTGCATCTTGTCGCCATCGATGATGGCAACGCCGGCGGAATCGTAGCCGCGATACTCCAGGCGCCGCAGCCCATCGAGAAGAATGGGTGCCGCTTCAGATGGGCCGACGTAACCAACAATTCCGCACATATTTAAAGAGGCCGGAGCTTAATGCTTGCCCAAAGGTCTAGCAACTGAGGCGGATGAGCGAGTAGTGGATGCTGGTCTGATAAATTTCCTCTCCCGAAGGGGGAGGACCGAGGTGAGGACAGGACCCAGGTACTGATGCGCTCGGTACAATCGAACCAACGATCGGCCTCATCTCTCATCGGGAGAAGAAAGGGGGGCAGCTGACACTTGTGCCATCACCTGGCGCGGGAGGAAAAGGTCGTCACGCACCTGGAAAAAGGGTTAGCCGAAAGTGGCGGCCATGGTTATTGAAGACCTGGCAGCGAAAATGGAGAGGAGGCGCGAATCAAAGATAGTCTGATTATGTCCGACAAGAATGTTCCGGCGCTTCCACCGGGCACAACGCAACGTACTCTCGCGGTCATCATGGGTGGTGGGGCCGGGACGCGTTTATTTCCGCTCACGAAAGATCGAGCCAAGCCGGCCGTGCCTCTCGGCGGGAAATATCGGCTGGTCGATATTCCGATCAGCAACTGTCTGAACTCGGGCCTGCGTTCGATCTACATTCTGACGCAATTCAACAGCATGTCGCTGCATCGCCATATCCAGGCGAGCTATAAGTTCGATCATTTTTCGCGCAGTTTTGTTGATATCCTCGCCGCCCAGCAGACGCCCGAGGGTTCGCAATGGTACCAGGGAACGGCCGACGCTGTCCGGCAGAACATGCGCTACTTCCTGGAGCGGCCCTACGATTACTATCTCATTTTAAGTGGAGATCAGCTTTACCGGATGGATTTACGCACGCTGCTCCATCAGCACATCCGCTCCGGCGCCGATATCACCCTTGCGACGAAGCCGGTCGGGCGCAGCCAGGTTGCCGATTTTGGGATCATGCAGAGCGGAGTCGATCGGCGCATCACACGCTTTGTCGAGAAGCCAAAGGATGAAAGCCTTTTGGAGGAGCTGCGCATGGGCAAGGAGCTTTTGAGTTCGTCCGGGGCGGGTGAGGAAGAGGAATTGTACCAGGCGTCGATGGGCATCTATGTCTTTAACCGGCAGGTACTGGTGGAATGCCTGGCCAACGATCTGGTTGATTTTGGCAAGCACATCATCCCGCAGTCCATCAAAGATCGCCACGTGAGCGCCTACATTTTCCAAGGATATTGGGAGGATATCGGGACGATCCGCGCATTTTTCGAAGCCAATCTCGATCTGACCGACATCGTTCCGGAGTACAGTTTCTTTGAGGCCGACTCGCCGATTTACACGCACCCGCGCTTTCTCCCCGGGAGCAAGATCAATGGAGCGACCATGCGTCAGGCCATCATCTCGGATGGCTGCATCATTTCGGACGCACATCTGGAACGATGTGTCATCGGAGTCCGCAGTATCATTCAAAGTGGAGCGACAATTCGGAACAGCATTGTCATGGGAGCCGATCATTTTGATCAGCTATCTCCCCCCGATCCTGCCCGACCGCCGATCGGGATTGGAAAAAACTGCGTGATCGATCGCGCCATCATCGACAAGAATGCGCGCATCGCTGACGGAGTGGTGATCACCCCGGAAGGCAAGCCGCGGGACTTCGATGGCGACGGTTATTTCATTCGTGACGGTATTGTCGTTGTCCCGAAGGACGCAGTCATCCCGCACGGTTTCTGGATCTAGAGAAGCGGCCTAACGACGGTCGGTGATGCCGCCCATTTGTCCCTGGGTTTCCCATTTCTCCTGCTTATTCCAGGGCATCTGGCCCTCATGTTTGGAATCGGGGTCGTCGACCAGGGCGGGTTTTTCACTCGCGCAGGAAGCGAAGAGAGCCGCGGCTGCGAGAAGCAGAAAGCTGAAAACGAATCGACGAAGATTAAGAAGATCCCCCATAAACAACAACATCACCCGGTTGAACCTGAACACCACGTTCCAGGCTACTGGTAATAATGTCGCCGATGGCGGTGGAAGGTTCAACCGACGAAACCCGGATTTTGCCGATGAGAGTGCCACCTCTGAGGACGAGCATCTCAGCATTTGGCTCGACCCCTTGCCGGCCGCCGAGGTTGAGAACGACAAAGTTATAGGCTTGGTTGACTGCCAGAATGGTTCCGCGGACACCAGCCCGGCCGGAGGCTGTCTGGCGACGTTTCTTATCCTGTTCCAGCGAATTCTGGTGTTCCTGGGTGTTGTGAATTTTGTCCGAGAGAAATGCATTCTCACGTTCCGCGTTCTCCAGTTGCTTGCGCGCTTCGTCGAGCTGGGCCTGCATCTCGGTGGGCGATGCGGCCCCGGGATTGTCGGCCGGCTTGGCTCCCCCCGCTTCTTCGATGCGCCGCTGCAAAGAGGCAACCTCGGCCTGGTTCGCCTGTAACTTGGTCTGCAAATCGGCTTTCTCGGTTTGCAGCTGCGCCAGATCCGCCTGCACCTTGGCGGCAACCGTTTCCGCCTCCGCCACTTTGGTTTGGGAGAGAGCAGCAGTCGCTTCGCGCGTTTTAAGGTCTTTTTGTTCGGCCAGCCGGCGCCTCTCTGCGTCCTCGCGCGACGCGTCCGCATTCGTCACCATCGTGCGAAGCGATTTTACTTTTTGGCCATTGAGCACGCCGAAAACGGCGGCAACGAGCAAGAGAAAAACCGACAAACCGATGATGTTTTTGGGCGTCGCCATTCCTGATCCGGCCGTAGGGAGCTGCATGCGGGTGCGTTGTACACGTTGGAGGACCAGAAATGCAATCCGATTTGCTGAGTTTTTACGATTATCAGACAACTTTTGCGCTGGAATACCCATTGCGCGCCAGCGCGTTCCGACATATAGAACCGGCCATGGGACAGCAACATCGAGTCAGGGTGAAACGAAAGCGGCGTCTTGCGTACCTCGAACGGAAAAAGGTGTCCCGCCGAAGCGCGCGGCGTGAGACCCCAAAAACCAAAGCGAAAAAGCAGGCCGCGAGCGCTTCTCAGTCCCAGGCGTAAGAAGCGGAGGCGGAAGGGCGACACGCCATGTCGCAGCGTCGAAGTTACCTGATTGTCGACGGCCACAGCGTCATTTTTGCCTGGCCGGATTTGCGGCAGTTGCATGACCGCCGCACGTCTCTGGCGCGTGACGAATTAGCGCGGCGCCTTCGCGATTATCAGGATTGGACCGGCGTTCATGTTGTCGTTGTGTTCGACGGCAAGGGGGCGCAAGTCAGCGCACAGGCCGATCCGCACGATATTCAGATCTTCTATTCGCGGACTGGGCAGACGGCCGATTCGATCGTGGAACGGCTGGCGAGCAAATATGCGGGGCGTTTTCGCATTCTTGTGGCTACATCGGACAACCTGGAACAGGAAACGGCGGCGGCCTGTGGAGCCGAATGTATTTCGCCGGAAGCGCTGCGCGAAATGCTGAATGAAGCGCGAACTCGATCGCGCTTGTGACAAGCAAAATTGAGGGAACTCAGGCCGCGCCTAACAACGCCGGCTCATGCAGAGTCAGGGCCTGGCGGCGTGCCCGCTGCTGGCAGGTGGCGAGGACGCGGGAGAGGACGGAGTAGAGCTGTTCGATCGGCAGATTCTTGCTGACGTAACCATTGGCACCGGCGCGCAGGGCCGCGTGCATTTGTTCTTCGTCGTAGCCCATGCCGGTGAAGACGATGATAGGGAGAGCAGGGGTGATCTCGCGGATGAAGGAGATGAGGGACATGCCATCGATTTTAGGCATCCTGAGATCGACAATGACCACTTCGCAATCGTGATGGGCCAGCCAGGTGGCAGTTTGAAAGCCTTCCGTGAGCGACTCGCAGGTGTGCCCTTTCTGGCGGAGGTAAGTGACGAGGAACCGATTGAGGGCGGGGTCATCGTCGATGATGAGGAACTGCGAAGAATCGCGATTGAGCAGCTTCATGAGCGTCTATAAATACTATATTCTTCATAGCAGCTCCCTTGCCAACCGCCTTTCGGAACCGGACGAGCCCCAATCCGGGCGCCCAGACGCACTCGTGAACGTCGGCCCCCGACCTCTGCCTGCAGGTTGCCCCCCGTTTAGCGCTAAAGCCCGAGCTTCTCTTCAATCACTTTCACCCGCGCGAATAATTTCCCCAGCAGCCGGACCCGCGCGACCTGGTCCTTTGCCTTCGCCAGCGGTACCGCCGGTGAGAGCAGCCAGGGTCCGGCGCCGATGCTCTTGGATACGCCCGACTGCGCGCCGATGATCGCTCGATCGCTCACTTCCACATGCCCGACGAAGCCCGCCTGCCCGGCAATGAGAACATATTTTCCGATGCGGACGCTGCCGGCCAATCCTGCCTGCGCCGCAATGGCGGTGTGCTCGCCGATGACGACGTTGTGTGCGATCTGCACGAGATTGTCGATCTTCACGCCGCGTTGAATCCAGGTGCGGCCAAAACGGGCGCGATCAATCGTGGTGTTTGCGCCGATTTCCACGTCGTCGTCAATTTGCACAATCCCGGTCTGCGGAACCTTTGTGAAGCGGCCCTCGATCATTTCAAATCCGAAACCGTCGGCGCCGATCACCGTGCCACTGTGGATGATGACGCGCGTGCCGATGATGCAGCGCTCGCGAATGACCGTATTCGGGTAAAGCAGGGTTTGCGCTCCGACGATGCACTCCGGGCCAATATAACATCCGGCGCCGATGACGGTGTCGTCGCCAATCGTAGCGCCCGCTTCGATCACAACGTGCGGCTGCACCGATACTCCGTGGCCTAGTCTGGCCGTGGAATGGATGACGGCAGTGGGATGAACGCCGGGAACAAATTTAATCGGCTCGGGGGCGAGTTTGGCCACGATCTGGGCGAAGGCTTCCGCCGGATTGGCTACGCGGATTTGCGCGGGCGCAATGGTTTCCACGAAATCCACCGGAACAAAAATCGCGGAGGCCTCCGTTTTGCGCAGGAGAAGCGCGTAACGAGGGTCGGCAAAAAAACTGATCTCGCCCGGGGCGGCGTCCAGCAGAGAGGCGGCCCCATTGATGACGAGCGCTGGATCCCCAGTTAACTGCCCGCCACACATGGTGGCGAGTTCCTGTAGGGTATAGGGCACAGCCTGGGCGAGTGGGTTGACGCGTTCGTCTGCCTAAGCCTTTAGGCTCGCCCGCACCTCGTCCAGCTTACCGGCCGATCCGAGCTTTCCATTCTTGTGGGCGATAAAGTTGGCGTATTCCTCCATGAAGATTTTCCCGGGCGGCCGGAAATCAAATTGCTCGGGGTGATCGCGAAAAAATTCGCGATGCACCCGGGTCCAAACGAGGCGTCCGTCCGTGTCGATGTTGATCTTGGTCACGCCGAGGCGGGCCGCCGGCAAATATTCCTCCTCGTTCACACCGCGAGCGGAAGGATCGAGTTTGCCTCCGGCGGCATTGATGCGTTCGACCTCGGACTGAGGCACGCTGGAGGAGCCGTGCATGACGATCGGGGTCGGGGGCAATCCCGCCTTCTTCACGTTCTCACGGATCTGTTCGATGACGTCGAAGTGGAGCGACTGCTGGCCTTTAAACTTGTAGGCGCCATGACTCGTGCCGATGGCGGCCGCGAGCGAATCGCACTTTGTTAGCTTGATGAATTCGACCGCTTCCACCGGGTTCGTTAGGCTGGCGTGCCCTTCATCCACCTTGATGTCTTCTTCCACCCCGCCGAGTTGGCCCAGTTCGGCCTCCACGCTGATTCCCTTTGGGTGAGCGCGGTCAACCACCCGTTTGGTGATCTCCGCGTTTTGTTGTCGAACGACTCGTGGCTGGCGTCGATCATGACCGAGCTGTAGAAGCCGGAGTCGATGCAATCGTAACAGCTCGCCTCATCGCCGTGATCGAGATGAACGGCAAAGATCGCGTCTGGAAATATCACCTCAGCCGCGCGGATCATTGCTTCGAGCATTCGTTTGTCTGCGTAGGCGCGCGCCCCTTTGGAGAGCTGGATAATAAAGGGGGCCTTGCTCTGGATGCAGCCACGGAACAGCCCGAGCACTTGTTCCATGTTGTTAATGTTGTAGGCGCCTACCGCAAATTTGCCGTAGGCGACTTTGTAAAGTTGAGCGGTGGTTACGATCATAGGGGAAAAGTGGGTTTCGGATCGGAAAGCGCAAGCTTAGGTCCGAAATCCGAAATCTGAAATCCGAAATTTCCTAGTGACCGTTCGAACTAACCGGCAACATCACGCTGACGAGGGTGCCACTTGTGCTGGAATCGATGTGGACGCGCCCGTGGTGATCGAAAATCGTTCTTTTCACAATGGGCAATCCGAGCCCCATCCCACGCGGTTTGGTCGTGCAGAAAGGTGAGAAAATCTTGTCCTTCAGCTCGGGAGCAATGCCGGCCCCATTGTCGCGCACGGTCACCATCACACCGTTGGTGTGATTTCCTTCGCGGATGGCCTTGGCCGAAAGCGTGATGCGCGGCTTGTCCTGCTCGGAGGTGGCCTCGGCCGCATTGGCCACGAGGTGGGCGAAGACCTCGGCCAGGGCGGTTTCGTCGCCCAGCACATTGGGCAAATCAGTCGGGAGGGAAGTCTCCACCGCCACCTCGCCGTTGCGGTTAAAACGATGGCGCGCGATCTCGAGCCCCTTCTTGAGTGACGTGCGCACGTCGATCGATTTCAGGGCGACTTCGGGTGGATGAGCGAAGCTGTTGATCTGCGAAATGATGCCGTCCAGCCGATCGATTTCCTTCACCACGATTTCGTTAAAGTCCTTGCGAAAATCTTCGTCCTCGAAACGTTCCGGCAGCAGCTGGGCAAAGGTTTTGATCGCCACCAGCGGGTTTCGAATCTCGTGGGACATGCTGGCCGCGAGATCGGCCCAGAAAGCGGCGCGATCGACCAGGTCCTGCTTTTCCTGAAGTTGTTGTTCGGCGGTCAGGTCGTGGATGACCGCAACGGCGCCCAGCTGTGTCTGCCCGCTGTTTAAACGGCGAGTCTCGACCGACAGGGAGCGCTGCGTATCGCTGTCGATCCAGCGGCGCGGGGCGAGATTGACGCGGGAGTCGAGAGTCTCGCGCAGGTAGCCGGCCAGCGGGGTACCGAGCGCCTCCACCGTCTTGTGCAAGACCTGCTCGCTGGAGACGCCGAGCATTTGTTCCGCTGTCGGATTAAACCAGCGGATAATGCCTTCTTCATCAGTCGCGACGATCCCTGGCGGGATCGATTTGAGAAGCGTTTCAGCCAGCGTCTTTTGCAGAATGACCTCTTCGTTGAGTAAGGCATTCTCAAGCACGGTGGAGACGTGTTCCGCCAGCATCATGAGACCTTCCAGTTCGCGATGTTCGAATCCGAGGCCGGTCAGGCGATGGCCAAAAAAGAGCCACCCGATGATGCGACCGCGCGCATATAAAGGCACGATAACTTCGGCGCCGAAGGTGTCGAGCGCGCGCCGCAAAATGGAACGCTGCAGACGATCCGCGATTTGGGGGAGATTAGCCCGGCTAACGAGGTGCGCGTGCAATTCAAACCAGCGCACGAGCGGATCGCGTTCTCCAAAATCAACCTCCTGCGTCTCGGGCAGGCAGCGCATGCCGGCCCGCAGCCGATAACGTTCTCCCTGACGGTTGTGCGCAAAAATGCCAAGGCGCGTCACGCCCGCGGCGTCGGCTACGGTTTCGACCACGCTGGCCAGGAGCGCATCCACATTTTCGAATCGGCGGAAGACTCGTGGGAATCGAAGCATGGGCGCGGAAGAGGAGCCGTAGCCTTCGGAAATAAGTTCAGCCCGATGCGCCGGCGACGGCGCCATGACCGCGCTCGATTCCTCCCGCAGTTCGCGATTTTCCTCGAGCAGCCGCAGATGATCGAAGGCGCGGCCGATCATCCCTTGGAATCGGCGCCGATCGATTTGGAGATCCTCGGCCGCATAAATGCCCACTTGCTCGGCGTCACGGAGCGGCTCCGAGCGCAAGGTTCCGAGAGCAATGATGAGGACGTTAGGCCAACTTTTCTGCACCTGTTCGAGCAGTTCTCTGCTCTCTCGAGCGCGCAGATCCAGCAGGAGCAAGGCCGGGCCTGATTGCTGCAGGACGACTTCGAGGCGATCCGGATCCTGCACGTGTCTGACCTCGGCCAGGGTGCGGGCAAAGGCTTTCACCCGCCGCGAGAGGTCAGGATCCTGGCTATATAAAATACAAACCGGCGGGGCCATCATGCCGCGGCCACCTCGCGGCCGAAACGAACCAGCGGAAGCAGAATGTGAAAGGCTGTTCCCTTGGTCAGTTCGCTTTCCACTTCAATTTGGCCCCCATGCTCCTGGATGATGCCGTGCACGACGGACAGGCCCAGTCCTGTTCCGTAATCCTTGGTCGTGAAAAATGGATCAAAGACATGAGCGAGGTCTTCGCTCCGAATTCCTTCGCCGCTGTCGCGGATGCTGATCCGCAAAATTTCGTGGGCCTCACCATTGCTCTGCGGTGAAGGCGATACCCATTCGTCATCCGTCCGGATCTCCGTACTGATGTTGAGGTCTCCCCCGTTTTTCATCGCGTCCATGGCATTGATAAAGAAATTCAGGAAGACCTGTTCGAGTTGATCGGAATCGGCCCGGATTGTATCAACATTTGCCTGCCAAGAACGAGTTAATTTGATGTCTTTCTGATAAAGACGATGTCCCACGAGGAGCAAAGACTTCTCCAGAATGTCGTGCACGTGCGAGGGTTCCAGGTGCGGTTTGGCCGGGCGGGCGAAGCGCAGGAGCTGGTTAACCAGTGAATCGATCCGATCGATCTCGTGGCCGATCAGGTTGGAAAACGTATCCCGAAACTCGGAATCGTTGTAACGCTCGGGCAGCAGTTGGGCAAAAGTCTTAATGGAGACGAGCGGGTTCTTGATTTCGTGTGCCATGCCGGCGGATAAAGTGCCAAGGCTGGCCAATCGATCACTTCGGCGAATCTGGGTCTCGAGTCGTTTCAGTGCCGTCACGTCGGTTAGCACCATCAGTGCCCCGAGGACGTCCCCTTCCTGGCCGTGAAAAATCGAAGTGCTGACGCGCACCGCAATTTCCTCCGCCTCGGACAGGACAATCTGCTCGTTGCTTTCCCGGCCCTGTCTGGTCTGCAAGGTTTCGCGCAGGGCGTCGCGCACCGGGGCGGGCAGATCGTCGATCGATCGGTCGAGGATATCTTTCGGATCGATCCCCGTGATCTGGCCGGCCTCATTATTAAAGACGGTGATACGTTCGTCCACCCCTGCTGCGATCACGCCTGTGGTCAGGTTTTGCAGCAGCGTCTCATTATAAATCCTGGCATTTTGGACCTCGGTGAAAAGCTGCGCGTTATCGATTGCCACCGCGAGTTGACCGCACAGGACCTGGAGGGCGCTCTGCTCGACGCTGCCGTAAATTCGTCCTGAGAGTCGCGGGCCCAGCAACATGATGCCGGCCAGGTGCTCCCGCGAAAAAATGCCCATGGCAACGGAGACGTTCAATTCCCGCATGCGCTCGGCCAGACGCACAATCTCTGGAGTGGGGCGAACACGATATAGTTCGTCCAACACCACCGGTTCACGGTGGGTCTTCAAGTAGGTGGCGACGCGCCCGTCGATCGGCAGGCGATAATTCACCTCCAATCCGCCGGTTCCTGTGTAGGCGTAGTCGGTTACGAATTCCTCTCGACGGGGGAGAAGAATGAGGACGCGCTCAGCGGCGACCGCTTCGGCGATCGTGCCCCCGAAGCGTTGCAAGAGGTCCTGCAGGGTAGTGATGGAAGAGAGAATCTCGGTCGCCTTGCTCACGGTCGCCCGGAAATCGAGCTGTTGCGGGCTGATAAAGAGACGTTCGGCCAATCGGCGGGAGACTCCGCGCGCCGGAGCCATGGCGAAGGCGATGACGAGCCCGGCCGCGACGTGCGCGATCGAGTGCGCCTCCAGGGTGGACTGGAGCGCCGTGCTAACCAGCCACCAGACGCATGCGTAGAGCAGGAGGAGGTAAAGAGTGAGAAGCGAGTAGGAGATAAGACGGCGGATTAGCAGGCCCACATCCATTATTTTCCGCGTCGCCACGCCGTAGGCGACCACCCCGGTAAAGAGGACGGCGCGCAGTGGTGCAAATGGCAGGAGGCGTTCCGGATCTATCACGGAGCGAAGGACGAAGGTGACGAGGAGAGGACCGATGAGCGCAAAGAGGCCGCCGACCATGACGAAGCCAAGTTCCGCGTGCTTCCCTGCATCCGCGTGGCGAAGATCGCGCGCCGAGGTTACGATCAGGGCGATGGCGCCGGTTGCAAACAAGGCGCCGTAAATGAAGGCGCCCCCCGATCCGTACACGGCCTTGGGTATATTGAAGCCAACCGGGCCGCTGAGCTGGGCACCCGTTACAAACCAGTGCGTCTGGCAAAGCCAAATTGTGCCCAGGGTGCCAATGAGCCAAAGCCGCGAATGCTGAAAAATCTCTCGCCAAGTCCAGTCGGTCCTTGTCAGCGAAAGCCGCAACAAATTCAGGGCTGCCAGAATCAACGCGCCGGAAGCCCAGGCCTCCCGGATGGCCCAGGCCGCGCGGTCCGGGTCTTCAGCCTTAAAAGCGAAGTGTAAGCTGGCCAGCCACGCCGCCGCGGTAATCGATAAAAAAAGAAATCCCTGATTGGCCCGTCGGTGCCAGTTCGCCTGAAACACGATCAGGCCGAGCCCCAGCTGCAGGCCGACAGCGACCAGGGCGGGAATGGTCGCGCCTCCGTTCATCTGTGGTTGATCCGTTCGACCACGAGCGAGCTCGCGCTACCGCCGAGGCCGCGCACATTCATGATGATCCAGTCGAGTTTGGCCTTACGAGGTCTCTCGCACACGAAATCCAGATCACACTCTGGATCAGCGAACTCCAGGTTGGCGTTGGGAGAAATAATTTGGTCGCGAAAACTCAAAGCGCAGGCGGCAAGCTGCAGGGGGCCGCCGGCGGCGAGTGGGTTTCCCGTCACGCCCTTAATTGAACTAACCGGAATGGAATGAGCGCGTGCGCCGAACACTTCTTTGATGAAGCGCACTTCAGCCGCGTCCAGCACCGGATGGCCGGGCCCGTAGGCAGAAATGTAGTCGACATCGTCTTCCCCCATGCACGCATTCGCGAGCGCAAGCCTCATCGAATCGATCAATCCCGAGCCAGGCGCCGTGTTCGCCTGGTCGCGCTGACGCGCGTATCCCCGGATGGCGAGATAAATCCTGGCGCCGCGGGCTTCCGCTCTCTCGCGGTTTTCGAGCACGAACATGCCTGCGCCTTCCGAGATCACTCCCGAATCACGCTGTAAATCAAAGGGCCGGCTCGCCTTTTCCGGCTCCCCATTGTGACAGGAGCTCAGCCCCGTAGCGATAAACCCGGCGAAGGTGTGGCGAGTGAGGGGTGCATCGGCTCCCCCCGCGATGGCGATTTCCGCTTCACCGGATCGAATCATGGCGGCGGCGGCTGCCACCGCATCGAGGCCGGAAGGGCAGGCCGAGGATATCGTGGCGGCATGGGCACGCACGCCGATCCGATCGGCGATCACGTTGGCGGCGGCTTGCGGAGTCAGTGCGCCGACCGCGCTCGGAGACATGGCGTTGGCCCCCCGCTCCTGGAAAGCTCT
>Ga0193751_1000747_pt1 | contig 23209 bp, 13 predicted proteins | sample L1c2metaG_FD_143050 | JGI IMG/M metagenome (GOLD analysis project Ga0193751, IMG submission 143050) | Soil microbial communities from a riparian zone of the East river system, Colorado, United States - L1c2 | ecosystem: Environmental > Terrestrial > Soil > Riparian zone | place: USA: East River... | reverse complement strand
CGATAAGCACCCAATCGAATCCCGATCGGCCAACAATTTCGGCAGTCAGCGAAGAGCCAAGGTTCAAAAAACAACCGACCATCCCTTCACCTCTGAGTACCCGTTCCCGAAGATTCTTCATCGCTTCGCTCCCACAGGGCGCGCCCGGAATGCTTTCGGATTTATGACATTTTCTGGCGTTCCCCCTTCCAGCACCATCGCCATGCCCTCGCTCATCATGGTAAAGATCCTTTTAGTTGCTCCAACTGAGAGCCCCAGTACATGAGGTGTGCACAGCACACGGGAATGCGAAAAAATTGGATGAGAAGTGTCAGGAGGCTCCTTGGGAAACGTATCCATTCCTACGCCTGAAAGCTTGTCCGCCAGCAGCGCTTCGTATACCACGTCCAGGCTCTCGAAAAGTTCTCCGCGAGCCAGATTGACTATGACCGCGGTGGGCTTGACTAGACTCAGTCGCCGGCGGTTGACCATGCCCTTTGTCTCGTCAGTTAAAGGGGCATGCAGACAAATAAAGTCAGAGTCCGCAAAGAGTGAATCGAGATCGACCATTTTGACGCCGGCGTGCTCAGTGGGGTGGTCGGGGATGTGAGGGTCGTATGCGAGGATGAGCATGTCGAACGCACGGGCAAGTTTCGCTACTTCTCTTCCAATTCGTCCAAGTCCGACAATGCCCACTGTTGCACCTTGCAGGTCGTCGATCCGAGTGTCGAACCGAGTCTGCCATTCGCCATGTTTCGTCCTAGAATCAAGCTCCGGTAGACGCTTTGCGAGGACGAGAAGCATAGCCATTGCTCCTTCGGCCACCGCTCTCGCTCCGGCGCCGGGTGTGTACACAACGGGAATTCCGCGCGCTGTCGCTGCTCTAACGTCAACATTGTCGCATCCGACTCCACTCCGACCGATAACCCGCAACTGCTTTCCTGACTCGATTACTCGGGCGGAGACCTTGGTCACCCCTCGTACAATCAGCCCTGCCGTGTCGGTCATCAGTTGGATAAGAGACTCTTCGTCTGTGCTGGGAGCGATCTCCACCGGACCAAAGGGTTTGAGGATTTGTCGAACGAGCGGCGGAACTGGCCCTGTGGAGACAAATCTTACAGTGTTCATCGTACCCTCTTATGGTGGCTTACATATCGGAGCCACCCAAGTTTTGTGGAGTCCAATTCGGCCCGATGTTGCTTAGCTATTAACCCGGCCCCTAACTCCGTCAGTAGATTTCGAACTAAAATTCCAATCACGTGACGTAGTAAACGCTTCCCAAAATAGCATACTGTCGACAAAAAACAAAATAAAAGTGTTCCCTACTTTTGGCCGCTTCGACAGCATGGCAATTGGCCGACGGCTGAGTGGTTGGCACGGAATCGACAGTGGAGTAGGTGGGCAGTTTACGGCGACGCTATTTCCGCGGGAACAGCGGTCGTCCGGCCAAAGCGTGGAGAAGGTGGTGAACCGTCATCGTCTTAAATCAGGACTGCAGAGTCATGTACCTTGAGCGAGGCTAGAGTACTTCGCTGGCTGCTCATAGTGACCCGACAAATGTGCCAGAATTACTTGCTCGGCGGTTTGCTTAGATTTACCTCGGACAAAATCCAGCATGGGTCGGGGGGACTCTACGGTTTTGCGTCGTTTCACCTTGTTGGGCAGTGACATGGCGTATTCAGCAAACAGCGGCTTGGCGAGGTTCGCCAACGTCTTTTCCAGATATTCGTTACCGGTCATGCTCCAGATCAGGTGGTGAAACTCCAGATCCAATTGGAGGGCGTCCATGGCTGGTAGAGGTTTCATGCCCTCGATTTTCTCTACCAACCGGATCAGATGTCTCTCTCCGAGCGCCGTCAGGTTCAGCTTGCATAATCGCAGCGCTTCGGCTTCAAGAATGATACGAAGGCTGTTAATTTTCTGTACGTCTTCTTGACTCAGGTCAACCACGAAAATTCCGCGTCTGGGTCGGCTTTCTACCAATCCTTGAGCCTGTAACCTGAGTAGTGCTTCCCGAACGGGCGTACGACTTACATTAAGTTGTCGAGCGAGCTGGAACTCATTAAGTCTTTCCCCAGGCTTGATCTTCCCGTACAAAATTGCGTCGGTAAGGAGCTGTACTAAATGCTGGTGCAGCGTCGGTTGAGTCGGAATCGGGGTTGGATCAAAAATCGCACTCGTTCGCATAAAGTCTTGCCTGAGAATGAACGATTCCATTTATCCTGTCAATCGAGAACTGGGTCCAGAACCTAGGCGAAGGTCACCGGCTCCCCAAAAACTAAGCCCCGTGGGCGGAATGACCTCTCGCTTCACCCCGGGGATTCTCAAACTTAGTTGACTGTGCCTCGGCATTTCGTATACTGTCGACAACGCTCACTTGAATCGACGATTAAGTTATAGGCCGGAACGCTTTAATCGACAGCGGACCATAGGATGAAGTGCACAGTATGCATGGTGAAGCCAAAAGTTGCGTCGCAACGGCGCTAGACAGAGACCGACTGATCGATCTCTATCGTCGAATGGTAACGATTCGTGAATTCGAGGAGCAGGCCCGCGACCTGTATACGAGAGCCGTCATCGGCGGCATCCTGCATCTGTCAGTTGGGCAAGAAGCAGTAGCGGTCGGCGTATGTGCTGCCCTGCGAACGGATGACTACATAACGAGCACCCACCGGGGGCACGGTCATTGTCTGGCAAAAGGTGCAGACCCAGGACGCATGTTCGCCGAATTGTTGGGCAGGGTGGAAGGCTACTGCCGCGGGAAGGGTGGCTCCATGCACATCGCGAATCCTGCGGTTGGAAACCTGGGAGCAAATGCGATTGTGGGCGGCAGTATTCCCATAGCCACCGGAGCTGGCCTGAGCGCCAAGATACGCAAGAGCGATCAAGTGGCTGTCTGTTTCTTCGGGGACGGAGCGTTGAATCAAGGCGTTCTGTTCGAGTCTATGAATATGGCTGCGATCTGGCATTTACCGGTCATCTATGCCTGTGAAAACAATCAATATGGCGAGTACGTACCCATGAGGCAAGTGACAGCCGGAAACGTCGAGCAGCGCGGAGAAGCCTTCGGCATACCTTCGCTTCTGATCGATGGCATGGATGTTTTGGCCGTCTATGAGGCTACGCACAGAGCCGTGGAACGCGCCCGGCAAGGAGAAGGGCCGAGCTTCCTGATCTTCGATACCTATCGTTATTACGGTCACGGCATGAGCGATCGTGACCGACCCTATCGCTCTCGCGAAGAAGAGCGCGAATGGCGCGCTCAACGCGACCCCATCGATCGCCTAGTGCACTGGTTGAAGGAAAACGGCCATGCGACCAAGTCCGATCTTGATTCAATTGATGAGGAAGTCCAACAGCAAATCGCGTCGGCTATCGAGTTCGCCAAGAATGCGCCGGAACCCGATCCCAGCGAGGTGGGGATGCACGTCTATGCTGACTGAAACTAGGGAAATCACTTTCGCTCAGGCCATCAACGAGGCCATGCTTGAGGAAATGCGCAGGGATGATTCTGTCATCGTGATGGGAGAGGACGTTGCGGCTTGCGGGGGAGTCTACAAACTCACACAGGGTCTTCTCGGCGAGTTTGGCCCCGAGCGGGTGCTTGACACTCCGATCTCGGAAGCGGCCATTGTGGGTCTCGGAGTGGGGGCCGCCGTCACCGGGCTGCGGCCAATTGTTGAGGTGATGTTCGGCGATTTTCTCGGTTTGGCGATGGATCAGATTGTGAATCAAGCGGCCAAGATTCACTACATGTCAGGTGGCGCGCTACGTGTCCCACTCGTGATTCGAACGACGATGGGAGCTGGAAAGCGAGCTGCCGCGCAACATTCGCAAACGCTTAGTGTATGGCTGGCTCACATTCCAGGCCTAAAGGTGGTCGTCCCGTCCACTCCGTACGACGCCAAAGGCCTGCTCAAGACGGCCATTCGCGACAATAACCCGGTCATTTTCTTCGAAGATAAGATGATGTATCAGAAGAAAGGCATCGTTCCCGATCCATCGGACGGTTACAAAGTCCCTTTTGGCAAGGCCGATGTCAAGCGAACTGGAAGCGATCTGACCTTAATCGCCACTTCAAGCATGATCTACGTTGCCCTCGAAGCCGCTGATGAACTGGCGAAACAAGGCATCGAAGCTGAAGTGATCGATCCGCGGACCTTGACGCCCCTTGACGAAACTACTCTCGTGGACTCGGTGATGAAGACCTCGCACTGCATTGTGATTGATGAGGGGTATCAGCGCTTTGGAGTGACGGCGGAAATAGCCGCAACAATCGCCGAGAAGGCATTTCACCACCTGGAAGCCCCCGTCCGACGAATAGGCGCAATGGACGTCCCCTTGCCATTTGCGCCGGTCCTGGAAGACCAGACCATACCAACTTCGGCGTCCGTGGCAAGAACCGCTCGAGAACTGCTCGGGCGCTAGGCTAGGAGATCTTGTGGCAAGGGAAATTGTCATGCCTGCACTGGAAATGGCTCAGGAATCGGGCAAATTGGTCCGCTGGCTAAAGGCGGAGGGCGCATATGTCGAGAAGGGCGATCCGATAATGGAAATTGAAACCGACAAGGCGCTGGTCGAAATCGAAGCGCCTTCGTCCGGGATACTCTCTGACGTTAGTGCCCAAGCCGGTGACGAGGTACCGGTTGGGCGCGTCATCGCGATGTTGTTGACTGAGTCGGAGCCGCGCAAGGCAGCCCTCCCCTTAACTACGGTCGGCGCGGCTCCCCCAGTTGTGAAAACCGAAGTTGCGGCCAGACCGAGCTTTCCCCAGACGCGGCCAGCAGCACCTGAAACCTGTCAGACTTCAGAGCGTCGCGTGCCGGTCGCTACACCTAAGGCTCGCCGCCTCGCTGCCGAGCGCCACATCGATCTTCGCGCTGTCCAAGGATCGGGCCCGGATGGCGCGGTGCAGGTCACTGACATCGAAGCATTCCTGCAAGCTGCGGCTAAGCCCCACGAATTCGAAAAAGACTATACCGTGATTCCGATCGAAGGCATGCGGCGCCAGATAGCCGATCGCATGCAACGCAGCCATCAGCATGCGCCGCAGATCGCATTGACGACTTCGATTGATATGACCGGCGTGCAGGAGCTGCGCCGAAGTGCGAATTCAGCCTTGGGGGCAGGCGACGCGCCCCATCTTACAGTAACGGCCGTGATGCTGAAAGCGATCGCATCATCCTTACTAGAAAATCCTAGAATTAATTCGCATTTGATGGAACAGGAGATCCGCGAATATCGAGTGTTTCACTTGGGAATCGCCGTCGCGCTTGAAGACGGTCTTATTGTTCCCGTAATCCGCAACGTCGAATCCAAGACTCTAGCAACCATTCAATCCGAGGTTACAGATTTGGTAGCGAGAGCGCGCGGTCGCCATCTCAAGTTGGTCGAGTCGCAAGGTGCCACCTTTACGGTGTCAAACTTGGGGATGTTCGGTGTCGACCAATTCTCCGCGATTGTAAATCCACCTGAAGTCGGAATTCTTTCGGTCGGCACGATTAAGGGGACGCCAAGTGAAATCCAAGGAACTATTGTGCTGCGCCCGGTGGTGCAAGTCACACTCAACGTTGACCACCGCGCGGTGGATGGAGCAGTGGCGGCCAAGTTTCTCAGTTGCTTGAAGGAAAGGCTTGAGAGTCCATTTTGTTTGACCGCATGAAAGAGGGTGGGTCGGGAATTGCAGCCGTTGAGGTTCCAACTGGCCTCAATCCGGGAAGGTGCTTAATGGGAGTCGTCAAGGGCTTAGACCACATTGCGCTTACCGTGAGTAGCTTGGAAAAGTCTTTGCCTTTCTACGTAGACTTGCTGGGCTTTGAGGAATTAGAAAGACACAGGCTCGAAGGAGAGACGATTTCCACTATGGCGGATACGCCTGGCGTGGTGATGCAGGTGGTTAGGCTGAAAACCCCCGACGGCTCGAAAGTTCTGCTGGATCTGCAGCAATACGTCGCGCCCAAGGGAACCACTTCTAACGCCCGGCTCGGAATGGCAAATCACTCCCATTTTGCATTTAAGGTCAAGGATATTGCTACGATTCACGGCAGACTGAAACAAAAAGGAGTGGAGTTTGTTTCTGCTCCGGTTGCCTTCGCACTTGACCATGGAGCGGTTCGGGTCGTGTTCTTGAAAGACCCCGACGGATTCATTCTCGAGCTCGTAGAGTGGCCGGATGAGTGACCTCAGAACGTAAGGACGTTGATTCGGAATCCTAAGGAGCAACCATGCCGAGATACCAAGAGCTTCGGGGAAAGGCGGCCATCGTTACCGGTGCGGGACGCGGAATTGGTCGTGCCATTGCCTTTCGCTTGGCGCGGGAGGGCGCATCTGTCGTGGTTACCGACGTAGACGAGGTCAGTGCCGGTCAAACGAGTGACGAAATCAAAAAGAACGGCGGCAAGTCGATTGCCCTAACGGTTGATGTCCTGAATCAAAGTCATATCGATGGCATGGTAACCAAATGTGCGGATGCATTCGCCGAGGTCAACATCCTTGTTCACAACGCGGGGGTTGCTGCCCTCGGGCGGTTGATTGAAACTGACGAACAAACTTGGGATTTGGTAATGAATGTCAATGCGAAGGGTACATTTCTGACCTGCAAGGCTGTGGCGGTTAGGATGATTGAACAGGCCAAAGGGGGCCGCATCATTGTCAACGCTTCCGGCGCAGGGAAGGTAGCGCCCGGGAAAGGCATTCCGCTGGGCGTGTACGCTGCCAGTAAACATGCGGTTGTGGGTTTCAGCAAGCAACTGGCATTGGAGTTGGCAGAGCATCAAATCCTTGTCAACTGTATTTGTCCTGGTGTTGTGGATACGCCGATGTGGGATTTGATTGACCGAGAGACCGCCAAGATGCAGGGTGTTGCGGCCGGTTCGGTCAAGGCCAAAGTCGTGGCGAGCATACCGGTCGGGCGCATTCAATCACCGGATGACGTCGCAAATGTAGTCGCATTCCTCGCCTCCGACGATGCCAGTTACATTACCGCGGACGCGGTGAATTGCGCTGGCGGCCTACTTCCTTATTGAGTCACGGTCGTGCAGCTTGCTTCCCTAGGGGCAGGTCGCAATGGAAATCGCGCATGGAGGCTCAACGTCATGCTGCTGTCGGATAAGGTGGCTCTCATCACCGGTGCAGCTTCTGGCATTGGACGGGCGACGACGCGCCTCTTTGCTCGCGAAGGTGCGAAAGTCGTAGCCGTAGATATTAACGAGATCGGTGGCCGCGCAACCGTTGAAAGTATCCACAAAGACTCGGGAGAAGCGGTCTTCGTGAAGACGGATCTCGGGCGTAAGGATGAGGTCGAGTCGCTTGTCAAGACGTGTATCGATCGTTATGGGCGGGTTGATATTCTGCACAGTAACGCTGCGTCGTATGCCTTGGGATCTGCGACAGAAATCACGGAGGGCGACTGGGACCGGACGCTGGATATTTGCCTCAAAGCAACATGGCGTCTTGCGCGAGGCGTTGTCCCCAGTATGCTCTCGCACGGTGCAGGAGTCATCGTGATCACCGGCTCGGTACACGCGATCCGTGGCTATTCTGGCCATACTGCATATCAGGCGGCAAAAGGAGGTCTGTTGGCGCTCACGCGCTCGCTGGCTGCCGATTTTGCACCCGCCATTCGAGTCAATACCATCCTGCCCGGTGCTGTCGTCACCGGGCTCTGGGCCGGTATCTCGCAGGAAGACCGTGAAAAGATCGCGCAAATGTGTCCTCTGCAACGCAATGGGCAACCCGATGACATCGCTCAGGTCGCCTTGTTCCTGGCTTCTGATATGTCTTCATATATGACTGGAACTTGTCTGGTTGTCGACGGTGGTTTGAGTTCAATTATCCAGCCGCAGTGGGAGTAGACGAAGTAGGCCGTGAAGTCAGCTTCTCCCTCTAGGGGGTCTGTATGGCGACGGAAACCGCAGGGTCGTTGACGGCAACGGGAGACACGAGCGCGGGGCAAACGAGCACGGCCTACGTCTTTCTCGTTGCCGCTGTGGTTTCGCTAGGCTCATTCCTGATGGGCTATTCCCTGGTGATTATTTCCGGGGCAATCATTTTCCTGAAGACAGCCTTTAGCCTGAACCCTACACAGCTCGGGTTCGCAGTAAGCAGTTCGGCAATTGGATGCATTCTAGGTCCCCTGGTCGGCGGGTCGATCGGAGATCTGCTCGGGCGGAAAAAGGCGCTCACCCTCACGGGCATCTTGTTTGCGGCTTCTGCGATTGGAACCGCGTTTCCTACCAGCATCTTTGAATTCAACCTATTTCGGGTCGTCGGCGGTGTCGGGGTGGGGATTGCCTCGGCGGTCTTGCCCATGTACCTGTCCGAGATTGCGCCCGCCCGGATCCGGGGCCGGCTTGTAGCGGTATATCAATTGGCGATGGTGGTAGGAGGACTGTCCTCCACTATCGTTTCCTATCTTCTTTCTTCCAGCGGCAACTGGAGGTGGATGCTCGGCGCCCAGTTTTTCCCCGCGGTTGGTCTGCTTCTAGGAGTTATGTTTGTCCCGGAAAGCCCAAGGTGGCTAGTGGAAAAGGGCCGTCTGCAGGAAGCTCGTCGAATCCTGAGTAGAGTCGGTGGGCTCGAATACGCCGAATCTGAGGAGAGGCAGATCGCCGGCTCTGTTTCCGCAGGCAATGAGAAGCCCGCATTCTCTGAGCTTCTTCATAGGGGGACGAGAATCGCCCTTCTGATTGCGGTGAGCCTGGCTCTGTTGCAGCAACTGAGCGGAGACAACATCATTTTTCTTTACGCGCCCATCATCTTTCAGAAGGCCGGCTTCGTGCGCGCGCAGGATGCGCTCCGACAAACCGTCCTGATGAGCTGTTGGAATCTGGTCTGCACAGTCGTTGCATTCTGGTCGGTTGACCGCGCTGGGCGAAGACCGCTGTTACTCGCTGGCACCTTCGGGATGACGATCGGCTTTGTTTTGATGGGGGGGATTTTCTATTTCGGCGTAACCGGCTGGCCCGTTCTGGCCGTCGTGCTCCTTTGTGTGGGAGCTTACGCGTCAGGCCTTGCCCCGGTGAGTTGGCTGATAATGTCGGAGATCTTTCCCACGCGCCTTCGAGGCCGGGCCATGGCAGTTGCGTCGTTTGCGGTGTGGTTTTCGTTTTTTATTTCTGGGCAGGCATTCCCGCCTGCAGTGGCGTACTTGGAGAAACGCTTTGGTAACATCTCGGTCGCTTTCTGGGTATGTGCGTGCGTCTCTTGTTTAGCATTCATCTTTGCATGGAAAATGGTTCCAGAAACCAAGGGACGATCCTTGGAGGAAATTGCGGCTTCATGGATTAAGGGCAAACGCGTCTGAGTGCTCGGGGATTTGTAACAGAGTGAGGCGAACAAGCTCAAGCCTGGCTTACATATCGTGGAGCCTTGCTGAGATCGAAGGAAATCCAGAACTGCGCTCGCTCAGGTTAGAAGACAGCCTGACTTGTGGCGGGTCGCGGTGTCGACAGCATACAGAATACTGGAGGATGTAATGAGAGATTCAGGTTATTGGTCAAAGCATTTTCTGGATGAAGTGGAAGCCTACAAGGTCGAACGGGGCATCGGATTGTCCTCGTTGGGCAGCCCGAGCTTCTTCTACCAATCGCCGCAAGCGCGAATTTATATTGACCCGTATCTGGGACCCACTCCGCCCGAAGCCGAGACCCTGTATCCCGGTGTTTATCGTACTACCGCAGTCCCTATCTATCCCCCGGAGATCCGCAAGGCGGATGTGGTTATTTCGACCCATGATCACACTGACCACTGTCATGAACCAACCCTGCTGGCCTTTCAGGCGAATACGACTGCCAGATTCATCGCCCCTGAAACGTCCACCCAGCGGATGCTGAAGGGCGGTATAGCAGCCGATCGTGTCCGAACCGTGCATCCAGGTGAAGAAGTCGTGGTCAAGGATGTCCGGATCAGGGTCTTCGATTCGCACGACCCCGACGCGCCTGGCGCGGTCACATACCTCTTTACATCAGAGGACGTGACGCTCTTCGTTTCTGGTGACACGCGCGACGGGGCGACGTTGGAGAAGATTGGCAATGAATTCCAGGTCGATTTGGCTCTGCTGGCGTTTGGGAGCCGCCGTCTCTACATGACTTATGACCAATTGCTTCAAGCAGCGCAACGGTTAAGGCCTAAGATCCTTCTGCCCTTTCACTGGGAAGTTTGGCGAGGGGAGACCGGTGATGTGCTGGCCTTAGGGAAGACGGTCGGCGCCAATCCGCCGCCATTCGAAGTGAAGCTTCTCCAAATTGGGGATCGCATTCGCTATGAGGCAGGCACAGGAATCCTCGCATGATATGCGACTCCTCGCCTCGTCCAAGCACGCTCTAAGCCCCCTGATTGCTACTCGGTTTCGTCACTGAACCCACTGGGGGCCCGACATTCCGCTGTTGGAACTGACGCGCGTCTCAGCGCAAGGCACGCCGTTACTCGGTCCAGGCCGACCCCGCCGGTGGCCCGTTTCTCGCCTCTCGAGGGGCGCCTTGGAGCGAAGTTGAGAGTTCGCTTTGATGAGCATGACTGTGGATGAAGGCGTCGGGATCGTTTTGAAGTTGCTGCATGCGGTGAGGGAACCAGCCAATCAGCTAAGGCGACCAGCGAAGGAGACCCAGTTCCCATGGAAGGCAGTGCTGAAAACGAATGAAAAAACCTGCGACCAGGCAAATCAAAGCGGGCACAACTGAGGCATGACGCGGGCCCACGTTGGCGGCGGTGCCCGTCGTCTAGCGGAGTAGCGAGGGGATGGCTCTCTCGATCTTTATCGAAGGCGTAATCCTTCTACAATTTTGTCCTTGACAAAATGTCTCATATGCGACTATATCCTTGTGTCGGCAGTATACAAAACGCATTGCGACAGCTTTTGGTTCTCCTGGAGGATGACCGTGAAAAAGAGAGCGTATCTCATTGGCCTCGTTGCCACGCTGATTTTCGCATTCGCCATCAACCCGGTTCACGCTCAGCAGAATGTGGGAAGCATTGCCGGCTCGGTGCGTGACGCCTCCGGTGGAATGGTCTCCGGGGCTCAGGTTGTCGCGCGACAGGTGGAAACTGGTTTCGAGTACAAGACTCAGACCAACAGTGAAGGTGTCTACACTTTCCCCAAGCTTGCCATCGGGGAATACGCTATTACCGTCAGTCAGCAGGGCTTTCGGACAGCCGAGCGGACTAACCTCCGGGTGATTGCTTCACAATCGTCGGCCTCGGATTTCACCCTTTCGCCAGGCGCAGTGACCCAAACAGTGACTGTGACCGCGACCGAGCCCGTTGTCGACGCGACATCATCGACAACAGGCACGACCAGAGTTACTGAGGAGATTGGCAATTTGCCCCTCGCCAACCAGGGAGGTGCACGAAACGCCCTACAGTTCTTGCGGACGATGCCAGGGGTAAGTCTGCCCGGCGACGTTGAAGACGTGGTCCAGACCGAGCGCGGGGTAGTACAGGGGGTGGGTGGGACCAATTTAACAACGCTTGGCCAGTTCTTCACCAGTTACGAGATAGATGGAACGCTTGCCAGTCTGGATTTGGAGTCTGGTCCGAGAGAGGATGGCGGACCAATACCAGAGACTGTTTCGGAGTTCCGCCAATCGACGAACCTGGACGCCGAATACGGTGGAAATCTCGGGAGCTCGATTCAATTGATCACGAAATCGGGGACGAACGCATTTCATGGTAGCGCATTCGAGTTCTTTCGAAACACTGTGTTGGACGCTAGGAATTGGTTTGCCAGTGGCATAGGGAGGACCCCGGAGAAGCAGAATGAGTTTGGCGTAACTCTAGGCGGCCCCATCGTTAAAAACAAATTGTTTTTCTTCGGTTCTTATGATGGATACCGCTTTCGGACGACTCCCACGGGCGTTATCGCAACTGTCCCGACTGCGAAAATGATAACTGGAGACTTCAGTCAATGGCTCGGCCCGCAAATTGGGACGGACCAACTGGGAAGGCCCGTCTTCCAAGGCGAGATTTACGACCCGGCTACGACCCGCCCGGATGGCTCGGGCGGATTCCTTCGTGATCCCTTCATGTTTAACGGACAGTTGAATGTCATCGATCCAGCTCGCCTGAGTTCAATTTCAAAAAATTTCCAGACGGGGTATCCTCTACCGACCAACGGATCGCTTTCGAACAATTGGGTGGGTGCGAATTCGCCGTCTCCCGTGACCATGGACAAGCTGAATGCAAAAATTGATGCGAACCTCGGTAACAACAAATTCAGCTTTGGTTATCAAGGACTGCCACGAAAAGACCAGATCTACGGCGCCGTTGCTTTCGCGCCCACGATCGCACAGAACGTCCTGGTGGCCACTCACGAATATCATTTCCAGTTCAACTACAGCCGGACCCTAAGCCCGAACCTTCTTTTCAGCTTCCGGATTGGAGCTTCCAGGGCGCCACGAACCATCGGACTGAAGGGTCTGCCTAGCGCCGACTTCGGAGCTAAATCCGGTATGAAGGGTTACTACACTCCCGAAACTCCCAGCGTTAGCATAGCGGGAGAGACGGGCTTCGGAGGGCCATTCCTCAATATCTCCGACCCTTCAACCGATGTTCCGGTGTACGCGGACCTGGCCTGGGGTAAAGGGCGACACCAGATGAAGTTTGGGGCGCAATACCTCAACTTAAACACCATTGAAATTCTCGAAGCAGGCACGGGAGGCGGGTTCTACTTTGGTGGTGGGGAAACCGCCTTGCCAGCCTTTCCACTCACTGGCGTTGGTTACGCAACTTACTTGCTTGGCGAAGTAGACTACAGTGCTCTATCGAGCCCCCACCATAATAAGTATTCCACCCGAGTTTGGAGTTTCTACGGACAAGATCAATGGCGCGTCAACAATAAATTGACGGCCAATTATGGCTTGCGATGGGAGTTTTCTGTTCCTGCCTGGGAAACGCAAGATCGGATGGCCTCCTTTGACCCGAAAATTCCGAACCCTGGCGCCGGCGGCTTGCTTGGGGCTGTCACCTTCTTTGGAAAAGGGTCAGGCCGGAACGGGCGACATAACATGACTGATTACTACCTGAAGGCCTTCGGACCTCGCCTTGGCCTCGCATACGCGTTGACTCCAAAGACCGTTCTTCGAGCCTACTATGGAATAAATTACGCACCTACGGCAGAAGATAATGCCCAGGGTGCACAAATGCCTAGTTATGGTTGGAACGCTTCCTTGTCCGATTTCAGCCACAACGGTGGGATAACCCCGGCATTCCAATGGGACGGCGGCTGGCCACTACCGTTGCCGACTCTGCCGAATACCGATCCGACAATACAAAATGGGGGCAATGTGTACTACACCGATCCCTATCTCGACCGACGCCCCCCGATATCGCACAATCTTGGTGCCACGGTGCAGAGGGAACTGCCATACGGTATCTTGGCCGAAGCTGCTTATGTTGGAAAAATAACCAACCGCATTCCACAGAATGTCAACATAAATCAGCTTAACCCAAAGTATTTCAACTTGGGATTTCTGCTCGATGCAGATATTTATTCCCCTCAAGCAGTCGCCGCCGGTTACACGCCACCCTACCCCGGATTTGTGGGAACCGTCGGGAACACTTTGATCCCATGGCCGCAATATCCTGGGGGAGTAACATTTCACGAGCATACACAGAGTTCTTTCTACCATGCTCTCGAGACGAAGCTCCAGAAGCACTTTGGTGGGGGATTGAGCTTTTTGGTAGCATATACTCTCTCCAAAGAACTCGACTCTCAGCCCAATCTAAATCCTTACCTTCCCCAAATCAAGGTACGCTCGATTCTTGACCGGCCTCAGACCTTGGCCATTAGTTACACTTACGATTTGCCCTTTGGACGCAATAAACATTTCCTGAATGGTTCTAAAGGAGCCATTGAGCAGATCATTGGGAACTGGTCAGTTGCCGGCATTCACACCTACGAGTCAGGTATACCCATATCGCTGGCTGTCCCAGCAAACCTGACCGGTCAGCCGATTCGAACTCCCGGCATAAATTGCGGAAATCTCAATCCCCTAGACCCGACGAGGGATCGATACCTCAATCCTGCAGCATTTGCGCCTGCGGCGCCGTTTACGTTGCCGACTACTGTCCAGTTAGGGGGCATCAACACGTGCGGATTCTTGAATGAAAACATTTCGGTAATCAAACAGATCCCGATCACCGAACGGGTCCACGCCACCTTCAACGCGGAGTTCTTCAATGCCTTCAATCGCCACGGATGGCTGTCTGGGATCTACACACAGGGTGTTGCTACCAACATATTCGACCCGTCCGGGTTTGGCCGGTATGGAACATCGTGTACACCCTTTGCAATATGCAGCGGCGCAACCGATCCAAGAGTTATCGAGCTTAACTTGAAGGTTGAGTTCTAGGTCGCGGGAGCGATTCTGCGATCAGGATCTCGTCCGATTGACGTCTTCGGGGAATCGCGGCAGCCGGAATCCGGGCCTCGATTCCCCGGTTAATGGGTAGAGCTAGCTCGACGTGCTTATCAAGAAGCACACTCACCTCACAGCAAAACCGTTTGTGTGGGATTTGCCAGCCGATAATGCATGACGGGGAGGAGATTTGGACAGGCGAGCTTTCGTCAAGTGGTCGAGCGCGGCGACGGCCGAGATGTTGCTCAAAGTTCACCACTTCGCGGGTGCTTCCTCGCAATCGAACGACAATCAAAGCATTACCGACGCAGGCATACTGAGCTCCGCCTACAACCCGAACGCCGTCGGTCTGGGACGCCCCGAAAAGCTGTCGCTCGACGGCGAGTGGCACTTTAGGGAGGACCCTAGGGAAATCGGGGATAAAGAGGAGTGGTATCGCCCAGGATCGGTGAGAAATCGGCTCGGGGTGGTTCCGCTACCCTGGGAGATCGCCTTCCCGGAAATCCGAGACTTCAAGGGAACCGGCTGGTATGAGAGAACCTTCCGGATTCCGCAACACTACGCACGGAAAAGGATTGCCCTGGCTACTTATGGAATGAGCGATTTGGCCAAGGTATGGATCAATGGCCGATCGGCAGGCGAGCATCGCGGCGCATTTGCTCCCCTTGTCCTCGACATTACATCCCTGGTGCGATCCGAAGGCGAGAACACCATCACAATCCGCGTCAGCGACCCGGCTGGAAGCGCCATGGATTACAACTCTCTTATACATTGCAGCGGTCTTTGGCAAAGTATTTGGCTTGAAGTTACGAGTCAAACCTTCGTTGCTGATATCTTCATGGTCCCGGATGTGGACCGCTCTCGTGTCGACGCGCGGATCACCATTCTTTCCTCAGCACTGAGTCCCAACGAGCGCCAGCTCTCCGTGGACCTTGTCGTTAGAGGACCTGACGGCAGGCAATTCAGCGCGCGCAAGCCAGTTGTGCTGGCAGGTGGCAGCGCCGTTGTTCCCGTAGTCGTGCCGGTCGAACTCAAGGACGCGCAACTATGGGACGTCGACGCTCCCAACCTCTACCACGTTCAAGCGACTCTTACGGAGAACAGAAGTGTTCTGGACGAGGCGTCAGTGGATTTCGGCATGCGCAAGATTGAAACCCGGGGCGACCGCTTATATCTGAATAACAAGCCAATCTACCTTGTGGGTGGAGGAGTCATTCCGGGTCCCGGTTGGGGCGACTGCGACTGGCATCATCCTCCTCCGTATCACAACCCTACGGATGATGAAACGCGCAAGAGCATCGAGATGATCAAATCGACAGGGGTCAACTGGGCGCGGGTTGCAATGCGTCCCGCACCGGTCAGATTTCTTGATTGGGCTGACCGCCTGGGTTTATTGGTCTGGCAAGGAGGGGCGTGGACCCTGAGCCAACCCGTGAAAGGCGACAAGTTAGAACAGTACCAAGAGTGGCTGCAGGCTCTAATTTTGCGCGATCATAACCACCCATCTCTCGTGATGTGGGAAATGTTCAACGAGGGCGCTGGCAACTCTCGGGCAACTTTGCAGACACTGACGGCGAAACTGTACGACTTCGCCAAGGGCCTGGACGAGACTCGTCTCATCCTAGATAACTCGGGGGGATGGTCAATCGGTGTTTCGAATGACCCCGGCAATCATGGCAAGACCGATGTAGACGACTGGCATAACTATCCACCGTTTGACGAGTTCGATGACACCAGAAAATTGATCGGCGGCCTTCGCTCCTATGAGAATCCGCTGGTGTTGAGTGAGTTTGGTCCCATTCCATACATTTTCAATGTCGACAAGATCAAAGAAAAATGGGGTGGAGTTTTACCCTGGTGGACGGGGTCGGGGACCAAAGGGGGTTGGGAAAGCATCGTGAACCAAGTCGGACTTGAGGATCGCTTTCACCGCTGGAATCTCGACTTGGTTTATGGAGACTTTACCGCTTTTACAGAGGCCAGTGACTGGTATTACTTCGAGGGACTCAAGCAGCAGACGGATTTGATGCGCATGAATCCTCAAGTGACAGGCCATGTGGTTTGGATGACCGACTCTACCCCTCACCCCATCGGGGTGATTGATTATTTCAATGACAAGAAGATTTTCTGCCCGGAGTTGCCCAAGATCTGGGGGCAGAACGTCGTCGTTGTGGACATCGTGGGTCGGCGCAATTTCTGGACGGGAGAAACGGTACAGGCGGATATTTACCTCTCTCATTTTGGTGACAATGACGCTCTTACGGGAGGTCTTAGCTGGAAACTCGCAAACACCGACGTAGGCGGCACGGTGGGGGCCGTCTCTGTCCCACCGGGCCAAGTCAAACCGGTCGGGCGAATTGAATTCCAAGCCCCCAAAGTCAATGAGTCCAATTCGTTCCGACTCGTAGTGGAAATCGCTCGCGATGGAGCGATTGTCTGTCAGAACTATGTGAACATTCTCATCGTTCCGTCCCAACACCGCGCCCCTAAGCTGAAGACCCTGATCTTCCGCGCCGACTTTCCTTGGGAATTTGAGGCGCTGGGTTACGAACTCAAGAAAGACGACCCTACTGCACCCGTTGTTACGACAAAAATCGACGAGGAAGTTCTGGGGTTCCTGAAGGAAGGGAAGACGGTTTTGTTGCTGGTATGTGGAGACTGGATTACTGGGGCATCTCGCTTGGTCAATCGTAAGGCGGACCGTTCGGTGCGACCTTTTCTCAACAAGTACGGGCTGGACTTGGGCGGCAAATCTCAAGCCGGGCATACCGACTGCTTTTTCATCAAGAAACGCGGGGCGCTGTTTAACCGCGTTCCGTTTACTAACCCGATCACATGGCCTTTTCAACAAGCGTGGCCGGAACAGGTTGTCGTGGGCTTTAAGGAGGAAAACAATGCGGATGTACTGGCGGGAGCATACGGTATGGCGATTCAATCGCGTACGCTGGACGCAGAGGATACGTGGCGCCCCGGTGAGGTAAACGCCACGATTCTCCAATGCCGTTACGGCAAAGGGCGACTGATCATTTCCACCTTTGAGTTACTTGCCAGGAGCATTAACGATGATCCGGTAGCCACTATTATGCTGAACGACCTGATCGATTACGCGAGTAGTTCCTTCGAGCCCGAGCTCCGCCTTGCGTAGTGCCGAGCACGTCTAAGTCGAAGGCGATGCCGTGAGTTAAGGAGGACTTTTGGACAGACGAACCTTCGTAAAGTGGTCGAGTGCAACAATGGCCGAAATGCTGCTCCAAGTTCGCCCCCTGGCGCTCGCTGCCCCTCAATCGACGGCTAGTCAAAGCAGTGCCGACATGAGCCCTCTCAGCGCCGCGTATGATCCGAACGCCGTTGGGCTAGAGCGCCCCGAGAGACTTTCGCTCGACGGCGAGTGGCACTTCAAAGAGGATCCCAATCAAGTTGGTGAGAAACAAGAATGGTATCGCCCTGGATCTGTTCGGGGGCGTCTGGGGCTCGTACCATTGCCGTGGCAACTTGCCTTCCCCGAGTTGTTTCTGTATCAGGGAACGGGCTGGTACGAGAAGGCCATCAGAATACCTCCGACCTTTGCAGGCAAGCGAGTTGCCTTTGCCTCATATGGGATCAGCGATCACTCCAAGATATGGATTAATGGAACGGAAGCGGGAGAGCATCGAGGATTGCAACCGCCCTTCATGTTTGATGTCACCGGGCTGCTCCGCCCCGGACAAGACAACACGATAACTATCAGAGCTTACGATCCGGGCAGCAGGTTGGATAGTGATTGCTATATCCGCAGGAGCGGCCTTTGGCAAAGTCTCTGGCTTGAAGCAACAGGCAAGACTTATATTGCAGACATTTTCATGGTGCCTGATATTGACCGCTCGCGCGCCGAGGCACGAATCTCCGTGGTTTCATCCGAGCCGCGGTCCAAAGAAAGGTCGTTGCGTGTGAATGTTGTCGTCAAGGCGCCCGATGGAAGGCAATTCAGTGGCGACAAGCAATTTGTGGTGTCGGCGGACACCAAAGGAACGCGAGCAACCGTCGCACTCGAGCTGACAGACGTGCAACTTTGGGATATTGCCGCACCGAGGCTGTACGAGTCTGAGGTTACCCTCAGGGAAAACGGTCAAGTGCTGGACCGAGCGACTGTGGATTTCGGGATGCGCAAAATTGAAACCCGAGGCGACCACTTTTACTTGAATAACCGGCCGATTTACCTGGTGGGCGGTGGCTTGGACCCCGGATCTTACGGCGGAGCCGTGGACGTGAACTGGCACGAACCGCCTCCTTATCACCCTCAAAGCGACGCGGAGTTCCGGCATGTGATTGAGCTAACCAAATCTTTGGGAATTAACTGGGTGCGGATTCCCCTCCGTGCGGCGCCGCCCGGTTTGCTTCACTGGGCCGATCGGTTGGGGCTGTTAATTTGGCAGGGAGGAGCATGGAACGGTCCAGCGAATGCGACGGAGAAAATTCCTTCCCGCACCGAACTTTTCCAACGGTGGGGTGCCATTGTTCTACGCGATCACAATCATCCGTCGGCGGTGCTGTGGGAGCTGTTCAATGAAGAAGGCGGACTGGGCCACACGGGAGCCAACGCCTTGTCGGGAGAGCTTTACGACTTTGTCAAAAACTTAGACAGTACTCGCCTCGTCCTCGACAACGCAGGAGGATGGGCAATTACAGAATTGAACTACATCGACAATCACCCTCCCAAGAGCGATCTTGACGATTGGCATTATTATCCTGAATTCAATGTATTTGGCGATGTCCGGGAATTGATCGAGGTCCGTTCCCATGGTCGCCCAGTAACTGTGGGCGAGCTTGGTCCGATCCCGTACATTTGCAATGCCGACAAGATCAAAGCTAAGTGGGCCGGGAAAAAGCCCTGGATTCTGGGCGTGGCGCCCAACGGTTTCGATTCTCACGCGCTTTGGGCGGACGGCAAGTACGAGGAGCGTTTCTACACTTGGGGACTTGAGAAGATATACGGTGATTTCACCAAGTTCACCGAGGCTAGCGACTGGTACTACTTTGAGGGTTTAAAACAAGAAACCGATCTAATGCGGATGAACGCTGACATCGCCGGTTACATGACCTGGTTCGCGGACACGACGTTCCACCCGGTAGGACTGATTGACTATTTCAGGGACAAAAAGGTTTTCTGCGACGAGTTATCAAAAATCTGGAACCAGACTGCGGTTGTGGTGGACATTGCGACGCGCCGGAACTTTTGGGCAGGGGAGAGCGTGCGAGCTGACGTATACGTCTCACACTTCGGTGACAATGACCAGCTACAAGGGAGCATTCGCTGGAGCTTGGAAGGCTCAGATCTCCAGGGCACGATAACGGTGTTCTCGGTTGGCCCAGCCCAAGCGACACACGTGGGGCGAATCGAATTTCGGGCCCCGGCCTTCAACGAGTCGAAGTCGGTGCGGCTCAAGGTCGAAATGCAGCGGAACGGAGCGACTGTCGCGCAGAATTACGTGACAATACAGGTCTTCCCGCTATCGTACCGACTGCCTGCAATGCGATCGATCATGCTTCGTGGGCCCATTCCGTGGCGGTTTGAAGCGCTTGGTTATGACGTGAAGCCTTTAGGCGACCAGATTATTCCCAGTGGAGTGCAGAAAGGGCAATTTGACTTGGGGGGAATTGATCTGAAGATCCCCCTGGTAACGACAAAGCTAGATGCGACGGCGGAAGAGCTGCTGAAGCAGGGTGGGACGGTCTTGTGGCTGGTGTGCGCGGACATGCTTTTCACGGCAGCACATCTGCCCTTGCAAGATCTGGACGGTTCGGTCCTGCCGTTCTTGCACCAGCATGGGCTGGAGCTGGGTAAGAAATCATTGGGAATGAAGCCTGAGAACCAGTCCGACATGTTGGCCGGAGCTTACGGAAATATGATCTGGTCGCATGCGCTGGACATGGAAGGCAAGTGGCTGCCGCCCAGCCAGGTGGACGCGACGATTATGCAGTGCCGCTATGGCAAAGGACGGCTGATCATTTCGACGTTTGAGATCCTGGAGAAGAAGTGCGTGTACGATCCGGTCGGCACCATCATGCTAAATGACCTGATTCATTACGCGCAAAGCGATTTCGAACCAACCCTCCGCCTTGCATAGCTCTAAACATGTACCGGAGCAGTTGATGTTTGGCAATTGGAGATAGATATGGACAGACGAACCTTTGTGAAGTGGACAACATCGGCAGCTGCGGGGGCGGGGGTCGAAGCCAAACGCCTGGCGGCCAATCTGTTGCGAGCTGCCGTACTCGAGGATCGCGCTAACGCGCAGAGGATTTCTGAGTTTGACCGTGTTGCGGTCGGCCTCGAGCGCCCGCACGTAATTCCTCTCGATGGCGACTGGCATTTCCAGGAAGATCCCAAAGAAATCGGCGAGCACGAGGGATGGTATCGTCCGGGTACGATCAAAGCCAGGATGGGTAAGGTTCCTCTTCCGTGGGAAGTCGCCTTCCCCGAGCTTCGGGATTTTAAGGGTACGGGCTGGTACGAGAGAGATTTCGTGGTTCCTGCCCAATATCGAGGTAAGCGTATCGCTCTCGCGACGATGGGAATCAGCGATCACGCAACGATCTGGATAAACGGAAAGCCTGCTGGCGAACATCGCGGTGCGCAATCTCCATTCACTGTGGATATCACCTCTCTCCTGCGGCCGGGAAGCACGAACTCCGTCTCCATCCGAGCCAGCGATCCAGCCGGGAGTTTCATGGATTATGAGTCCCTGATACTTTGCAGCGGCCTCTGGCAAAGCATCTGGCTTGAAATCACCGGTAAGACCTTCATCGGTGACATCTTTATGGTTCCGCACGTCGATCGGTCTCAAGCCGAAGCGCGAGTCACGATCATTGCTTCAGAACCGCTTCCTCACGAAACTCATCTATCCCTCCGCATTCTGGTAACAGGGCCCGACGGTAGGCACTTCGAAGAAGTGAAGGATACGGTGCTCCACGCCGATGAGACGCTGAGCCAGGTTGTCGTTCCTATCGAATTGAAGGACGCGCAACTATGGGACGTCGATTCTCCCAACCTCTACCACGTCCAGGCCACACTTGCCTGGAGCAGAAATACTCTGGACCAGGCGTCCGTGTACTTCGGCATGCGCAAGATCGAAACCAGGGACAACACCTTTTTTCTCAACAACAGGCCGATCTATTTCGTTGGCGGGGGAGTCATTCCGGGCCCCGGATGGGGTGACTGTGACTGGCACCATCCCCCGCCCTACCACAATCCAACGGATGAAGAAATCCGCAAAGATATCGAAATGATTAAGTCGACGGGCGTCAACTGGATAAGGGTCTCGCTCCGCCCCGCTCCCGCTCGGTTCCTGCACTGGGCGGATCGCATGGGATTGCTTGTGTGGCAGGGAGCTGGTTGGACACTGAGCCAACCGGTCAAAGGAGACAAGTTCGACGAATATAAGAAGTGGTTGGCGGCATTGATACTGCGGGATCATAACCATCCTTCCCTGGTAATGTGGGAAATGATGAACGAGGGAGGCGCGAATTCGTGGGGATCCCTCAAGGAATTGACCGCTCGACTGTACGACTTCGCCAAGGCTCTCGACCCGACTCGCCTCATCCTTGACGATTCGGGAGGTTGGTCAATCGGCGTTTTGAATGATCCCGGCAATCATGGCAAGACCGACGTTGATGACTGGCACAACTACCCTCCGTTCGACAACTTCAACGACACTCGGGACCTGATCGCCGCGCTTCGTTCGCATGAGAAGCCACTCGTGCTTAGTGAGTTTGGACCCATCCCATACATTTTCAACGTGGACAAGGTTAAGAAGCAGTGGGGTGGGACCGAACCCTGGTGGATGACGGCACGCTCCAAAGAGTTTGCGGGCATGGTCATTCAGGCGGGTTTCGAGCAACGCTTCTATCGCTGGAACCTGGATAAGGTCTATGGGGATTTCACCGCCTTCACCGAAGCAAACGACTGGTACTACTTCGAGGGGCTTAAGCAACAAACGGATTGGATGCGGATGAACCCGGAGGTTTCCGGTTACGTAGCCTGGATGTTCGATTCCACTCCTCATCCCATTGGGGTGATCGACTATTTCAAGAACAAGAAAGTCTTCTGCCCGGAGCTGTCCAAGATTTGGGGTCAGAATGCGGTCGTCGTGGACATTTTAGGCCGCCGCAATTTCTGGGAAGGCGAGATGATCAGGGCGAACGTCTACCTTGCTCATTTCGGCGATAACAGCACTCTCGCAGGTGACCTCAAGTGGAGGCTGGACGGCACTGACCTGCGCGGGGCGTTGGGAAGTGTCTCCGTGCCAGCAGGCAAGGTTAGGCAGGTTGGCAGTATTGAATTCGAAGCTCCCAAAGTCAGTCAGCCCAATTCGTTCCGACTCATTATCGAAGCAGAACGCGATGGAGCCAGTATCTGTCAAAACTACGTGACCATTCTTATTGTTTCGTCACAGTTTGGCGCCCCGAAATTGAAAACAATAATCTACCGGGGAGACTTTGCCTGGGAACTTGAGGCGCTAGGATACGAATTGAAAAAGGACGATGCTGCAGCTCCGGTCGTTACGACGAAGATCAATGAGGAGGTCCTGGGTTTCCTCGAACAAGGCAAGACAGTTTTACTCCTCGCCTGTGGCGATTGGATCCCGGGAGCCACATTTCACCTCGTAAATCGTAAGGTGGATCCATCGGTGCGGCCTTTCCTCAACAAGTTTGGTTTGGACCTGGGGAGCAAGGCTCAGGGCGGACACGGCGACTGCTTCTTTGTCAAAAAAGACACAGCCATGTTCGAACGAATCCCTTTTAAGAATCCGATTACCTGGGCGTTCCAGCAGGCGTGGCCGCAACAGGTCATCGTAGGTGTCAAGGCTGAGCACCACGCAGACATGCTCGCTGGCGCC
>Ga0193751_1000746_pt1 | contig 23216 bp, 20 predicted proteins | sample L1c2metaG_FD_143050 | JGI IMG/M metagenome (GOLD analysis project Ga0193751, IMG submission 143050) | Soil microbial communities from a riparian zone of the East river system, Colorado, United States - L1c2 | ecosystem: Environmental > Terrestrial > Soil > Riparian zone | place: USA: East River... | reverse complement strand
GGGCCCTTTTCTCTGAAGCACACCTTGGCAGTCCGGTTTCGCCGATTCCGCCAGGCGAAGGCAACGCGATCACAAACCGACGATTCGGCGAAAGGGACTTGACTTGTGGCGTAGAGATTCTAGGGCTTGCCGGAGGCTGGTTTACCCGGGGATAGCGGGCCTTTGGCTGCGGGTCAGCTAGGAACGCTTTGCCGCGAGCTTCCGTGGCGGAATATTCTGATTCAGCCGGAAGAAGTTATTTGGATCGTAATGTGTCTTAACCGCGACGATACGGTCCCATCGTTCCTGATAAGCCTCGGGGACGCGACCCTGCTCGTCGCCGCTCATAAAATTTATGTAAACACCCGGTTTCATTGCTGGCCGAAGCTTGTTGAAGAGCCCTCGAATCCAGGAAATATTGCCGGCATCAGCGGACGCTTCCGACCAGCTCGCCAGCAAGTTCATGATGAAAGGAGCGCTGCGATCGCCGAATGCGGTTTCGTTCGCGGCAATCCGCGCCGCAGCGCCACCAAGGTAGGCAAGTTCAATCCGGGTCTCCGACGAGGGAATGGTCGCAACTGCCTCCACCATGCGGTCAATAGTACTGTCGTCGAGATACGCGAAATAGCCGGACTTCGTGTAATAGCGCCGACCATGCGGGAAATCCGAATCGGCCATGGTTTGTAAATTCATGAACGGCACAATCCTAGTGCTGACAGAATCCGGACTACACATGGAAAGCGCACGCTCCAAATATGGACGCCCGGCTTCGGGGTCACCGGTCCAAACCAAGGAACTGCTGGCTACTGAGTGCCCGCGAAGCTCAGTGGGTACCTTCTTTGTATGCGGGGCAAGGCGTAGATCAATGTTCCACTTCAAGTCGAGCGGCGCTTCGGCCATGAAGTCTCTCCAGCATTCAAGGAGCGAGCGAATATCAGCCTCGGGAGACAATCCTTCAGCGAGCACAACAGAGGTAAGCGGATGGAGTTTCACTTCGAATTCTGTCACGACTCCGAAGTTACCACCGCCGCCACGCAGGGCCCAAAATAAATCCGGGTTCCCCTTGGAGTTGGCGCGTATCATCGAACTATCCGCAGTTACGAGAGTAAATCCCTCGACGTTATCGCATGACAATCCGAATCGCCGGGTGAGCCAGCCGGTTCCTCCGCCCAAGATCAGCCCGGAAGCGCCGGTATGAGAGACGACGCCAGAGGGAAAAACCAGTCCTGCTTTTTGCGTTGCGGTATCAATCGATCCCAACAGACAACCTCCAGCGATTTTAGCCCGGCGCGCCTCGGGATCAACCGTGACCTGGCGCATTCTCGACAGATCAATCACCAAGCCGCCATCGCAAGTGCTAAAACCTGCAAGGCTGTGCCCTCCACAACGGACGGCTGTAGTAATTCCGGCCTCAGAAGCGGCTCGGACTGCGTTTTGCGCGTCGCTTACATCTGCGCAACGCGCTATAAGGGCGGGTGTGCGAGCTACCATGCCATTCCAAATGACACGCGCGTCTTCGTAGCCGCTTTCGCCGGGGCGCAGCAAATCACCTTTGAATCGCCGGTGGAGCGCAGAGTAAACCTCTTCACTGGCTTCAACCATCTCCTGATCTCCCCGCCGAATGTTTTTCTCTGCCGGCAATGATTCGCTCTGCTAAACAGTGTTGCGCCGCCGGCTTCGCAGATAAAACAGCGAAATAATACCTAAGAAGACAGAAAACGCTGGAACCGACCATTGCAATCCTTCCACGAAGAAGGTTGTGATCGAGATCGCGAGAACTAACAAAATACCGACCACAGTGAAAAATGGGTGCGCCTGCAGACGCATGGGCAAACTCAATAGCCGCTCGCTCGTGATGGCTTTGCGAAAGCGAAGGTGCGTATTGAGAATCACCAGCCACACGAAAAGCATTCCGGCGACTGCGGTCCCATAAAGCATAAGGAAGGCATTCTTAGGGGCAAAGATGGCCAGCAGAATGGCCGCGATAATCCCCCACGTTGAAGCCAGCAGAGCGCGATGCGGCACACCGTTGCGGCTCACCTTGCCCATCCATTCGGGGGCATAACCTCCCCGGCCCAGAGAGAAAAGCATTCGAGTGGAAAGATAAAGGTTCGTATTCACGCTCGATAGTGCGGCCGTGAGCACGACGAAATTCATGATCGCAGCGGCGAAGGGTATATGCGCCGCAGCGAATGCGGTCACAAAAGGACTTCCAGAAAGCGCGGACGAACTGCTGGTCTGGTTCCAGGGAACCATCGTCACCATAATCGCAATCGCCAGCACATAGAACAAAATGAGCCGCCAAACAATGCTCCGCATGGCGTGTGGAATGGTAACTTCCGGATGCTCGGCTTCTCCCGCAGTGACAGCGATAATTTCCACTCCCATATAACTGGTGACAGTTATGGTGAGCGAAAGCCATACTCCTTTCCACCCCGTCGGGAGAAATCCGCCGTGCCGGGTTAAATTCGCCAAGCCAATCGCGCTCCGGGAACCGACACCGAAAATCAACGATAGCCCTACAACAATGAAGGCGACGATGGCGGACACTTTGATCATTGCAAACCAATATTCAAACTCACCTAGGCGGTTGACCTGCATAGAATTGAGCGCCACCAGGGCGGCTGAAACCAACACCACCCAAATCCATTGCGGAACGTGCGGAAGCCAAAAAGAAATGTAGATGCCGGCGGCTGTGACCTCAGCACCGATGGCAATGATCTGCGCGACTCCGTAAGTGGCTCGAACCGAAAAACCTGCCCAGGGATTGAGGTACTTCTCCGCGTACGCTCCGAATGCGCCAGCGACGGGATGGACGACTGCCATCTCCGCCAGCGCATAGGACATGATCAGAGCAATACCTGCTCCCAGCAGATAGGAAAGAATGACGGCGGGTCCAGCGAGGCGAATGGTTACACTGCTTCCTAGAAACAAACCTACACCGATGGCGCCGCCAATGGCCATCATGGTGAGCTGCCTTTGGCCCAAGCGGCGGTGAAGACCTTCCACTTCCGCCATCGGAGGCTTCTCTCCGGCAAGCGTGGCCCCAACCGCTGAACGTTGTTGATCAGTCATAACTGCCGACACCGGCAGGGTCAAGGACCATAAGATCGATATTCTTCCTGAGAACTTCCGCGACTTCTTTGACATCGTCCATGGTGTTGTACACATGGAACGAGACCCGCAAGCCGTCGTGACGATTTGATGCGACGATGTCGCTTTCAGCGAGCCTCTGTACCAGTATGTTTGAATCCTTGCACTGCAATACCACCAGCGGCCCTGCGCTATCCGCGGGCGTTTTGGCGCGAATACCCAGATCGCGGGCGCAGCTTAACAGCGACTGTGCGAGGCGCTTGATGTGCGCCGCCATATTCTCCATGCCAATTTCCTGAAGCAGGTGAAATCCAGGCACCGCGGCATACACATTGGGTACGGATGGCGAACCGGACTCGAACCTTCGCGCGGTGGGAGACAGATCGATATGTTGGGGATCGAAGGCGAATGGATTGGTTTGGGCAAACCATCCTGTCACTGTGGGAACCAGGGATGAAATGAGTTCCTTGCGCACATACATGAAAGCAAGGCCGGGAGGGCCGAGCAGATACTTGAGAGTTCCGGTCACAAAAAAGTCCAGGTCCAGGGCTTTCACGTCAACCGGGCGGGTTCCGCAGTCCTGGTAGTTATCGAGCATCACGAGAGCGCCGGAGCCGTGCGCGATTTGCGTGATGGCGTTTATCTCGGAACGAAATCCGTTCTTGAAACAGACGTGGGTGAGCGGCACGATGAGCGTATTGCGGTCCACCATCTTTTCGTAATTGGCCGCCGGAATACTGTTGCCTTCCGCACTCACAAACTGCACCTCCGCGCCTCGAACACGCTGCGCCAGCCAGACATGACCCATGGTAGGGAACTCGAACTCACCCATCACGACTTTCTTCCGCTCCCGGAAATTCAGCGCGCTGGCGATGCCATTGATACCCGCGGAGGCGCTGGTCACGATGGCAACCTCATCCGGGCTGGCGTTGATGAATTGCGCAAAGGCGGTCCGCGCCTCCTCGTAGCGATCCATCCACGTCTCCCAAGGCGACCCTTGCGCGTGCCAACTCGCGATGTAATTCTCCAGGCCGGTCTGCACGGCAGCTGATAGCGCGCCCTGGGAGCAATTGTTGAGATAGATTTTGCGTTGGAAGATCCTGAAGCCAGAACGAATCCCCTGGATTTGCTTGTCGGTCAGCATGAGGTTTTCGTGGAGCGTCGTCGACTCATTCACTCGCAATCTCAGCCAGCACCCTTCCGAACCTGCGTACTTCTTCGACCGTATTGTAGTGCACGAGCGACGCTCTGACTGCGCCACTCTCTTTGGTAAGCCCTAATCGCTGCATCAGCCGCGGCGAATACATGTGGCCATCGCGCACGCCGATATCTTGTTTCGCGAGTTCTTCGGTGACTCTTGCCGGAGACACATTCGGCAGATTGAAGCATAGCGTTGGCACTCGTTCGCGGATCCGCTTCTTGTCCGCCACGCCGTAGACGGAGGCACCGCAATCGTCCAGCACCCGGAGTATTTCGAACGAAAGCGATTCTTCGTAGGCTCGGATGGTCTTGAGCGCACGTTGCAATGCGGCCCGCCTCGATTCCGATTTCTCCGTTTTGTCGTTCGCGGCCATGCTCCTTCCCAGGGTTTCCAGGTAGCGCACGGCAGCATCCATCCCGGCCACGTTTTCGTAAATAAAAGTGCCCGCCTCAATTTTTCCAGGCGGCTCATCGGGGATGAAATCCTCACGGAAGGTCGGGAGGCTTTGCAGCAGTTCGCGGCGTCCCCAAAGAAATCCCATGTGCGGAGCGAAGATTTTGTAACCCGAACACACCAGATAGTCGCAATCAAAGGCCTGGACATCGATCAGTCCATGAGGGCCGTAGTGCACGGCATCGAGAAAAAGTTCGGCCCCGGCCTCATGCGCCACTCTTGCTGCCGCAGCGACATCCACAATCGAGCCGATCGCATTCGAAGTGAGCGTACACGCCACCAGGCGCATCCTCGAAGACACCAGAGGAATAAGGTCGTCAACGTGCAGATTCCCATCGTCCCTCATCTTCCACCAAAGGATGCTCGCTCCGTTCCGTTCCAACGCCAGCCAGGTGGCGACGTTAGCTTCGTGGTCCATATCGGTTAGGACAATCTCATTCCGCTGACCGAGGGTTTCTCCGATCGCCAAACTCACCAAACGAATGAAGGAAGTGGCGTTCATGCCAAACGCGATTTCGCTCGCATCGCGGGCGTTCACCAGATCAGCGACACTCTGCCGTGCACGCCAAATCGTCTCGTCCACTTCACGGCTTTTCGCGTAGCGCCCTCCCCGCTGCACATTGCACTCGAGCAGGTGATGATTCACCGCGTCCAGCACGATCTGTGGAACCTGCGCCCCCGCCGCGTTGTCGAAAAAGATGAAGCCTGGGGGGCGGGTCAGCGCAGGGAAGGCCGCGCGAACGGCTTCAACGGGAAAGCTTGCAGTCGACGCGAACGAGATCTTGGCTTTGAGAACACCTTGGGATTTGGACTGCAAGCTTTTTGCTCCTGGGTATATCTGAACGTCAGCGCCGAAAGCTCTCGGAACAAGCGCCAAACCTATACCCCGCTATAAACGCACGTCAAGGGCCGCATTTTCTACCTTTGCAGGATAGAATATGTTCGCTTCGTTTATTGAAAGCCAGCATATGCCGGTTTCTTTGACCAACTCCAGGCTGATCTACGACGCTTTGAAGGAATGCGACATCCGCTTGGTCTCAGCTCTGCCGGAAACCTGGCTGGTTCATCTCATCCGACTGGCGGACGAGGATCCAGAGGTAATTCTAGTGCGACTGGCCAAGGAGGAAGAAGCGGTTGGCGTCTCGGCCGGTGCACACTTTGCTGGGGTCAAGTCGGCCATGCTGATGCAGAACCACGGTTTCCTGGCATCGATTAATGGCATTGTCTCTTTCGCACATCTTTACAAGATTCCTCTCTTAATGCTCATCAGCTACCGCGGTTCCCTTGGCGAGCGCGACCCGTGGCAAACACAAGGAGGCAACGTCACCGAACCGGTCTTGCGTGCGCTGGGCATCCCTTACTTTTTCCTTGACGTTGTAGAGACCGTCAAAAAGCGCATCCGGCAGGCGCAGACTCTGGCCGAAAGCAGCTTGCAGCCGGTTGCCCTTCTGTTGACGCGCGACCTGATGTGGGAGGAGTGATGCTGCGCCTTGATTGCCTCCGGTCGATTTATTCGGAGCTGGAAAACTGTCTGGTCGTCACGATCATGGGGGCAGTCGCTGCTGAACTGCAGTCGGTGGGTCACCGTCCCAATTTCTTCTACCTGCAACACGCCATGGGACTAGCCTCTTCGACGGGGCTGGGGCTGGCTCTGTGTCTGCCGGAACAAAGAGTGATCGTCTTCGATGGCGACGGCTCGCTTTTGATGAATCTTGGCAGTCTTAGCACAATGGCGCGCTACCGCCCCAGGAAACTGGTCCACGTCGTCTTCGACAATGAAAGCTTGCTCTCGGTCGGAGGTTTCCCAACGGCGACCAGCACAGGTACAGACCTGGAAGGGATCGCCCGCGCCGCCGGCGTTCCCCGAGTGTCCACAGTACGCAGTGTGGAGAGTTTTAAAGCTGCCATGACCGACGCCGTGCGTGGCGACGAACTCACAACCATCATCGCCAAGGTCGAAGCCACCGGTCCGGGCGCCTATGTCACCGACCTGTCGTTGCTGGAGAATCGGTTTCAATTCTGCCGGCATATTCAGTCGCGCAAGAGGCACTAAAGATCGGGCAGCACCGTTCGGATCCCGATCAAGCGGAGGACGAGAGTGCCGAACGCAAAGCTTGTGAGGTACGCCAATGTCTGACGTCCTGGCTAAACTGCTCGAAGAACTAGCGGCTGGCCGGCTGCGAGTCGTGGATCTGACCCAGCCCTTGAGTCCGCAAACGCCTTTGCTGCCGTTGCCGCCGCAGTTCAACAACACGCCCGCGTTCAGGATCTGGGAGCTCTCGCGCTACGATGATCGCGGTCCCGCCTGGTACTGGAATGCGTTCGAGACTGGCGAGCACACCGGCACCCATTTGGATGCTCCAGTGCACTGGGTCTCTGGGAAAGACCTTCCGGATAACACCGTGGACCGCATTCCGCCGAAGAAGTTTGTCGGTCCCGCCTGTGTCATCGACATTAGCGCGGAGGTGGCAAGAACCCCAGACTATCTGCTGACCCCAGAGCGTATCCGGCAGTGGGAAGAACAGTACGGCCGTATCCCGGCGGGCGCATGGGTTCTCTTGCGTACAGACTGGTCGAAGCGAAAGGATCCCAAGGACTACATCAACCTAAAGAATGATGGACCCCACACTCCCGGATTGGCTAAGGAAAGCTCCGCCCTCCTCGCTCAGGATCGAGATGTGCTAGGCCTCGGGGTGGAGACGGTCGGCACCGATGCCGGTCAGGCCGCCACCTTTGATCCACCCTTCCCGAACCATTACCTCATGCACGGCAGCGGCAAATTTGGATTGGCCGGCCTGTCCAACCTTGATCAGCTTCCGCCGACCGGTGCCATCGTCGTTGCCGCCCCACTGAAAATCGTCGGCGGCTCCGGCAGTCCTTTGCGGGTCATTGCCATCACACCCTGAAACACTGTGAGCCGCCGCGCCTTTACTGCGGCCGAGCCGGAACATCGTCGTACGATTGTTCTCTGGCTCGCTCGTTTTCCTGGATGAAATCCCGGTAAGTCAATGACACAGGGGCTCTTAGAGGCGTGGGTTGGAACCGTCCAGGAAGTTCGAATTCCTTCCCCTCCGCCACGCAGTCTGCACTGGAGAGAAAACAGGCTCCGATCCCAGCAAAACCTCCCGAAATAGCCGCAATTTCGCGAATCTTGTCCGCAAAGCGGACTGGAGAAAGTGTCCCAATTTAAGCCCGAGGCAAACTTTGTGACCCTTTTCTCTGCAGGGATCATTGGCAGTCCGGTTTCAGGGACTCCATCAGGCGAACGCAATGCGATCACAAACCGGTGATTCGGCGAAAGCCGCCTCGGCAGCTACTGCTGGATGGCCGACAATTCTGGAGTCGGGCCGTCAATCACCACAAGCGCGTCTTATCGGTACTAATCCGACGGACGAACCGATAACTTCCGGGTTGCCTGTCCCTCGGGCGCAGTCAGCAACGATAGCCTACAGGTCTCCGAGTTTGAGTGTCACGTCCGGGCTTTTCCAAGCGGTCTCAAATTCCATCCGCACCCATTCCGCGTCGGAGATCTTGTTCTGGGCTTCCAAGCTCTTCCAGAGCCCAAACAGTGAACGGGGATTTCGAGGGTATTGTTCCAGATCGGCGCGAAACACTGCTTCCGCCTGCGCGGCTTGGCCGTTCAGCATCAAGGTAGCGCCAAGCGATTCCCGTACGGGATAAAACCATTCGGGTGGCTCACCGTAGTTGAGTCGGTCCTGGATCTGAACCGCATTCTTCCAGCACTCGATCTCGCGTTCGTGGTCGCCGCGTGCTTTGGTAATCCGAGCGTCCAGGATGTTCGCAGCCAGGTCCAGAAAAGCTTGCGCTTTGTTGGAAAAAAAACTGAACTCCGTATCGGCAGGCATTTCTTTGCGGGCAGTTTCCAGGCTTCTCCGTTCTGCTTCCGCCATCCCGATCTGATCTTTTGCCGCAGCGGCAGATCCGCGGGCGAAATGCCAGAATGCGGTTGTCATAACCAGGCCCGGGTTCGGCGGCGGCAGCTTCAGCACTTCGTCCCAGCGATGAAACCGAAGGAGCACGAAGATTGGCGTGGGCACGTAGACCTCAGACATCGGCATGTCGGCAACCATGACGCCCACATGTGCCGCCAATTCATCTGCAGCCCGTTTTGCATCGACAAAATTCCCTGCCATGCCATTCGCAGCAGCAAGGAAGTGAAGGTTATGGGCATAATACATCATGTCGTACATACTGCCCGTTGTGCCGCTGTCCCGCAGGTAGACACGGTCTATCTCAGCCGCCATCGCATTGCTCCGGGCAGATGCCGAGTAGTCTCCGACGCGCATATAGGTGTGGGCGGGCATGTGAACCAGATGGCCTGCCGCCGGCACCAGGGTTTCTAGACGCCTGGCGCTGGCCAAGGCCCACTCGGGATGAGGGGACGCTTCAACGGCATGGATGTAGTAGTGATTTGCGCCAACGTGGTTGGGATCGCGCCTCAACACTGATTCCAGCACGCCAACAATCTCCTGAGGAACTCCTCTTGTTATATGGCAACAACCTGTAATCCGAGCTCGCGGGCCTGTTTCCGGAGCCTGGCCTCCAGACGTTGGCGGTTCTGCACTTCGTTGTGCGCACAGATGGTCTCGTCATAGGCCTGTCGGGTGGTTACCATGTGATAGACGATGCGTGCCAGTTTGTGCGCGGCGGCGGTGATTGCTTTGGGAGCGCCCAGTTTGGTGCGCATCCGGCGAAAGTAGTGTCCTAGGTAGGATTGGCTGCGATAGAGCGATTGTGCGGCCATGCGGAGCGCTGTGGCCGCTCGATTCTTGACCTTACGGGTTTTGACCGACAGCACTTTCCCACCGCTCACCCGGTTGTCGGGACAGAGTCCAAGCCAGGATGTTAGCGCCGGACCACTGGCGAAGCGCGAAAAATCAGGACCGATCTCCGCCAAAAGAGTTTGTGTGGTAAGGACGTTGATCCCGGGTACTTTGGTCAGATCTACTCCGAAAATTCGGTGGAGATGAGTCTGCAGGTCGAAGCGCGGCTGGCTAGCCTTGGGTTTGGACCCGTCTTTCGATGGCGACGAGGGAGCTGGAGGCGGATCCACTTTCGACTCGAAGCCCTCCAGATACTGCGCAATTTCGCGATCGCACGCCGCGATCAACTCTTGGTAATGACGAAACGCTTCCAGCGATTGGCCGAGGGTGAATAAATGCTCGCGTCGGTAGTCTCCCACCAGGGACTTGGCGATGGTATCCGTGCTGGCCTTGATCCGCCGGTCGCGGAGTGCTGCCAGCGTATGCGGGTTGCGCTCACCCGCCAGAATGGCCTCCAGGATCGCTACCCCGGTCACGCCGGTGATATCGCTGATCACGTGGTGGAGTTGCAGGTTCATCTGATCCAGAGCCTTTTGCATGTGTTGCACGTGATTCGACGCCATCTGCACCAGGCTGTCGCGGTGACGGAGGATCGATCGCACTGTGCACACCGCCTGTTCCGGTCGGAACGACCCGCGCAGTAAGCCCACCGAATGCAGAAACTGCAGCCATTGGCAGTCGGAAACATCGGACTTGCGACCTGGGACATTCTTTACGTGATGGGCATTGACCAGAAAGACCGTGAATCCCCGCGCCTCCAAGATCTGAAAGAACGGGATCCAGTAAACTCCCGTGCTCTCCATCGCTACGCTCTCGATGTGGCACGTTTTCAGCCAGTCCGCCGCGGCCTGCAAGTCTTCCGTGAAGGTCGGAAAACACCGCACCGGCTCCGGATCTCGATCCCCAGGCACAGCGATATAGATCTCCGTCGCCCCGATATCTACACCCGCAGCATTCGGGTCCAGGCAAGGCAACACTGGCGCTCCTCCTGTCTTCTTGTTGCTCTTTCGTTTTCTCGACATGGCTCTCTCTCTGGATTTGGATTCGTCCATGCGAGACGGCCAGACTGTGCACAAGGAGTACTCTCCTGAACGAGATCGACGTATCCTGGTGAAGGACCGCCGTCATCACTGAATTGAGCACAGAGTCTGGGACCACACTCCTCAGCGGGCTCCCGAAGGATGCACCATTGACATTTTCGGCCTACTTGCCGGCGCGCATGGACCGCTCATTCTATCGCGCCATGCACGAACCTCAGTTCCTTACCTTTTTGACCCGCGCGACGCGGGTTTGCTTACTCCTCAGTACCTTCGGTCGGATGGCCATCAAGGCTCCAAAGCTTCCAGGGGTGGAGATCCATCAGGCTCTCCGCATAGAGTGTGGCCGCGTCGAGATCGTCCGGGTAGCGCCTGGATAACTCACGCATCGCGTGAGCATAATCCACGTCGAGTTTTCTTAAATTCACTCCGGGATCAGCCGAGTAACGCTTCCCTAGAGTTTGAATGTAGGCGCGCTCACTTTCTGTCACGCCCGGCGAGAGCGATATCGCCTTCTGCACCGCTTCATAGGCTGCCTTTTCGTGAGGAGGATCTACATCCAGATTGATGCATGGACCTAATGCCAATGCGACACCCCAATAAGGCATGGCTGACTGCGGATCCAGCTCCGCCGCCCGCCGGAATGACCGAGCGGCCTCTTCGTGGTTGAAAGCGAAGACCAGCGTGAGCCCCTGGTCGAAGAAGCGCTGCGCCTCAGGGCTCTTCGTGGAAATCGAGTGGTGATGCTGGCCCATGCCCGGTATTAGGGCTGCGGGCTTGGACTGGGCGAGCAATGAACAGACAGCCGCGAGAAGCACAGATACCGGTGCCAGAAGTCTCATCCGGATTCTCCAAGCAGTCAAAGCAGGCTCGCAGACTCCCCTGTCGTTCAAATGGCTTCAAATGCTTATATCACCTATGCGCTCAAGGCTGTTATGAAAACCATTCTTCCGCGCCCAACTGCGCAAAGCTGAGGTTAATCTGAACAGCACGCGCATCCTATCAACACTCCTCACCCGGCTGTTCAACGGGCCACACGTAGAAGTGGCATTAGCGGCCGGTAACGTTCCGGGTGGATTGTTTGAATGCTAAGTCCAGCGAGGAGCGCGTGGTGTACAAAAGGCTGAACTCAACGGGAACGTTGATTCAGAGAAACAACCACGGAGGCTCCTCAAGGGAGATTATGTATTACATCGGGCTGGATGTTCACAAGAAGACTATCAGCTACTGCGTCAAGGATGCCAGCGGACAGGTCCACCAGGAAGGCAAGACGGGAGCAACGCGACGCGAACTGGATAGCTGGATCAAGACTCTTCCGCAACCATGGACAGTGGCCATGGAAGCAACGATTTTCACCGGCTGGATCTACGATTATCTGCTGCCGCACGCTCAGCAGGTGAAGGTGATTCTGGGGATCAGCTCAGACGCCCGCCGCGTGGGCGTTCTGCACCGGCTTCCGGGCCAGCTCTTCCACGATCGGCAGCGACTTGGGTACGGTAAGAGTCTTCTCCGGTGGCAGCGTGCCGGTCTGCACCGCGTGGACAAGCATATCAAGTGCCTGACCGGTGTTCGTGGGAACAATGATGGTGGCGTTGAGCAGTCCGCGCCGCAGCCACGCTTGTCCGGTTTGGGACACTCTATCAATACCAATATATGGAGCCGCCAGAAACCGGGCGCGCGCGGCACCGATTTCCTGAAAGGCTTTTCTGGCGCCCAGCGCCATGACATCATTTTGGGCAGCAATCACGTCGATCGGCGTCTGTTGCGAAGTACTGAGCTTGAGCCAGGAACTGACCGCCTTGTAGGCGCTCGCTTCGGTCCAGTTGCCCTTCATGAGCTTAACTTGAATCGCGACGGGCTTGGTCTCGTACATGCCGGTGGTGCGCTGTTTTGCAGCCAGACTCTCGGAGGGGACCTGAATCAGCAGCACCGATCCTCCGTTGGGCAGCAGAGCCGCCAATTGCTTGCCTTGCAGGCGACCGCTTTCCTCATGGTCCGAGCTGATGGAAAAATCGGGACTCTGTAAGCCCTTCGCAGGTCAGAAAGGTAATCTACTTCACGATTCAGGACTACCCAGCCGATTCCCGCCGCTGCAGCTGCCTTGGCCACCTGGGGCAGGGCCGTGCCGCCCACCGGCTCAAAAATGCTGCCGTCGGGATGTGAGCCGGAGTTGACTGGATGATTTTCAACAGTTGCTGGCTCTGCAAGATGGCATCGTTCTCGGCGTACAGAATTTCCAGCTCAACGTTGAGCCGGCTGGCAGCTTCTTGCGCCGCCGAAGCTTGTTCGATCTGGTCAGTCATTGTCGTTTGTGGTCAACGAGGCCACAAATCGCAGTTTCTGCATGAGGCGTCCGCCGCGTTGTTAAAGGTATGTTAATTATTAAATCGAAGAAACGCAGGTGACGAGAGTAACTTGGCGGAACAGAAACAGAAGAAGAGCGCGGATCGCGCCTTTTTCAATTCGTGGTCGTAGTTGTTCATTTTCAACCGTATTTTGCAGCAACCCAAAACGCCCCGCAGGCGGACGGGGGCACGAAGAAGACCAAAGAAAGCGCACGGCGCTTGTAGTGCTCTGCGCCGGCCGCGCTCGGCCTATTTTGTGGTCGCGTCGGCGGAATCTTTCGGCACCATCGAGACCACGCCGTATTCGCGTTCCTTGTCGTCCAAGTCCTCGACGCGGAGGACGATCTTGTCCTTGTCGATGCGGAACTGTGCCTTCTCGCCGATCGGCAGCAGTACGGGATGCTTCTCGTCTTTCGGCCGGATCGTGTACATCACGCTTTCGGTTTCCAGCACGTATTGCTGGCAGAGCAGCTCGCGGGTCTTCATGTGCGCGGAATCGGTCCCCAGCATTTCACCAGTGATACTTTTCCCGTTCTTCGCATCCGTCCCGCACTTGACAGATTCCATCTTCAACAATTTGCCACTCTGGTAATGCTTCGGCTCCTTAGCCTGGGCCACGGCCGCAATCATCACAATCGCCAACACGTATTTCAGTCGCATTTCGTAGGCCTCCGCGGGCGTTCTCTGAACCCATTGTCCCCAATTTTTACCAGCCTGCAAAGATGCCGAGACGATTCTTCCGTACCATGACCGATAGTAATCAGAAGCTGACAGTAGGCGCTTAGGTTCGCTGGCATCTGCGGCAAAGAAGTCCACATCATTGGAACGAATAGGCAAACTGTCGACCAAAGCCCAACTGCTCACTGAACGTGGCGAGCAACTCTCCCGACCTGCTTCGGTCGGCACCCAAATTCTCCGGGCGACGAAAATCACCGATCACATTGTGACTGGCCGCGAGATTGCGTTCTGCCTAAGAAAGCCCACCGATGAAAAGCCCGGACGCCAAGTGGTGAGACCTGGAGCGTGGGACTCGAGTCACGACTTCGCCGCGGCCTCTCCCTCTTCTGCAGAGTCGCTCTTTTCATCCACCCGTCGCCGGATCTCCTGCAGCCAAAGCCTTGGATTCGTGCCGTGAACGAGTCGTCTTAGGAATCCCAACCTCTCGCCGATATTGTCGCGGTTGCGCCTGATATCGTCCTTCGTGACTTTGGTGTACAGGGTAAGGAAGGTCTCCATACTCCGTGGCTTTGCGAACACGTAGGTGGCATGGCCCAGTTGCGGCGTCTCGACGATGACCGCCTTTTCGAGGTCGAAGATGTATTCGCAGCGAAACAGGTAGATGCGGCGGGCTCGACGCGAGAGCTGACGATAATAGAGCGGGTCATAATCAGGACGCCAACTGATCTGAGCGATATCGAAATCGCCCGGAATACCCAGCCCACAACACAATCGCTCCAACTCTGTTCTCTCAATAGCCCGGTGCTCCAGACATAACCGAATCTGGTCCAAGGCGCGCGAGTACTGTCCAAAGCGATGGTAGGTCGTTCGTGCGGTCTCCAATTGCTGCGGAAAGTCCGCGGGAAGCCTGACTGCCAGGCGACTCGGCAACGCAGTTTCCCAGTTGACCAACTCCCAGTTGCCACCACGCTTCCGGTATTTGCCGCTACGCACGAAGGTGCCGTCCACTTCCAGCCTGGCACTCAACGAGTGCTTCCATCGGTTCCAGCTTGCGTCCCACACGGTATGTAGTGCGGCGGGATCAAGCCAGAATTCGAGCTTGCGGCGTACGTCGCGGCACAGCGCCCGATCGTTACAGACGTCGCAATTCCGCAGCGGCAGGTGGAACTGGCGGCTCCGATGTTCCGGTAGGAACACCAGAATGCGATGTGCGAAGAAAACACTGCCGTCGCGTGAGCGTTCACCACTTACGACAATCGAGCCGAAGCCGCCGTAAGGAAACACGGCTGGAGCTTCGGGATCCCGGAGCAGCATGTCGTAGCAAGCGCGTAGTTCAGGCTGGCCAAGGATGTTGAAAGCCCTTTCTACTGTTACCTGCTCGCCACGCTCCGCGTCCGCCGAGGTGAGCTCGAGGCGGCGAAGGTTGAATGCAAGCCGGATTTCGGCGAGGGCGGCGCACGGCGAGACTCCCAGAATCTCGTAGAGGTTGGGACGCTTGGCTCGCGCATCCGACTGAGGGAGACGATAGAAGTACTCGCGTAAGATCTCGCAGGGCAGCAAGATGGCAGAAATGCCCAAGTGGCCGTGCTCAACCTGAGCGGACACGAAATATTGCTGCCTTTTGTCCAACTTGGGATGGGTGACGTATCCGACCGGGGCCTGGTACAGGCAACGATCTATCCCTGAGAAATGAGCCTTTGTGACGCAAATCTCAGCGCCCCTGGTATCTCCCGCAGGCATGGGAAACGCGATCTCGTCTCCCACCACAATGTGGCCGGCCAGGATGCGACACACGAGGATCTTCCCACGGTTCGCGAGCACGCAGACAGCCGGGTTGCGCTCTCTCTCGATGCTCTCCACTCGCTCGCAAAAAATTGGCACGGGATCGCTCAAGGTTGCGGAAGCCATGTTCACGAGCGCATTCTAAGACGGTCATATCGAGCGGTCGAACGCACGACAAAACCGTCAGCCAGCCAAGTAGATCTATCGCACCGCGCTCAGGCAGCACCGTCTTGCTTCCGATGGAAAGAGTCTCAAGGCGGTGTCCGGTTTGGAGAAAACTCTCCTAAGGCGTCCGGCTCCGACTCGGCGATTCGCATCGCAAACCCTGTGACGCGACCAACGATCTCGGCATCTTGAGGATAACGAAAGGACCGGATGGCCACTGGCGATTTTGGGGACGGGACAAGCAGTAAGCGGCTTCCTTCGTAGTCGCACCAACTGCAGGCGTAGCGATTGTCGCGAAGCTCGACAAAATACACCGGACGGTCGTATTCGCTCGGCCAACTGCCTTTGGTGACCTTATTTTGATGCGGATCGATCTGGACGAATGCACCGGGCCGGATCAGAGGATCGAGCGTGTAGTCCTCGGTCCCGATATACCCATAGAGTACGCCGCGTAGGCCAGCGTGCTGCACCAGGAAGAAAGGCATTTCACCCAAACCCTGGAACATTCGATGGACGAGATTCGTCCGTTCCAAGAGAACCTTGTCACGCAATTTCAGAGAAGTCGGTACAATCGGCTCCGGTCGTGAGAAGTCATGGCCGCTGAGGTGTGTGTGGGGCAGCGCTATCAACCCTTTTTCTTTGTCCAAGTCGCCGATATTAAGCCCGAAGAGTGCCAAGATCTCGTTGATATGGCATTCGTAGATGAGGCTGAGGCTGTGGAACTTCGCGAGGCGTGGTTTGGACTTCCCGTTTTCGAGGTCGCTCACCCAATTGTGAGGCACATAGTATGCCGGATTTTTCTTTTCCTCTACAATTCGTTGGCTGAATCTTTCGACATCGCGAATGGACAAGTGCCGTCGCTCGCGTTTGGCGCGGAGACGCTTACCAGCTTCGGAACTCGACGGCAGGGCCAACATTGGGAACGGCTCAGGTTGGCGTTGCGGTATGGTAGGCGCAAGTTAGCTGTTTTGTCCACAGGGATTCAGTTTTGTTCGGAAATCCGACATACTCGCTTGAGTATTCTCAATGATTTGCCGAGTCCTCGATCAGCTAACTTGCAGCAAGCTGGTCGGGATTCCGACCACGATCTCACCTGTAACCTTGCTAGCGATCGTCTGAAACCGTCGGTTCTTGCCGGAAATCGACGCCCCTGTCCGAAATTCCGGGCAACTTGCAGATATTTGTGACACCGCCAAGGCGAACTGTTTAAACCGAAGCAAATCTCTGCGAGCAGATTGAGTGATCGGAAAATCTAGTTCAGGTCGCAGTGGCCTTTGCTGAGCTCTGACTTTTGACCGGCGCTGAGGGGGGACCTTCTCGCGAGGAAGATGCGACGAGAGGTCCGCCCCGGTGCCCTCCCATAGTGAGTCAGGATCGAACACCGAGCTCGCAGAGCGCGTCATTCTGGCGAGCAAGAATCTCACCTTGCACAAGGCATCCCAACGATCAGCGGACCTCTTTGGCCGATCGTCACCTCATTACCTACCGCACAACCTCTATTACGATCTCCGCCACGGGAGTTTCAGCCCGAGCCTGTTTCAAGTGTTTGCGTTTAGCCGGATTTCCAATTACCGGGTCACCGATTGGTTGCGGCTCTTCGGCATCGACGTCGAGGTAATCCCTCGCTTGCAGGTTCAGCTTTCTTCGAGACGCACGGTCCTCTTGGATTCATCGTTGGATGATCCGAACGCGTTCATCCCCTGGCTTCGGAATTTGGGGACTAGTGCTCCTCCTGCCGGTGTCGTCCCGTTGTCGCAGGTTCTGGAGTGGACCAAACCCCAACGCCTGGCTTCGCTGGCAGAGGTTCAGCATAAAGGCTTCTTGTGCGCGAAAATTGGTTACCAGGATGCTTTGGCTTTTCCGGAACTACTCGCGGGCAGTATCGTCCGCGTAAGACCCGGGACGACGGGAGACCTGGTCGGGCGGATCAGCGGTGAGGGATCCAAGAATCTGTTCTTAGTGGAGCACGGAAAGGGACTCTGTTGTTGCCAGATCCGAACTGTTGGAGGTGGGCGAATTGCGACGATCAGTACCCAATTGCCGTATGCCCAAGTCGAGTTCAAAGTTCCTGAAGAAGCAAGGCTCGTTGGAGTCGTGGATCTCGAGATCCGCAGCTTGCTGAGGCCGCAGCAACCCTCTGTTACTAAAGAGTTGGCAAAACGCTGGAAGCCGGAAGCGCTGTCGCCCGAACCATCTCAACTGGGCCCACTCCTTCGCCGCGCCAGACTGCGAATGGGACTTTCGTTTTGCGCGGCCTCGGCGATCAGTCGAGAGGTCGCAAATTTGCTGGACGATGAACGCTACTTTGTAGCCCCCGGGTCTCTGTCCGACTATGAAACGCTCAACATCCCACCCCGCCACTTTCACAAGATTATTACGTTCTGCGCGGCTTATTCGCTGCATCTGCATAAAATATTTGAGACTTTAGGTCTCAGCCTGCAGGACTCCGGATACGAACCAATCCCACATTTGCTGACGGGCAGACTGTTGACGGTGATGGCTGAGACGGCGGCGGAGACGGATGAAGTTGAACTGACCGGGTTCATTGGGGAGCTGTTTGCTGAGCTAGGGGAGGTGCCTTTTTTCTTGCGGGAATCGTTGAAAGGGTTCAGCGGCCTGACAAGGCCGTCCCTGAAAGACTTCTTCTGGATCGGCGGGACACGAAGTGCTGTCCACCCATATCTAGCGGGTGGATTGCTTGCTGTCGTGAATCGACAAAAGAAGAAGCCGAATGACTGTGGCTCGAAACCGTTATGGCAGCAGCCCTTGTACGTCATTCTCAAACGTGAGGGAACCTACGTCTGCGGGTGCTGTAACCGGGAGAACAATAGCCTGGTTATTCACTCCTACCCAGGCGGAGTTCATAGGCGAGATCAATTCCGAAGTCGCGATGCCGAAGTCATTGGGAAGATTGTCACCATAGTGCGAAGGCTGATCTGAATCCGGTTTTTTTCGACCCCGCCAAATAGGGAAAGTGCATCGGCGCACCATGGTTCGGATGTACCTGAATTCGTGTTCCTGAAACGCATCAGCGAGATGCCAGGTAACGGCGCGTACACCTTGCCGCGTCGGGATCCTTCGTTTTGAAAAAAACGCTACTTCGGTAGTCGGCCCGATCACGCATTCCGGATCGAAACCGCTCCATTGTGCGATATGTATTTTAGAATAAGTTGTTTAAAGGGTTCCCTTCGGAACATCCGTTGCTGGCCTCCGGCATGTTGACGAAGTATATATCATTATGTAATAATTACTTCGTAAACTGGAGGGGATAGATGTCCACTGTATCCGATACCGTCCATCCGAGCACTCTGGACCAGATTCAAGCGAGCATCGTGGATTGGTTTGAGGGCATTTCTAAGGGGGTAGAACTCCCCATTCGCTTCTCACATCCTTCAAGATCCTCCAATCGATTGTGCTTGTTCTCGACTCCCACAACGGACTTCAAGGTGGAGATCGATCAAAGGACCATCTCATTGCAAGTCAAGAGACATAGGCTCTCCGTCGTTCTCGACCAATTCGATGTGCGGACGGAGTTTGAAGACCGGAGGATATGCTTCAATATCGAGCCACACCCAAGGCCTGAACATCGGGTCCTTGATTTGGTTCTCCGAGAGGTCGCAGAGACCGAGCATCCAGCCTTTGTTTCGCGACTCTTGAGGGTCGTGAAGAATCTAGAGAAAGATCTGTCGAAAGGAAGAATTAATGAAGCAATAGCCGCTCCAACGGACTACCTGGTGTTCTTAAACGCGCTAAGTGCCTCCCCCTTAGCCAGTGAATCGGTTGCGGACGATCCCCTTGCGGCCGCGAAATTCCGCGGCCTAGAAAGAAAGAGACAGCTAGTAGAGGCAGCGGGAGGGGTCCTTAGCTCAGAGCGCGTCTCGGAGCTGTTGGGGATCACGCGTCAAGCAGTCGACAAGCGGCGCGCTCAGAACCAGCTTGTGGCCCTCACGCAAGGAAAGCGCGGATATAGCTATCCGTGTTTTCAATTTGAAGATGGAAAGACGTTGCGAGGACTCGAAGAGGTTCTGCAAGAATTAAAAGCTTTCGATCCATGGATGCAATTGGCTTTCTTCGTGAATCCAAATGATCGTCTGAGCGGAATCACGCCTTCCGCAGCATTGCGTGCCGGCAATCAATTGGATGTATTGCGAGCGGCCCGAAGCTATGGCGAACATGGAGCAGCATGACGGACAAGCCCGGAGAGCATCCGGAACCGCATGCTGATCTTGCCGGACGGTCTCCCTTGGTCTACACGCTGGAAGAAGGGACGGTTGTTTATCGCCTCTATCGGGCTGATCGCGATGCCCTCTACTTCGGCAGAACCGGAGACAACCGGTTCGATGCTCCAAATGGAAGCTTCGGCGTTCTCTACGCAGGCGAAGACGAATACTGCTCCTTCATCGAAACATGCGGGCAGGTGACCGGTGTCCCATCTGTCTCGGGAGCGTACCTTGATCAGAGACACCTTGCGGAAATGAAGGTCATGGAATCCATGAAACTGATTGACCTGTCGGCGAGTGGCGGTCTCGCCCGTATTGGCGCAGACGGACGTCTCATGGATGGGTCGCATGCTGTGGCGCAACGCTGGTCAGCGGCCCTGCGGAATCATCCCACAAAGCCCGCCGGAATCCTTTACAGGGCCCGGCATGACCCTGCCAAGCTGGCGTTTGCAATTTTCGAATGTCCAAGGAATGTCTTTCAGACCACCTCGCGGGGTTCATTGCGCGACCCGCGCAACGTAAAGTTGTTAGGGGAGATTCTGGATCACTACAAGTTTGGCTTAATAGACCCCTAAGCTGGTTTGGCCGCAAAGACCGAAATGTCAATGGCTCCCGCTACGCGCGTTTGCTCGTTGCCTCGGAGGCAACCGTGGTGTCCGGTTCGGATCTCGTGGCCTTGCGCTGCCTCTTTACGGCCTGAAGAATATCCTCGTGGCCGATGTCTCCAAGATCAACCGCGGCTTTGCCCAGCACCTCCAGAAACTCTGCATTCCATCTTGAGCGCTTTCTGCCCTTGGGAAAGTCTCTGTGTGTTTTCGCCAATGGAACTCCTCTTCGATCCCGCTAGGGACTGTGCAGAATTCTTATCTCAGTAGGCTGTATTCTCGGATGCGCAACAGTGGCAAGTCGAAGTCGCCCAAGTACTTTAGAGCAAGTGTAATACAGCCGGGTGTGGGTACGCGTTGAAATAAGGGGCGATCTCGTTTCAGTTGTTTGGTCAAGAATGAAATAGGCGCCCTTTGCGACCCCAATCTTGGTCTCCCCTCGCGCAGCATAGGTCGAATTCGCGAACAGACGACTGGCGATCCATCCCAAGCAAGATCCTGTATTTCCAACAAAACTCAACAGAATTGAAAGAAAGGCGAACGGCGCACTCTTTGTCTGGACGATCGCGGACGGCGGTGCCTATGCTTCAGTCCGAAGTGCCTCTCGGATGCTGGTTCACAAAATGCGAGGTCGTTCTGTCCCTAGAGATTCCGAGTGAACTGCGTTGGCTCGCAAAACAGATTCGACCGTTTGTCCCCTGGCACGTTGCCAGCTTCCTATGCATGACTGCGGGTAGCCTGCTTGCGCTTCTCACCCCGCTGGTTCTCAAGTGGCTCATCGACCAGGTTCTGCCGCGAAAAGAGGCAGGATTGCTTCTCTGCGCAGCGCTCCTGATCTTTCTAAGCTACCAGGGAAGGATGGCGCTCACGAGCGTGGGCAACTTCTTGACGCTTAACGCCGTGCAGAGAATGGCGCTTCGGTTGAGAGTGGATCTGCTGCACCACCTCGACCAGCTCTCTGCAAACTACTATGAGAACACTCCACCCGGGGCAGTGATGTATCCCCTCAAAGAGCCGATCGAAGAGGTTGCTTACTTCGGTTCAGATCTTCTTCCTTCGATACTACGCATGTGCCTAACCACCAGCTTCACGGTCGCGACCATGTTCGTACTGAGCCCAGTGCTGACGTTGGCCATCCTCCCTCTTGTCCCACTATTCCTCGTTGCCCGGCAGCACTTTCGCACGAAACTCACGGTCGACTCCGATGCTGTGCAGCAGAACCTCGTCGCATGGAACAGTTTTATCGAGGAACACCTCTCTTCCGTGCTTCCGATACAACTACTCGGCCGGGAAAGGCACCAGGAAAGAAGGGCCTTTCGGCTCCTGGCCCGGACAACCCGCTCGCATCTCGCGCTCTTCAAGACCGGGGTCTGGTTCACCGTGTGGACTTCCGTGGCCGTTGTGCTCGCCATGTCCGCGGTGATCGGGTACGGGGGCTGGAGCGTTGTCGCTGGAACTTTGAGTCTCGGCAGTTTGGTGGCCTTCTATAGCTTCGTCACCCAACTGTTTGATCCCCTGAGCGGGGCTGCAGAGCTGTACGCACGAGCACAGAGAACTTTTGCCAGCATTCGGCAGTTGCAAACCGTTTGGGCTTTGCGCCCGAGCATAACGGATTCGTCAACATGCGCTCCGTTTCCGAAGCAGCATTGGGGCTTGGAATTTACGGCGGTTGAGTTTGGGTATGAACGACAGGAAAATGTGCTTCTCATTCCGTCTCTTCGCATCACCGCCGGTGAGAAGATCGCCATCGTGGGGGAGAATGGTGCCGGCAAAAGCACATTGGCAAGACTTGTGACGCGGTTGTATGACGTAAAGTCCGGATCAATCCAAATTGCCGGCATGGATATCAGAGACGTTGAGCTCAAGAGCCTACGACGTTTTATCTGCTACCTACCGCGAGATCCAGTCTTGTTCGACGGAACGCTTGCATCCAATCTCCGGTTTGTCAGGCCCGGGGCGTCGGATGGCGAGTTGCGTGAAGCAATCCAACTGGCTGACCTTGCGAACGTGGTGGCGGCCCTTCCCGAGGGTCTCGATCAACGAATCGGACCCGATGGCTGCCAGCTTTCAGGGGGGCAGCGGCAACGCCTGGCAATTGCGAGAGCACTCTTGCAGCGACCTCGCATCCTGATCCTGGACGAAGCCACTTCCTGCCTTGATCCCGCCTCGGAAGCTCTTATTCTTCGCCACCTGTGGAATCACCTTGCTACGTCCACCTTGATTGTCGTGTCCCACCGACCGTCAACGTTGCCGGCATTTGGCAGAATACTGGTCCTTTCCGGAGGACGAATCGTGGAAGACTTGGATCGCGATGCACTCATTTCCACCCAAGTTGCTGGTTCCAAGCCTTTCTCCGCAATGCCATCGAGCCCGGCACCCGGTATCGGCTCGAATTACCTCTGAATCCGTTCGGTGCCACAAGGTGTGTCAACGAGCGTTCACGATGATCGGCGGAATGCGTCCGCTCATATCTGTGCTCTCTACAATTGTCGAGCGCCTTCACAGGGCATGCACGGATCAAAGGCGCTCATTCCCGGGCAAGTTTTGTGCGACGTTCCTGCCGCCGCGCGCCGACTAACCCGCGGAAGCCGTCGCAAGCGCCTCGACCAAAGCCGTGAACCTGGCTTGAATCCCTTCTGCACTGGTCGCAGGGTATCCAAGTTCTTGAGCCAGGTTCTCCAGTTCCCGTCGCCACTCCGCCGGAAGTTCGGCACTCGGGGGAAAAGCGTGAGTCGCCCGCTCCGCGAAAATCCGGTTTGCTGCAGCGTGCGTCCGCGCGTAGTCGAGCCTAACCAGCATGTCCACCAGGAGAAT
>Ga0193751_1000745_pt1 | contig 23227 bp, 15 predicted proteins | sample L1c2metaG_FD_143050 | JGI IMG/M metagenome (GOLD analysis project Ga0193751, IMG submission 143050) | Soil microbial communities from a riparian zone of the East river system, Colorado, United States - L1c2 | ecosystem: Environmental > Terrestrial > Soil > Riparian zone | place: USA: East River... | reverse complement strand
CCAGACCAGAGACGCCGAAGCGACTTGGCGAAAAGTTGGCGATCTCCTCAACCTCTTCTCCAAAGACGAGTGCGCCAATTACTTCACGAACTCAGGATATGTTGCCGTCTAAAAACAACGCGCTCTAGCGGCCGATAGCCTAAAGGCAGCTTCTTTAACTCCGCTAGCCCGCGAAAGCGCGCCTTCGAGCCACTGCGAAGCAGACCGTCGCGAGAATGCAATCATCGGCGACGATAGCTTATGGTCGATTCCCATCTCGGGCAGCGACGCGGGCCGTCACCCAAAAGCCGGCGGCCGCGAGTGAAGCCAAGAGGCCGACCGACGTAACGATGTTGTCGACGGTGTTCATTCCCCCTTCGCCCTCAGCCCGAGCTTGACCAGGCGGCGGATGGCCTCAACACACATCAAAATCAATCGATGATGAGATAACCGGTCATGATCGCGGCGCTGCTGAAAGCTGTCAGCCAGATCGTAAGCCATACCCATAAGGGTGACGGTTCCTGAGGTTGCATGTTGTTTCCCCCTTCATTTTCCCTTCGCCTTCAGCCCATTGGAAAAATCTAGCAATCCTGAATTCGTGGATTTTCAGTGGCTCTACCCCAAGGCTCTTTTCGAAATACTTCCTTTTTAAGGCGTCAAAGCTCGCTTTGATCCTTCAGGGCCGGCCGCGCGCGAGGCCCAAGCTCGATAAGCCGTCCGTTAGGGCATATTCCGTCCGGAGGAAGCCGCTACGGATTGCGGTGAACAACCGGGATAAGCCCTAGAAGGCGGGTCGACCACCAAATGGAGGCGCGCGTGATTCGGCCTATCGGCAGGCTGCGCTAGATCTCCTCGAAGTCGTCGGCGAGCTGGTCGCCGCCGATCACGGTGGCGCGCAGGGTCATGAGAGGCTATCCGCCAGCTAGCCGCCGGGCATGCCGTCATCCAGGGGATCTTGGCCGCCAGGAGGCAAGCCGCGCGCGACCTCGTTCACAATCTCAATGATCTGCCGCACGATATCACCGCGGTCGCTACCGGCGGCGTCCTTGAGCAAGTAGCGAACCGCGGCGCGAAGCTCAGCCTTGGCATCGTCGGCGCCGTCAAAATCCCAATCGTCCTGATCCGACATGACAATGCCTCGGGTGCATAACGCATTTGCAGGCACAGTGCAGACACACAGCATTCGGCCGATAGAGCAACTTCCCTTCAAACTCTTTGGTGAGCGCGGAGGGACTCGAACCCTCGACCCCATGATTAAAAGTCACGTGCTCTACCGCCTGAGCTACGCGCTCACGTGAGGCGCTGTGTAGGGGGCGGCCGGGTGCGGGTCAATAGCAGGGCAACGCCCCAAAACGTCGCGGGAAGAAGGTGGATTTCCTTGCCGGTTCGGCCGGTTAGGTGGCGATCTTCAAGCCCGCGGCCTGCCAGGTTCAGCCTCGCATCAACGCGCTTCGGGGTGAATCTCCGAGGCCACCGGCTGCGACGTGCCGACCGCCGTCGGCAGGGCCACCGGGCGCAAGCCGATCAGCTCGGCGGTGCGGATGGCGCTATCGCGCCAGAACGCGAACGAGTTCATCCGCGAGCCCTCCAGGATGGCGATCGCCACGGCGGAGAGGAACGGCAGGCTTTCGAGCACCAGCACCAGCGCAAAAATGTAGATTTCGCGGACTTCCTTGAAACTGTTGGTGACGACCAGCACGACCGCGCCGACCAACAGCAGCACGCCGATCACGGCTTCCCAGAACGCCTGGAATTCGATCGACATTCGCGACAAACCACCCTTGGAGGTGCGGGCAAAGGCCAGATGTTCGGTGATCAATCCGTTGGCTACCGCGCGCGACACCGTCCATTGCACCGACATCGCCGCCACCATCGCGCCGAGCATCTGACCCCATTTCGCAGGCACGCGCAGGCGGTACAAGATCAGGAAATGCAGCAGCGAGACCACGAACGCGGCGATGATCGGCAGCGTCAGGATGCGGTCGGGAATGGCAATGTCGGCGAAGGCGACAATCGGCACCCAGATCAGATTGAGGATGGCGACGAGAACGCCGAGGCTTTCGGCGCCAAGCCAGTTCAGCCAGCCCAGCGAGAACTCGTGCTTCTGGTCGGGTGAAAGCCGGCTCGCGCCCGGCAGGAAGCGCCGCCAATGCTTCTTGACGATCTGGAAGCCGCCATAGGCCCAGCGGTGGCGCTGCTTCTTGTAGGCTTCGTAAGTGTCGGGCAACAGGCCGTGGCCGTAGCGGTGGTTGGTATAGTGCGTGAGCCAGCCGTGCTCGATGATGGCAAGCCCAAGGTCGGTGTCCTCGCAGATGGTGTCGCCGGCCCAGCCGCCGGCCATGTCCATCGCCGCGCGGCGGATCAGGCACATGGTGCCGTGAACGATGATGGCGTTGGCTTCGTTGCGCTGAACCATGCCGATATCGAAAAACCCGGCATATTCGCCGTTCATGATGTAGTGCATCAGCGACGTGTCGCCGTCGCGATGGTCCTGCGGCGCCTGCACCAGACCGACGCGGGGATCGGCGAACACCGGCACCAGATCCTTCAGCCAATCCGGCTCCACCACATAGTCGGCGTCGATGATGCCAACGATCTCGGCATCCGCAGCGGTGCGTTCCATGGCGATGCGCAGCGCGCCGGCCTTGAAGCCTTCAACCTTCTCGGCGTTGATGAACTTGAAACGTTCGCCGAGCGCGCGGCAATGGTCCTGGATCGGCTGCCAGAACGCCGGATCGGGCGTGTTGTTGATGATCACGACGCATTCGAAGTTCGGATAATCGAGCCGCGAGACCGCATCAAGGGTTTGCTTGAGCATTTCCGGCGGCTCGAAATAAGCCGGGATATGGATCGAGACCTTGGGCTGGGGGCCGTCGGCGGCGACGGCTGCACCCTTGACCAGCAGGCGGCGCGGTTTTCGGCCAAAGGCAATGGCGGCGATTTCCTCGATCCTGGCCACCGCGATCAAGACCAGCGGCACCAACAGGATCAATCCGAGCGTCAAGGCAAAGGCAGAACCGAAAATGAAGTAATGGCCGGCCCAATAGGCAAACACGGTGGCGGCCCACGCGCCAACGCCGTTGGCCGCACCCGACAGCATCAGCGATTGCAGGACGGTCGGCTGAGGCAACCTCAGGATCGGCAGCGACATCAGGATGCCGACGAGAATGGCGATGGTCGCAAGCTTCCAATAGTCGGGGTTGACGATCGGACCGCTCCAGGCAAATTTCGGCTCGCGCGCCGCGTTCAAAATGCCCCAATAGGGGCCGACGCCACCTTCGAAGAACTTCCAGGGCTGGTCGATCGCCTCGACGATATTGTAGTCCATGCCGATGGCTTCGGCGCGGCTGACAAAGTTGCGCAGCACGGAGGCCTGCTCAAACGGACCGGGGACGGCGTTCCTCAGATTGTAGCCGGCACTGGGCCAGCCGAACTCCGCAATCACGATGCGCTTGCCCGGAAACTGATCCCGCAGCAATTGGAACATGGCGACCGCCTGGTCCACGGCCTGTTTGGCGGTGAAATTTTCCCAATAAGGCAGCACGTGCGCGGCGATGAAATCGACGGAGTAAGCGAGCTGCGGATAGTCACGCCAGATGTTCCAGATTTCGCCGGTGGTCACGGGAACATTGACCGATTTCTTGACCTGCTTGATCAGCTCGATGAGTTCGTCGACTTTTTGCTCGCCACGATAAACCGTCTCGTTGCCGACGACGACGCCGATCACGTTGCTGTTATGCCGAGCGAGCTCGATTGCGGCGGCGATCTCCCGCTTGTTGCGCTCAGCGCTCTTGTCTATCCAGGCGCCGACGGTGACCTTGAGGCCGAATTCGGCGGCGATCGGCGGAACGAGTTCAACGCCCCCGGTCGAGGAGTAGAGGCGAATCGCGCGCGTGATCGTCGACAATTTTTTCAGGTCGGCGCGAATTTTCTCGACGCTCGGGATGTTGTCGACGTCGGGGTGGCCGGTTCCCTCGAATGGTGCGTAGGAAACGCTCGGTAGAATGCCGTGAAAATCGGGCGCCTGTTGCCTGTCCCGGAAAAACCCCCAAAGCCCGGCGTGAGCAGCGGTAACCAACAACAAAACGGCGACGACGGCGCGCATCGCGACTAGACCATTCGGGGCCTGCATTGGAAAAGAACGCGAACCCGTCCCCTAGGTTCGACCGACACGGAGCAATTCTTAAAGGATAATCCTGCCACGTGATTTAACAACTGGTATGACGCCATGGCGTTTTGAGGGCGCAGCATCGCAGCCCGCCAAAAACTCGCATCATTCTGGATCAAAGGTGCTACTTGGCTGGCGCGGCGGCGGGCGCCGACGCGGGCGGGGCAGCCGGCGCTGAGGCGGCGTTGCCGGCGGTCGAGGGTGCCGGAGGCGGGGTCGCTGCGGCCGCTTGCGGCTGGGCGCCCGGATTGATCCAGCAGGCGTGAACCCGGTCGTCGAGGCTCTTTTGCACCTTGTCGTCGATTTGCGCGCCAAATCGGGTCAGGCAGCGGAACGTGGCCTGCACGTGCCCGCCCGGGCAGCCGAACCGGTCGTAAAGATCGAGGTGACGAAAAGCGGTGTCGAGATCGTCGCGCCACATCAGACGGACCACCCGCCGCCCCAGCCAAACGCATTCCGGGTTTCCGGCAGGACCGTTGATGGCCTGCGCCGCTTCCACGAATTCGTCGGTCTTGCGCTGGCTGTCCTTGGGCGCATCGGCCGAACTGGCGGCGGGTTTGCCGGACTGATCCTGGGCGGGGTTTCCGCTCTGGGCAAGCGCGCCTGTGATGCCGATAATGAGTGCAAGACCGGGGACGGCAAGGTGACGCAAAACCGCGGTCTGACGCTGAAGCACCCGCTGACGCATAAATTCCCCGATTTTGTTCCTGGCCCGCGTCTTGCCCGGACGCGGCTGATCTTGATGCCGTTCAAATAGGTCTCCAATACGGCGGAGACGGCGCTGCAAATCCCATGACCGACATTTCGGATTTTGTCCAGCAAACTCACAACTTTATCATGTTGTGGTAAAGCCTGGCGGCGGCGGAGGCGGGGCAATTGCGCCGAAACCCTCTCTTGGCAGACGGCCGGCGACCGGCTAATCGACGATCCCCGCCCGGAGGATGGAACCGATTTCTCTTCGTACGCCGCTGGCGCTTCTCCTGATATCCTTAAGCGCGATTGTCGCGGCGTGGTGGTGGCTGGCCACGCCGATCACGCTGGCGCGCGCGCCGATCGATCCCGACGCCAAACTCATGTGCGTGTCGTACGCTCCCTTCCGCGGTGACCAAACGCCGCTGTTGCCGGCCACACATGTCTCCGCCGAACAGATCACCCAGGATCTGGCGCAGCTTGCCAAAATTTCCGAGTGCGTGCGGACCTATTCGATCGAAAATGGCCTTGATCAGGTTCCTGAACTCGCGGCCAAAGCCGGGCTGAAAGTCATCCTGGGAATCTGGCTCGGCAGCAACCGGCTGAAAAATCTGGCGCGGATCTCAACCGCGATACGTCTGACCAAGGAATTTCCGGCCACTATCACCTCGCTGGTGGTTGGCAACGAGGTATTGTTGCGCGGCGAGATGACGACGTCAGACCTTGCCGCCACCATCCGCTCAGTGAAGACGCAGGTCGCCGTCCCCGTCACCTATGCCGATGTCTGGGAATTCTGGCTGCGCAGCCGGGAAGTCTATGAAGCCGTCGATTTCATCACCATTCATATCCTTCCCTACTGGGAGGACTTTCCGGTCCGCGCCAGACATGCCGCCGCCCATGTCGACGCCATTCGCAAACGGATGGCGGTGGCGTTTCCCGGCAAGGAAATCCTGGTCGGGGAAACCGGCTGGCCCAGCGAAGGGCGGATGCGTGACTCCGCATTGCCCTCGCGCACCAACCAGGCCCGCGTGGTCTCGGAAATCCTTGATCTCGCCAAACGCGAGAACTTCCGCGTCAACCTGATCGAGGCCTACGATCAGCCCTGGAAACGCCAGCTCGAGGGCACGGTCGGCGGATATTGGGGCCTGTACGACTCGGTGCAGCGGGCGTTGAAATACCCGCCCGGTATCGCCATCAGTAACTATCCGCTCTGGAAGCTGCAGATGGCAGGCGGCATGGTGTTGGCGATCCTGGTGTTCGGCACCGCCTGGCTGACGTTGCGGCGACGGCCCTGGACACCGCGGCTCGCTTCATGGATCGCAGTCGGGCTATCGGCGACCGCGGCCGGAATCCTGTTCGGGGTGGCCGCCGACAAGATGGTCTATGAAAGCTACGGAATAGGCGGCTGGCTGCTATGGGGCTCGCTGCTGGCGGCGGCGACCGCTGCCCCCATTTTTGGCGCCAACGCGTTGATGTCCGGCCGTGGCGTGCCGACACTCCTGGCGCTATTGGGGCCACGTGACTACCGCTCCCGCTCGGCACTGACGATCATCCTGGGACTGGCCCTGACGGTGACCACCTTGATCGGCGCCGATTCCGCGCTCGGCCTGGTGTTCGACCCGCGCTACAAGGATTTTCCGTTTGCAGCCCTCACCATGGCGGTGGTGCCATTCGCGGCGCTGACGCTGCTCAATCGCCCGAAAGAGGGGACGCGCCCGGTCGCCGAGGCGGTATTCGCCGGATTGTTCGCGGGCGCGGCGGTCTACACCGGGTTCAACGAAGGACCGGACAACTGGCAGTCGCTGTGGACCTGCGCCATCTATATCCTGCTCGCCGTTACGCTGTGGCAGGCGCGGGGCGCGCAAATCCCAGAATAAGCAGGCCGATCGCAAGACCGGACAGCGCTACATTGTACAGCACGATGCCGAGCCCGGCTGCGATCAGCCCGCCGGTGAGCAGAACGATCGACGGCCGGATGACGTGAAGCGTCGCAATGATCAGCGCGACGATGCCAAACACCGAATTGCGAAACAGATAAGTCGCGACCAGCCGGGCCTTGCAGAGCATGGTGTGCAGGCCGGCGTCGCACGCCAGCGCCACGGCCGAAAACTCGATCGCAAGGTAGCGCAGATAGAGCGCGTAACCGACCGTGACGAACCCGACCACCAGTAGCCATTGCACCTGGTAGGGGGTCAGCCGAAACGGAGTTTTTTTCACTGTTGATCCCCGATAAGCCTGATTTGGTCGGCCGCAGCAAAATGCGCGCCGCCAGCCGGAGCCCAGCTGTGCGGAGAAAGCGCGCAGGGCGCGAATATGCGGCGCAATTCCCTGCAAGACAACGCCGGGCGCCGCAAAGGCATCGCCGTGATCCGAAAATGCTTAAATAATGGGCACCAAGCCCTTGGGATTGCGGCATTATCGGATCAGGCTCTAACGTCTGCCGAAGAGCTGCGACAGTGTGGACGGTTCCGGTTTTGCGGCCGCCTCGTCCTTTGGCGCGCGCTTTGAGGTGTAGTGCCTGTGGACGAACGGCTTGGCCGTGGGGTCAGGTTTAGCGTCGACGGCGGCGCTGGTCGCCGGCTCATTGGCGTTCATCGAAAGGCGCTGCCCTTCGAACACCGTGGTCGCGCAAGTTCGGTCGTTTTCGATCATACCCGCGCAGATTTTCGCCGCGGCCGCCGCGTCACTGATCGGACCGGCCACCAGCCGCAACTGCATGCCAAGTCCGTTGCTGCCTTCCTTGATCACGATGATCGGGCGCAAGCTCGTCAACGCGGCATTCGACCTCGATTTGAGAAGTCCACGCCAAAGCGCGCGCAGGCCCGGGAGCGAATTCGCACCGCCCACATCGACCCCGAATTCGGTGCGCTGGACCGCGAGGCTGGGCGCCGCCGGGGCGGCATCCGGCTCGGCCGCCTCCTCGGCCGGCTGAGTTGAAGCCACCACCTCGGGCATTGGCGCCGCGGTGATGGTCGCTGGCGGCGCGCCGGGCTCGCTCAACTTGGCGGCCGCCGGATCAGGCGGCGCCATGATCGATTTTGTTGCCACCAGCGGCATCGAGGGCGCTACCGGGGAAGGATTTGATGAACTGGCTTGCGCCCCCGATGACGCCTGGGCCGGGCTAGCCTCCGTGGTCATGGCAACTACCGGCGGTTTTTCTGTTGCTGTTGCCGCTGCGGCTGTTGCTGCCGCTGCTGCTGTCGTTGTCGCCGCCACGGGAGACATGATGGGTGCGGGTGGCGATTTTTGAACCGCCGCCGGCGTCTCGGCAGGCAGGGCGGCTTGCGGTGAGGTCACAGTGGGATTTTGCCGCGCAATTGCGCCCGTCACCGAATCCAGACCCTGTTCCAGAACGGCGACGCGTGAGTACAGCCGGTCGCGATCGCTGTTCAATGTTTCGATGGCGGAGGCCAAACGTCGGGCCTCGCCTTGGCTGTCCTTGGCGACCGACTGAATCTGCTGCGACTGCCGCGCCAGGTCGACTGACGCGATCTGTTCGCGCCGCATTCCGATGGAGGATTGGTTGGCGAGCAACGCCACGATGACCGCGCCGACCGTGGCAATCGCCCACGACCCGAGCCGCCACAGCGTGTGCCGGTCGAATTCATCCTCCTCGGCCAAAAGCCCGGAAATCAGGCCGCCGGTATTCTCGGTCTCGAAGCTGTCCGAAAGACTACGGGAATCCCTTGCCATAAGAAGTTTAGGCCCCCCTTAAGGCCCCAGCCGAATCACCCGGCAAACATTAACAGGAAATCGGCCTCGGTCCTGTTCCCGCCGCTTTACCGCCGCCAAATCCGGGTTTCCATGCAGAACAAAAACGCTTTATGACGACGGCGGCACAGCATTCGCTGCAGCTGCGAAGGACTCGGAAAGGGGTGCGGATGACCAGCAGGTCCAGCCTGACCATCGTGCTCGCGGCCGGCGAGGGCACGCGCATGCGGTCGGCGACCCCGAAGGTCCTGCATCCCGTGGCCGGCCAGTCGCTGCTGGCCCACGTCCTTGGCGCTGCTCCGAAGGGAAGCCGTGCGTCCCTGGCTTTGGTGATCGGACCGGACCACCAGTCGGTCGCCGACGAGGCCCGACGCGTGCGGGCAGATACCGGGATCTTCGTTCAGCGCGAACGGCTCGGCACGGCGCATGCGGTGCTGGCGGCCCGCGACGCCATCGCCCGCGGCGCGGACGATCTGATCGTCGCGTTCGGCGATACGCCGCTCATTTCGTCCGCAACCTTCGAGCGCCTGCGCGCGCCCTTGAAAAGCGGCGCGGCGCTGGCGGTGCTCGGCTTTCGCGCCGCCGACCCCACCGGCTATGGCCGGCTCCTGGTCGAGGGCGAGCGGTTGGTGGCGATACGCGAACAGGCCGACGCCAGTCCGGCGGAACGTTCGATCACGCTCTGCAATGCCGGCGTGATGGCTTTCGACGGGCGCAGGGCACTCGACATCATCGAGAAAATCGGCAATGCCAACAGCAAGCACGAGTATTATCTGACCGACGCGGTTAGTATTGTTCGGGACTTGGGATTGGAGGCCGTTGTGATCGAAACCAGCGAGGATGAAGTGCGCGGCATCAACACCAAGACCCAGCTCGCCGAAGCCGAACAGGTGATGCAGGCACGCTTACGCAAAGCCGCGCTCGATGCCGGCGTGACCATGATCGCGCCCGAGACGGTTTTCCTCGCCGCCGATACGACCTTCGGCAACGACGTGACGATCGAGCCCTTCGTCGTCCTCGGCCCCGGCGTCGCGATCGCGGACGGCGCGGTGATCCATTCCTTCTCGCATATCGTGCAGGCTTCGATCGGAAAGAACGCCTCGGTCGGTCCCTATGCGCGCTTGCGGCCGGGGACCTCGCTTGGCGAGGGGGCAAAAATCGGCAATTTCGTCGAGACCAAGGCCGCGACGCTTGAGGCCGGCGTCAAAGTCAACCATCTCAGCTATGTCGGCGATGCCCACGTCGGCGCCAACGCCAATATCGGCGCCGGCACCATCACCTGCAACTATGATGGCTTCGGAAAGCACCAGACCGAGATCGGCGCCGGTGCGTTCGTCGGCACCAATTCCTCGCTGGTGGCGCCGGTCAAGATCGGCAGCCGGGCCTATATCGGTTCGGGCTCGGTCATTACCCGCGACGTGCCCGATGACGCCATGGCGGTGGAGCGCAGCCCGCAGACCAATCGCGAGGGCGGGGCCAAACGATATCGCGAGATGAAAACACGCGGCAAACCGCCGAAAGGCGGTTAATGGTCGCTGCCTTACGCTTGCGGCTTAACGCTGTCTCAATCGGCAATAATTATTGTATATCGTGGGCTTGCGGATTTTCGTTAAGAGATACCAAGCGCATCATCGCTTGACCTGGAGATATTGACCCGCATGTGCGGCATCGTCGGCATTCTCGGGCATGGTCCGGTCGCGGACCAGATCGTGGATTCGCTCAAGCGGCTGGAATACCGCGGCTATGATTCCGCCGGCATCGCGACGCTGGAGGGCGACCATCTCGAGCGCCGCCGCGCCGAGGGCAAGCTCAAAAATCTCGAGACCCGGTTGCGCGCCGAGCCGCTCGCGGGCCATACCGGCATCGGACACACGCGCTGGGCCACCCACGGCAAGCCGACCGAGAGCAACGCGCATCCGCATGCCACCGACAATGTCGCCGTCGTTCACAACGGCATCATCGAGAATTTCCGTGAACTCCGGCAGATGCTGGAGAAGCAGGGCGCGAGCTTCGCAAGCGAGACCGACACCGAGGTCGTGGCTCATCTCGTCAATTCCTACCTCCTCAAGGGTGCTTCCCCTCCGGAGGCGGTGAAGGCATCGCTGCCGCAATTGCGCGGCGCCTTCGCGCTGGCCTTCGTGTTCAGGGGTCATGGAAATCTGATGATCGGCGCCCGCAAGGGTTCGCCGCTGGCGATCGGCCATGGCGATGGCGAGATGTATCTGGGATCGGACGCCATCGCGTTGGCTCCTTTCACCGACACCATCAGCTATCTCGAGGACGGCGACTGGGTGGTTCTCACCCGCGAAACCAGCGTGATCTACGACGCGCAGGGGGCCGTGGTGAAGCGCGAGGTGCTGAAATCGGGCGCCTCGTCGTTCCTGGTCGACAAGGCGAATTATCGCCATTTCATGGCCAAGGAAATTCACGAGCAGCCGGAAGTCGTCGGCCACACGCTGGCGCGCTACGTCGACATCGCGGCCGAGCGCATTTCGCTGCCGCAAAAGCTGCCGTTCGACTTTCGGGATATCCAGCGGATTTCGATCACGGCCTGCGGCACCGCGAGCTACGCCGGTTATATCGCCAAATACTGGTTCGAGCGGCTGGCCCGGGTTCCGGTCGAACTCGATGTCGCTTCCGAATTCCGTTATCGCGAGGCTCCCTTGCGCAAGGGCGATCTTGCGATCTTCATTTCGCAATCCGGCGAAACCGCCGATACGCTGGCGGCGCTGCGCTACGCCAAAACCCAGGGGTTGCACACGCTCTCGATCGTCAACGTGCCCACTTCCACCATCGCGCGCGAAAGCGAAACCGTGCTGCCGACCCTGGCCGGTCCGGAAATCGGCGTGGCCTCGACCAAGGCCTTCACCTGCCAGTTGATGGTGCTGGCGGCGGTCGCGGTGGCTGCCGGCAAGGCGAGAGGCGAATTGTCCGATGCCGACGAAGCCAATCTGGTGCGTGGCCTGGTTGAAATTCCGCGTCTGATGGCGGCGGCGCTGGCAACCGAGCCGCAGATCGAGAAGCTCGCCCGCGACATCGCCAAATCCAAGGACGTACTCTATCTCGGCCGCGGCACCAGTTACCCGCTGGCGCTGGAGGGTGCGCTCAAGCTGAAGGAAATCTCCTACATCCACGCCGAAGGTTACGCGGCCGGCGAGCTCAAGCATGGGCCGATCGCGCTGATCGACGAGAACATGCCGGTGGTCGTGATCGCGCCATACGACCGGGTCTTCGAGAAGACGGTGTCCAACATGCAGGAAGTGGCAGCCCGCGGCGGCGGCATCATCCTGATGACGGACGCCAAGGGGGCCTCGGAGGCCACCATCAAGTCGCTGGTGACGATTGTGTTGCCGGACATGTCCGCGACCTTTGCGCCGATGGTCTATGCCATCCCGGTGCAACTTTTGGCCTATCATACCGCCGTGGTCATGGGTACCGACGTCGATCAGCCCCGAAATCTCGCGAAATCGGTAACGGTGGAATAACCGCGTATGAGAGCGTTTTCGGGCGAAGCATGCCCTCGGACTTGCCGCCTTCGCTAACGCTTCGGCGGCCGAGTGAGCTAGTGGTCCGGCGAAGCCTTGGCGGAGACGGGATCCGGGGGTGGACGCCGGTTCGCATAGCAATCAAGTTTACGCAGATTGCGTGGACTTATCTGCGGTAGAAAACGCGTCAAAACAGAAGATTAGAGCCTCGGTTCGGATTCAATTAGAACCGAGGCCCGAGGCCCTGGTCGCGGGGGTCTTCCAAAGTCTGCTAGGATGGCTTAGCTGGCATTTGACAATGGCCGCTTCGACTGACCTGGAACCCCGATGAACCGCGACAATTTGCCTCCGACCGCGCCGCCGGCGAACCTCCCGCCGGACGTCCACAGCGGCCTGATGGCCCGATTCCGGAATTATTTCCTGACCGGCCTGGTGGTGGCCGGCCCGATCGCCATCACTTTTTACCTGACCTGGTGGTTCGTGACCTGGGTCGATGGCCTGGTGCGCCCCTTCGTACCCGTTGCCTACCGGCCGGAGACCTATCTGCCGTTCGGCCTGCCGGGCTCCGGCCTGATCGTCGCCGTGATCGCGCTGACGCTGCTTGGCTTTCTCACCGCCAACCTGATCGGACGGACGCTGGTCGATCTCGGCGAGAGGCTGCTCGGTCGCATCCCGGCCGTGCGCGCAATCTATCGCGGCCTGAAGCAGGTATTCGAGACCTTGTTCTCGGGGCAGGGATCGAGCTTTCGCCGGGTCGGCCTCGTCGAGTTTCCCTCGCCGGGCATGTGGTCGATCGTGCTGATCTCGCAGGCGCCGAGCGTGGAGGTCGCCAATAGCCTTCCGGGTGAAGACGAACACATTTCGGTGTTCCTGCCGTGCGCGCCGAATCCGACCACCGGATTCTTCTTCTATGTGCCCAAGAGCAAGATCATCGAAGTCGAGATGACCGCGGAAGACGCCGCGACCTTGATCATGTCTTGCGGTGTGGTGCAGCCAGGCGCCGACCCGCAGAAAAAGCTTGCCGCGTTGGCCGGAATGGCCAACGCCGCGCGGGTGGCGAATTCGTCGATGCTCCAGCCAGAGCCGGCGAAGGTAGAGTAAAGTTTTCGCCAGGGGTGGTCCTCATCCTAAGAGACTGATTGAAAATGTAGCCGGCAGAAATGAGCTGTCGTGCCGTCATTGCGAGGAGCCAACGGGTCGCGCGAATGCGCGCCCGATGACAGGCTCCGCGACGAAGCAATCTATTTTTTTCTTTGCACGGCGCGATGGATTGCTTCGCTTCGCTCGCAATGACGGCTGAGAGAGTCTTACCCCGCGCCAATCAACGGTATCGCCTCATCGCGCTCGAACAGATAGAGCAGGCAGCGCAAGGCCTCGCCGCGCGCGCCCGTCAGTTTCGGGTTGTCCTTCATGATGCGCAGCGCCTCGTCGCGCGCCTGGGTGATGAGCTGGGCGTGAACATCGGAGCGCGCGATCCGGTAGCCGGGCAGGCCGCTTTGTCTGATGCCGAGCACGTCGCCTTCGCCACGCAGTTTCAAATCTTCTTCCGCGATGCGAAAGCCGTCGGTGGTCTCCCGGATCACGCCTAGCCGGGCTCTCGACATCTCGTTGAGGGGCTCGTGGTACAACAGCAGACAGGTTGAGGCTTCCGCGCCGCGGCCGATCCGTCCGCGCAACTGGTGTAGTTGCGCAAGTCCGAAACGCTCGGCGTTCTCGATCACCATGATCGAGGCGGCGGGGACGTCGACGCCGACCTCCACGACCGTCGTTGCGACCAACAGGCCAATCGCGTGTTCGGCGAACTGCGCCATCACGCGGTCCTTCTCCGCACCCTTCATCTGGCCGTGGACGAGGCCGACCTTGTCGCCGAACCGCTTTTGCAGGGTCTCGAAGCGTTTGGTGGCGTTGGTGAGGTGGTCGGTGCCCTCGGCCTCGGATTCCTCGACCAGCGGGCAGATCCAGTAGACGAGCTTGCCGGCAGACAATGCGCGCCCGACGGCGTCCATCACCTCGGCAATGCGGCTGTCCGGCACCGCGCGGGTGTCGATCGGCTGCCGTCCGGCGGGCTTTTCGCGCAACTCGGAAACATCCATGTCGCCAAAATAGGTCAATACCAGCGTGCGCGGGATGGGCGTGGCGCTGAGCACCAGCACATCGACGGCCCCGCCCTTGGCGGTCAGCGCCAGGCGCTCGCGCACGCCGAAGCGATGTTGCTCGTCGACCACGGCAAGCGCGAGCGATTTGAAGATCACGTCGTCCTGGATCAAGGCATGGGTGCCGACCAGGAAGTCGATCTCGCCGGCAGCCAGCCGCGCCAGGAGATCGCGTCGTTCCTTGCCCTTTTCGCGCCCGGTGAGGATGGCGACCCGCAGGCCGGCGCGCTCGGCGAGCGGCGTGATGGTCTTGATGTGCTGGCGCGCGAGGATTTCGGTCGGCGCCATCAAGGCGGCCTGCTTGCCGACCTCGGTGACGGCAGCCGCCGCAAGCAGCGCCACCACGGTCTTGCCGGATCCGACATCGCCCTGCAAAAGCCTGAGCATGCGGACCGGCTGGCGCAGGTCGTCTGCGATCGCGGCCGCCGCCTGACGCTGCGAGGCCGTCAGCGCATAGGGCAGCGCGTCGATGATCCTGTTGCGCAAATGGCCGTCGCCGGCATGGCGGTCACCCGCGGGCCGGCGCAATTGCGCACGCACCAGCGCCAGCGCCAATTGACCGGCCAAAAGTTCGTCGAAGGCAAGCCGCGACCAAAAGGGAGCGTCGGGCAAAATATCCGTCAGTTCGGCCGGCATATGTACGCGGTTCAGCGCTTGCGCGAAGTCGGGGAATTTGCAGCGGCGGATCACTTCCGGACTGAGCCACTCCGGCAAGCGCGGCAGCTTTTGCAGCGCCTGAACCATCGCGCGCCGCAATGCACCGAGCGCCAGACCCTCCGTGAGCGGATAGACGGGGTCAATACCCGACAGTTTGGCAAAACCCGCCTCGTCTACGACCCGGTCGGGATGGGTGACCTGCAGCATCCCGTCGTACATCTGCACGGTGCCGGAGACGTAGCGCTTCGCGCCAACCGGTAACAGTTTTTCGACATAGCCCGGCTGGGCGCGGAAATAGGTCAACACCACGTCGCCGGTGTCGTCGCTGGCATAGACCAGGTGCGGCGCGCGGGCGTTGCGCGCGGGCGTTGGCCTATGACGATCGACGGTGACTTCCAGCGTCACCACGGTTCCGGGCACCGCATCGCGAATTTTCGGCCGCGCGCGACGATCGATCACGCTCGCCGGCAGGTGCAAGAGCAGATCGACTAGCCTCGGGGTCTCGTCGCGGCCGAGCAGATAGCGAAACAGCTTGTCCTGTTTCGGCCCGACGCCGGCAAGGCTCGTGACCGGCGCAAACAATGGATTGAGCAGAGCAGGGCGCATTACGGGAGCCTAAAGCGTTCCTTTACCGTCGTGCCCGGCCTTGTGCCGGGCATCCACGTCTTTTTTTGCGGCGTCACAAGACGTGGATGGCCGGGAACGCAGACGAGTTTACGTAGTCTGCGCAAAGCAGACTACTTTGCCCGGCCATGACGATCTTTCTGTTCACCACGCATTCCAAAAGAGGCCGAAGGTTGATAGCAAAACTCGCGCGAAATCCGCGGCGAGATCGCGAAGCTGTGTCTTGGCGTCATTGCGAGGCGCGAAGCGACGAAGCAATCCATTCTTCCTTTACGCGGCTCGGTGGATTGCTTCGCGGAGTTTATCATCGGGCGCGCATTCGCGCGACCCGTTGGCTCGCAATGACGGGATTCGGGGTTGCCGCTGATAATTCACGGAATACAGCTACTGACATCAGCCGATCCAAACGCTATATCAACCCCGCCCGGCACGTCCGGGCTTTTGGCGTTTGAATTGGAAGTGCAGGGATGACAGGATCGACACGATCGAGCGGCGGCCTCGACGACCGCCGCAAGCGGCTATTGTTTCGCTGCTGGCATCGCGGCATCCGGGAGATGGACCTCATCCTCGGCCGGTTTGCCGATGCCGAGATCGCCAATCTCTCCGACGAGGAATTGGACCAATTTGAATTTTTGATTGGCGTGCCCGACCCCGATCTTTATGCCGCGCTGACCGGCAACATGCCGCCGGCGCCGGAATATGCCAACCGGCTGTTCGACCGCATCAAATCATTCCGCGCGGATCACGGGGCATGAAGCAGCCGACCCCATCGCCGACGCAATGGCTCGTGCCTGGCCGGGCGCTGACCTTCGCCAATGTCGCCGAGGGCGCCGAAGGCCTCGTTGCCTCGGATCTGGCGCGCGCGGTCGCGGCGCGACCGAGGCCGCCGGCGGTGAGCCTTGCGGTGGTGTGCCGGGATGGTCCGCGCCTGCAGCAGTTGGCACGGGCGCTGGAGTTCTTCGCCCCGGATTTGCCGGTGCTGCAGTTTCCAGCCTGGGATTGCCAACCCTACGACCGGGTGTCGCCGCATGGCGGCATTCTGGCGCAACGGCTGACCACCTTGGCGCGGCTGTCGCGGCTTGCCGGCAGTGACAAGCCGCTGATCGTGCTGACGACGGTCAACGCCATCGTGCAGCGGGTTCCACCGCGCGAAACCATCGCGGCGCAGGCGCTCTCGGTCGCCCCCGGCCAGGTCGTGCCGATGGATTCCATCATCGCCTGGCTCGAGCACAATGGCTACAGCCGCTCTTCAACCGTACGCGAATCCGGCGAATACGCCGTGCGCGGCGGCATCCTCGATCTGTTTCCGGCCGGGCTCGATCAGCCCGTCCGTTTCGATTTTTTCGGCGACAGCCTGGAATCGATCCGCAGCTTCGATGCCGAGACCCAGCGCACGTCACTCGACATGCGCGCGCTCGATCTGGTGCCGATCTCGGAATTCCAGCTGATCACCGAAACTATCCGCCGCTTTCGGATGGGCTATGTCGCAACCTTCGGCGCGCCGGAGCGTGACGATCCGCTTTATGAGGCTGTCAGCGAAGGCCGCCGCCATCCCGGCATGGAACATTGGCTGCCGCTGTTCCATGACCGCATGGACACGTTGTTCGACTACCTCGCCGATGCGCCGATTGCGATCGAACCGCAAGGCGAGGACGCCGCGCGCGAACGTTTCAAGCAGATCGCCGATTATTACGAGGCTCGGCGCGAGGCGCTGGAGCATCCCGGCAGCGGCGCGATCTACAAGCCATTGCCGCCCGACCGGCTTTATCTGACCGAAGATGAATGGACCAAGCGGCTGGAAGAATCCGCACTCGCGCGGCTGACCCCGTTCGCCATGCCGGAGGGCAGCGCCAATGTGGTCGACGCCGGCGCGCGGGCCGGCCGCAATTTTGCGCCAGAGCGCAACGATGGTTCGGTCAACGTGTTCGAGGCGGTCGTCCGCCATGTCCAGACGTTGCAGGCGAGCCGCAAGAAGGTCGTGATCGCGCTGTGGAGCGAAGGCTCGCGCGACCGCATGGGCAGCATGCTCCGGGATCACAAGCTTCTCAACCTGACCAGCGTCAACTCCTGGCGCACCGTGCAGGCCACGCCGCGCAACGAGGCGATGCTGGCGGTGGTCGGCATGGAATCCGGATTCGAGACCGACAATGTCGCGGTCATCAGCGAGCAGGACATCCTCGGCGACCGGCTGGTGCGCCCGCGCAAGGCGAGCCGCAAGCTCGACAATTTCATCTCCGAAGTCACCAGCCTTGCCGCCGGCGACCTCGTGGTTCACGTCGAGCACGGCATCGGCCGTTTTGTCGGGCTGCAGACGCTCGAGGTGGCCGGCGCGCCGCACGATTGCCTGGAATTGCATTACGCCGCCGAGACAAAACTGTTCCTGCCGGTTGAGAATATCGAACTACTGTCGCGCTACGGCTCGGACCACGCCAATGTCGAACTCGATCGGCTGGGAGGCGGCGGTTGGCAGGCGCGGAAGGCCAAACTCAAGAACCGCATCCGCGAGATCGCGGGCGAACTGATCAAGATCGCCGCCGAGCGGCATCTGCATGAAGCGCCGAAACTGCCGGTACAGCCGCATGTCTATGACGAGTTCTGCGCCCGCTTTCCCTATGAGGAAACCGAGGACCAGCTCGGCGCAATCAATGCCACCTTGAAGGACCTCGAAAGCGGCCTGCCGATGGACCGGCTGATCTGCGGCGACGTCGGATTTGGCAAGACCGAGGTGGCGCTGCGCGCGACCTTTGCGGCAGCGCTCGATGGCAAGCAGGTCGCAATCGTGGTCCCGACCACGCTGCTGGCGCGCCAGCATACCAAGACCTTCACCGAGCGGTTTCGCGGCTTTCCGGTCAACGTGGCTCAGGCCTCGCGCCTGATCGCGCCGAAGCAACTGACGCAGGTCAAGAAGGGGCTTACCGACGGCTCGATCGATATCGTGGTCGGCACCCACGCGCTGCTCGGCAAATCGATCAAGTTCAGGGATCTCGGTCTTCTGATCGTCGACGAGGAGCAGCATTTCGGCGTCAGCCACAAGGAGCGGCTGAAGCAATTGCGGGCCGAAGTGCACGTGCTCACCTTGAGCGCCACGCCGATCCCGCGCACCCTGCAACTGGCGCTCACAGGGGTGCGCGAACTCTCCATCATCGCCTCGCCGCCGGTCGATCGGCTGGCGGTCCGCACCTTCGTCGCGCCCCATGATCCCCTGATGATTCGCGAGGCGCTGTTGCGAGAGCGCTATCGCGGCGGGCAGGCGTTCTACGTGGCGCCGCGGATCGAAGATCTTGCCGGCGTCAAGAATTTTCTCGACAAGAACGTGCCGGAGATGAAGGTCGCGGTGGCGCATGGGCAGATGGCGCCGACCGTGATCGAGGACATCATGTCGGCATTCTACGACGGCAAGTACGATATCCTGCTCTCGACCACGATCATCGAGTCCGGCCTCGATATTCCCAACGCCAATACGCTGATCGTGCATCGCGCCGACATGTTCGGGCTGGCGCAGCTCTACCAATTGCGCGGCCGGATCGGGCGCGCGAAGCTGCGCGCCTATGCGCTGTTCACGCTGCCGGCGCAGCAGAAAATCACCGCGCAAGCCGAGCGCCGGCTGAAGGTATTGCAATCGCTGGAAACGCTGGGCGCAGGATTCCAGCTCGCCTCGCACGATCTCGATATTCGCGGCGCCGGCAATCTGCTCGGCGAGGAGCAATCCGGCCACATCAAGGAGGTCGGCTTCGAACTTTACCAGTCAATGCTGGAGGAGGCGATCATCAACCTCAAGGCCGGCGTGGTCGAGCCGGCGGCCGATCGCTGGTCACCGCAAATCACCATCGGCATGCCGGTTTTGATTCCCGAGGATTATGTCGCCGACCTCTCGGTGCGGTTGTCGCTCTACCGCCGGCTTGCCGATCTCGATACCGACGAGACGATCGACAATTTCGCCGCCGAACTACGCGATCGTTTCGGCGTCTTGCCGGATGAGGTGCGCTATCTCTTCAAGGTCGCCGCGATTAAGGCCTATTGCAGGAGGGCCAATGTCGAGAAGGTCGATGCCGGGCCGAAGGGCGCCGTGATCAGCTTCCGCGACAATAAATTCGCGCAGCCGGATCGACTGGTCTATTTCATCCGCCAGCACGGCCAGGCCGCGCGGGTGCGGCCGGACATGAAAGTCGTGTTCTTCCAGGAATGGGAAACGCCGGAGGAGCGTCTGGTGGGCACGACGGAAATCCTGCGCCAGCTTGCGGGTCTCGCCGAGGATCGCAAGGCGGCTTGAAACGTCACCCGGATCCATCCACATCATTGCGAGCCAACGGCTCGCGCGAACGCGCGCCCGATGACAGGCTCCGCGAAGCAATCCATAGAGCGGCAAATTGAGAGATGGATTGCTTCGTCGCAAGTACTCCTCGCAATGACGGGGTTAGGCGTTACGACGCGGCGCGGCGGCCTTCGTCGTACAGGCGCGCCAGCAGGGATTGCACGGTATCCGATGGCTGCAAGGTGGCGAGCGTGACGATCGGCTCCGACCGCGCCTCGCGTTTGCCGTGAGCGGTATGCCGCATCACGCTCGAGAGCCGTCGCGCGATGGCGTGCGCCGTGCGCAAATCGGTCTCGGCGAACACCACGATCACCGATCCGTCTTCCTGAACGGCGCCGAAATCCATCTGCCGCAGCAGCCGGCTCAGAACCCGCGCACCGTCAAACCGGGCGCGCGCGTGAGCCGGATCGAACGCAAAGCGCGCCACCGACAAGCCGCCGCCGCAGGCAAGCGTTTGATGGATGGCCGTGGCGAAATCCCGCTCGAATGCGCTCACCGTCAAGAGACCGGTTAGCGGATCGAGCAGCCCGCCGGCATCGATCGATCGCAGCGTGCGGCTCAGATGGGCCTCGAAGGCATGCTGGCGGATCAGCGGCAAGGCGTTGGCGGCAATGCGCGCTGGATCGCCGAAAATGATCTCAAGGTTCGGCAGATCATAACTCGGCGACACTCCGTCGAGCGCGACCACCACCGGCAGATTGCGAAACCGCGGATCTTCGGCGAGCACGGTGAGGAAGGCATCGACCACCCGAATGCCGAAGCCCTCACCGAGCACGATGCCGTCGACGTCGCGCGTGTTGAGATGTTTCGCGGCGGCTTCAATGCTGAGTGCGCCGACAATCCCCATCCGCTCACCAAGCGCGACTGACAGCGCGGGATAGCCCGCGCCCCGCCCGATCAGGAGCACGGTCGCGTCGCGGGCCGGATCGGTCTCGGCGAGGGTCGGTCGGGTCGCCGATCGATCGTCGAGCCGGCGCATCACGGTTGCGTGCAGCGTCCGGACCCGTAGCGCAGCGCGCAGGCGCGCGCTCAGACGATCCGCGCCGGCACCGCTTTGCGAGAACGGGATGGCATTTTCGGGCAACGATGCCTCGGGATCGATGGCGATCAGGGGAACATAAGGCTGGCGTGCCGCGATTTGTCTTGCGAGGGCCTCAAACCCCTGCTCGGTGGACCCGGACATCGCGACAAAGACCGCGGCCGGTTGCAACTCCGCGATCGCGCGCGGCGCGTCGGCCCAGCTCGCATCGATCATTGGAAACATCTTCGCATCGTCAAGCGCCGCCTTCAGCAGCGGCTGCCTGGCGGTCGACACGACGATGATCGGGCCTTGCAGGGACATCGGAAAAAACTCGGATCAACGCGGTCGATCGGAGGCGCGATCCTAATTCGCGGGCCTTAATGGCACGTCAACGAAGCTATCCGTCACAACTCAGGTGAGGTTTGCCGATCGCGAAAGGCTTCCACCATCAGAGGGTTAAGCCCGAGCTCGTTCAGGGCTTCGCGGCCGCGGGCATTGTCCTGGGCGCGGCCGGCGAGACGGTAGCCGCTTAAGCGGTCTGGCAGCGCCGTCAACAGCGCGCCCTGTCCCAGCCGCTTGGCCCATTCCTGCAGATCCTGCGACAGAAACCGATAGCCGCCGACGGCGACGATTCCGGAGGGCGGCGAGGTGACGCAGATTGCTCCGGTCGATCGATCGAGTCGGGCCGCATAACCGGTGTCGACGTAATCGAGGACCGGCTGCGGCACCAGGGAATCGCTCGCCGGCCGCGTGGGGGCATAAGCCGCCACCGCGACCATCGGACCCCGCAAGGCCAGGGTTCCCCGCGGCGTCAGCAGGGTTTCGCCGGCGATCGACGTGCCCGGAACATCGCGCGGCGCGCCGTGTGATCCCGGCATGATCGGCGCGGGCGCTCCATCCGCGGTACGGCAGGCGGCGAACAGGCCGACCTCGCCGAACAGATAGACGTCGGTCAATCGCACCTTTTCGGCTGTCCACAGGGCACTCGATGCAACCTGTTCCGGCGTGCGCCACAGACCGATCACATTGCGCAGCGTCGGCAGGCGCGCCGCCAAATCCGTCTCGGCCAGCCGCAACGCCAGCGGTGCCGGGGCTACCAACGTATCGCAGCCTTCAGCATTGATCTGCTGTTCAAGGGCCTCGCCGTCGAACGGATGATGCAAAGCAAGCCGTCCGCCTGACAGCAGCCAGACCAGAAGCGATGAAGTCAGCCCGGCGAACGACGACGGCGTGAACGCCGACATCAGGTTTGCGCCCTGAGGCACGCGGCTTTCAAGGAACACCGCAAGCCCGCCGGCGATCAGGTTGAGATGGGTCCGCGGCACCGCGCGAAAACCGTCGGCGGTCACGTCGAATGAGATGAGCGCCGCCCTGCGGCCGTCCTGGGTGACGGCGCGCGTGGCCGTCGATCTACCTGTCATGGCTAGATCGAGGGAGGCCATTCCTTCCGGCAAGTCGTCGCCGAAGCCGCAGACATGGCGTATCGAGAATGCTTCGGCCGCGGCGTTCATGGCGAGGTCGGCATGGCCGACGCCGTCGATCCTGCTTGTGGTCACGATCGCCCGCGCACCCGTGCGATTAAGTGCCATCGTCAATTCGGCCTGTCGCCAGAGCTGTGGAAGCAGGGCGACAATCAGCCCGGCCCGATGCGCGGCAAGCACCGTCAGCATGAACTCGACGGTGTTTGGCAACTGGACCCCGATCACGGAATTGGCCGGCAAACCGGCTTCGATGAAATGAGCCGACAGCGCCGAGATCGCCCGATCGGCCTGCGCATAGGTCAGCCGTCTTGGCGCCATCCCCGTAATGCGTTGCTTATTCGCCGGATCGAGCAACGCCGGCGCATCCGGCTGCCGCGCCAGGATCCGGCGAAACAGTCCGTCAAGGGTTGGCGATACGGTGGTCTGGATCACTGGGTTCCGGCTTACCTGGGCTGGGATAGGGTCCTGTGCCACCAGGTCTCCGGCAGATACCCCGTCAAGGCGGTGGCTTGAGGATGTTCTATCCGATTCCAGCGGGCGATCCATTGCTCCCTGACGTTAAAAAGCGGGATGGCGTAAAAGCCGGACATCAGCGTGCGGTCGAGCGCCCGCACCGCCGAAACGAAGGACCCGCGGTCCCGCGCCTCCAGCACGGCCGCGATCATCGCGTCGATGGCGGGATCCTTGGCGCCCATATAGTTCCGCGTGCCCTGGTTGTCCGCCGCCTCGCTGCCCCAATAGAAGAACTGCTCGTTGCCCGGCGACAGCGACTGATCCCAGCGGTTCTGGATCATGTCGAAATCGAAGCCGAGACGACGCTGATCGAATTGGACGGCATCCACCGCGCGCACCGACGCCTCGATGCCAGCGCGCTTCAGGTCACGCGCAAAGGCCAGCGCGATGCGCTCTTGATCGCGGGTGGTCACGAGAATTTCAAAGCTAAGGG
>Ga0193751_1000744_pt1 | contig 23318 bp, 16 predicted proteins | sample L1c2metaG_FD_143050 | JGI IMG/M metagenome (GOLD analysis project Ga0193751, IMG submission 143050) | Soil microbial communities from a riparian zone of the East river system, Colorado, United States - L1c2 | ecosystem: Environmental > Terrestrial > Soil > Riparian zone | place: USA: East River... | reverse complement strand
GCATGATCGCCTGCGCGTCATCCGGCATAGCGTCGATATGCGCCTCGGCCGCCGGCCGCAGCGCCGCCACGTCGCCGAGCGGGATGCGCCCCTCCAGCACACCGAGGATCAGCGGCAGCTTGTCGGGATGGATCAGCAGCGGCCGATTGAACACGCGATCGGCGATGCGCAGCAGAATCGTCATTGGTTGCCCTCTTCGGATCAGCCGGCGATAAAAGGCGCGGCGCGGCGGACGCACAATGTCAACGACAACTGATTTGCCGTCCGGTGTGGGCCGCCTAGAGCGGACGCAATGCGCCCCTCGTCTAGTGGCTCGCCGGAGTCTCGGCGGTTGGCTACCCGGCGTCTTCCGGCTCGGCCGGTGAGGCGCCGGGGAGCTGCGCCAGCTCGGCCTGCGCCTCTTGCGCGACGGCGGCGCGGTGCTGGCGGTACGCTTCGCGGCACGCGACCGACACCGCTTTCCAATCGAGGCCGAACCGTTCCGCCACGGCGCGCGCCAAGGTCGTGTAGAGGAACGTCTCGGTATCGCCGACGATCTTTGACAGCTCGCGGCCCCATTCCTTTGCCGCCGCCTCGGCCGAAATCAGCTTGCGGGTCTTTTCCTCATATTGGAGCTGCGCCAGGCGCGCGCGGTAGACCTCGGTCGCGGTCTTGGCGGCGGTCAGGCGGCCGCTTTCGGCAGGGGCGGCGGCGGCGGCCGGCGTGTCGGGCTCGTCGTCGCGCAGGTTCACCCGTTCGCGGGTTTCGCCGAGCAAACGATCGGAAGCGACAACATCGACCTTGCCACCGACGATGACAACCTTCCCAGCCGCGGCGAACTTGCCGATCGCCTGGCGCGACACGCCGCGGTGACGCGCGTATTCCGCTTGCGTCATTTCCACGCGCGGCGCATCCATCACGTCAACCTTTCCCGTCAACCGGTGTCAACCGGTGTCAACCGCGTCAACCTAATTTTCCGAGCCGCCCCACTAGCGATATCGAGCGCTTAGTTAGTCCGCGTTCATTTTAACGCCGGGGAGGACCCGTTAATTTTCAAAGGCGATCCATTGTTCCCGTTTGCATGGGAACCTCCCGCGTGGCCGCGGGGGCTTGGGCATGGGCATGTGTCGGGAGGCCAATGCTTCGCCGAAGTCACCCGCCGCATTCGCGCGTTGCGGGTTCCGGCCGCTGGTCATACCGCGGAGAGCAGACGCGCGGGATCACACTGAAAAGCTCGATCCGCGGGGACCAGGCGCGACGATTGAGCGCTGAATCGCTGACTCGCGTCAAGCGTCTTTGTGCAGAGGGGGAGGGGATATCACCAGGCGCGGGCAAAGGCCCGGCAGTGCGCTTGTGGCAGCGCCATGCGGCAATGCTCACAGGGTCGACCAATCGTTTAGCTCTTAAACTATTGTGGATAAATGGTTTGTGACAATTGAGAGGTATGTGGGCGGGTTATCCCGCACACATGACGCGCACAGGCACACCCGCGTAAGGGGGCATGGCCGCGCGTTACGAGTCAAAAGCGGCGGGAAAGGTCCAATTGCTCCAATCGGTCACAAGCGCCCCCCAATCAAGCGCTTGCGCCTATGACTAATCTGTGAGGATTGGAGGATTTCGCAGACACGGGCAAGTTGCTCAGAGACCCCTTTTGAGGGCTCGCCGGCGCGCATTATCGATGTCGGCAAAATCCACGCCTCCGCTGTGCTTACCCGGGCGAGGCCTTTCAACGGGCGGGGATACGACCACTACTCTTAGATCGCTTAGATTGAGCATGCGCTTGACCACGGCGCGGTCCAAAATCTGGCCAGGCACGTAATCGATCGTGCCGATCGTCTGTTCGACCCTAAAAAGCCGATCCCCGTCCTTGGTCGACGAGGGGTTGACGTGTGGGAAGCTCAATCTGACAGTAGGATTTCTCATCGGCTCGTCCCCTTTGTTTGTTTGGCAAAACGCGCTAGCTGCGCCCACCTTGCTCGGACTTAGAAGCGTGCTATGCTCGATGATCTCGTCAACCGATCATCGACGACCCAGGAGCAAAGCAATTTGAGCGATGACCAAATGCCACAGCGCCGATCGACGCGCGTCGACCTGAAATCGGCAAGTCCGCAGATGCTGGCGACATTGTGCTTGATCTTGATCGAACTGATCAGGACCTGCCTGCATGAGGTGATCCGGCTGGCCAGCGCTGCGCATGGCCTCAAGTTCAAGCAACAACTGATCAAGCAGATCAAGGACGGCGCAATAGTTGGGCTGCCAATCGACCAGGAAGCGGATGCCCTTACGATCGCGATCAAGATCGTGGACAACATCGCCCGATTTCGCGACGATGGAGGGTGCGATCTTGAAGGATAATCCGATTCCGACGCCCATAGGCGGTGGGTCCGTGCAATTAATTGCACGGCCTGAATACTGGAGAAACCGGCGAGCGCGTCGGGCGCTAAAGAAGCGGCCGACGAACCATAGGGGGCCGGGAGGACCAGTGAATTTTTCAAAGGGCGCCACCATCGATCCGCTCGCGCCGGCGCCTCACTTTGCGGCCGCCGCGCCGACGCCGGCGCCGCCGTGTCGGTTCGGCCGCCGGCACCGGCTCGCGGCGATCGGCGAGTTGGCCGGCGTCGTCAGCGCGGCTGATCGCGTCCGCGAGGATGCCATCCTCGCCGTTCTCAATCGCGCGAATGAAATCGATCAGCTCGTCATCAAAGCGGACGATGTAGCGGCCGCGCCCCATCGTGCCGCGCTGATCGGGTGACAGGTCCTGGTCGCTCTGATGCACTATCGCCGGCTGGCCGCCGTCCTCGCATACGACGCCGAGCACGCCCTCGCACGCCACGATCCGGCCAAACAACGCATCAATGTCGGCGGTGCAGACGAAGCCATAGCCGACGAACAGTGCCCGCCGCACATGGCGACGGCGGCCGCGCCAATTGGCCCGCACCTCGCTCACCATCGGCAGATAGGTCGGCAACCGCACGTCGTTGGCGACGCGGTCGATCGCCTTGCGCTCGCTTCCGGGCAGCAGGATCAAGGCGTACCAGTGCCCCTCGATCACGTCGGCGAGCCGCGCCCGCGCCGGCTGCTCGACCCGCGACTGGTAAGCGCGCGCCAGTGCCATGAAGGCCGGATCGTTAAGCAGGCTCCGCCCGGCCGCGACCGCGACGGGTGCGGCGCCGGCGCTCAGGGCTTGATGGAGCCGCGCCGCGTCAGGCCGATGTGACCCGACGGACATTTCGCTAGGTGGACTGTCGCCCATGGGCCCCAGGGCCGCCGATTCGGCCCACGGTCGCAAGTGCGGATAAGCGCCTTGTGGATAAGAGTCGCGCTTTTGCGGTTTGCGATCAGCCAGCCCCGTTTTAATGTCCGGGTGGTTGACATTGTCCGAGGTTGACCAAAAAAAACCCGGCTCGGCGGGGATTTCGGGAAGCAGCGCCGGCGAGCTGGCTAAAGGGGCGGCCGAAAAAAAAGTATCGCCGCGGGTGATACTTTTCCAAAGCCGCCACCACCCCCGCGGCCAGCCGCAAAAAGAAATCTCCGGGCCGCGGATACTTTCTAAGCCGCCCCAGACGGCGGTTTAATGTGGCCGTTGGCGACATTATTCTTCGGCCGCTGGCCGGCCCGAAACGACGGCCGCAGGTCAGGTTCCCGAGGTTTGGAAAAGCCTTAGTATCCGGATCGGTTCTCTAGCGTGTTTGGAAATTTTTCCGTAGCGATTTCAACGGTTCGAAACGCCTTGAGGAACAGGTTCTTGGTATGGCCGCCGGCAATCGCGCCGCGCAGGCGCTTGGCTTCCTCGACCGTGAACAGCGGCGGATGGCTGACGGTCGGGTGCGCGATGCCCAGCCGATCGAGGAAGGCGAAGAGGTCGTCGGGGGTGGCGGGCATGGTGCTTCTCCCTCGCCCCGGAGGGGGAGAGGGTCGGGGTGAGGGGGTTCCGGCGGGTCCAGACCGGAGACATGGGTAACACAACGGACCGGAGACATGGGTGACCGGGGCGGAAAGGCCGGCGGGGGTCAGGCCCGCCCCCATCGGTTGCCAAGCCGGCCGCCATTTGCCATAGGAGGGGGGGCGGCCGAGGCCGCTTACCCTCGTTACGGATGCGGGTGTAGCTCAGGGGTAGAGCACGACCTTGCCAAGGTCGGGGTCGTGGGTTCGAATCCCATCGCCCGCTCCAAAATCTCAATGACTTACTCCCATTAGGGTTCAGCCGCTCTATGGCTAGCTAGCCTTAAGATTTCGGGAGCAACCGGAATCGCGCGACCGCTAGACCTGAGGCAGCCTAACTTCCTACACACCGCAGTGACCAAAAAAGCATTGACGCTGCTGGCGGCCACGTATCGTACATCGTCTCCGGACTGCCGCTGCCGGTCCGGAGCATCGCCGTCAACCGGGGGCACCGAGCGGGAGGAATCTGGTCAAGTAGGCATCGGCATAGATAAGACGCGGCACACAATCTTCAACAGTAAAATGCTTCCGAATACTATAAGAAAAACACCCGGGCCGAATCTAAATAACCGCAACCCATAGGTAGATAGGCTTGTACTATTTGACATATCTTCCACAACTCGCCGCAGCAAGTAACATCCGAGTGCAATTACACTAGCCAAAGTGAGGCACGCACGCCTTCAGGACTTCTTCGAAAAGTTCTTGGAGGAGATTTGACCACGAGAACTATTGACATCGTCCACCCGTTACCGGTTAGCTGAAGTTGAACGTGCCGCGATGCATAACAAAATTACCGCCGCTGCCATTTTCGCATGCGTGCTGGTAGCGTCGCTCGCGCCCGCGCACGCTGCCGATCCAGTATTCCTCCCCGGCTTCCGCGTCGGCCTGGTGCCGCCGGTCGGGATGGTGCCGAGCCGCACGGTGCAGGGTTTCGAGGATGCGGGCCGGCAGGCCATGCTGCTGGTCACCGAGCTCGGCGCCGAGACCTTCACGCACGTCGACAAGGATTTCACGCCGGAGGTGCTGAAGGCGGGCGGCATCGAGGTCGAGCGGCGCGAGGACATGACGCTCGCCGGCCTGCACGGCTACCTGATCGTCGCGCATCAGGACCTCGCGGGCGTGCGCGTGCGCAAATGGGCGCTGGTGCTCACCCGCGGCGACCTCACCGCCATCATCCTGGCGGTGATGCCGGAGGCCGCGCGCGACGCCTATCCGGATGCGGTGCTGCGCGCTTCGCTGACGAGCTTCGCGGTCCGCGAGACGGTGCCGGAGGCGGAGAAGCTCGGCCTGCTGCCGTATCGGTTCGGCGACCTTGCCGGCTTCCGCCTGGTGCAGGCGATCCCGGACGGTACCGCGATCCTCACGTACGGGCCGAGCGACGCGACCATCGCGTCGGAACAGCCGTTCTTCCTGATCAGGATCGCGGGCGGCGAGGCGCCGCCGCCGGCCGAACGGGACAGCTTCGCCCGGCGCATGCTGACGGGCGTCGGCGGCCTCGAGCAGTTTCGCCTGATGCAGTCGACCGCGTTGCGCCTCGGGCCGGACCAGGGCCACGAGATCATCGCCGAGGCGAAGGATCCGAAAAACGGGGTCGAGTTGACGGTCGTCCAGTGGCTGCGCTTCGGCTCGGCCGGCTTCATGCAGATGCTCGGCATCGCGCGGCGCGACGTGTGGGCGGCGGCGTTTCCGCGCATGCGCACGCTGCGCGACGGGGTCGAGACCAAGTAGCGATCGTCCGTGGGCCGTCGGATAGTCTCACGCATGATCCGCATCGGGGTGGATTTCGGCGGCACCAAGATCGAGGCGGCGGCGCTCGACGGCGACGGGCGGTTCCGGGGCCGCGTGCGCGCCCCCACCCCGCGCGACTATGCGGCCTCGCTGGCGGCGGTGCGCGATCTGGTCGCGCAGGCCGAGCGCCAGGCGGGCGTCGCGCCTGGCAGCAAGCGCTGCGTCGGCGTCGCCACGCCGGGGTCGATCTCGCCCAAGACCGGGCTGATCCGCAACGCCAACAGCCTGTGGCTCAACGGCCAGGCATTCAAGGAGGATCTGGCCACGACCTTGCAGGCGCCGGTCCGCATGGCCAACGACGCCAATTGCCTGGCGCTGTCGGAGGCGCGCGACGGCGCCGCGGCGGGCGCCAACATCGTGTTCGCGGCGATCCTCGGCACCGGGTGCGGCGGCGGCGTTGTCGCGCACGGCCGCGTCATCGAAGGCGCCAACGCGATCGCCGGCGAATGGGGCCACACGCCGCTGCCGTGGCCGACCGCCGACGAGCATCCGGCGCCGCCGTGCTGGTGCGGCCGTCCCGGCTGCCTGGAGCTCTACGTGTCCGGCACCGGCTTCGCAGCCGACCATGCGCGCGCGACCGGCCGCACGCTCGCCGGCGCCGAGATCGCCGCGGCGGCGCGACAGGGCGACCCGCGCGCCGAACAGACGCTCGCGCGCTACGTCGATCGGCTCGGCCGCGGGCTGGCGGTGATCTGCAACGTCATCGATCCCGACGTGATCGTGCTCGGCGGCGGCATGTCCAACCTGCCCGAGCTCTATGCGCGGCTGCCGGCCGCGATCGCGCGGTGGATCTTCTCCGATGTCTGTTTGACGCGGGTCGTGCCGGCGCGGCACGGGGATTCGTCCGGCGTGCGCGGCGCGGCGATGCTGTGGGATCCAGTCATCAGTGATCAGTAACCAGTGATCAGTAAGTCCGAGAGTCCACGATCACTGATCACTGGTTGCTGACCACTGATCACTGATTAATACCCCGCCGCGAGGGCGCCGCGGGTGCGCGGGTCGGCGGCGCCGGCGAGGCCGTCGGGCGTCAGCATGATCGAGTTCGCCGAGCCCCAGTTGGGGCGCCGCACAACCGTGTGGCCGAGCTGTTCGAGCCCGCGCACCGTTTCGTCCGGCACCGCCGGCTCGGCCACCACCTCGTCCGGCAGCCATTGGTGATGGATGCGCGGCGCCGCCACGGCGGCGGCGACGTCCAGGCGGAAATCGACGACGCCGACGATCACCTGCAGCACCATGGTGATGATGCGGCTGCCGCCGGGCGTGCCGGTCACCAGATAAGGCCTGCCGGCCTTGAGCACGATGGTGGGCGTCATCGATGACAGCGGCCGCTTGCCGGGCCCCGGCGCGTTGGCGGCGCCGCCCACCAGGCCGTACGCGTTGGGGGCGCCGGGCTTGGCGGCGAAGTCGTCGAGCTCGTCGTTGAGCAGGATGCCGGTGCCGTCGGCGACGAGCCCGACGCCATAGGAGAGATTGAGCGTGTAGGTGTTGGCGACCGCGTTGCCGGCGGCGTCGACCACCGAATAATGGGTGGTGTTGTGGCCCTCGGCCGGCGCCGGATGGCCGGCGCGGATGTCGCGCGAAGGCGTCGCGCGCCCGGGGTCGATCGAGCGGGCAAGCGCGGCCGCGTAGCTCTTCGACGTGAGGCGTTCGACCGGCACCGCGACCACGTCGGGATCGCCGAGGAACTCGGCGCGGTCCGCATAGGCGCGCTTCATCGCCTCGATCATGCGGTGCAGCGCCGGCACGGAGCCGGCGCCGAGGTCGCCGAGCGGATAGCGCTCGAGCACGTTGAGCATTTCGATCAGGTGCACGCCGCCGGAGGAGGGCGGCGGCATGGAGACGATGTCGTAGCCCCGGTAGGTGCCGCGCACCGGCACGCGGATCACCGGCCGATAATTCTTGAGATCGTCGCGCGTCATCTGCCCGCCGGCCCCGCGCACGCTGGCGACGATTTTGTCCGCGAGCGGCCCTTCGTAGAAGGCGCGCGGTCCGTCGCGCGCGATGGTCTCGAGCGATGCGGCCAAGTCGGCCTGCACCAGACGTTGGCCGGCCGCGAGGGCAACGCCGTCCGGGTTGAGGAAAATTTTTGCCGAGGACGGCCAGCGCACCAGGCGCGGCTGGGAGCGCGGCAGTGAATCGGCCAGATCATCCGCCACCACGATGCCGTCGCGCGCGGCCGCGGTCGCCGGCGCGATCAGTTGCGCCAGGGTGAACTTGCCCGAGCCGTAGCGCTCAAGCGCCAGCGCCAGGCCCGCGACGGTCCCGGGCACGCCGACCGCGAGCCCGGAGTCGCGCGACTTGCGCGGATCGGCTTCGCCCCTTTCGTCGAGGAACACGTCGGCCGTCGTCGCCTGCGGGGCGGTCTCGCGATAGTCGATGGCGATGTCTGCGTTGCGGTCGGCAAGATGGATCAGCATGAACCCGCCGCCGCCGAGGTTGCCGGCCTGGGGGTGCGTCACCGCGAGCGCGAAGCCGACCGCGACCGCCGCGTCGACCGCGTTGCCGCCGCGCTCCAGCACTTCGACGCCGATCCGCGTCGCCTGCGCCTCCTGGCTCGCCACCATGCCGTGGCGGGCCATGACCGGCGCGGGCGCCTGCGCGCTCGCCGCCGCGGCGGCCAGCAGCGCAAGGATCAGGACAAGCGCGGTGCGGGCGACACTGAACATCGGCGGGCGCCGCTCGATCGGCTCAGCGGACGGCGCGGCTTACGATCCGCCCGACTCGTCGAGGAACGCCTGCACGGCCTCGAACAGCTTCATGCGGTTCTTTTCCATCACGATGGTGTGGGTGCCTTCGGCGAGCTGGACGTAGCGCTTGCCGGGCGCGTTCACCAGCAGCGGGAACAGGGTCTGCGCCATGTAGGCGGGCGTGTCGCGGTCCCACTCGGCGTGCACCAGGAGCGTCGGCACGGTGATCTTCGCCGGATCGTAATAGGGCTTGCCGGCGCCGAAATAGTCGAGCCCGTCCTGCACCACGCCGTTGGGTGCGCGGAGCACCGGTGGGCTCATCCTGGCGCCGGCCGGATCGCTCGCCCAGGTCGCATCCGCCCAGGCGTCGAACCAGCCGGCCGGAATGAGCGTCGCCTTCTTGTCCTCCGGGACCCCGGTCATCCAGCGGTCCAGCGCCTGCTCGCGCCGCACCGTGCGGTAGGCAGGGGTCGGGCCCGGTCCGGCCTGCACCAGCGACGGCGTGGTGCGGATCCAGGCCGGCGCGTACAGCACGAGACGCTCGACCTTGCCGGGGTTTTGCGTCGTGTAGGTCGCCATCAGGGTGGTGCCCCACGACCAGCCGAGCAGGTCGAGGCGGGCGATGGCGCGGCGCTTGAGAATGAAATCGACCACCGCGCCGATGTCCTTGACGGCGGTGTCGCCGCGCACGATCGGGCCGTTGGCCTCGGGCTTGTCGTCCATCTCCTGCGGACGCGTCGACTTGCCGTAGCCGCGCAGGTCGAGCAGATAGACGTCGTAGCCGCGCGCGGCGATGTAATCCATCCACGAGAGCCCGTCGAGCTTGAGATCGAACGCGGTGTGCGCCGGGTAGGTGGCGCCGTGCACGAACAGCACCGTGCGGTCCGGGCGGAACGCGGTCAGGTCGGCCGGCCGCTTGTTGCGCACGTAGATTTCGATGCCGGGGTCGGATGCCGGCACCATGATTTCTTCCATCACGATCCTGGGCGACTGGGCGAATGCCGCCGTCGCCAAGCTCGCGACGGCGATTGCGATGAGCAAAGCGGTTTTCATTGTGGTCTCCTTATCCTCCCGATTCACCTTACACCACTGGCACTGAACAGTGACCCGTCACCCTTCGGACCTCATCCTGAGTTGGCCACCGGCGCGGCCGACCCACTGCGCCTCGAAGGATGGCAGCAACCGAGCCTGTGGCCATGGTTCGAGACGCGTCGCTTCGCGACGCTCCTCACCATGAGGGCGGAGATCTATGCAGTGCTCCTTACCGCGCTTGCGCGTGATAGACCTTGTTGGGCCGCATGTCGGTCGCGGAGGCGACCCGGTTCGACATGTTGAAGAAGGCGGCGACCGCGGCAATGTCCCAGATGTCGCCGTCGGTGAAGCCGGCTTCGCGCAGCCGCGCGCGGTCGTCGTCCTCGACGGCCCACGGCTCGGCGGTGAGCTTGACGGTGAAGTCGAGCATGGCGCGGTAGCGTTGGCTCAGCCGCGCCGCCCGGTAGTTCATCGCCATCAGCTCGCCCAGCACCGGATCGCTCGAGAGCTGCCGCACCGCGGCGCCGTGCGCCACCAGGCAATAGTAGCAGCGATTGTGCGACGACACCGCGACCGCGATCATCTCGCGCTCGAGCTTGCTCAGGCCGGACGGCGCCAGCATCAGGTCGTTGTACATGGCCACGAAGGCCTCGAGCTTGGGCATGGCGAAGCCGTAGGCCTTGAGCACGTTGGGCACGAAGCCGAGCTTCTCCTCGCATTTGGCGAAATAGGCCGCCATGGCGGGCGTGAGCGGGGCGGGCGGCAGGCCCAGCGCGGTGATTTCGCTGTCGTCGCCGGCGGCGGCGTCGGATTGGGCGCCCGTCGGCCCGGCCGGTGCGCGCTTGTGATTGGGTTCGGCATGTTTCCGCGCTGTCTTGGCCACGTCACGCTCCTGTCCGATCGTCCCCGCCCCGAGCCTATACCAGCCGTCCGCGCCGGTCATTCCGGGCGGGAATGATCGGGGAGTCCAAGACGTTTCCCCTCGACGGGGCCGGGCGGATCGCGGAAACTTGCGGCCGCGCACGGGCCGGATTCGCGCCGGGCCCGGTAACAGCCGGGAATGCCAATGCGTCTCGAACGCCTGCTCGACACCGAGGACGAACGCGCCGCGCGCCGGCTGATCGAGCAGGCCGGCACCATCGTGACCGGGCTCTACGGCGACATGCCCGAGAGCTTCGCCGCGCAGCTGTTCGCGCGCGCCGCCCCCGAAGACCTCACCCGCTACGAGCCGCGCGAGCTGGCGGCGCTCGCCGAGGAGGCGTGGGCGTTCCTCAAGGAGCGCCGCCCCGGCGCCGGGAAGGTCCGTTTCGAAAGCCGGCCCGGCCCGATCGGCGCCGAGCACATCAAGACCGTGTCGATCATCGAGATCGTCAACGACGACATGCCGTTCCTGCTCGATTCGATCATGGGCGAACTGACCGAGCTGGGGATCGAGGTCCGCCTCGTGGTGCATCCGATCTTCACCATCGAGCGCGACAATGCCGGCAGCCTGATCGGCTTCCGCGGCGATGCGCCGGCGGTCGGCACGGCGCAGCGCGAGAGCTTCATCCACGTCCACGTCGAGCGCATCGAGGACGCGAACCGCCGGGCGCAGGTGGTGCGCGCGCTCGAGCTGGTGCTCGCCGACGTGCGAGTGTGCGTGCAGGACTGGCGCGCCATGCTCACGCGCGTCGGCGAGGTGGTCGCCGACATGCGCAACAACCCGCCGCATCTCGCGGTCGACGAGATCGCCGAGGCGGTGCAGTTCCTGGAATGGCTGCTGGCCAACAATTTCACCTTCCTGGGCGTGCGCGAATACGCCTTTCCGGGCGCCGCGGGCGAGATCGAGCCGAAGTACGAGACCGGGCTCGGCATCCTGCGCGGCCGCGACGTGCGGGTGCTGCGGCGGGGAACCGAGCTCGTCTCCATCACGCCGGAGATCATGGAGTTTCTCAAGGAGCCGAAGGCGCTCATCATCACCAAGGCCAACGTGCGCTCGCGCGTCCATCGCCGCGTCCACATGGACTACATCGGCGTCAAGCGCTTCGACGCGGAAGGCCGGTTGTCCGGCGAATTCCGCATCGTCGGCCTGTTCACCTCGACGGTGTACACGCGCTCGACCCGCACCATCCCGTACCTGCGGCGCAAGGTCGATGCGGCGATGAAGCGCGCCGGCTTCGATCCCGACAGCCATTCCGGCAAGGCGCTGGTCAACGTGCTGGAGAGCTATCCGCGCGACGAGCTGTTCCAGATCGACGAGGACCTGCTGTTCCAGTTCGCCCTCGAGGTGCTCTATCTCGACGAGCGGCCGCGCGTGCGCGTGCTGGTGCGGCGCGACCGCTTCGACCGGTTCGTGTCGATCCTGGTGTTCGTGCCGCGCGAGCGCTTCGACAGCAACACGCGCGCGGCGATCGGCAGCTATCTGGCCACGGCGTTCAAGGGCCGGGTCTCGGCGTTCTACCCGTCGTTCACCGAGGGACCGCTGGTCCGCGTGCATTTCATCATCGGCCGCTACGAGGGCGCGACGCCGAACCCGGACCGGGCGAGCCTCGAGCGGGAGGTCGCCGCCCGGGTGCGCACCTGGACGGACGGGCTCGCCGAGGCGCTCACCCTGGTGCACGACCCGGGCAAGGCGCAGGCGCTGATCAAGCGCTACCGCGACGCCTTTCCGGTCGCCTATCGCGACGCCTATTTCCCGGCGGTCGCGGTCGGCGACATCCGCGTGGTCGAAAGCCTGTCCGAGGCGCGCCCGCGCGGCGCCGATTTCTATTCGCGGCGCGGCAGCGACAAGGCCGCGGCCGGCCTCAAGGTGTGGAGCCGGCTGCGGCCGATCCCGCTGTCCGAGCGCGTGCCGGTCCTGGAGAACATGGGCTTCAAGGTGGTCGACGAGCTGACCTACCGGATCGATCCGTCCGGCTCCGCCTCCGAGGTGTGGCTGCACGACATGACGCTGGCGCGCGCGGACGGCGCCCCGGTCGATCTCGAGGCGCTCAAGCAGCGGCTCGAGGCCTGCTTCATGGCGGTCATGCGCGGACGCGCCGAGAACGACGGCTACAACGCCCTCGTGCTGGAAGCCGGGCTGCCATGGCGCGACGTGGCGCTGGTGCGCACGCTGTCGCGCTTCCTGCGCCAGGCGCGCGTCGCCTATTCGCAGGACTACATGTGGGCGACCCTGCGCAAGCATGCCGCGGTCGCCGCCGACATCGTCGCGCTGTTCCACACGCGCTTCGATCCGCGCGGCGAGACGGCGAACGAGGCGCGCGCCGCGCGGCAGGCCGAGATCCACGGGCGCATCGAGGCGGCGCTGCAGGGGGTCGAGAGCCTGGACGAGGACCGCATCCTGCGCCATTTCGTCAACACGGTCGAAGCGGCGCTGCGCACCAACTTCTATCAGATCGATCCGGGCGACCAGCCCAAGCCGACGATCGCGGTGAAGTTCGAGAGCGGCAAGATCGACGGCCTGCCGCTGCCGCGTCCGCTCTACGAGATTTTCGTCTATTCGCCGCGGGTCGAAGGCGTGCACCTGCGCTTCGGCAAGGTCGCGCGCGGCGGCATCCGCTGGTCGGACCGGCCGCAGGACTTCCGCACCGAGGTGCTCGGCCTGGTCAAGGCGCAGCAGGTCAAGAACGCCGTCATCGTTCCGGTCGGCGCCAAGGGCGGCTTCCTGCCCAAGCAGCTGCCGGCCGGCGGCGCGCGCGACGCGATCGCGTCGGAAGGCGTCGCCGCCTACAAGACATTCGTGACCAGCCTGCTCGACATCACCGACAATATCGGGCCGGACGGAACGATCCCGCCGCAAAGCGTCGTGCGCTACGACGACGACGATCCCTATCTGGTGGTGGCGGCCGACAAGGGCACGGCGACGTTCTCTGACACCGCCAACGCCATCTCGATCGAGCACGGCTTCTGGCTCGGCGACGCTTTCGCGTCCGGCGGCTCGGCCGGCTACGACCACAAGAAGATGGGCATCACGGCGCGCGGCGCCTGGGAGGCGGTGCGGCGCCACTTCCGCGAGATGGACGTCGACATCGTCACCACGCCGTTCACGGTCGCGGGCGTCGGCGACATGTCGGGCGACGTGTTCGGCAACGGCATGCTGCTCGACCGCACCATCCGGCTGGTGGCGGCGTTCGACCACCGCGACATTTTCATCGATCCCGACCCCGACCCGGCGACGGCCCTGGCCGAGCGCAGGCGCCTGTTCGACCTGCCGCGGTCGAGCTGGCAGAGCTACGACCCCGCGCTGATCTCGCCAGGCGGCGGCGTCTATGCGCGCAGCGCCAAGGAGATCGCGCTGAGCGCCCAGGCGCAGGCGCTGCTCGGCCTGCCCGCCAAGGCGACGCCGCAGCAGGTGATGAACGCCATCCTCAAGCTCGACGTGGATCTGCTGTGGTTCGGCGGCATCGGCACCTACGTGCGCGCGTCGACCGAGACGGACGACCAGGCGGGCGACCGCGCCAACGATCCGATCCGGGTCGCCGGCGCCGAGCTGCGCTGCAAGGTGCTGGGCGAGGGCGCCAACCTGGGCGTGACCCAGCGCGGGCGCATCGAGGCGGCCGCGCGCGGCGTGCGCATCAATACCGACGCCATCGACAACTCGGCCGGGGTGAACACCTCGGACGTCGAGGTCAACATCAAGATCGCGCTCAGCGTGCCGGTGCGCGACGGCCGCCTGACCGAGGACGGACGCAACGCGCTGCTCGCCGCCATGACCGACGAGGTGGGCGCCCTGGTGCTGCGCAACAATTATCTGCAGACGCTGGCGCTCTCATTGGCGCAGCGGCGCGGGCTCGAGGACCTCGGCTTCCAGCAGCGGCTGATCCAGACGCTCGAGGCGCGCGGCCTGCTCGACCGCACGGTCGAGTACCTGCCCGACGACAAGGACATCGCCGAGCGCGCGCGCCGCAACCAGCCGTTCACCCGGCCGGAGCTGGCGGTGCTGCTCGCCTACGCCAAGCTCACGCTCTACGGCGACCTGCTGGCGTCGACGGTGCCGGACGATCCCTACCTGGGGCGCGAGCTGGCGCGCTACTTCCCCAAGGCGCTCAACGAGAATTTCCCCGACGCGGTCGCGAAGCACCGGCTGCGCCGGGAGATCATCTCGACCCAGCTCGCCAACTCGATGATCAACCGCGGCGGCCCGACCCTCGTCGTGCGCATCGCCGACCAGACCGGCGCCCCGCCCGCCCGCATCGCGGCGGCGTTCGCGGCGGTGCGCGACAGCTATTCCCTGACCGCGCTCAACGGCGAGATCGACGCGCTCGACGCCAAGATCGCCGGCGTGCGCCAGCTCGAGCTCTACGCGGCGGTGCAGGACCTGCTGCTCGACCGCCTGGTCTGGTTCCTGCGCAACGTCGATCTCACCAAAGGGCTCGCCGAGGTCATCGAGCATTACCGCGGCGGCATCGAGGCGGTCGGCGCGGCGCTCGACGGGGTGCTGTCGGTCGAGGCGCTGGCCACGCGCGACGCGCGGGCCGCGGAGCTGGTCAAGGCAGGCGTGCCGGAGCCGCTCGCCTTGCGCATCGCCAACCTGCCGGCGCTGCAGGCGGCGCCCGACGTGGTGCTTGTCGCCGACCGGACGGCTAAGCCGGTTGCCGAGGTCGCCGCCACCTATTTCGCCGCCGGCACGTTTTTCCGGCTCGACCGCATCGTCGGCGCCGCGCGCGGCATCGTGGTCAACGACTATTTCGACCGCCTCGCGCTCGACCGCGCGCTCGACTCGATCGGCGCGGCCGAACGCCGGCTCACCGCCGAGATGGTCGGCAACGGCGCCGCCGGCGCCGCGGCGGTGGAAATCTGGGTCAAGCCGCGCGCCGGCGAGGTCGAGCGCATCCGCACCGCCGTGCACGAGATCGCCGGGTCCGGGCTGACGCTGTCGAAGCTGTCGGTGGCGGCGAGTTTGCTGGGAGATCTGGTGAAGGATTAGCGGGCGGCTGATGGCCCCGATGAGCATCCATGGCACTCGCGCGAAAGCACCACTACGTGCCGGAGATGTACCTGTCCGGGTTCGCCAATGCTCTCGGACAGTGCTCCGTCACTGACGCACAGCGGCGCAAGACCTTTTCCACGTCGCCAGCCAATATTGCTGCGGAGCGGGACTACAATGCTATCGAGGCCGACGGCGTTCCCCTCGACGCACTGGAGAAGGAACTGGGGAAATTCGAGGGCGTGATCGCGCCCTCCATCAAGCGCGTCCGAGAGACGGCCTCGTTTGGCGAAAATGGCGCGGACCGGGAGGACGTCATCAATTTGACCACGCTACTGGCTGTTCGAAATCCGCGCACACGGAAGGAAATGGAGAAACTGTACAGCCAGATCATTCAAGCAATGCTACTGATAACTTTCGAGAAAAAGCAGCGGTGGGAGGCCTGGGTCGAGCGACAAAAAGCGGTGGGTGAGTGGTCTGACGATCGACCAGCCGATTTTGAGGGTCACAAAAAATACGTCGAGGAAATCATCGCCAAGCTGCGGGTCCACCAGAACTTCACTCTGGAAACAGAACTGGACGCGCTCAAGCATGTCTACCCGTATTTTGACGCGCGAAAATGGCGGATCTTGAAAGCCAAGGATGATTCAGGCGGATTCGTCACGACCGATCATCCCGTTTGCGTGCACCGCGCCGGAGGGACGAACTATGGCCAGCAATACGCCCCCGGTCCCGGTCTGAGCGATCGGGATGTCCTATTTGCTCTGTCCTCCAAGGTCGCATTGGTCGGACGGCTGGAAGGCGAGGAAGACGTCGTCGAAGTGGATAAGCACGCGGTCGCAAGCTTCAACGCCACCGTTATGGGATACGCGATGAGCCAAATTTACGCGGCGGATGACGGATTTTTCTATACCCGCCCTGCGCCGCAGCCACTCGGTACGGCGGCGACGCTACTACAAGATCAAAGTTTGAAGGTCCAAGAAGTCGATCAATGAGTCGCGGTAGCCAAGAACACTCAGACAAGGGCGTGTTGAACGGGTCTGCCGAGGTGTGGCAGGGCATAATCCCCGGCATCGGGGAACTCAGCCTACGGGGAAATGTCGCTTGGGTGCCTCCCGGGCGGTTCTATGTTACCTCGAACTACGCTCGATGCGCCCTCTTGGCAAGTAATCGCGTTCGGGTGTGGGTAGGGTAGCATCACGGGAAAGACCGCGATTCGCGAGAGCCAACGATGGTGGATGACCTGATCGGGGCGATACGGGAACAGCGCACCTTTCACGTGCGCGATCTTGAGAGGATGCCATGGCTCTCGAAACGGACAACCGTTGACGAGCTAAAAGAATATGGGTTGGTCAATCTCGTCCATACTCAGCGCCGTGGCGTGAAACCGTGGATCCAGCGCGGACTGTACAAACTAACCCGACAAGGGCGCGTATATGTTGTGGAGATCGGTCCAAACAGCACACGAGGGCAGCCTCAATCTGCATGGCTTTATAAGCCACTGATCCGAGTCCCATCGCTGCGCGAGGCTTAGACAACGGACGCATGGCAGCAATAGCTCTTCGATTCGCGGTCACGCAGCCGGATCATGTGCCATTTATGTGATGTGGGAGATTTGGGACTTGATCGTGACAGATTCCGGATTTGGCTTCGGGTGTTTCGGGAAAATCATGCGCAAGATTCCATTAGAGGACGCGAAGGCGAGATTGTCGGCGATGGTGGGTCAAGCGACCCCGCGGCAAAGCCTTATTCTTAAAACGGTGGCTTTGACAGATCCGCTTAAAAAAGCTCTTGAGCCTTACTCTGACAAGATCAAGGCTGCGTTCGTGTATGGGTCGGTCGCAAAGGGTGTTGATACGGCGCAGAGCGACATTGATCTTACGGTAATCGGAGACGAGCTGGATTACGCCGAACTCTATACAGCTTTGCAAAATGCTGAGGACGTATTGCGGCGCAAGATAAATCCTATTTTTCTTTCCCCGGAAGATTGGCGGCGCAAGGCGTCTCAGACGGGCTCTTTCATCAGCGAGATTAGTGCTGTGCCGAAGCTTTTCATTTTCGGCTCGGAAAAAGATACGTCCGCGTCATGAAAAAGCTTTTTTGGCTCGCTACTTGCAAAAGCGCAAGGGCGCAATTATCACAACGTTCTCCATTTTGTGCCAACTTTGCGCCATCAAGTACGGACCGTTGGCACGAGCTATCTCGATGGCGAAAGCCCCGATCATGTCCGACGAAAACCAGCACTGGGTTCCAAGATTCTTGATCAAGTATTTCGCTGACGCCGACGGACGCGTGTATTGCCTCGACATCCACACGGATGAAATCACCAAGCCCCCGCCCAGACGCGCCGCCTCTGAGGCTGGATTCAACGAGTTCCACTTTGCAGGTGAGGCCGTCTCGTTCGAGGGCCGCCTTGAGAAAATCGAGACCAAAGCGGCCCCCGTGCTGCGCCGAGTGATCGAGCGGCGCAGCCTTTCGGGCCTGACATTTCATGAGCGCAAGCGGATAGCGGACTTCACCGCGGCGCAGAGCTTCCGGACCAAGGCGTTTTGCGAGGGCTTGGTCGATAAGCCGAGTCGGGAGGGTTTTGCGCAGATATTGGAGCAGCTCTGGCAGAGCGCCTTCATTATCGCAAACGAGATCGCACAACGCCATTGGGCGCTGATGGTCATCGAAACCGGCGAGGTCTTCTATCTCGGAGACCACCCGGTAGTGCTCCAGCGCACAGAGGACCCGAAGGATGGTGGGAACCTTGGCTTCGACGTCCAGGGTGTTGAAGCCTTCCTGCCGCTGTCACCCAAATGCGCTCTCTACATGCCATGCCGTGCGGTCAGCAACGAGATTATTAACGGCTATCGAACCGCCATTACCATGCACCGCGCCCTCCGCTCGGCAGTGTTACGCGGCGTTGCGGTCGGTGGCAGTCAGCTCGAATTAACGCAACGCGTGATGCGCAAATCCTACCCGCTAATTCGGGCGCTCACGGAAGGAGTCCCGCTCATCGCGGACACGCCGAGCGTCGAAAATCTGAACTACTTGCAATGCAGCTGGGCTCAAGGCGCGGTGTACTCGAACTTCCCGGATTTCACCTTCGCCCGGCGCGTCTTCCGTGAGAACCCGCAATACCGTAGCGTGCCGACAACATCGCTGCTCCACCGCACCGCCCTCGTGCCCGTGAAAAGGGTCGGATGAATGCCGTACATATACAGAGCTACCATAGCCGGGTGCCATCCCTAAACGAGCGAACTGGAACGTCGCAAAATTGTCGAGAACCGCCGGCCAGATGACGCAAGGATGGCTGACAAACCGCAAATCAGCTGCGCGGCGGCGGCGCAAATCAAGGCGGCGGAGGAATCCGCTCAGCGCGTCATCAAGGCCCATCCCGAACTCCACCACTACACGCGCGAAGTCGGTTTAAAGGGTATCCTGGAGAGCAACGCGCTTCGCGCCACCTACTTCGCCGACCTGAACGACGCGCAGGAAATTCACGCCCTTCGAACGCCACTCGTCGAAGCGTTCGCGGACCGTCTCATGCCGATCGTCAAGGAAGCCCGCTTTCGGGGCGCGCCAGAACGCCACGTGGTATGGCGGCACGATGCTCCGCAATATCTCGCGCGCCGCTGGGGCAACTACCTCTACGAGGTGATCTTCTCCGACCACGAACGGAAAGCGTATTGCTGCACGACATCGTTTTGTTCGCATGTGGGCGACCAGCCCTATGAGCGGGAGCATGGGCTTCTCAGCCAGTGGCGAGCCTACGGCGGGCACGGCGAATACTGCCTTGTCTTCGATGCTGCTGCGCTTTGGGAGCTTTTCAAGCAAGAAAGGGGAGCATTCCTTTATCCATATACAGATGTGCGTGAAGCCCATTATCCGCGCGATGGCGCGAAGGAGTTGGAGAGTTTCATCGCGCTGCTCGACAAGTCGGAGGCAGTCTACAGAACCGCTCTTGTTGGCAGGGGGGATCCCGACGTTGATCTCACCTTATGGCCTTTCCTCGCCTCCGCAACGGCGTTCAAACACCAAGGATGCTATGAGGAGCGCGAGGTACGACTGGTCGCGATGGCGGGGACGGAACTCGCGGCTGAAGCAGAGAGGAAGGTGGGGCGGACGCCCGCCCCTGTGAAGGAGATTCTCAAGAGGCCGCATGCCGGTGGCGAGCGTCGCCACATTCTTCTATTCGGAAAAGATTTTGCGAAACTGCCCATTAAGCGCGTTATCGTTGGCCCATCGCGTTCGCAAGACTCGAACGCCGACATTGCGCGAAAGATCGTTGGCGCAGATGTCTCGGTGACAAAGTCGGAAACGCCGTACATCGGCTGAGCAGGATAAGACCCGATGGAGGATAAGGAACTCGAACGGAGCGGTAATTGCATGAGGAAAAGGAGCTTTCGTCGGCAATCCTGAGCGCCGCGACGAGGCGTTCATCGCCAGCTCGTCAATTCATCGAAATAATGGTGACTCCACCGACCAGTTCCTACCAGCCGGCCGACCTCGAAATCCACGGGAGCTCGCGGCTGTCCGCCTTTCGAAGGGTGCGACGTCCGCGAAAAGGCTCACCGTGCAGGCGGGGGAGGAGAGAGGCGGATTTGCTCAGCACCAAGACCAACGAGGCTCTGGTTGCGAAGCACGAATTCTCTTCCCGTATAGTGCGTCATGGGATTGCCGTCCGCCCCCGGGGCAACCGGTGTCCAGGCCGGATTGAAACCGATGCCCACTCCGGAATTGCAGGGAGAGACGTCCTCGCAATAGAGCAGCATTGCGCGCGCTTGCGCCGCATCGGCAGGTCGCCCGCCCAGGTAGTTCTTGAAGGCGTCGACACACTGGTCGGTCGTTTTGGTCGGCAGGTACGGGCTATAGTCTTTCAATCTGGTCGCCGCGTTGACGTAGCTGACATTACGGCAGGCGCTCAATGGCTGGTCGCTGCACTGCCTGGCCGCCGATGCGCTGCAGCCCGAGATATTGGCGAATTTCTCGGTCGGATCGGCGCCCCTGTCGTAAAGAGTCAGGTCCTTCTGCGTCGAGAGCGAGAACTGCAGGCCGTACCGCGCCTGGAACGCCTGGAACCACGCTTCCCATGTCGGCACAAACAACGATGCCTCGTGGCCGAGATCCATCACCGCAAGCGTATAGTCGCTTTTTGGGTCAAACGAACTTTCCGGGAAACCGACATACATCAGGATATTACGCGTCAGCTGTGCCGCGGTCAGCTTGCTTTGGCATACCTGCATCTTCCAATCATGATATGTTTGCAGATTCTCGTGTCCCGATACCCAGGCCCAGTTGAAGCCCTCCGGATAAACGTTGGGCTGAGTCCCGGGGGCCCCGGGATAAATCGAGCCATAAAGATTCGAGTTCACGCAGGAGACGGGAAGGCACGAATTGAAGCGCCTGACGTATTCCTGCGCGGTCTGAACGCACAGCGACGGGTCGCCCGTCGTCGTCTGAGTGTGCGCGCCAGGCGGCCCGACAGCCGCAAATATCGTGGCGCACAGAGCGCCCAGTGCCATGCGCCAGCATGCCATGCCGCGATCACGCCAGCTCGACTTCGACGGTTTTGAGCAGGCCGGCGGCGTCGACACATCGGCGGTCCAAGCGGCCACCGCACCAAGCGACGGGATGACAATGCCGCTGCAAATAAACAGGTCTTTCATGGGGGCTTTTCCGCGACGGATGCTGGGAACAATTCGCCGAATAATCAAGCCCAAATTGTGCATAGTCTCTTCTGCGCGCAGGCGCCACCGGTGCGGGCGCGGAGCCATAGCCTATACTTTTCATTGTATCCTGCTAGGGTGACATCCGCAGCATTTGCTGCAACGGGGGGGACACATGCCGTCAGCCAGTCGGATCGCGTTCAATCTGGTGTCGGGCTATCCGCGCTTGTGGCGGTTCGTGAGCGCCGTCCCCCTGCTGCGCCGCTGGGTCAACCGGCTGTTCATCAATTTCATCGCCAACTCCACCAAGCCACGTCCGCATGCGTTCTCGCTATGGGGAGGAAAGCCAAGCCCGAGCCCGTGCGACGACTACGTTACATGGCCGGGTCTGGTCGACCGCACCTATACGGGCCGCCATCTGCCGCCCGAAACACCTGCCGCTGTCGACGCCTTGCCCCCCGTGTCCAGCCTGGCAGGCTTGTTCCAACGCGGCGACACCATGACGCCGTGCCCGAGGAGCGCGGCGCTGTTCGGCTTCTTTGCACAATGGTTCACCGACAGCTTCCTGCGCACCGACCCCGACGATCTGCGCAAGAACACGTCCAATCACGAGATCGATCTCTGCCAGATCTACGGGCTGTGCGCGGCCGACACGGACCTCCTTCGCAGCCGGAAGCATGGCGAGCTCAAGACCCAGACGATCGGCGGGGAGGTCTTCCCGCCCTACCTGTTCGAGGCCGACGGGATCAAGGTCAAGACCGAGTTCCGCAAACTCTCCTACATCGATCCGGAAAAGGGCGATTATCGCAATCCGGTGCTCGACGGCGATTTCAATACGCCCGAGCGTAAGAGCAAGCTCTTCGTTGCCGGGCTTGAGCGCGGCAATTCGACCATCTTTTACAGCGCCATCAACACCATCTTCGTGCGCGAGCACAATCGGTTGTGTCGCGCCATGCGCCGGCGATACCCGGACTGGGACGACGACCGTCTGTTCGAGACGGCGCGCAATACCAATATCGTCGGGCTTCTGAAGGTCATCATCGAGGATTACATCAATCACCTGGCGGGGACCCAGTTCAAGCTGTTCGTCGACGTCGGCTTCGCGGAACGCCAAGCCTGGTACCGGACGAACCGCATCTGCGCGGAGTTCGACCTGCTCTATCGTTGGCATCCGCTGGTGCCGACGACCCTGAGCTTCGCCGGCGCAACGCTGCCTAACGAAAACTTTCGCTTCAACAACGCCTTTCTGACCGACAAGGGGATCGAAAGCGTCATCGAGGCGGCGGCCAGCCAACGCGCCGGGCGGATCACGCTCAAGAACACGGCGCCATTCCTGGTGAAGGCCGATCTTGCGGCGCTGACCAAGTCGCGCACGTGGCGCCTGAAGCCCTACAACGACTACCGCGAACAATTCGGCCTCTCGCGCGTGGCGTCGTTCCAGGAGTTTGTCGGCGATCGGGCCGATCCGGCGCGCGTGCGGGAGCTCGAGGCCGCGTACGGCAGCGTCGACCGGGTCGACTTCATGGTCGGCCTGTTCGCGGAGCAACGCGAGCCGGAGGCGATGCTGGGCGAGCTGATGATCCTGATGGTCGGCGTCGACGCCTTCTCCCAGGCCCTCACCAATCCGCTCCTGTCGCAGAACGTCTATGGCGAAGCGTGTTTCTCCGCCGTCGGCATGGAGGCGATCGCAGCGACCTCATCCTTTGCCGATATCGTGCGCCGGAACACCAACATAGGCTCGCGCAAGGTCTCGTTTGCGTTCGACCAGAGTGGGGCGAAAGCGGTGCCCGGCAGCTATTGGTCGCCCGTGCTCAAGACCGCGTGGGATACCGTCGATTTTTTGCTGGTCAGCGGCTGGGAGCAGTTCTTTCGCCGTCGCCAACGCAAGCACGCCAGCAGCGTCTTCAAGGTCAACTTGTTCAAGCCGACCATCGCGGTGCTCGACCATCGCGCCATCGTGCCGTTGTTCGCGGACCTCGACCTGATACAGGACTACGGCTTCAGCTGGGCGGTGCCGCCGCTGCCGCTGGTGGGCCATGTGGCGCCGAGCATTTTCGCATCCGGCCCGACGCATGACCGGCCCAAAGCGCTGTACATGCAAATCCTGCGGCAGCGTGCCGCGGATCTGCCGAAAACCTTCGACGCGGTTCTCGGTGGATTCACCCGTCGCTGGCAGTCATTGGGGCGCTTCGGCTGGCGCGACGAATTGGAGGATTTCGTCGCCTGTTTTCTGTTCGAGTGGATCCTCGGAGCGCGCCCGTCGCCCGCGGACGTGCGGCTGATCTACAACAACATATTCACCCATATCGCGGTGCCGATCGCCCAGTTCCT
>Ga0193751_1000743_pt1 | contig 23347 bp, 27 predicted proteins | sample L1c2metaG_FD_143050 | JGI IMG/M metagenome (GOLD analysis project Ga0193751, IMG submission 143050) | Soil microbial communities from a riparian zone of the East river system, Colorado, United States - L1c2 | ecosystem: Environmental > Terrestrial > Soil > Riparian zone | place: USA: East River... | reverse complement strand
TGGCTCGCGCAGCGACACAACATCCCCAACGCCGAACCGGTCGTGAGCAAAATGAGCGCGACCCTCGGAGCGATGTCGCGAAACACGACGCAGAACGCAGCGTAATCTTTCTATCTCGAAAGAGGGAGCCGGCACCACCTCGTAGGTAGTACCACAAAATCCGCCGGACGCATCGTAGCCGAGATCGTTCGATCACCGGTATCGTCGGCAATGAAAATAAACACGTCTGCGAGCAGCTGTGGCGAAATTGGCTCTTACGTCCAACTTCAGCACCAGATTCACGACGCGCTCCGCGAACAGCATCCAGAATGGATTGAGCAAAACGGGGACTGCCCTACCTGCGAGTCGTACGAGTCACGCTTCGTAGAACTACTCAACCTTTTTCAATCGTACGAACGTAAGTCGGCTGCCTGATCGGACGCGCGACCTTCAGCGAAGCCAACCCGGAGAGCACATTCCTCTCTCCATATATATGAGTACAATCACCAGGAATTCCGGTCACGGCCCTGTGCTTGGTCCCGGCGCACGGGCGCCCGACTTCACATTGCGATGCACGCCAGGCCAATCGGTGTCGCTGAACGAATTTCGCGGGCGACCAGTAGTGCTCGCGTTTTACCCGGCCGACTGGAGCCCGGTGTGTGGCGATCAGATGGCGCTCTACAACGAAATGCTGGATGAGTTTCAGGAGTTTCAAGCAGAACTGCTCGGCATTTCAGTGGACGGCGCATGGTGTCACTCCGCTTTCGCCAAACAGAACAAGTTGCACTTTCCGCTTCTGGCCGATTTCGAACCGAAAGGAGCGGTCGCACGCACTTACGGCGTTTACGACGAAAAAGACGGCGTCTGCGAACGCGCTCTATTCGTGATCAATACCGCTGGCATTATTCATTGGCGCTATGTTTCGCCGATCGGCGTCAATCCCGGAGCAAACGGAATCCTTTCCGCGCTCGAAGATCTTAAGGCGAAAAGCGAAACGATCGGTGCAGCCAAATGACCAAATCGCTGACCCTGCCGGACGCCGAACGCGATCATGTCTCTGGCTCCGCTAATGGATCGATCAAATTGTTGGAATACGGCGATTATGAATGCCCGTTCTGCGCTGACGCCCAACCGGTCGTCAAAGAGATCCAGAGACGATTGGGCGATGATTTACTGTTCGCCTTTCGCCACTTTCCCTTAGCAAATATTCATCCGCACTCCGAGCACGCGGCCGAGGCCGCAGAAGCCGCCGGCGCCCAGGCAAACTTTTGGGGCATGCACCATCTCCTTTTCGAAAATCAGAGTGCGCTTGAGGATAAAGATCTCGCGGCCTATGCGGGCGAGCTCGGTCTAGATGCGACGCGATTAATTCGGGAAGTCGCTTCAACGGCTTACGCGCGACGGATTCGCGAAGATTTCAGGGACGGGGTGAGAGCCGGTGTCAACGGAACACCGACTTTGTTTATTAACGGCGAGCGCTATGACGGTGCGCGCGATCTAAAACATCTGCTCAACGCTCTGACCGCAATGTAATGGACGATCAAAAATTCCGACTCACAAACAACGAAAGGAAAATATCAATATACAAATCCAACCACGTCCGGAGCCGGCGGAGGTAGCGATGCGAGTAGGACGAGGAGTCTCTCAGACCTTCTGCATAGTACTGTTGCTGCTGACCTGCGGAACGCTCTCAGCGCAGACCGAACAACCTCGCGTTCGGAATATTGTTCTAGTTCACGGCGCCTGGGCCGATGGTTCCGGTTGGAAAGGCGTTTACGAGATTCTGGTCAAGGATGGCTACGACGTCAGCATCGTCCAGGAGCCGGAGACCTCCTTTAAAGACGATGTGGCCGCAACGAAGCGCATTCTCGCGCAACAAGATGGACCGTGCATTCTCGTCGCTCACAGCTACGGGGGAGCTGTAATTACCGAAGCCGGGACGGACCCGTCAGTTGCCGGATTGGTCTACATCGCGGCCCACATGCCGGATGCAGGGGAAAATGAAGCTGACGACGGAAAGCGCTTCCCAAGTGACCTCAGTAAGTCGACCGCGATAAAAAAGATGGCGGACGGTTTCACTTACCTCGACCCCGCGCAGTTTCATGAGTACTTCGCAGCCGACCTGTCTGCCGAGCAGGCCGCTTTCATGGCCCGATCGCAGGTGCTCAACGCTGCTGACAATTTCAAAGCCGTCATCACTACGGCGGCGTGGAGAAGCAAACCAAGCTGGATGCTGGTAGCAACGAAAGACAGAACCATCAACCCTGATCTCGAACGCTGGTACGCCGCTCGAGCTAATAGCCATACGGTCGAAGTTGCTGGCGCCAGCCATTCCGTCTACGCCTCCAGGCCGAAGGAGGTTGCAGCCCTGATCGAAGAAGCTGCATCGCACGCTCGGTAGAAACTTGTAATGCAGGCAAAACGATTCGTTCGCTCACTGTTCTTGATTGCCGTCTTTGCCGCGACAGGCTCTTCTGCCGAGGAATCACTGCCAACCCCGCGCAGCATCATACTCTCGGCCGGACAGGAACAGGCCGCCCAACCAGTGATCCTTGCAGCGCGGAGGTATGCGGCGTTCTGGAACACAGGCGAAGAACGCTACGCAGAAGCGTCGCTCGCGCAGAATTTCGTCGACCGCACTCTCCCTTCAGGCCGCCCGCAAGGTTTGAAGGGCGTGCTCGAGGCATCGAAAAACTTTCGCGCTGCCGCTCCCGATTTGAGAGCGGAAATTGAAGAGCTTTTGGTCGTGAACGATCGCGCCGTTGTTCGGTACACCTTCACGGGACATTTCGACGGCAACTTTAAAGGTGTGAAAGGCGATGGCCGCCAGATCAGCTTCCGCGCGGTTGACATCTATCGCGTGCAAAATGGGCAAATCTCCGACAACTGGCACCTGGAGGACAATCTCTCGCTGATGCAACAACTAGGCGTCGTAAAACCCTAAATAGGTTCGCACAGCAGACGACTCTAGGGGCAGGATGGAAGACACGCAGTTGACTCAGAACAATTCACCCGCGCGGCATCGGCGGTTCGGATGAATTGAACTTTGCTCATCCGTCGCATTCAGATTACTGACAAAGTAACTAGAAGGAATGCAGATGGCTGGCCTGTTTGATCCGCTCGCGATTCGAGAAGTAAAATTTGCTAATCGAGTGTTCGTCTCGCCGATGTGTCAGTATTCGAGCCACGATGGATACGCTAACGACTGGCATTTCGTTCATCTCGGCAGCCGTGCGGTAGGTGGTGCCGGACTGGTCCTGACCGAGGCAACGGCCGTTCTCCCCGAGGGACGCATCAGTCCGCAGGACCTCGGCATCTGGGCCGACGAACACATCGAGATGTTGGGTCGAATCGTTAGTTTCATTCATGAACAAGGGAGCGTCGCCGGAATGCAACTGGCCCATGCCGGTAGGAAAGGGAGTACGCGCCGGCCATGGGAAGCTCCGGGAAAAGTTCCCGAAAGCGAAGGCGGTTGGAAGAAAGTGGTGGCCCCAAGCGCATTAGCCTTCACCGACAACTATCCGATGCCGCAGGCGCTAACGACCGAAGGAATTCAGGAAGTTGTCGCTGCTTTTGCAGCGGCTGCGCGACGTGCTTGCCAGGCTGGCTTCCGCGTCCTCGAGATCCACGCCGCGCATGGTTATCTGATTCACGAATTTCTGTCGCCCATTAGTAATAAACGCGCGGACGATTACGGGGGTTCATTCGAGAATCGAACCCGACTCTGCCGTGAGATTGTTGCGGCAGTTCGATCCACGTGGCCGAAAGAATTACCGTTATTCGTGCGGATCTCTTCGACGGATTGGATAGAGGACGCGTGGCAGGTTGATGATTCGGTCAAACTCGCCCGGCAACTAAGGCCAATGGGAGTTGATCTCATCGATTGCTCTTCCGGTGGTAATGTGCCACACGCGAAAATTCCGGTCGGTCCCGGTTACCAGGTGGCCTTTGCCGAGCGCATCCGGCGCGAAGCCGAAATCATGACCGGCGCGGTGGGGATGATTACTTCTCCAGTTCAAGCAGAGCACATTATTCGGACGGAACAGGCGGACGCAGTTATAATGGCCCGCGAGTTTTTGCGCGATCCGTATTGGCCGTTGCGAGCAGCTCGCGAACTTGACGAACCGATCGCGTGGCCTGTCCAATATCTCAGGGCGGCTCCGAAAGGCGCGCAGCCCCGGGTTCCAATAGATCTGAAGAGCTTCGAATCGTGCTTCGAAGAACAACACGGCGTTCCGGAACGCTGAGGCTTTTCGTTGACATTCGTCAAGCAGCTGTAGAGCGACGTCGGATCAGTTGACTGAGCGCCGACCCGCGCGTTTGAAAGCGGTGGCCAACAGCGGGATCTGTTTACTCGCGAATTTCGGCCGCGTGCTTTCCCAGCTTTTTCAAGAGCCGCAGCAATGTGAGCCGTTCGTTTTTTGAAAGGACGCCGGCCACATCTTCCATCGCCGCTGCGTGCTCGCCAAAACCCCGGGTAATCAACGCCCGTCCCTTTGGTGTCAGTTCAACCCGGCGCACCCGGCGGTCGTCCGGGTGATCCTTGCGCGAAACCAGCCCTTTTTTAACTAGCCGATCGACGGCCACACTGATGGATCCGGGAGTGAGCCAAACCTTTGGGCCGATGGTATTCACCGGGAGCGGGCCCTTATGCAGGAGGACTTCCAGGACTCGGAAATCGGAGTCGCCTAGTTTCGTTCGTTCGATGCTCTGCGCGGCGTGGGGAAGCAGCGCTTGAAAGGCTTTCATGAAAACGAGCCAGACATGAACGCCGGCGGTGTCCTGCCCTGGAGTTGTTCTCTTCCGTTTCATTTCAAATTTATATTGACAGAAATTGTATTGATGTCAATATAATGTGTATCAAACAAATTTAAATTAACATGAAAATCACTGCTGTCATCGCCCGTTTCCTTCTCGGATTCATCTTTCTCGTCTTCGGACTGAACGGCTTCCTCAACTTCATTCCCAGCTCTCCGCCGTCCGGAACGGCTGGCCAGTTCGTCGGCGCGCTCTTTGTCTCCCATTATCTGGTCCCGGTATTTCTGCTCCAAGTCATTTCGGCGGTCCTGCTCCTGGTCAATCGCTACGTTCCCCTCGCGCTGACCCTCCTCGCTCCGATCATCGTCAACATTCTGCTCATTCACATATTGATGCTTCCGAGCGGTCTGCCTTTGGCTCTCGTCGTGACGGGGCTGTGGATCGTCGTGTTCCTGAGCGTCCGCTCCGCTTTCGCGGGCCTTTGGCAACAGCGCATCCCGCCGCAGGGGCCGCGGCAACAAAGTCACGGAGTCGTCAACCATCAAGGAGGAACTTATGCTTAGGATCGCAATCATTATCGGAAGCACGCGCCCGAATCGAAATGGTGAGGCGGTAGCGAAGTGGGTCTATGAAGTCGCCAAAAAACGCAGCGACGTCGAGTTCGAGCTCGTGGACATCAAAGATTTCAACCTGCCGCTACTCCACGAACCGGTTCCACCAATAATGGGCCAATACAGTAAGTCTCACACCAAAGCGTGGGCCGCTAAGATTGGCTCGTTCGATGCCTACGTTTTCGTCACGCCGGAGTACAACCATGGAATCTCCGGCGCGCTCAAGAACGCGATCGATTTTCTGTACGGTGAGTGGAACAACAAGGCGGCCGGCTTCGTTAGCTACGGCGGCGCCAGTGGCGCGCGCGCGGTCGAGCAGCTGCGTCTGGTCCTAGCGGAGGTGCAAATGGCCACCGTGCGCCTCCAAGTCTTGCTCTCCATGTATACCGACTTCGAAAGCTTCAGCGTCTTCAAGCCAGATCCAAGAAAAGAGGCGTCGGTCAACGAGATGCTGGATCAGCTGACTGCGTGGGGCGGCGCAATGAAGACTCTCCGGAAGACTGCAGCTTAAGAACGAAAACAAAATCAAACTTCTCGTCTCAAGGAAGTTAGCCAAATGAACACCATCACTTCATCGGAAGCCGCAAAAGCTGTGGTACGCCGGAATACCGAAGAGGTTCAAGGAAAAGGAAGATTCGACGTTTTCGAGGAACTTTTCGCAGACGATTTCGTCGACCATACGACACAGCCAAACATGACGCCCGATAAAGCCGGGGTGCGTAAGCTCTACGGCTATATTCGCGCCGCCTTCCCCGACTTTCATGCAGAGATCCATTGGCAACTGGCTGATGGCGACCGGGTGACGACCTACAAGACCTACCACGGGACACATGAAGGACCCTTCCTTGGCGTTGCTCCAACCCATCGCAAAATTCACTTCGAGTCGGTTGATGTCATGCGCGTGCAAAACGGCAAAATAACCGACCACTGGGGTGTGGGTAATCTTCTCTCACTCATGCAACAGATCGGTGCATGGACCCCACCATCAGAGATTAGGCAGTAACAAATTAACAAGGAACGAATGGAGATCGGCGTAGACAGTTTCGTGGCGGCAACCGTTGACGCGGCGGGTCGGGCCGTCGATCCGGCGCGACATCTCAGCGAGTTGCTTGAAGCAATCACCCTCGCTGACGAGGTCGGGCTCGATGTCTTTGGCATCGGCGAACACCACCGGCGCGAATTCCTCGATTCCGCACCGACGATGATTCTCGCCGCCGCCGCGGCTCGAACCCGCCGTATCCGCCTAACGAGTGCCGTCACGGTATTGAGCGCAGCCGACCCGGTGCGCGTGTTTCAGCAGTTCGCGACGCTCGATCTACTTTCGAACGGAAGAGCGGAGATCGTCGCCGGGCGTGGCTCATTCATCGAAGCGTTTCCGCTTTTTGGGTTGGAGCTCGAGGACTACGATTCGCTTTTTGCCGAGAAGCTCGATCTGCTTCTTAAGATCCGCGAGCACACGCCTGTCCACTGGTCGGGCCAGTACCGCGCGGCACTCACCGGGCAGGGAGTTTACCCGCGGCCGCTCCAAAATCCGCTGCCGGTTTGGCTCGGGGTCGGAGGCACGCCCGGTTCTTTTATTCGCGCCGGCGTTCTCGGGTTGCCGTTAATGGTCGCGATCATCGGAGGCGAACCGCACCGCTTTCGGCCACTGATTGAAAGTTATCGCGAAGCCGGTCGCCGCGCCGGCCATCCTGCAGATCAGCTTAAGGTAGGAATCCATTCGTTAGGTTACGTGGCCGAGACTGCGGCGAAGGCGGCCGACGACTTCTTTCCCGGTTATGCACGGAGCTTCACTGAGATTGGAAGGGAGCGCGGTTGGCCACCGATGACTCGCACACACTACGACGCCCAGCTCGGACCGACCGGCGCGCTCCTCGTCGGCGCCCCGGAGACTGTCGCGGGAAAAATCCTGCGGGTGAACGAGTCGTTAGGCGGCATTTCCCGTCTCACGTTCCAGATGAGCGTCGCGGCGTTGCCGCACATGAAAATGTTGCGCGCGATCGAGCTGCTCGGGACGCGCGTTGCTCCCCTGGTGCGAACAGCGCTCGCGTCTGAGACAGCGGCCGCACCTTTGCTAATCGACTCACACGCAGTTGCCCAAAATACGCTCATTCGGAAATGAACTGCTCCCTCAATGCTTCGGGAGCCTGTCCTGATAAACGCGGAGATTGATGAAAGCGGCTTTCAATAACGGCGTGGTAACTCCGTGGGCGCTGCCGCGCTCGATAAAGTCGCCCAGGATATGATCGGCCTCGACCGGCGCGCCCTTTTGCAAATCGCGATACATGGAAGAGGTCAACGAAGATCCCGGCGCCGTCATGGCGGCCGTGTGTATTGAAAGCACTTTTTCCGACGGCTTGTGGCCGCAGGCCGTGGCAACCGCCGCGGATTCGTTCACCACGTCGATCGACAGCTTGGCCCCACCCGGCGCAGCCACGATCTCGCCGATCGTTCCGCGCATCAGGCAGGTGACGGCGCCCAAGCTGGCGAGCTGGAACCATTTTTCCCACATCGCTTGCATGATGTCCGGCGACAGGCGGGCGTCGAATCCGGCGCCCCGCAGCGTCGCGTCGAGCGTTTTCAGTCGGGGCGTGATATGGCCGTTTCTCTCGCCATAAAGAAGGTACTGAAAGTCGGCGAGCTGGACGATACGACCCTGGCCATCGATCTCGGCCGCGACGAAACAGACGCCGCCGATGACTGCGCGTTCTCCGAACCGTTTCGTCAGGAGATCGATGTGGCGCATGCCGTTGAGCGCCGGAAAGATCATCGTCTCTGGGCCAACGGCCGCGGCAAAATCATTCATGGCCGCCTCGAGCGCGTAGGCTTTCACACTCAGGAAGACAAGATCGTAAGGCGTGTCGATCTTATCAGCGGTTATCAGCTTTGGAGTGAGGACCGCATCACCGTGTGGGCTGACGATTCGGAGACCATCTCGACCGAGTTGTTTCGTGCGCGACGGACGAACGAGAAAAGTCACGTCGCGTCCGGCCTGGGCCAACCGGCCACCAAAGTAACCACCCACCGCACCGGCGCCGACGGTAAGTATCCGCATGGCGGGGAAGTTCTTAGTTGAGGGTTGATCGTTGATAGTCGGTCGAAGCCATCTATGCCTCCGCACCGGTAGCGTGAACGGCCAGAGCTATCAACTTGGCGTCCAGTTTTTTCGCGGCCGCGGTGACCTTCTCATTCTGCAATCCACTCATAAGGGAAGAAGGAAGATCGTAAGTCAATCGAGTTGTCCGGCTCGCCGGCTCCTCGTAGATCATCAACCGCACCGGAACATTTAATCCCGCGGCAATGTGGTGTTCGAGCATGGTCCGGGCAATCAACGGATTGCCGATCGTGTACATTCGGGCCTTGGCGTTCAATCCGACTCGCGCCATCCAGACGCCATGATCGGCGCTGAAGAAGCGCATGAAACCACTCGTGCTCTCCCGTGATTTTACTTGGGACTCAAACTCCTCGGCGCTTTTCGTTGACGCTGAGAGCGCTTCAAGTCCAATGTCTTCAACGGATCCCACGGCAGACTCAAAGACCCTAACGACCTCCTCGAACGATCGGCTGCTGATGTGTTCATTATGATGCACGGTGAACTTAGTTCTCATTGTGATCCTCTTTTCTAAAAACGCGGCAATCTCTGAACCAAGATAACTCGCGATTCTGCGCGGATACCCCTCTCTCGAACGAGGGAGTACGGATCGCCTCGTCGGGGGGATCATGAAATCCCACGCAAGTGGTGTCGCGAGCGACCGAAGCGTCGTCAAGTTGTCCTGCATGAGCACAACGATTCCATTCTGGTTCGCCGCCTTTAGCCCGTTGATCGGCTTAATTGTCGGATTTCTAGGGGCGTGGTTGGTCGCTTAGCTATCCTCGCAAAGAAGTCAGGCTGATGAGCACGGTTGCTTCATCCTTCTCTCACTCATGCAGCAGATCGGCGGATGGACTCCGCCAACCCAACAGCAAAATTTTGAAAAGCAAAAATGAAAGGGACAGAATGAAAAATGGAAAACTAACCGGAAAAGTCGCGGTCGTGACCGGCGCATCGAAAGGAATCGGCGCCGGGATCGCGAAACAGTTTGCCGCCGAAGGCGCGACAGTAGTCGTTAATTATGCCTCCTCGAAGACGGATGCGGATAGAGTTGTAGATGAAATCACAAAACGCGGCGGAAAAGCTGTCGCCGTGCAGGGCAGCGTCGCGAAGAAGTCGGAAGTTGAACGGCTCTTTGCCGCTGCGAAAAAAGCGTTCGGCAAGATCGACATCCTGGTCAACAACGCGGGTGTCTATCAGTTCTCACCACTCGAAGAGATAACTGAAGAAGAGTTTCATCGGGAGTTCAATACCAACGTTCTCGGTTTGATGCTGGCGACGCAGGAGGTGGTGAAACATTTCGGCACTGAGGGCGGCAGCATTATCAACATCGGTTCGCTTGCCAGCTCTCTCACTCCGCCGACAGCGGTGATTTATAATGCGACGAAGGGCGCAGTGGATGCGATCACGCGCACGCTCGCGAAGGAACTCGGTGCGCGCAAAATCCGCGTGAACTCCATCAACCCTGGCATGGTGGTGACAGAAGGAGCAATCGCCGGCGGTTACACCGAAGGCGACATGCGCAAAAACTTCGAAGCGCAGACGCCGCTCGGCCGCATCGGTCAGACGGACGACATCGGGCCGGCCGCGGTCTTCTTCGCTTCGGACGATTCCAGTTGGATCACTGGCGAAACGCTGGTTATCGCGGGCGGTCTTCGTTGATTAAAAGAGAAGGATGAACATTACTACGAACACAGTTGCCTTGATAACGGGTGCTTCGTCCGGCATCGGACGGGAGACGGCCCAATTGTTGGCCGAACACGACGCGTGCGTATTCGGAACGGTGAGAGATCTTCGTCGCGCGAATCCCATCGCCGGAGTCGAGTTGATTCCAATGGACGTAAATGACGACGAGAGCGTCAGGGAGGCTGTTAGGTCGGTATTGGAAAAGGCGGGCAAGATCGACATCTTGATCAACAATGCGGGCTACTCACTCGCCGGCGGAGTGGAGGAGACAAGCGTCGAAGAAGCGCGCCAGCTGTTTGAGACGAATTTCTTTGGCGTGATGCGCGTTACGCAGGCCGTGCTCCCGTCGATGCGTCGGCATGGCGATGGACGCATCGTAAACATCAGTTCAATGCTCGGTCTTTTGCCGGGGCCTTACCGTGGGATTTACGCTGCGAGCAAACATGCGCTCGAGGGTTATACCGAAACGTTGGATCACGAAGTCAGGGCGTTCGGCATTCGCGCGGTATTGGTCGAGCCCGTCTTCACAAAAACTAAAATCGCGAGGAACGAAAAAAACGTTCAATCAGCTATTCCTGCCTACGCCGACCAAAAACAGCGAGTGGCAGAAATCATTGAGCAAGAAACCGCGAATGGGGACGATCCTTATGACGTCGCCGAAGTTGTTTACGATGCGGCGAGCGCCAAGTCACCGCGCCTGCGTTATCCCGTAGGCGAAGGCGTGAGGGTTAGCCGATTGCGGCGATTCGTTCCGTCACGAATATTCGAAAACGTCTTGCGCAAGCGGTTTGAGCTCGATGGATTCATGCGCAATAAGTTTCTCCTTGGATAGAGTGATTAAAGACGGGCGAAAGACGAGGCACTTATGAATCTGACGATGAAAGCAGCGCAGATCAGTAAACCCGGCGGAGATTTTGAATTGGTGGAACGGGACATCCCGGAGCCGGGCGCCGCGCAAGTTCGCGTGAAAGTTGAGGCGTGCGGCATTTGCCACAGCGATTTCGTCGTCAAAGAAGGTATGTGGCCCGGGCTTCAATATCCTCGTGTGCCGGGCCATGAAGTCGCGGGCCGCGTGGATGCGGTTGGCGGCAACGTTACGAATTGGAAGAAAGGTCAGCGCGTCGGCGTGGGCTGGCATGGCGGACATTGTTTCGTGTGCGAACAGTGCCGGCGCGGCGATTTCGCAATGTGCGTCAATCGCAAAGTCACCGGCATCGATTTCGACGGCGGATATGCGGAGTACATGATCGCGCCGGCGGAAGCGGTCGCTGCGATTCCCGATGAATTGCCGCCAGAGGAGGCGGGGCCGTTCATGTGCGCGGGCGTGACTGTTTACAATGCGCTCCGCAATTCGGGCGCGCGCGCCGGCGACGTGGTCGCGGTGCACGGCATCGGCGGACTGGGACATCTGGGAGTTCAATACGCGCGGCAGATGGGATTCGAGACGGTGGCGCTCGGCCGGGGAAAGGACAAAGAACTGTTGGCGAAAAAACTCGGCGCGCATCATTACAATCGATTCGGGCAGCGGCAATGCGGCGGCGGAATTGCAAAAGCTCGGCGGCGCGAAAGTGATCCTGGCGACGGCGCCGAACTCGCAGGCGATTTCAGCGCTGGTGGACGGATTGTCAGCGGGCGGCAAGCTCGTTATGCCAGCCGCTCCTACCGAACCCCTGACTATAAGCCCGATGTCGTTGTTCTTGGAAAGGCGATCCGTATTGGGTTGGTACTCCGGTACCGCGAAAGATTCGCAGGACACATTGGAATTCAGCGCGCTGAGCGGCGTGCACCCGATGATCGAGAAATATCCGCTGAGCCGCGTGGCCGAAGCTTACGAACAGATGCACAGCGGCAAAGTGCGGTTCCGCGTTGTCCTAACTATGAACGCATAGTCCTTTCGGCCGTGCGATAGGCAACTAACGAAAAAGTTATGAAACAGACCGATACAGCAAAGGCAAATTCTCGCCCCGCTGAGGCGAGCGGAACATTTCTAATTGGTGGCGATATTTCCGTTCGCCGACTCGGCTTCGGCGCGATGCAACTCACCGGCCCCGGCGTCTGGGGAGAACCGCCCGATCACTCAGGGGCGATCGCTGTCCTGCAGCGTGCAGTTGAGTTGGGAATCAATCTGATCGACACTGCCGACTCTTACGGGCCCATAGTTTCCGAGTGTCTCATCGCGGAAGCGCTGCATCCATATCCGGCCGATCTTTTGATCGCGACCAAAGCCGGCTTTCAGCGTCCCGGCCCAAACCGCTGGGTAGAGGACGGTCGCCCGAAGCATCTGCGGTCGGCGGTCGAAGGTAGCCTCCTCCGGCTGCACGTTCCGCGGATCGATTTGTTACAACTGCACCGGATCGACCCGAAAGTTCCGATGGAAGACCAGATCGGCGCGCTGGTCGATCTTCAGCGCGAGGGCAAGATTCGCCACATTGGATTGTCTGAAGTCAGCGTAAAGCAGATCGAAGCGGTCCGGCGTATCACGCCGATCGTTTCGGTCCAGAATCGGTACAACCTGGTCGATAGAAATTCCGAGGACGTGCTGGAATATTGCACCCGGGAAAACCTCGGCTTCGTACCCTGGTTTCCACTCGCCACCGGAGAACTCGCGAAACATGAGGGTCCTCTGACGCGCGCAGCGAGGCGCCTCAACGCCCAGCCGGCGCAGATCGCGCTCGCCTGGCTGCTCCGGAAATCTCCGGTAATGCTTCCGATTCCCGGAACTTCGAAGGTCAAGCACTTGGAGGAAAACACGGCCGCGGCTCTGATTGAGCTCGATGATTCGACAATGCAGGACCTGGAACGTCTTGGGAAGAGCTAACCATTCCGCTCCCAATCCTGCGGGTTAGCGTGGCAAGGCCACAATCCGTTGTCTCCAAAGAGGTAGCGGCTACCAACTCATTGGTGGCACCGCAAAATCCCACGCTTGCGCGATAGCGGGGGAGTCGCTTGGGCGGCTACGTTCGGTTCATGAATGAAAACGATTCTGGACTGAATAGATACCTGCAGGAGATCGGACGGATTCCTCTTTTGACGCCGCAACAAGAGGTCGAGCTCGCAGCAAAAATTAAAAACGGCGATGCCGCAGCGCGCGAACGCATGATCAACGCGAACTTACGCCTCGTTGTCACGATCGCGCGCGATTATGTCAATCTCGGTCTGCCGCTGCTGGACCTGATCTCCGAGGGAAACATCGGATTGACCAAAGCGGTCGAGCGGTTCGATCCGACGAAAGGGGCAAAGCTGAGCACGTATGCGATGTGGTGGATTAAGCAATCGATCAAGCGCGCCCTAGCCAATCAGAGCAAAACGATTCGGCTGCCGGTGCATCTAGTCGACAAGCTCGCGAAGGTGCGCCGCGTTTCGCTCCAGATGAGCGATGAGCTCGGACGCGAACCGACGGATGACGAACTTGGGGAAGAACTCGGGATCGCACCCGAAAAAGTTGCGCGGCTAAAGAGTATCGGTATCCGGCCAGCTTCACTCGACGCCCCGATTGGGGATGATGATTCTACTCAGTTTGGCGAAAGCGTAGGAGACGACGCGCAAACACCGTTTGAATGGTTGCGCGATAAAAATTTGCGCGGTGAAATGGACGGCTTGATCGCAGTGCTCGACAACCGCGAGAAGAAAATTATTTCTCAGCGTTTCGGTCTCAATGGTGGAAAGCCGAAGACCTTGGAACACGTTGGCAGGAATTTCGGCGTCACCCGGGAGCGCATCCGCCAATTACAAAACATTGCCCTGGCCAAGCTGCGCCGCGCCCTGCGTAAAAGAGAGGATCTTTTCAACACGGCGCAGCCAGTCGCGGCTTAACGAAGGATAAATGACGCATGAACACACATGGCCCTTTGGTCACTAACATTGGTCTTTGGTTTACCATGCTCAGTCCGTTGATCGGCTTGATCGTCGGACTGCTGGGCGCCTGGGCTCTTGAGTGATCTAAGTGGTTAGGCCCACGCCGCCACGAAATGTCCGAAGAGAAATTATGAATAGAACAATCGAAGCAGACTTTCTTCCGAAGGTTGTGGAACCGATCAAGGAGAAGGTATGCATCTTGATCATTGATAAAAGTCACCATTTTCCTCACCCTGCCAAGCTCGTCCCGCGGAACCGCGTCGTTTACGACTGGTTCGACGCCCACGATCTGGAGGAGGAACGTCTTTAGGAAACTCAACAACAGCGAAATTATATGAACACAAAAAAACTATCAGACAAAGTCGCACTCGTGACCGGAGGGACCTCCGGCATCGGTAAGACGACCGCCACCGAATTTGCCCGTGCTGGCGCCAAGGTGGTCCTCTCCGGCCGACGTGAAAAAGAAGGCGCGAACGTCGTCGCAGAAATCCAACAGCTCGGCGGTGCCGCCGCGTTCATTCGCGCGGACGTCGCAAAAGATGCCGACGTTAAAGCAATGGTCGACTTCACCATCGCCACTTATGGCCACCTCGACATCGCTTTTAATAACGCCGGCGTTGAGTGGATAGGCCCATTGGATCAGGCCACCGAGGCCGAATACCGCCGCATCTTCGACATCAACGTTTGGGGCGTTCTGAATTCGATGCGTCACGAAATCCCTGCCATGCTGAAAAACGGCGGTGGGGCAATCGTCAATACCTCCAGCGTGGCCGGGCACGTTGGCATGGGTCAGGTCAGCATTTACACCGCGTCCAAGCATGCAGTCGAAGGCTTGACCAAGGCTCTTGCGCTGGAGTTCGCCAAACAAAATATCCGTATTAACGCAGTGGCCCCCGCCGGTGTCGCAACCGACATGGTCGATCGCTTTGCCGGAAAAGAAGGCGAGATGCGCGATTACCTCACGTCTCTTCATCCGGTCGGACGCATTGGCGCCAGCGAAGAAATCGCCGCGGCGGTTCTCTATCTCTGTTCTGACGACGCGAAATTTACCACCGGCACTTCCCTCGTGGTGGATGGAGGAATGCTGGCCCAATAAAGAACACATGTAGAAATCGAAACATCATGAATAGAACTATAGAAGCGAATTTTCTCCCAGCGCGTGTTGAAGAGGCCAAAGAGAAACCACGCATCCTAATCATCGATAACAGCCGCGATTTTACTCGCGCTGCCAAACTCGCGCTGGAGAGGACCGGGCGTTACTCCGTTTGGGAAGAGAGCGAACCAGCCAGGGCTCACCAAACAGCGCAACGCATCCGGCCCGACCTTATCCTGCTCGATATCGTGATGCCGGAAACGGATGGCGGCGAAGTCGCCGCTCGGATTCAATCCGATCCGGCTTTGCACAGAATACCGATTGTCTTTCTGACGGCTCTGGTGACGAAAGCGGAAGGACGGTCGGGCCTGCGAATTCAGGGACATCCATTTTTAGCCAAGCCGATCAGCCTTTCGGATTTAATCACAGGCATCGAAGAAAATCTGCTCGTTCGGGCCGGTGTCTAATAAACAAAAGACCTACCCCTGTGAATTTGGAATTGGATGGGAAGAAGGCACTCGTCACTGGATCGACTGCCGGGATCGGATTTGCGATTGCTAGAGCTCTTGCCGCCGAAGGCGTGCGAGTCATCGTCAACGGGCGCACCGACGCGCGCGTGAATGAAGCGATTACGTCGATCCGCGCAGAAATTCCGTCAGCGAAACTGGAAGCGCTTGTTCTTGATTTATCCAAAGCGCAGGCAGCGGCGGAAGCGGGAGAGCGCTTTCCCGACATCGCCATCCTGGTCAACAATCTCGGTGTTTACGCACCAAAATCGTTCGAAGAAATCACCGATGCTGATTGGGCTTCGATCATCGAAACAAACTTTATGAGCGGCGTGCGACTGTCGCGGTATTATCTGCCGCGGATGCGAGCCGCTAATTGGGGCCGGATCATTTTCATCTCCAGTGAATCGGCCGTAAACATTCCAGTGGAAATGATCCACTACGGAGTGACCAAAACGATGCAAGTCGCGCTCGCCCGGGGATTGGCCGAAACGACAGCCGGAACAGGTGTCACGGTAAACTCGGTTCTGGCCGGCCCGACGCGTTCTGAGGGCGTTGAGGAGTTCATCGCCGATTTGGCGAAAACCAAACGCGTGACGCCTGCCGCGGTGGAGAAGGAATTCTTCACGACTGGTCGACCCGGTTCACTGCTGCAGCGGTTCGCGACTCCGGCTGAAGTCGCCGCCCTGGTCGCGTTCGTCGCCAGTCCACTCTCATCGGCTACGAATGGCGCGGCTTTGCGCGCCGAAGGTGGCGTGGTCCGCTCGATTTTTTGAGTGGTCTCCCTCAAAAGTAGGAAGCCCAGATCCCACGACTGCGGATTGGCGAAGAGCGGAACTCAATCCGAACGTCGATCATGAAAACATTCTATTACGCATCCAGTAGACTAATCATGGTTGCGATCGCGTGCAGTTTTGTTGCAAGCGCATCGATTCAGGGGCGCCCCGGCGGTGACGCCCGCCTGATCGTCAACAGATCAGCGGACTTTGGCGGAGACGAGTCGATTAACCTCGCCGTCGACGGCGTCCAAGTCGCGGTTCTGGGTATCAATCAGAATTACGACGCGGCATTGCCAGCGGGAAGACATGTGGTGTCGATAACCACAAATCCAAGGACCTATGGACAGCAAGCTCCGAGTCAAATTCCGGTCAACGTGGAGCCGGGCAGGACTTACACCTTTACTGCGGTTTGGGACGATTTCGAGCGCGCGTCGCTGGTCGAGCAATAAGATGATTTGGGCCGCAGCCTCGATTAGGAGTTTCGCACTCAAAGGTCGAGACTCGGTCGAAGCTTTTGCCCTTTACCACTGCGCGTCAAAAAGGTAACAACGAGGATGGGTGTTTAGGCGATTAATTATATGATGTCGCTCACCGGCTTGCTTTCCAAGTGGCCGCTCATTCGTCAGATTCGTGAGCGGGCCGACGGCACGGGGTTGGAAGCGATGTCCGACAAGACGCGCGCGATGCACGCGCGCATCGATGGCGCGGAAGTGGCGCGCTCGGTTTGTCCATACTGCGGCGTCGGTTGTGGGCAGCTCATTTTTCACAAGAACGGAAAGCTGATTTCGATCGAAGGCGATCCGGAAAGTCCGATCAGCCAGGGGAACCTTTGCCCGAAGGGCGCGGCGTCTTATCAACTGCTCACGCACGATCGCCGCGAAACGAAAATGAAATATCGCGCGCCGCGCGCGAAAGAGTGGACGGAAATCCCGCTGGATCGCGCGATGGACATTGTGGCGGACCGCGTCTGGGAATCGCGCAAGCGCACGTTCGTGCACAAAAAAGACGGCGCGACGATTAATCATACGACTGCGATCTGCCATCTCGGCGGCGCCACGCTCGACAACGAAGAAAATTATCTCATCCGGAAACTATTCACTCTTGGCCTGGGGATGGTGTGCATATCCAACCAGGCGCGGATATGACATAGCAGCACGGTGCCCGGTCTGGGCACCTCTTTCGGCCGGGGCGGAGCTACAACTGCGCAACAAGATCTCGCCAACGCCGATTGCATTTTAATCGAAGGCTCGTCCATGGCCGAAGCCCACCCGGTCGGCTTCCGCTGGGTCATGAAGGCAAAGGAACGGGGCGCAACCATCATTCATGTCGATCCAAGATTTTCGCGCACCAGCGCGCTGGCCGATATCTGGGTGCCGATCCGGGCCGGCGGCGACATCGCGTTCCTAGGCGCGCTCGTCAGGCACATTATCGAGAACAATCTTTTCTTCCGTGATTACGTCGTGCACTTCACCAACGCGTCCTGCATTTTGCGCGAAGATTTTCGCGACACGGAAGAAGGAGCGACCGGCTTTTTCTCCGGCTGGAACGGGGAGCAATGCGGCTACGACAGAAAGAGCTGGGTCTACAACGGCGATCACGGCCTTAGTTTCCCCGAGCGCGATCTGACCTTGCAACACCCCCGCTGCGTTTTCCAAACGTTGCGTCGCCACTTTGCGCGCTACACACCAGAGATGGTAGAGAAAATTTGCGGCATTTCGCCGGTGCTTTTTCACAAAGTTGCGGAGGCGCTGGTCGCTGCTTCGGGTCCGGACAAGAGTGCGGCGATTTGTTATGCGCTCGGGTGGACGCAACATTCAAAAGGCGTTCAAATCATACGCACCGCGGTGATCTTGCAACTCTTGCTCGGTAATATCGGTCGCCCGGGTGGCGGCATTCTTGCGCTGCGTGGGCACGCGTCGATTCAAGGTTCGACCGACATTCCGACGCTCTACGACACCTTGCCCGGTTACCTCGCGATGCCTCGAGGCGACGGTAGCGAAGCGACGCTGCGCGATTACCTGGCGCAGCACACAAAACCGACCGGTCTCTGGAATAATTATCCGGCCTACTTCGTCAGCTTGCTAAAGGCGTACTACGGCAAGAACGCAACGGCCGAAAATGATTTCGGCTACAACTGGGTCCCGAAGATCACCAGCAACCATTCGTTCTTCGAATATCTCTACGACATGGCCGATGGAAAAATGGAAGGCATGTTCATGATGGGCCAGAATCCGGCGGTTGCCGCGGCCAACTCCCGGTTTCAACGAACGTCGCTTGCGAAATTAAAATGGCTCGTTGTCCGCGATATGGTTGAAATCGAAGGGGCCACGTTTTGGCGCGACTCGCCTGAGATTAACCGTGGCGAGTTAAAGGCGGAAGAGATCGATACGGAAGTTTTCTTTTTTCCGGCGGCAGGTCACGCGGAAAAGGAAGGCGCGTTCACCAACACGCAGCGCCTTCTGCAGTGGCGCGAGAAAGCGGTGAACCCGCCGGGTGACGCGAGGTCGGAAGGCTGGTTCATGCATCAGCTCGCCTTGCGTGTGATTGCCAAAGCGAAACAATCCAACGATCCGGTCGATGAACCGTTGCGCGTGCTTAACTGGTGGTACCCCGAAGACGACCTGGGTGATCCAAAAATGGAAGCTGTGTTGGCGGAGATCAACGGCTGGTACACCGATCTTCAACCCAATGCAGACGGAGTCGTGTTCGGTCTCGATCGCGAAGGCAATCCGCACCATGGTCCGCAGGTTGACGGTTTTCCGCGACTCAAGGCCGACGGTTCGACCGCAAGTGGTGCCTGGATTTACTCTGGCGTTCTCGGTCCGGACAAAATCAACAAGGCGCTTTCGCGGAACTCGACGGATTATCTTGGGCACGGCTGGGGCTTCGCCTGGCCGGCCGATCGCCGCATCATATATAATAGAGCGAGCGCCAAACCGACTGGCGAGCCATGGAGCGATCGAAAGAAATTGGTCTGGTGGGACCAGGGGCAACGCAAATGGACCGGGGTCGACGTCCCCGATTTTCCGCCCGATAAGTCGCCTGAGTTTCGACCAACTGGAAACGAGAGGGGACTCGATGGCATTCCCGGAGATGCGCCGTTTACGTTGCATGAAGACGGACTCGGCTGGCTTCATGTCCCGAGCGGATTGCAGGACGGACCAATGCCGACGCACTACGAACCGCTCGAGTCGCCGGTGCACAACGCGCTTTACTCGCGCGACACCAACCCGGCGGTACATTGGTTTACCCGCCAGGAAAATCGGTTCGCGCCGCCGGGCGACCCGCGATTTCCATTCGTGCTCACAACCTACCGACTAACCGAGCATCACACCGCTGGCGGCATGTCGCGCTTTCTCAGTCATCTTGCGGAGTTGCAACCGGAGCTGTTCGCTGAAATGTCACCCGAGCTCGCTGCAGAGCTAAAGATCGACAACGGCGATTACATTTCGATCGTGAGTTTACGCGGCGCGATTGAGGCGCGCGCACTCGTCAGCCGCCGTATCCGGCCACTGCATCTCGACGGGAAAACCGTGCATCAAGTTGCGATGCCGTTTCATTTCGGTTCGTCCGGACCGGTGAAGGGTGGGACGACGAACGACCTGGTTCCGATCTCGGGCGAGCCGAACGTCACCATTATGGAAGCCAAGGCGCTTGCCTGCAACATCGTGCCTGGCCGGTTGCCGCGCGGTCCCGCGTTCGAAGATTGGCTCAACAAATACGTCCCGAAGGGTGGCCCGCCCAATTTGCACCCGGAACAACCGCCGCCGGGTATGCCCTGTGCCAGGGCCGGTGGCGGTCACGGCCTGGAGGGAAAGATCGACAATCGATGATCGGCGAAGGCCTCCAGAGCACGAATCAGCGGAAACATTCCTACGTGCGCGATCACGTCGAAGTGGGATTCTTCACCGATCCGACTGTTTGCATCGGCTGCAAGGCTTGCGAAGTCGCGTGCAAAGAATGGAACCAGGTTCCGGACGACGGCTTCACATGGTCGGGAAATTCATACGACAACACCGGCCACCTTGGCGCCTCGACCTGGCGACACGTCATGTTTCTCGAGCAAGATCGACAAAAGGGAAATCAGGTCACTGGCTCGATGGGTCTCCTCCGTCCGCAATCGGACATGTCCGCCGTAGCCTCGGCCGAGGCGGAAGATCCGTTCCGTTGGGTTTTCTTGTCTGACGTTTGTAAGCATTGCGAAGAAGCCGGTTGTCTTGAGGCGTGTCCAACCGGATCGATCGTCCGCACTGAAGTTGGCTCAGTGCTGGTGCAGAACGATGTCTGCAACGGTTGCGGTTACTGCGTCGTGTCGTGTCCTTTCGGCGTGATCGACCGCCGGCCGGAGCCGCTTCACGACGCCGGCGGCGCATTCAAGTGCACATTTTGTTACGACCGGCAGAAGAGCGGGCTCGTTCCCGCTTGCGCAAAAGTTTGCCCGACCGAATCAATCGTGTTTGGCCGATTGGATGATTTACGCGCGCGCGGAGCGGAACGCGTGCAGCAATTAAAACAAAATGGGTACACTGACGCGCAACTTTACGATCCAACGGAGACCTCGGTGCGCGGCATTCACGCGTTCTTTTTGATCCTCGGCGAACCCGAAGCCTACGGACTTCCGCCAAAGCCGCAGATTCCAACGATCTATTTGAAATCGGCGTGGACCTCGGCCTTCGCCACTGCGATCGCATCCATCATCGCGACGCTCGCGGCATTCGCATTTTTCTCATGACGACCAATTCGCCATCGGAGAAGCGACTGGAAGAATTGCGCGAGCAAGCGTGGAAGGACGGCGTTGCTCCGGGCAAAGGGGTCGATGTCGCCGGCGGTCCGATTCCGCGCAAGCCCGGCTACTACGGCCAGCCCGTGGTCAAACCGCCGGTCTGGACCTGGGAGATTCCGCTCTATTTTTTCTTCGGGGGAATGGCTGGAATGTCCGCGGTAATCGCGAGCAGCGCGATCATTTTTCATCAGGTCGATCTTGCGCGCGCGGCCATGTGGGTCGCGGCTGTAGCGGGAGCAGTTCTTTCACCAATTCTGCTGATCATGGATCTTGGTCGCCCTCATCTCTTCCTGAACATGCTGCGTGTGTTTAAACATCGATCAGCCATGTCGATGGGCGCCTGGATTCTGAGTGCGTTCGGCGCGTGTGCCGTTCCGGGTTTGATCGCGCTCGAATTACACGCTCGTCAGATTTTCCCTGGCGCACTCGATCAACTCCTGCGGGTCGCCGCCGGCCTCCTCATTTTTGGTTCGGCGATCTTTGGAACCCTGCTCGCGACTTATACGGGCGTGTTGATTGGGGCAACCGCAATTCCGGCGTGGTTTTTGCATCGTGTGCTGCTGCCGATTCACTTCGGCACCGCCGGCCTGGGATCTGCCGCCGCCGTGTTGGAATTGCTCGGACATCGGGTCGCCGCGCTCAACTTCATCGGGTTTTACGCGGCGGGAGTTGAGACGGCATTGCTCATCTGGCTCAGTGTCGATAAACACGGCGCTGCCGATCGCGCGATTCACGAGCATGGCTCCGGTTGGCTGATTCGGATCGGCGAAGTGTTGAACGGGCCGCTCGCGCTTGTTCTGCGATTCTTCTCCTTCGTTCCATTCGCGGCGATTTCATTTTTGATCGGCTCGCTGGTCAGCCGCGTTGGCTGGATTGCGGTGGGCAAAGTTTCCGGCTCCGATCCGGAATCTGTCTTCGCCGCTGAGCGTTATTAGCCTTCTGCGAGAATAACGCGCTCGACGTGCGAGTAGACGTTGAACGACGGCGGTCGAAGAAAACCGACGAGGGTCTGATTGCTCTCTCTCGCAAAATTCATCGCCAGAGTTGAAGGCGCCGAGATCGAGGCAACGATCGGAATTCCGGCAGACAGCGCTTTCTGCATAATCTCGAATGAAGCGCGGCCGCTGACGAGGAGAACATGTCGATCTAACGGAAGGAGTCGGTCGAGGAACGCGCGGCCAATTACTTTGTCGACCGCGTTGTGCCGGCCGATGTCTTCGCGCACGATTTTCGGTTCGCCCTTCAAATCGAAGACCCCCGCCGCATGGATTCCGCCGGTGCGCGCGAATTCACCCTGCTTTTTTCGCAAGAGAGTCGGCAACGACAGCAGGGTTTCGATTTCTACCCGATCGTTTTGTGCAGTCGCGATCGGAGGAAAATTTTGCCGGATCGCGGCGATGCTGTTTTTTCCACAAATCCCGCAGCTGCTCGAAATGGTTCCGAAACGTCTGGCGGAACCGAGTTTCAATTTCACCCCAGCCGCGAGTTCAACGGTGATGACATTCTCGTGAGTTCCCGAAATCGCCCCGATCTCTTTGCGTTCGCGAACAAGGGCCTCCGAAACCAGAAAGCCGGCCGCAAGTTCCTCGTCTTGCCCCGGCGTGCGCATCGTCGTGGCCAGGCTTTTGCGGCCGATGCGGATCTCGAGGGGTTCTTCGATTGTTAGCTCGTCCGGTTGGTACTCAAGTTCACCGTCGCGTTTTCGGCGAATGATTTTCTCCGATCCGATTCCGGGCTCTTTCATGTGAAACGGCTTCGCGGCGATGGTATCATGTCCCTGGTGGAAATCTGTCACCTTTACATCTCGCGCGGTCACAATTTCTTTGGCCATCACGAGCGCGAGCCGGATGAATTTCCAGCGATTGAGGTTCCGATCATCGAATGTGTGGCCGGTCATGGCATCCGCGGCGATCGCTTCTTTGATTACAAGGAAGATTACAAAGGACAGATCACATTTTTTTCGCTCGAAGTTTTGGATGAGCTTTGCGGCGCACTTGGAGTTCAAAATTGCTCGCCTGATCTGGTTCGTCGCAACGTGATCACGCGCGATGTCGATCTTAATAAGCTGATCGGCCAGGAGTTTGAAATTCAAGGCGTTCGTTTTCATGGAACGGGAGAATGCCGGCCGTGTTATTGGATGGACCGCGCCATCGCGCCCGGCGCGGAAGAATTTCTCAAAGGCCGCGGCGGCTTGCGCGCGCGCATC
>Ga0193751_1000742_pt1 | contig 23384 bp, 20 predicted proteins | sample L1c2metaG_FD_143050 | JGI IMG/M metagenome (GOLD analysis project Ga0193751, IMG submission 143050) | Soil microbial communities from a riparian zone of the East river system, Colorado, United States - L1c2 | ecosystem: Environmental > Terrestrial > Soil > Riparian zone | place: USA: East River... | reverse complement strand
CTGCTTCGAGCGGCTCCCCATTCCTACCTCTCGCTCCGTTAAAGGCGTGGTGGCGGGTTTCAACCCACCCGTGCCTTCCAGCTCGCTTATCCTGAGCCCGTCGAAGCACGAACGAACCTGGCTCAGCCCTCCGCGGTCTCGGCCGCCACTGGCACCGTCTCGGTGAGGATCCCCTGGACATCGCCCGCGGTCAGCGTTTCCTGCTGAAGCAGGCTCTGCGCCATGGCGTCGAGTTGATGGCGGTGCTCGCGCAGCAGCTCGACTGCATGTTGATGCGCCCCATCGACCAGCCGTTGCACGGCAGCGTCAATCGCCGAGGCCGTTTCGTCGCCGTACGATCGCTCCTGCGCCATCACCCGGCCGAGGAACGGATGCTCCTCGCCCAGGCCGAAGTAGACCGGGCCGAGCTCTTCGCTCATCCCCCAGAGCCCAACCATGCGCCGCGCAAGCTCCGATGCGCCTTTGAGATCGTTCTCCGCGCCGGTGGTCATCTCATTAAACGTGACCTCCTCTGCTGCCCTGCCGCCCAGCATTACGCCGAGCCGCCCCAGGAGATATTCGCGCGGATAGTTGTGCCGATCGTCCAGCGGCAGTTGCTGGGTCAGACCAAGGGCGCGCCCGTGTGGAATGATTGTCACCTTGTGAACCGGCTCAGCGCCCGGCGTGAGACTCGCGACCAGCGCGTGCCCGCTCTCGTGGTAAGCGACGATTCGTCGCTCTTCTTCGTCCATGAGCGTCGCCTGCTTGGTGCCCAAGACGATCTTGTCCAGGGCAGCCTCAAAATCCAGCGCAGCTATCTGTTTGCGGTTGAAGCGGGCTGCGCTGAGTGCCGCCTCGTTGGCCAGGTTGGCGAGGTCGGCGCCGGAAAAGCCGGGGGTAGAACGCGCCATGATGCTCAGATCGACGTCCTTCGCCAGCGGCTTGCCTTTCGTATGCACGACCAGAATCGCCTGACGTCCATTCTTGTCGGGCAGTCCCACGGTGACCGTCCGGTCGAACCGGCCCGGCCGCAGCAAGGCCGGATCGAGGATGTCGGGCCTGTTGGTGGCGGCCATGACGATGACGTTGGTATCGGTGTCGAAGCCGTCCATCTCCACCAGGATCTGGTTGAGCGTCTGCTCGCGCTCGTCGTTGCCACCGCCCATGCCGGTCCCACGCTGGCGGCCCACGGCATCGATCTCGTCAATAAAGATGATGCAAGGTGCGCTGCGCTTGGCTTGGTCAAAGAGATCGCGCACGCGGCTCGCCCCGACGCCGACGAACATCTCAACGAACTCAGAGCCGCTGATACTGAAGAACGGAACTCCCGCTTCACCTGCGACGGCGCGGGCCAATAACGTCTTACCGGTGCCGGGTGGCCCGATAAGCAGCACGCCGCGCGGAAGCACAGCCCCCATCTTCGTGTACTTCAGCGGCTCCTTGAGGAAGTCGACAACCTCGGTCAGCTCGGCCTTTGAGTCGTCCGCGCCGGCCACGTCATCAAAGCTGACGACCGGCCGGTCAGCAGTGTGCAACCGGGCACGGCTGCGCCCAAACCCGAATAGTTGGTTCTGCGCCCCGCGACCCTGTCGATACATGAAAAAGATCAGCGCGCCGAACAGCAGCAGTGGCAGCCCATTGATCAGCAGCGAGCTGATGAACGACTGCCCCGCCTCGTGGACGTTTACCGAGACGTTTTGGTCCTTGAGTGACGGTAGGAGCCTGTCATCTCTGAATGGCGGTAGCGTGGTCTGGAATTGATTTGATGTCGGTGGCGCCTTACCGCTCGAGCCCGACGCGGATGCCGCACCGCTGGCTCCTGAGGGCGCGGGTGTCGCGCTCGCGGCGGTCTCGGCTGGCTGCGCAATCGCCTTGCGGAGTGTGCCCGTCACCTGTTGTCCGGTTATATCGACCGATCCAACGTTGTCGGACGACACCTGATCCATGAACTGGCTGTAGGTCAAGGTGATCTTTGATGAGTTATGCCCAATGCCGTAGAAGTAGATGTTGAGCGCCAGCACCCCGGCGACGGCCAGCCACCATACCCATGTGGGAAGCAGGCGTCTCGGCTGCGGTGGCTGAGCCTGGTTGCCACCCTGCGGCGTTCCTGGTCCATTCTGCGAGGGACCGGTCCCCTTGCGTGGCCGGGGCACTCTTGGTAATCGCGACATGTTCGCGTCCTTATTCGCTTCCTTGTTTGCTTCCTTGTTTGCTTTCTAAGGATGCGCGTCGCGGAAATAATCAGCTGCGAGGCACGCTCGCGCCCATTCTACACTTGAGTCGAACGCACCCCCTGGAACGAAGCTGTCTCCAACGCCGAGGGTCTTCTCAAACCGTACCCACCCGTCCTCCACGGTGCGTAGCTCCACAACGAACGATTGCCGGAGCCTTCCCCTGAGAACCTTATTCCGCGCTTGAGTCTCAGTGTTCCAAACAGAAATCCCGTCCCACAGCGCGCCTAAAGCTGGATTGTTGGGGCGCGGCTACGCCTCGTTAGACTGGAAATCCACAAGCGTTGGCGGATTTGTGGCGGCCAGCCGGTAGAAGAATCGGTAGACCGATTGGGTGAGCGTGATTTCCTCGATGTGCTCCTATTCACCATTACCACCCACCAAGCTCGGCGAGGTTGCGCTTGATACCCTCGATGCGCTCGCGCGCGGCGGCGTGCTTCTCCTCGATGCCCGCCACGACATTCGCCGGCGCACGCGCGCGGAAGGCGTCGTTCTCGAGCTGCTTCGCCAGTCGCAGCCGCTCCGCCTCGCTCTCGACGAGCTGCTTCTCCAGCCGCGAGCGTTCGCTCGCGACGTCGAACAGGCCGGCCATCGGAATGAGGACTTCGGCACCCGTAAGGACGACCGAGACCGCCGACTCCTTCGCGGCCTCCTGGACGGATGTAAGCACACGCAGAGGCCGCGCCTTCGCAAGTTGCCCAATTGATCGCTGCAATACCTCGAACTGCGCCCGCAGGCCGGGCTCTGCCACTGCTACGTCGGCCTGAATCGAGCGGTCCTCTTTGACATTCTTCTCGGCGCGGACGTTGCGAATGGCCCGTACCACCTCCATGACGACGCCGATCGAGCGCTCGGCCGAAAGATCGTTAATCGAGGAATCGCTCATCGGCCACTCAGCCCTGATCAGCAGTTCGGCCTCGCTCTTCGGCAGCAGCGGACTCACATGCTCCCAGAGCGCCTCGGTCACAAACGGCATCAGCGGATGCAGCAGCTTGAGGCTGCGCGACAGCACGTCCACGAGCACAGCGAGTGCGTCTCGGTCGCCGGCGTTGAGACGCACCTTGGCGAGCTCGATGTACCAGTCGCAGTACTCAGTCCAGATGAATTCGTAAATCTGCCGCCCGGCCTCGCCGATCTGGAAGTCGCCGAGCAGCTTGGTGACGTTCGCCGTGACGACGTTGACCCTGCTGAGGATCCAACGGTCCTCGAGCGGCCGCTGAGCCGCGGTCGCCAGCTTGAGAGCAGGAACTGGTTCTCCATCCAGCTTCAGAACTGCGAAGCGCGCCGCGTTCCAGAGCTTGTTGGCGAAGTTGCGCGCGTTCTCCAGCTTGTCCTGCTGCAGCCGCATATCGATGCCCGGAGTACTCCCCGTCGCGAGGGCGAAACGTAGCGCGTCCGTCCCGTACTGCTCGATCAGCTCCAGCGGATCGAGCGCGTTACCGCGCGTCTTGCTCATCTTCTGGCCGTTTTTGTCGCGAACGAGGCCGTGCAGGTAGACGTGACGGAATGGGATCTCGCCAGTGTCGTACAGCCCCAGCATGATCATCCGCGCGACCCAGAAGAACAGGATGTCGTAACCGGTCTCCATGACGTTCGTCGGGTAATACTGCCGAAGCTGCTCCGTATCATTTGGCCAGCCGAGCGTCGAGAACGGCCACAAGCCGGACGAGAACCATGTGTCGAGTACGTCCTCGTCCTGGTGCAGTGTCGCGCCTCCGCCGGCTCCGCAATGACCGCACGATGCCGGCTCCTCGATCTCCACCGTGACCTCATTGCATGCGTCGCAGTACCAGGCGGGTATCCGGTGGCCCCACCAGAGCTGACGCGAGATGCACCAGTCGCGGATGTTCGTCATCCAGTTTTCGTACGTTTTGCCGAAGAATTCCGGGACGATGGCGATGCGGCCGTCCCTTACCGCATCCAGCGCCGGCTCCGCCAGGGGCTTGATCTTGACGAACCACTGCCGGCTCACGAGCGGTTCGACAATCGTGCCACAGCGCTGGCAGTGTCCGATTGCGTGCGTGTACGGCTCCTGTTTGACCAGCAGTCCTGAGCCGTCCAGCACCTTGACAATCTCGTCCCGTGCCGTGAATCGGTCCATGCCCGCGAACGGGCCGGCATTGTCGTTCATGGTGCCGTCAAGGTTCATGACGTTGACGACCGGTAGACCGTGTCGCTCCCCGATCTCGAAGTCAAGCGGGTCGTGTCCGGGTGTGACCTTCAGCGCTCCCGTGCCGAAGCCCGGGTCGATAGCCTCGTCGGCGACGATCGGCAGCTCGCGTCCGATAATTGGCAGGCGCGCAGTCTTCCCAACCAGTGCCTGATAGCGAGGGTCGCCGGCGCCGACGGCCACCCCAGTGTCACCGACGATTGTCTCAGGCCGTGTCGTCGCCATAGTGATGAACTCGCCCGAGTCCCTGCCGTCCGAATCGATGATCGGGTAACGGATATACCACAGGCCGCCCGGCTCATCCTCGTAGTCGACCTCGAGGTCCGAGAGAGCTGTCTGGCAGCGGGGGCACCAGTTGATGATCCGCTCGCCGCGGTAGATGAGGCCGTCGTCGTAGAGGCGTTTGAATGTCGTGCGGACCGCCAGCGCTGGGATGGGGTCGAGCGTAAACACCTCGCGGGACCAGTCGCAGGAGTCACCGAGGCGGCGGTGCTGGTTGCTGATGTTGCGCCGTGTGCGCTCGACCCAGGCCCAGACGCGCTCGACGAACTGCTCCCGCCCAATGTCGTGACGCGTCAGACCCTCGCGTGAGAGCTCGCGCTCCACCACCATTTGCGTCGCAATGCCCGCATGGTCGACGCCCGGCACCCAGAGCGTTCGGTCGCCAAGCATGCGGTGCCAGCGGATGAGGGTGTCCTCGATCGTGTCCGTCAGGGCGTGGCCGAGGTGCAGGTCTCCGGTCACGTTGGGCGGTGGCATGATGATCGTGAACGACGGGCGGCCCGGCTTGCCGGCGGGCGCGAAGGCGCCCGACTCCTCCCAACGCGCGTAGAGCCGGCGCTCCACCGACTGGGGGTCGTACGCCTTGGGCATGACGGTATCAGCGCCGCTGCTCATATCGCTCCTGCTGGTACAATCCGCATAGAAATGAGCGCCCTCGCGACGGGCGCTCGTGCGTCGATTATAGATTCAGTTCTGGATTGCCGGCAACGCGTGAAGGCGGGTCCGCCCGATGACAGACTCCAACGAGCTTGATCGCCTGCGCGTGAACCGCGAAGCCTGGGAGCGAAGTGTCACGGCCGGCGCCTCTGAGCGCCCCGGTCCCTTCGTTACGACCTCCGGTCTCCCGATCGAGCGCGTCTACAGTCCCGTAGACCTCGCCGATTTCGACTATGCCCGCGACCTCGGCAACCCGGGCGACTACCCATACACACGCGGAGTCCACCCCACCGGCTACCGCGGCAAACTCTGGACCGTTCGCATGTTCGCCGGCTTCGGCTCAGCCGAGGAGACAAACGCCCGCTATCGCTATTTGCTCGAGCACGGCGAGACTGGCCTTTCGGTCGCCTTCGACATGCCGACGCTGATGGGCTACGACACCGATGACCCCTTGGGCGAGGGTGAATTTGGCAAGTGTGGCGTCGCGATCTGCTCGCTGGCGGATATGGACCTGCTGTTCGACGGCATTCCTCTCGACCAGATCACCACATCGATGACGATCAACTCGCCCGCCGCTGTCATCTGGGCGATGTACATCGCCGCCGCCGAGAAACGTGGGATACCGAGGGCGAAGCTGGGCGGCACACTTCAGAACGACATCCTCAAGGAGTTCATCGCCCAGAACGAGTTCATCTACCCGCTCGAGCCGTCGATGCGCTTGGTCGTCGACACAATCGAGTTCGGTGCGCGCGAAATGCCGCGGTGGAATACTGTCAGCGTCTCCGGCTACCACATCCGTGAAGCAGGCTCCACAGCAGCGCAGGAGCTGGCTTTTACGCTTGTCGACGGCCTCGAGTACCTACGCTGGTGTCTCGATCGTGGCATGCAGGTGGATGAGGTCGCGCCCCACCTGTCATTCTTCTTCAACGCTCACAATGACTTTTTTGAGGAGATCGCCAAGTACCGGGCCGCCCGTCGCATCTGGGCGCATGAGTTGCGCGAGACCTATGGCGCCAAGACCGAGCGCTCGTGCTGGCTCCGATTCCACGCCCAGACCGCCGGCGTCTCCCTCACGGAACAGCAGCCCCAGGTGAATATCGTTCGTACCGCCGTTCAGGCACTCGCTGCCGTGATGGGCGGAGCGCAGTCGATGCACACGAACTCGCTCGACGAGGCGCTGGCGCTGCCGTCTGAGCAGGCGGCCCGGATCGCCTTGCGTACGCAGCAGGTCATCGCCTACGAATCCGGCGTAACCAACAGCGTCGACCCCCTGGGCGGCAGTTACTTCGTCGAGGCGCTCACGAACGAGTTGGAGCGCCAGGCACGCGCCTACTTCGAGCGCATTCAGGCGCTCGGAGGGGTCTTGCCCGCCATTCGCACAGGGTTCTTTCAGCGGGAGATAGCCGATTCAGCCTATCGGTATCAGCGCGAGATCGACCGTCACGAACGAACGATCGTCGGCGTAAACGACTTTGTTATCGAAGAACCGCTGGACATCCCGATTCTGCGCATGGACCCAGGCGGGCTCGATCGGCACTTGGAGCGCCTCAATCGCGTTCGGCGCGAACGCGACCAGCGGCAGGCAGCGGCGGCTCTGGAGCGATTTCGAGCGGCCTGTCAGAACACTTCGGTCAATACGATGCCTGCGATTCTCGACGCGGTTAACGCCTATTGCACCCTCGGCGAGATCTGCGGCGTCATGCGCCAGGTCTTCGGCGAGTACAAGGAGACGGTCGTCGTCTGAGCCTCACGCGAGTCCATCGGGGCATGAAAAGCACGGCTCGGGGCAATCGCGGACCCGGGAGCGCGCGCCTGCCCAGGCGACTTTTCATAGCAGAGTTCCGATTTAAGGAAAGGGTAGTCGCGAGATGGGCAAAGTGCTTTTGGAGCACGTCAGCAAGCAATTCGACTCGACCATCGCCGTCAACGACCTGAGCCTTGAGGTGCGCGACGAGGAGTTCCTCGTTCTCGTTGGGCCAAGCGGCTGCGGTAAGACGACGGTCCTGCGAATGATCGCAGGTCTCGAAGAGCTGACAGCGGGAAGGATCTACATCGGCGATCGACTCGTCAACGGACTGGCGCCGCGCGATCGAGACATTGCGATGGTCTTCCAGAGCTACGCCCTGTACCCCCACATGACCGTGTACGACAACATGGCATTCGGCCTCAAGCTCCATCACGTGCGCAAGGACGAGATCGCGCGGCGCGTGGCCGAGGCCGCGAGGACCCTCGGGATTGAGGGACTCCTGAAGCGCAAGCCTCGCCAACTCTCCGGTGGACAACGCCAGCGAGTCGCCCTGGGGCGCGCCATCGTTCGAGAGCCTGTCGCCTTCCTGATGGACGAGCCACTGTCCAACCTCGACGCGAAGCTGCGCGTCGAGACCCGCGCTCAGATCAGCAAGCTCCACCAGCGCCTCCGTACAACGACGATTTATGTCACGCACGACCAGGTGGAGGCCATGACCATGGGGGATCGGATCGCGGTCATGCGTGATGGCGTTCTCCAGCAACTCGACACGCCACAGAACGTCTACGACCGCCCTGCCAACCTGTTCGTGGCGGGATTCATCGGCAGCCCGGCGATGAATATGTTGCGGCTGCGCGCTGTTTCGGACGGATTCGACGTGAAGCTGACCTCGGGCGCCGTCACCTTGCCGGCTCCCGCACACCTGCGCGAGGTGGTGCGGTCCTACAACGGTAAGGACCTGATTATCGGCGTCCGTCCGGAGGACCTACGTGAGGGTCCGCCGCCCAGCCAGGAGATGGCCGCCTTCCCCGTTCGCATTGAGGTCGTCGAGCCGCTGGGCAGCGATGCCTATCTCGACGTTGCCGCTGGCGACTTCAACCTCGTCGCCCGCGTCGGCGGGCGCACACTCGTCCGCCCGGGCGACACATTAACGCTCTGGGTCGACCTCCAGCGCGTCCACGCCTTTGATTCCGAAACCGAGACGACTCTCATCTCCGAGCCGGCAGCAGCGACGGCCTAGGATCTCGAAACGGCGCCAAGGCCGGAGCGTGCCCCTGACCCGCGATTCATCGTGCCCGCGCCCAGCAGAGACCTCGGCGCCACTAATGTGCTACTGTTAGCACATGACGAGTGTCGGTGTGCGGGAGCTCAGACAGAGGGCAAGTGAACTTCTTCGACGTGTTGAGGCGGGTGAGACGATCGAAGTCACGGATCGCGGCCGGCCCGTCGCGGTGCTGGCACCGCTGCCTGCCCAGGGGCCGTTGGCTCATCTGAGGGCCATCGGCGAGTCGTCTCCCGCGACTCGTAGTATTAAGGATCTGCCCGACCCGATTCCCTTGCTGCCGGGGCAGGAGCGGCCTTCCAGCGTCCTGGCACGGCTCCGGCGAGATGAACGCTGAGCGGCTCACCTACCTGGACTCGTCAGCCATCGTGAAACTCGTAACCCGCGAGCCGGAGTCAGCGGCGCTTGGGCGCTTCGTCCGGCGGCGTCGCTCGCTTGTGACGAGCGCATTGGCGCGGACGGAGGTCGCCCGAGCTCTCTTGCCCTCCGGTCCCGAGGCGATGCGAAGCGGCCGTGATGTGCTGGAGGGGATTGAGGTGCTCAGGGTTAGCGACCGAGTGCTGAACGCCGCGGGCGCGTTGTTTCCCATCCAGCTGCGCTCGCTCGATGCAATCCACCTGGCGACCGCGATGCAGCTTGGTGCCGAGTTGGCGCGCGTTGTGACGTATGACGAACGCATGATCGAGGCGGCAAAGGCTCTCGGCTTGTCGGTCGTATCGCCGGACTGAGGGAAGCGGTCCGCCGTGGCAGATGCGCTGGTGCGCTAGCCGCCCGGCTGTTCGCCCTGTGAGCGCCGCAGGAACTCCTCCAGCTCGCGGACTACCGCTTCGCCCGCCGGTAGCTCGGGATGCTCGATCGGGGCATCGGATTCGCTCGCGTCGTTATCCTCGAGCTGGCGAACGTAGGCGGAGACGTCAGGATCGCGCTCAACCGCCTGGCTCACCTGGCTGTCGAACTCGACGGCCTCGCGCTCCAAGTCCGCGAGCGGAGCCCTGAGTCCAAGGAGGATGTCGAGTCGCGAAAGAAGTGCCTGAGATGCCCGTGGATTAGAGGTCGAAATGTAGTGCGGAACAGTCGCCCAGAGACTCGCACAGGGCATTCCTTCGCGCCGAAGCCGGTCAGTCAGGACACCATTAATGCCAGTTGGCCCCTCGTAACGTGACCCGCGCACACGCAGCGTATCGAGGCGCTCGAGGAAGACCGTGTCACTCGAGGTGCCAGAGACGCGGACAGGACGCGTATGCGGCACGTCTGCAATCAGTCCGCCCAACAGAACGACGCGATTGACCTTCATTCGCCGGCACAGCTCAAGCATCATGGTGCAAAAAGTCCGCCACTTGAGCTGCGGCTCGACGCCGCGGAGGAGGATGAAGTCGCGCTCCAGATTTGGATCGGAGTGATAGAAGAAGTCGTTGGCCGGCCATCGGATCCGCCGCTCGAAGCCACGTGTGAGACGCACCTGAGGGCGGGTCTCCGTAAAGTCGTAGTAATCCTCGGGGTCGATCTCCGCAAACTTTTTCGCACCCCACTTACGCACGAGGTACCGCACCGCTCCTGTCGCCGATTCCGCCGCATCATTCCAGCCGGAGAACGACGTGATGAGGGCAGGCTCACGCAGCTCTGGTTCCTGACTAAACAGAAGCGCTTCGCTCGCCATACCTCGTACTTGCCTCCTCGCCTCACCCGGCCGCTATGCTCACCCTAGACCTGACATACGAGAACCGCAAGCAACACGAACTATGACTGAACGAAGCGGGCGCGAGCCCGCCCTCCCGCCGCCTGGGGCGAACCTTGCCCGGCTTTGGACACCGTGGAGGGCCGAGTACATCGGTGTGGCTCAGCCGCCGGGATGTTTTCTCTGTGCGCTTGCGTCCGCCGATCCAAGGGACGACCGTCCCAACCTCGTGCTCCACCGCGAGGCTGACGTCTACCTCCTGCTGAATCGGTTCCCCTACAGTCCAGGCCACCTGTTGGTGGCGCCACGGGCCCACCTCGCTGATTTCACCACGATTCCGGCGGACCTGCGGGATCGGTTGTTTGCCCTTGTGCAACGTGCTGCCAGCGCCCTCGGGGATGTCTACGAGCCGGCCGGATTCAATATTGGATTGAACCTGGGCCGTGTCGCCGGTGCCGGGGTTCCCGACCACCTTCACGGACACGTGGTGCCGCGCTGGGCCGCCGACAGTAACTTCATGACCGTCATTGGCGAAACCCGGGTGCTGCCGGAGACGCTGGATCAGACTTTCAACAAGCTTCGCCCATATTTCGAATAGATGCATGCACTAATGCGGCGTGCATTGGCGCCCTTAGATGCGAATTGGCCGCGCCGCCAGCCGCTTGGGCACGAACAGGGCGAGGCTGGCCGTAAATCCGTGCAGGAAAGTCCTGCCTCCAACCGGCCCTATCTCACCATTGCAGAAGAATCCCGCCAGCGGCACCGGTCCGAGCTCTTCCGAGATTCGGCGGGCGTCATGGTCAGGCTGGCCGAACAGCCCGACCCCGCGGCCATTGCAAGAACAGAGGATCGCCGCCGCCGGAGTGCTGCCACCCAGAGCGGTTTGCTCGTTTCGGAGCATCTCCACCAGCTCTTCGTCGGCCGCCTGCCCATCCCGCATCTGAAACTGTACTGTCTGGCCGGCCCGAGGATATGCCGAGATCGCAAGTGCGCCGCTTTCACGATCCACACCGATTAGGTTGCGGATGAGAAAGTCTCCCCGCGCGTGCGACTCGCGATATTCATCCATGGCCAGCCCAATCAGCAGATTCGTCACTGCCCGCCGCCGCACGTCCGGCTCCAGACCTTCGACAGTCTCTGCGAGCACGTCATACGCCGGGCGCCCGCCCACGCTTTCCAGGATATTGTCGTGAGCCCCGGTGATCGTCCACGGATCGCCGATCGGCGTTGCTCCCTGGGAGACCAGCGTTCGTACGGTCCAGTCCCCGCCGATCGCCAGCGCCACAGCGCCCTCGTCGTAGACGGCGCCGTTGAGGAAGACATGCGTGTTTGGGGCGCCGGGTGCGCCCGAGGCGAGTCCGCCGACAACTGGCCGGGTGGGATAACCCTCTTCCAAGAGGCCGACCATCCGCTCCACCTCCAGGTGAAACGGGTCGGCCAGAATCACCCAGGCGTTTACAGACGTGGGCGGGATCCCGATCGCGGCGACAAGTCCTTCGCCGCCACCGGCAGCGGCGATTGCCGGTTGCGAGACGTGGACAGGCTCGATCTGAATACCGGGGAGACGTGCAAGCAGCAGTGACAGCGCGGGCTCCCCTTCGATCTCGCGTGACGTGCCGATAATTCCCTGACCGCTGCAGCCGGCGATAACACGGGCACCCGTTCGCTCTCGCAGCCGCGCAAGGATCTGCTCGTAGCCCTCGCGGTGGTGGTAGGAGGCGAAAACTAGGGCGAAATCCACGCCCGTCCCGGCTCTGGCGTCCGTAGCCGCCAAGGCTTCCTCAAGGGCGTCCTCCCAGTTGGCAAGGCGCGAGATGTATGCCTGTGATGTTGCCGTCGTATCCGATTGCATGACTCACCCCCGCGGTAGTGTTCATACTAATGGATTCACTTCCGCCACCATGAGCGTGTTGGAGCATTCACTGTGACTGTCCGCGACTCAGAGACCGTTGCCCTTGCCGCTCCTCACCGCACCGTGACACCCTCCAATGCGCCTGATGACGCGGTCGTGGTGAGCGCTTTCATTTCTCAAGTCCTGCGGCTTCGGGAAGCAACACTATTATTAGTACTTCTGTCCACCGACAGCCGATTTCCACCGTTGCCAGCCGAAACCTCAGGCGTTGTCAATTGCGTCTCCCTGGACGGCGTTACCGCGCTCCGTCTCGCGGCGCACCCTGTGAACGCGGTTACTGCAAGCGCGGCTGACCTGCCGTTTGCCGCCGGCGTATTCGACGGGATCGCAGAGATAGGCGCGAGTCTTGGGCTGGCGGCGCAGATCGATGTCGAAGCCGTCGCAGTCTGGGCGAGGCGGCCCGCGTCCTCGCCGTGGCGGCCGCTACCTATGCGGCGGTGGCCGGCCCGAGCCTGTGGCAGAAGCGACGGCGAGCACCGACCGGCAAAGGCTGGACGAGTGGCGTCAGGAGGCGGGGGGCGTCTGGCATCACACGGTCCGGCTCGTGCGGGCCGATCGCAGCTGGCGGCGGCTGCATGAGCGCGTGCGCGTTCGCAGTTTTGATGAGGTAGAGCGGGTCCTGCAGCGTGCCGGATATACCGTCCTCAATGCTTTCACGGCGTACGCGCCGGCGAGCCAAACACGAGATCCGGGCGGCGACTCGGTACGGCCCTGCGAGCATATCTAGCAAGGGCTCCGATTAGATGCGGAAGTCGACGCTGCTGGCCGAGGAGTGAGGCAGCAATCGTGCGACACGCCGGCCGTCCGGCGAGGGAGTGTAGCTCGCGCTTTGCCGGTTTTGCTCCGGCAACTGCTGCCGCGTGATCAGTCCGTCACTCTCGAGCTTGACGAGTGCAAGCAGCGTCTCGCCGGGTGGGGTTTCGTGCTCAGCGCTTACCTCGGCCTGCAGTCGGTCGAAGGTCAGATCGCCGAAGCGGAGCAGCGCAGTCAGAATTCGCTGGTGAACCGGTTCCAGTTCGACCGTCCGTGACGGCCGCCAGGTCGGCAATAGGCGGCGAACCAAGTCACCCAGCGACACTGGTGCAGAGGTACCTGTCCATTGCCGCCGCCGCGCGGCGGCCGTCCGCGAGCGCGGTGACGACGAGGTCAGCGCCGTTGACGTCATCACCGCCCGCGAAAACCCCGGGCAGGTTCGTCCGCCCCGTTACCCGATCGATGAGCACCAGGCCGGCGCGATCCAACTCGAGGCCGAGATCCGGTTCTTTTAACACAGGGTCGGCGGCATAGCCGATCGCGATGACCGCTGTGTCACAGGCGATCTCAAACTCGGAACCCGGTACCGGAATCGGCCGCCGCCGGCCACTCTCATCCGGCTCGCCGAGTTCCATTCGCTCACACTCGAGTGCCCGCAGTTGCCCTTCAGCGCCGGCGAGGAAGCGCAGCGGGTTCGTGAGATAGAGAAACTCAACGCCCTCTTCGCGGGCATTACACCGCTCTTCCTCGCGGCCGCGGATCTCCGCCTCGGTCCGGCGGTACACGCACGTTACCTCCGTGCCTCCCATCCGCCGCGCGGTTCGGACGCAGTCCATGGCGGTGTCGCCGGCTCCGATAATCACGACTCTTTCGCCCGCTTCGAGCGGCGAACGCATTTCGATGGGCCGGTACTCGGGCGGGACATTCCCCCGGACGAGGAAATCGGTCGCCGTATACACCTGTGGCAGGTCCTCGCCCTCGACCTTGAGCCTGCCTCCGATGCCCGCGCCGATACCGATGAAGACTGCGTCGTTGTCATGAACCAACTCGCTGAACGGCCGGTCGCGCCCAATGAGCGTATTTTGGACGAACTTCACTCCAAGACAGCGGAGAAACTCGATCTTCTCGCGAACGATTTCCTTTGAGAGCTTGAAGCTCGGGACGCCGTAGAGCAAAATCCCGCCGGGTTCAGCCCACGCGTCATACACCGTGCAGCTATGCCCGCGGACGGCCAGCTCCTCGGCCACTGCCAAGCCGGCTGGGCCTGCTCCGATCACCGCCACGCGTTTGCCCGTCGGGGGAGACGCGGCCCGCCGGGGCAAACCCTCCGTGCGTCGCTGATAATCGGTGGCGAAGAACTCGAGTTTTCCGATCTGAACCGGGATGTTGTTCTTGCCTACCACGCAGTGCCCCTCGCAAAGAACCTCCTGCGGGCAGATCCGGCCGCAGATCTCGGGCATATTGCTCGTCTGGCGAAAGTCATTCGCGGCACCGACGACGTCCCCGTTTTCGAGCTTCAGGAATGCGCCGGGGATGTCGTTCTGAACGGGACAGGCCTTCACACAGGGAGCCGCCGGGCACTGAATGCAACGATGAGCTTCGAGCTTGGCGAACTCGAGCTCAAAGCCCAGGTAGGTCTCGTCCCAGTTTGTGACCCGAACCGTCGGATCCTGCTTGGGCATGGGTTGTGGAGGGACCCGAAGCCGCTCTTTGCGGTCTATATAGATCCCAGATTGGGTTTCGGACAACACGAATGCTCCGGGGGATTCTAATACTGTCTAAAGTATAGAGCGGTGAGGGTACACCGACAATTTGGAAAAGGGTGTGGGTTGGAGGGAGCGCGCGGCGACACTGTCGAGTTCGCGCAGCAGGTGCGCCTACCTGACCAGCAGATCGAGCTTGGTCGTGCGGCTTTGGGCATCGCCGCTGCTTTTAACCCAGGACTCGACGTAGACGCATACCTGCACGAGCTCGATCTTATGTCGGAGGCGCTCGGCCACCGCGCTGCGTCATCGTCGGAACCAGCCGGCGTGCTCCAAGCGATCATCCGCTATCTCTTTGACGAGTTGCGATTCCGGGGCAACAAGGGAGACTACGAGGACCCCCGCAACTCGTATCTGAATGAGGTGATCGACAGGCGTCTGGGAATCCCCATTACCCTATCCGTCCTCTTCCTCGAGCTCGGTCGTCATTTCGGGTTGGCGCTCGACGGCGTCGGCTACCCTGGACACTTCTTGGTCCGCTGGACCGATGCCGCCGGGAGAATCATCTTTCTGGACCCATTCCATCAGGGGCGGACAGTTCCAGAAGAGGCACTGCTGGAGTCGCTTGCCGCGGGTGGCATGGCGGTCGAGCGCTCAAAATCACTGCTGGCGGCCATCACCAAGCGGCAGATTCTGACCCGAATGCTGCACAATCTCAAGGCGGTCTTCGCCGGACGGGAACTGAATGACCGTGCGTTGCTTGCGAGCGACCTCGTCCTGATCATGAGCCCTTGGGACCTGGATGAGCGGCGCGACCACGGCCTCATCGCACACGCCGCCGGTCGCCGCGACGTGGCGGTCGCAGACCTCGAGGCGTATCTCAGCTTTCGATCCGATGCCCGCGATGCCCCTCGCGTCGAGCGCCAGCTCGCCCAGATTCGCGCCGAATCGTCCGGCTAGTGCCCGATGGTGTGGCGCATCGCGCCGGCAATAGCACCGGGGCGTTGCACGCGGCAATCGATGCCGGCGTCGACTGGGTCGAGGCTGACATTTGGTGGCAATACGGCCGGCTCGAGGCTCGGCACGAGCATGCTATCTGGCGCCTCCCCATTCGCTATGACCAGTGGAAGCTCGGGGTTGCCGTTCGTCGGGCGCCTCGTCTGGCGGAGATCTGTCGGCTGACACTCGGCGGCCCGCGCCTCCTCATCGATTTGAAGGGCTCGGTGGCGCGATTGCCGATCGACATCGTGAAGACGTTACGCGCTGAGGGCGCCGTCCCCCGGGCTGCGATCTGTGGCCAGGTCTGGCCACTCTTGGATGCGGTCGCGGAGCTCGAGCCCGGGTTGCAGATTTTCTACTCCCTCGAGTCGGAGCAGCAGCTGGCAGCTATGCGCGTCCGGCCGGCCGCGTCGCTGCCCATCACCGGCGTGTCGTGCGCCGAGGCGCTGCTCACTGCGGACAGGCTCGGCTGGATGCGCGCGCGCGACCTCACAGTCTTTGCATGGACGGTGAATGATCGCGCGCGAGCGCTCGAGCTGGCGTCGCTCGGAGTCTCCGGAATCATCAGCGATAATTATGAGGTCTTGGAGGCAGTCCGAGAGCGCCGACCTCGGTCACGGACGTAGTGCCGCGCCCAAAGCATCAACCGTCGCAGCGATGTCTTCCTCGGAATGCGCAAGCGAGATAAATACCGCCTCAAACTGCGACGGCGCCAGAAATACCCCGCGTTGCAATAGCCCCGCATGCAGGTGGGCGTAGGCCGTCGTGTCAGATTGCAGCGCGCTGTCGTAGTCGCAGACCTCGCCCTCAGCGCAGAACATTGTCAGCAGCGACCCGGCGCGATTGATCTGCGCCGGCATCTCAGCGTGCTCTGCAGCTTCGCGAAGCCCATTCTCCAGTAGCGCGCCGAGCCGTTCGAGCCGCTCGTAAACGCCCGGCTTCTGCAGCGCTCGGAGCGTCGCCGCCCCGGCCGCCATGGCCAGTGGATTTCCAGACAGCGTTCCGGCCTGATACATCGGGCCCAACGGCGCAACCTGCTCCATGATCTCACGGCGGCCGCCATACGCTCCGACCGGCAGCCCGCCGCCGATGACCTTGCCGAGGCATGTGAGGTCCGGGGTGATGTCCAAAAGCTCTTGGGCGCCGCCGGGAGCGAGACGGAAACCGGTGATGACCTCGTCAAAGATAAGCAGCGAGCCATCGGCCGCTGTCAGCTCGCGCAGGCGATCGAGGTAGCCGGGTCTCGGCAGAACGACGCCCATGTTCGCCGGCACAGGCTCGAGGATGACGGCGGCGATCTGACCGGGGTAACGCTCAAACAGCCGCGCTATCGCGCCGGCATCGTTGTAAGGAGCAACCAGGGTGTGGCTGACGATCGCGGCTGGAACACCCGCACTGCCCGGCAGTCCGAGAGTCGCGACTCCGGAGCCGGCTTTCACGAGCAGCGAGTCCGAGTGGCCGTGGTAGCAGCCTTCCAGCTTGACGATCAGGTCACGGCCGGTGAAGGCCCGCGCCAGACGCAAGGCTGACATCGCGGCCTCGGTCCCGGAGGAGACGAAGCGCAGCATCTCAATCGACGGCATTGCGTCACAGATAAGCGCCGCCAGCTCCGTCTCCAGTTCCGTCGGCATGCCGAAGCTGGTGCCTTTCGCGGCGGCGGCATTAATTGCCTCGATGACCGCCGGAGGCGCGTGGCCGAGGATGAGCGGTCCATAAGCGCCCACATAGTCGATGTAGCTGCGCCCGTCGACGTCAACGATGTGAGAACCGCGGCCGCTCGCAATCACCGGTGGTTCGCCGCCGACAGCGCGAAAGGCGCGTACAGGGCTGTTGACGCCGCCTGGGAAGTAGCGCTGAGCGGTCGCGAAGGCCCTCTGAGAGTGCGAGGGGTGAGGCTGCGACAAGGATTCTGGCATGACCTAACTGTATAATCGCGGGCGGACCGCGCGCGACGCGGGCCGCCATGGAGGACCGCAGTGAGGCCCGAACAGCATGACTTTGGACAGATCTCGTCAGTCGACGCGGAGGCGATTGGCCCGCCGGGGCAGCGCCGGTTTCGGCTGGCCGTGCTTCGAGACGAACAGGCCGCTGCGCTGTGGCTCGAGAAGGAGCAGCTGGCGGCTCTGGGCACGGCGATCGAGCAGCAGTTGGTGCGCTCGGATCGCCAGCGACAGCGCATCGAGGCACCCATGGACGAGGCGGCGCCGCCGTTCCCGCTTAATCCCGGCCTCGACATGCGGGTCGGGCAGATCGCCCTCGGCTACGACGAAGCGAAGTCGCTGTTCCTCATACAGGCGGCCGTGGTCGACTCGGGCAGCGAGCAACGCGCAAACTTCTCCTGCGCGGCCACGCATCAGCAGGCGAGGCGCCTGACCCGCGTCATCTCGCGTCTTATTACCGCCGGGCGCCCCACCTGCCCGCTCTGTGGTGCTGTCATCGAAGGCGAGCACCGCTGTCCCCGCTCCAACGGCCACGCCGAGGTACTGATTCCCTGATCGCCAGGTCGCTCCCGCCCCCGCCGGGAACGGTGCCCGCGCGCGCCCTCGCCGTTGGTTCACATTAAGACCCCGAGCCGAACCGCCGAGGGCGAGGCGCGGCAGGGGCGCGGGAGGCGCAGCCCCCGAGAAAGAACCCGCTGGAGGAAACAGCAAGCTCCGCGCTGCGGGCACCGACGCCGCATCCCGTTCACCGGCAGACGATGCCCCGTGCTGTTCCCTATCCTCTGCACCTGCGCTATACTCGGCCCAACCACCTCCTACTGTCTATCGGGATAAGTGAGTAAGCAGAAATGAAGGTTTCCTGTCTGCAGGAGAATCTTGCAAAGGGCCTTGGCATCGTCGGCCGCGCCGTCGCCGTGCGCAGCACACTGCCTATCACAGCCAACGTCCTGCTCGCGACCGACAACGGACGCTTGCGGCTGTCCGCGACGAACCTCGAGATCGCCCTCAGCCACTGGATGGGCGCAAAGATCGAGGAAGAGGGCGCCATCACCGTCCCGGCACGGCTCCTGCAGGACTTCGTTAACTCCCTCCCCAACGAGCAGATCGACTTGGAGCTGGCGCCGCGGTCAAAGCAGGTCAAGCTCACCTGCGCCCGTAACTCCGCGTCGATCGGCGGGCTGGACGCCGACGACTTTCCACCAATCCCAACCGTCGAGAGCGAGTCCAGTATCCTGCTCAACCCCGATCCCTTGAAGCGCGCGATTACACAGGTGGTGTTCGCGGCCGCGACCGACGACAGCCGCCCCGTGCTGACCGGAGTCCATGCCGACCTCGAGGGTGAGCAGATGACTCTGGCTGCCGCCGACGGGTTCCGCCTCGCGGTCCACCACCTCGAGCTCAGCCAGACCATGAGCGAGCGCATCGAGGTGATTGTGCCCGCTCGGGCGTTGAACGAGCTGGGTCGGCTCCTCGGCGAGGAGCAGGACCCGGTGCAGATGATGTTTAACGCGACGCGTAGCCAGGTGCTGTTCAAGCTTCGGAACACCGAGCTGGTGGCGCAGCTCATTCAGGGCGCCTTCCCCAACTACGGCCAGCTCATTCCGACGTCAAATGCCAGTCGGGCCCTTGTCCAGGTCAACGAGTTTCTGCAGGAGACGCGCCTCGCCTCGATCTTCGCGCGTGACGGCAGCGGTATCGTGCGGCTCCAGGTGCAGCCGGGCGAAGAGCTGACGCCCGGCAGGCTGATGATCTCAGCCCGTGCCGAGGAGATCGGCGACAACCAGGGTGAGATCGACGCGACGGTCGAGGGAGAGGCCGCGAAGATCGCCTTCAACGGCAAGTATCTCCAGGATGTCCTCAACGTCCTCGACACCGACCGCGTCGCCCTCGAGACGAGCAGCCCCAGCAGCCCCGGCGTCATCCGTCCGATCGGCGGCCCCCGCGAGGACTACGTCCACGTCGTTATGCCTATGTTTGTGCAGTGGTGATTTCTATCGCTGCCGGGAGATTTAACTTGATGAGTGATGCCAGGGGACGGGCTGTAGGTGCCAGAGCGGCAAGCCCGTACGGCGTCACGCCTTTGTAGCGCCATGCCCGAACAACGGTACGATGCCTCGAGACAGACGATCGGCGTACTGCTCAGTACCACGAGTCCGAGGATCGAGGTGCCCGAATGGCAGCGCTCCTACTCGTGGGAGACGGCCGAGGTCGAGACCTTCTGGCAGGACCTGCTCGATTTTGAGCGCCACAATCCCGGTCAGGCGGTCGCGGGCGAGGAATACTTCCTGGGCTCGATTGTGCTGGTGACGGCGGACCTACAAATCTCCTCCTCGATGGGCAGCAGCGGTTGGCCACCGCCACAATTCTACTTTCGGTTTTGCGAGACGCTCTTCGGCAACACTCGGGTGATGCCGCCAAATGGCTCCAGAGCAGCTATATCGCATCGTTTGATTTCGTGACAAAGACGACCACGCGCGTCCTCACTCTTAACACCTACGATCGCGATTTTTTCCGCGCTGAGATCCAGGATGAGCCCTCCAATCCACCGCTCCGACCGAAGCCGACCCTCAGGTCCCGTCGACTTATACGACGGGCGCACGACTTTCTCGATTCTCAAGTCCACGCCGCCTCGCCGGAATCGGGTGGTGAAGCTGCCTTCCAGTGGGCTCTGCGCATTGTCGATGTCTTGTGTAACCACATGTCCGTGGTGTCCGTGAGTTCTACCGATGAGGACAACGCGGCAGCTGTATTCGAGACGTTAAACGACCGCCGGATTGGACTCTCGACACCGGATCTGCTGCGCAATCTCCTACTTAGCCGCGCACGATCCCGCCGGCGGCTGGGCAGTTCCCCCACGCCCGGGACCAATGCCTTGCCTTGCTCCTCATGCCCCCAGCCTGCTCCAGATATCGCCTCAACTATCCGGCAGCGGCATCACCCCGATCACTTCGGCGGCACAGGTGTCGAGCAGGTGCGGATCGGGCGTCGCAACCGGCTCGGCAAGGCCGCGCGATGTTTCCCCAGCGAAGCTATCCGCGAGCCTGACGGCTCAATTGCGCCGCTGATAGTGCCTGGCTCGTAGTAGCCCAGCTCGTACCGCAATGTCGGTGTCGAGTGCTGGAGGCGCCCCGAGCCGAAGCTGCGCGAGGTCAAGCGCCGCGTCGTCTTCCTCGGCGCTGGCGAGGCGCTGGACATGATCGAGGACCTCCGCGATCCCCAGCGCCGTGAGGGCCGCCTCCTCGTGGTGCACTCCCTTGGCGAGTTCCAGGAACGTCGGTCCCCCTTCCACCATGTGGATATGCTTTGATGCGTGAGAACCACGATTCGGCTTGACGATGACTTGCTACGGCAATCGAAGGCGACGGCAGCGCTATCAGGTCGAAGCTTGACGGCCCTCCTCGAGGATGCGCTTCGCGAGAACCTGGCGCGCAACGCGACGCTACCTCAGCGAGATCGCATACAGTTGCCCACAATGCACGGAGAACTCCTTCCGGGCGTTGGCATCGACGACTCTGCAGCGCTACTCGATTTGATGGACGGGACAGATACTTCTCCCAGACGTTAACGTTCTGGTCTACGCCTACAACGACACCGCCGTAGATCACGTGCGCTACAGGATCTGGCTCGATCAGCTTGTCAACGGAGACGAATCGTACGGGATTTCCGACCTCGTCCTGAGCGGACACTTGCGAATCGTTACGAACCCGCGTGTGTTCAGTCCGCCGAGCAACATCGAAGCTGCTCTCGACTTCGCCGAGAGGCTTCGGCATGCGCCTAGCTGCGTGGTTGTAACGCCTGGGTTCCGGCACTGGCAGATCTTTAGCAGCCTCTGCCGTGCAACCTCCGTGAAAGGCAACCTCGTTCCGGATGCCTATTTTGCGGCCCTTGCTATCGAATCTGGAAGCGAATGGATCACAACCGACGGGGACTACGCTCGCTTCCCCTATCTACGCTGGCGGCGGCCGTTTTAGCTCTTCGACCTGACACGCGCGCACCAGATCTACGCGGAACCTGGGGACTTCGGATTCGCCACCGTCTGCATCAACGAGCCGCACTGCCATTCCCCGAGGACGGTCAGGCCCACTTGGAGCGCAGCCCAGCGTTGACTGGGACAGCTTCATTGGGGAGGCGCGCGAGCCGGATCGCGATCCAGGTTTGGGCGAGTTGCTGCTCAAGGAGTTTGATTGCCCCAGCCGCCTTCGGCTGCTTGTCGCAGACGAGCCGCTCTCGCCGCAGCCGTTCGCCCTGCGCAGAGGCGTCGCACATCAGTTGTTCTAGGTTCGATAACAATGTTCTGTCCTCTCGTTGTCGAGGAAGATCACACGACGAGCTCTCTCGTAGTGAGGCGGAACTTCAATCATCGAGGAGTCAGGAGGGGAACAATCGACCTGAAGGCGTATGAGGAAGGACTACCCGTAGAAGCATACCACAAGTCCGAACGGTTGTGTTGTCTATGTTGCGATGACGTAAGAACCCTCCGAGGTCCAGCATCGTGGCAATGGAGTCCTCGTCACGGCTTGAAGTTTGTCTCGTCAAGCGTAACGTACATGAAGTCGCGCGTCTGCCGCGTGAGGAAGCGGCCCGGGTTGTCGACCATCGAACCCATGAACTTCGCCCGCCCGATTGAGCCGTCCTCCTGCGGGAAGAACAGCGACGTAAGCACGTACGGCGTATTGATGTCGAGCTGCATCGCGTAGCACGCGCCTGCCGCCCAGAGCGCGCGCGCAAGGGTCGCGGCGCTGAGCGAGTTGCCCGAGGCGACCAGAAGATCGCCGTTCCTCGTCACGCCGATAGCCGAGCGCCACGTGATGAACTCGGCCGAGTTGACCTGCACATAGCCCCACGTGTTGTTGCCCTCGTTCGCCCGCCTGCTGATCTCGCAGTTGTCGACCAAGAGTACGGCGTTCTGCCGGACCGCGACGATATCGTCATTCCAGCTGAGGTCGCGTCCCCATTCGCCGATCGTTATCGTCCCGTCGTCTGACACGGCCACACTGGCGTAGCCGTTTCGGAGCGGCCGGTACTGCTTTCCGTCAGCGATCATCCCCCAGTTCCCGTGCGGGCCCTTGAAGCCACCGTTCCATGCCGCGAGCAGATCCGAGCGATCGGCATCCGGAACGATACCGGGGCCCCTAATGCCCAGATCACCGCCGGGGTCCTCGGTCCCGCCGGTCATGTGCAGCCGTATGCGCCGCTTGTCGATGAGCAGCACTCCCACGGCGGCGTACGGCCGCACGGGGTCCGGCCGGAACAATGTCTTCGCCATCAACACATCATCGGGCGATGAGTGAGGGAGGCCGTCGGTCGTCCACGCTGCCTCGCCCCTGTTGACATTGCTGCCCAGGGGATTGATTTCGGGCAATTCCAGCGGCGCCGGTTTCGGCTGCTCGACGGCGACCGGCGCTGCAATTGTGGGAAACTCGTCCTCAAAGGTGTAGTCCTCGTTCGCCGTCGTCTCCGACGCAGCCGAAACGGCGCGGAGCTGCACGTGTCCCTGACCAAACGGGTCCGTCGAGCGGCCGAACAGTCTGTATTTCAGCTGGTCGACCCTATCTTGGCCGGCCAGGTACCAGCTCTCGAGCCGTGCTGTCTTCTCGTCGCCGAGGGTCTGGCGGCTGAGATCGGCGATGCCGTCTGTGTGGCGGCTCAGTTGCGTATAGCCGCCGGCGACCAGCAGCAGAAGGACGGCGAGCAGGCCCAGTCCGATTCGCTTCCTGCCGATATTGAGTTTCCGAATTCGACTGGGCATTGCTCCCCACCGCCACCCTTGTTACAAAGTATGTTATGGAACGATCGTACACTGTAGCGAACGCCGGAGGAATGTTTCTCGGCGATTTCGCGTCCGCATCGTCCCGATTCCGGCTCGCTTCCTGATCGCCTAAGCTCAACCCATGGAACATGGCTACCAGGTCGTCATCGTGGGCGGCGGGCCCGTCGGAGTCGCCCTCGCCGTGGAGCTTGGCCAGCGCGGCGTCTCCTGCGCACTAATCGAGCGTCACCTCACCCCGCAGCTGATCCCGAAAGGACAGAACCTTACGCAGCGCACGCTCGAAC